>ENA-UONQ01000335-UONQ01000335.1-human-gut-metagenome-genome-assembly--contig:-CS26-NODE-335-length-65210-cov-28.935001_pt1 | contig 65210 bp, 48 predicted proteins | sample MGYA00242460_ERZ724007 | MGnify/ENA metagenome assembly ERZ724007
CCAGCCTATTATACACTATTTCTGACGATTTGAGAAATTTCCTATAAAGTAAAAATAGCACCTGACAGATTTTTATTTCCGTCAGATGCTATATGAACACTACACTTTTATTTCATTACACTGATTTCTTTTCTTTCTTTTAAAACATTTGCTAATTTAAAATAAACTATTATTATAGTTTATCACCTCAATATTATATTCTCCATTTTAACAGAAAAGGAACTGCCTTACGACAATTCCAATTCATTAATTAAAATAAATCACTATGCGTTCCAGTTCTAGTAAGATATAAAATTAATTCGTCTTCTATATACTTATATACTAACAACCAATCTGGTAATATGTGACATTCTCTATATTCTTCCCAGTTTCCGTGCAAATCGTGATCCTTATTTTTCTCTTCTAGCTTTTCTCCATTAGCAAGTTTTTTGATAATCTGATTAATTAACTCAATGTCATAACCTCTGCTTTTGCATAATTTTAAATCTTTTTTAAACTTTGTTGTCGGTTGTACTTCATATTTCATCCAAGAATGTCCTCCATCATTTTATCAACGTCATCATACGTTTTTCTCACTTCTGGATGATTAATTAAATACTCCGTTTCTGCCATTGCTTTTAAGGTTTCAATATTAGGTGTTTCATTCATATCTGGCTTAAATGGCAACGCTTGTTCTCTTACCGCCTGTTTTGCAGCCATTGTAAAGAAAGTTGTCATATCAAGACCTAAATTAGACATAAGTTCCTGTAATTGAGCCTTTAAAGTTTCATCAATTCTCATAGTTACATTCGTATTTGCCATATATATCACCTTCCTTTAATTATATTATAGTTCCCATTTTATCCATTGTCAATACAATGTTATAACATCGCACATGTAAATCTATTATTTACATATTTCCATTTTACACAATATCACCCAACAACTCAATTACTTCGTCAAGTTTCTCACTCGCTTCTTCCATATTATCAATTGCATCTTCAGAACACATTCCTCTATAGCTGCTCTGTAATCCTTCTGGCATATTATCAAATGCGTCCTGTTCTTCACTTAATATAGAAGATAACTCAATGTTACGGTAAAGGTATTCAAATCCACAGAAAACGCATATATGGATCTAAGGACAGTGCTTTAAAAGCTATCGGTAAGCAATTTGAAAATAAAATTGTCCCAAGCAAGGATAAATTAAAATGGAACGCACAAATGTTATAAAAGTTATAGGGTATACACCAATCTTAATTGAACTGTGTATACCCTATTTTTTTACTATTTTGCAAAAGTTCTTTGCTGTTGAATTATTTTCCCACAATCTCATCCGTATTAATGAACTGGAACGGTGTCGTCTGATACACGTAATAGTTCAGCCAGTTTGAATAGAGAATGTTTCCATGTGATCTCCACTGCAGTCTCGGTTTCTGTGTGTCATCATCATTCGGATAATAATTGACAGGCATTTTGATGTCCAGACCTTTATCCTTATCACGTTTGTACTCCTTGTCGAGGGTAACCCGGTCATATTCCGGATGTCCCATCACAAAAATTTTACGTCCCTCATCTGCAATGGCAAGGAACACGCCGGCTTCCTCTGATTCTGCTAAAATCGTCAGTTCCTTCACGGCACGGATATCCTCTGCACGCACTTCAGTATGTCTCGAATGCGGTGCCATAAAATAGTCATCAAAGCCTCGGACAAGCGGTACTTTACGGTTCATCACATGATGCTCATACACACCGAATTTTTTCTCCGGAAGCAGATATTTCTTCAAACCGTAATGATAATAGAGCCCTGCCTGCGCACCCCAGCAGAGATGTAAGGTAGAGGTGGCATGTGTCTTGCTCCACTCAAAGATCTCGCACATTTCCTTCCAGTAATCCACCTCTTCATATTCCATCTGTTCCACCGGCGCTCCGGTAATGATCAGACCATCAAAATAACGATTTTTAATGTCTGCAAAAGTCTCATAAAACTTATTCAGATGACTCATTGATGTGTTTTTTGACTCATGGGAAGACACTGCTACAAACGTCACATCTACCTGTAACGGTGTGTTTGAAAGCGAGCGTAAAAGCTGAAGCTCCGTATCTTCCTTTAACGGCATCAGGTTTAAAATTGCAATGTTGATTGCTCTGATATCCTGATGTGTCGCACGATTTTCGTCCATAACAAATATATTTTCCTTTTCCAATATTTCCTTTGCCGGCAAATCACTCTGTGTCTTAATTGGCATATCTTCTTACAAACCCTTCCTCGCGATCAGAATCGCTCTCCTATTTTCGACAGTATATCCTGCTATATCTTCCAGTACAGCAAAAACTAAATTCCAAGCATTTCTTTCAACTGTTCTTCTGAAATAACAGGAATTCCAAGTTCCTGTGCTTTAGTCAGCTTGCTTCCTGCATTTTCTCCCGCAAGCACGTAATCTGTTTTTTTTGAGACGGAACCGGAAGCCTTTCCACCATATTTTTCGATCAGCTCAGACGCTTCTTTTCGTCCTAATGTCGGCAGTGTTCCTGTTACTACAACCGTCTTTCCTGTCAGAACAGATTCCACCGTTTCTGTCTCTTCCGCCTGCATATTCACTCCATACTCTTTCAAGCGGTCTAAAATTTCAATATTTTTTTCATCTGTAAAGAAATTCCGGATACAAAGCGCACTCACTTCTCCGATATCGTTGACCTCTGTGAGCTGCTCAACGGAAGCTTCCTTTAAATGATCCATATCTTTAAAATACTTCATGATTGCTTTTGCAGCTGCCTTTCCCACGTTTGGAATCCCAAGTCCGGTGAGAAGCTTATAGGCATCGTTCTCTTTTGATTTCTCGATTGCATCCAAAAGCTTATCCGTATTTTTTTCTTTTCCGATAATTCCCTGATCGATCAATTCATCACGATGTGTCTTTAGTACAAAAACATCAGCGACATTATTAATATACCCTAAACGGACAAGTTCTTCAATATAAACCGTACCAAAACCTTTGATGTCCATTGCGTCACGCCCTACAAAGTTGATAATATGGCGTTCTAACTGTGCCGGACAGTTTGGTGATGTACATTTAATATCCGCAGTGTCTTTCTCCCTCTCTGTCTTTGCACCGCAAACAGGGCAGACATCCGGGATCACAAACCGTTTCCAGTCAGAAGGTCTTTTCTCTTTCTTCACTTCCTTGATCTTCGGAATGATCTCCCCCGACTTATAAACTACAATTGTATCTCCAATTCCGATATCCAGATCATCAATAAAATCCTGATTGTGCAAAGTTGCCCTGGAAACAGAAGTTCCGCAGAGGCGCACCGGCTCAAACACAGCTGTCGGTGTGATTCTTCCGGTTCTTCCTACCGAAAGTTCAATATTTAATAGTCTGGACTCTTTCTCCTCCGGTGGATATTTGTATGCGATTGCCCAGCGCGGTACTTTGGATGTTTCTCCCAACTGCTCACGGTCAGAAAAACGATTGATCTTCACCACAGCGCCGTCAATATCATATGCCAGATTTCCGCGGTTTTCACCAATTGCCGTGATCGCATCCCACACTTCCTCTGCGGTCTTGCAGACTTTGTAATCGTCTATGACATGGATCCCCTGCTTTTTCAAAAATTCATATCCTTCGGTATGAGTTGCAAACTCCATGCCACGCACCTGCTGGATATTGAAAATAAACATGGAAAGATCCCGCTCTTTCGTCACCTTGCTGTCTAACTGGCGGAGTGTTCCCGCTGCACAGTTTCTTGGATTGGCAAACACTTTTTTTCCAAGAAGCTCCTGTGTCTCATTTACCTTTTCAAATGCAGCGTTTTTCATGTATACTTCACCGCGGATCTCCAGATACTCCGGTTTGTCCTTTAACTTTTGTTTTACGTCTTTGATCACTTTCGCATTCGCGGTGACATCCTCACCGAAATTAATTCCATCCCCTCTGGTTTCCGCCAGTATTAATTCTCCGTTCTCATAACGCAGTGACATGGAAAGTCCGTCAATTTTATACTCCACAACAAATTCCGGATGATCTAACTGTTTCTGCATTTCCTCCACGAAGTTAAATACTTCCTCTTTGGAAAAAACATCCTGAAGACTTAACATCGGAACATTGTGGCGCACAAGCACACCCGCTTCTCTTTTTGCTGTTCCACCAACACGCTGTGTCGGAGAATCCGGCGTGACAAGCTCCGGGTGCTCTTTTTCCAGACCCTTCAGCTCCTGCATCATCATGTCGTATTCATAATCTGAAATCTCAGGACTGTCCTGATTATAATAGCGGTCAATATGATATTCGAGTGTTTTCTTTAACTCGGCAATTCTCTCTTCTGCTGACATTTTCTTCATCCATTTCTACTTTTTTGATTTTTCTTTCATACGCTCACTTTTGGAATATTTCTTCGGGATGACCGTCTCATTGGAGGAATCTTTAATTAATGATAAAAGCTGTCTGTACTCCTCCGGTGTAACATCCCTGTATGTTCCAACCGGCAGGTCTCCAAGTTCAATATTCATGATTCTTGTACGAACAAGTTTCTCCACACGATAACCGAAATATTCACACATCCGTCTGATCTGGCGGTTTAGTCCCTGTGTCAAAATAATCTTAAACTGTTTCTTTCCAATCTGTTTTACATGACATTTTCTGGTCATTGTATTCAGTTCAGCAAGCGGCACTCCGTTTGCCAGACCATGGATAAAACTCTCGGTGACTGGTCTGTTGACTGTAACAATGTACTCTTTTTCATGCATATTCCCGGAGCGCATCATTTTATTGACAATATCACCGTTATTCGTCAGTAACAGCAGCCCTTCTGAATCTTTATCCAGACGTCCGACCGGATAGATGCGCTTCGGGTAATTAATATAATCGATCACATTGTTTTTTTCGCGCTTTTCTGCGGTACAGACAATGCCAACCGGTTTGTGGAACGCAATTAAGATCATTTCCTCTTCTTTTGAAACTTTCTTTCCCTGAAACAAAACCGTCTGTCCCGGCAGCACTCTTGCGCCTGTTTCCGCAACTTTTCCATCAATGGTAATATTTCCTAGTTCTACCTGACGGTCTGCCTCGCGTCTGGAACATACCCCTGCTTCGCTCAAAAATTTATTGATACGGATTCCGTTTTCTTCCATACTTTTCCTTTTCCTGTCATTATTCCATATGATTCTATTTTGTACAGCTTCAAATAACTACAAAAACGGAGACTTCAATTTGCTGGAAGCCTCCGTAGCATTCTGTTACTTTTTTATTTTAATAAATCGGTCTTGACATAACCTGTCTTATTCTTCCAGGTTACTTTTGTCCAGCCTTCTGCATAACTCATCACAACCGTTACCTTCTCTCCGGCATAGGCAACTCCGACTTTGTCTGCTGTCTCGCTCATGGAAGACCGGATGTTCGTTGTGTTGGAGAGCATGATCGTTGTGCCCTCTGTCAATGCTTCTGATGCCGCTGTCTCAGAAGCATTCTCCGGTGCTGCTGCTGATAAAAATTCACTCTTAATATAACCTGTTGTACCGTTGTAATCGACAATACTCCAGTCTCCTTCTGTACCGGTTCTGGTAAGTGCCGTTCCTTTTTCAACAGAGCCAAGCTTGTCTGCTGAGGTATCTGCACCTGACCGGACATTTACTTTGTCTGTTGTGTATACAGTTTCTGTTGCAGGTTCTGCAGGTGTTTCTTCTGCAGGTGTTTCTTCCGCCGGAGTTTCCTCAGCAGGAGTCTCTGTTGCAGGAACCTCTTCCGTTGCAGGCACTTCTTCTGTACTCTCTGTTGCGTCTGCCACAATAGTATTACGCCACTCGGTGATCGCATTTGGAATAGTCGTTGCACAGAGATTCAACAGATTCTCGTCTGTTGACAATGCAGCTTCGTATTTCTGCTGGATATCATTCTGTAATTCAATGACATCATCGCTGTTGTAGAAATCCGTGATAAGGTTGCGGACGCTTGTATCCAACGCACTCTCCTGTCTGGACAGGTTGTACTCACTGTAAAGATTATCAATGTAAAGACTTCCATCGTCATTTGTTCTGACATAGAAGAAATAAAGCCCCGGTGCAGGTGTTTCCACTCCCATAAACTTCACATTCAGGCTGACATTTACCATATAAGAATTGCTGTCAAGCCCGGACTTTGTATAGCAGTTAATGTCCTGATACTGCTCAATGTACTGACTGATCAGTGTGATATAACTCTGCTCATTCTGTGTGATCGGTGTTGCCAGTGTCTGTAATGTGACAATATCTCCCGATGCATAAGCAGTAAAGTAGTTGTTGATCAGCTCATTGACTGCCGGGACTGCATTTTCCTCATATGCTTCTTCTGTCACAACCGTCTCAGTAACCGCCACGTTATTATCGTCTGCGTTTCCGGTTCCATTTCCCGTGAATTTCACTAAAATAAGTAAAAGCACAACAAACAGTGCTCCTGCCACGAAATATCTGGCATTCTTTTTTACAAATTCTACCATTTTCTGAATATCTATGTTATTTGATTTATTATCCTGATTCGTTGAAGCCATTTTTACCAAACCTTTCTTTCACAGACCCGAATTTTGTCTGCGGTATCTATTATGAAAAATGTAATTGTTTCCTATCTGCAATTACAAAAAATTAATCTAACAAACATATTACATAATAGCATTATCTCTGTTTATTGTCAACGAATGGCAGGCTTTTCCAATTCTTAATATTTTATTTCAGAGCAAAAAAAAAGATGCCACTACTGACATCTTTTCACTGCGCCTGGCGGGAATCGAACCCGCAGCGTCGGAGTCGGAGTCCGATGTTTTATCCATTAAACTACAGCCGCATATATTTTTTTATCTGTTTCACAAACATCCTATTTATCATAGCAGATAAAAATGTAAATTTCAAGAGATTTTTATGCATTCAAATCTTTTAATATCTCAGTTTCCAGCTCCTCTTTCTGCTCCGCTGAAATTGGCAGAATAAAAACACCGACTTTTACTGCTGTCTCGCTAACACTCTGCTCTATCAAAAAGCGCCTGTCCTCCTCTGTGACCTGTCCGCTCATGTATGCACGTATCACTGCATTCAATCTCGTAAATAAAGTGATAAGTTCCCGAAAACGGTTTTCTTTTCTCAGATAGCAATGCCCCGTCCGTTGTAATTCCTGATTCATGGTTGCAATGATCTGCATGGAAAGTTTCAGCTCACCTGTGATGTCGGATGCCTCCATCAGAACATCCGGCCGCTTTTTTAACATTTCCGCAAAATACGTTTTTGCACCAAAAACATCCATAGAAAAGAAGTAACTCGCAAGCTGTTCTTTCATCTCGCGTGTCTCTGCCTTTTCTCCTAACATGCCCACTTTACACTCATAAACCTTCAGATGATTTACGCGCACCCACACAAGCAGCAGGAACTCGGAAATAAATCCAAACACCCGTTTGTGATAATCGTCCTCTCCATTTTCCAGACAGATCCGCTTCTGCACCTCAAAAAAAATGTGAAACAGCCATTCACAGTATGTATCAAACCATTTTTTCGATGTGACGATCATATTGCCAAAATACGTTTCCGTTCCGTTCACGAGCTGTACAAATGTATCGTAATATTCCGGGTAGAGTTCTTTTATCACCTCTCCTGTCATATCGAGAGCATGAATATTATGATTTGTCGCAAAACCATAATGATAGGAGTTGTTCAGCACCACCCTTTTGGTCGTGATCAGATCATAGTCCTTTAAAAGCTCCAGATACTCTGCCTCTGTAAAAATTTTCTCCTGCTCATTCAAAAGATACCTTCTGTAGTGACAGGTTCCTACATATTTATATGTGTGTACATTTTTCCATATCCAATACAATCCGGTCAGTTCACTGTAATAACAGTTTTCCGCAGAAATGTTGTCTCCCGTGTTGTCACAGAGGTAACCAAGATCCTCTTTTTCCTCCCTGCCCACCTGAAGCGGCTGGTACATTTTATCTTGTGGTACTTCAAATTTTTTATGTGTCAGTGCAAAAATTTTTATCTTCATGTGAAACACCTGTCTTTAAAGCATGTTATCAAAAACTTCCGTCACTCATTTTACACCATGTTCGGTTTTTATCATAGTGTTTAATTCTTTTAAAAGCGTGGCTGATTTTTTTAACTGCTCCTGTTCCTCCTCATCGAGTTCGATCGGCACAACTGCCTCCACACCATCTTTTCCGACGATTGCAGGCATACTGATGACCACATCTTCCATACCATAAATTCCGTGCATCATGGAAGACACTGGGAGAATGGACTGCTCGTTTCTTATGATACACTCGCAGATTCTTTTTACCGCCATCGCAATTCCGTAGTAAGTTGCCTGTTTTCTCTGAATGATCTCATAGGCACTGTTTTTCACTTCCTCATAAATTTTATCCTCGGATTCCTCGTGAAAATAATGTCCGCGCATCTCACAGAACGCATCGAGCCGTACACCTGAAACGTTTGCATTTGACCAAGCTGCCAGCTCGCTGTCCCCGTGTTCACCGATGATAAACGCATGCACACTGCGGTTGTCGACCTTCAAATGTTCCCCGATCAGATATTTTAATCTTGCCGTGTCAAGCACCGTTCCAGAACCAAGCACTCTGTTCTCCGGGAAACCGGACAGTTTTAACGCTGTGTAAGTGAGAATATCCACCGGATTTGAAACGATAAGAAGCATGCCCTCGCAGTTTCGCTTTGCGATTTCCGGGATGATTGTTTTATAAATTTCCACATTTTTGTGGATGAGATCAAGCCTCGTCTCGTCCGGCTTCTGATTTGCCCCCGCCGTAATGATAATGATTGCCGCATCGACAATGTCATCGTAAGTTCCGGCATACAGCCGGATCGGCCTTGCAAACGGAAGTCCATGTGCGATATCCATCGCCTCACCTTCCGCTTTTTCCCTGTTTACATCGATCATTACCATCTCGGAAAAAATGCCGCTCTGCATTAATGCAAACGCAGAGGACGAACCTACAAATCCACAGCCGATCATGGCGGCTTTTCGAATATTTACCATAATAAAATCACCTTATCGTTGTTTATAATGTTTACGATAATTTTTGAGAGGTAAATCTACGCACTGAAATATGAGGGAATGCAATCAAACTTTCGGAGACACGCTCCCGCTACGTGTCGCTCGCAGCGGTACTAAGAACTCACATCCTGCATTTTATTTCTGATAAATCAGAATAAAACGCAGAATCTGACTTCTAAGAACCGGCGGCTCCACAGTGTCTCCTTCTCTTTTGATTGCATTCCCTCATATCATATACATATTGAAACCTCTCAAAAATCATCTTATTCGCTACTATCATGCCCGATTCGGTGAATTTTATGTGTCACAACACACAGGTTTGGTATGGGTTATGACATTCGAACATATATTCGTTTTTAGTTTACAGATTTCCTCAAGTTTGCTATAATTGATGTAATGTAAAACTCGAAACTCGTACATAATGTAGAACGCGTTTCGCACAAACCATTATGATACCAGGAGGAATCTGTATGCACTCTCTCATTTTTCATGTCGATGTGAACTCTGCCTTTTTGAGCTGGGAATCGGCGAAACGCCTGCGTGATAACCCGGATGCACTGGATTTAAGAACCATCAACGCCGTAATCGGCGGCGATGAAAAGATGCGCCACGGAGTGGTCCTTGCAAAATCTCCTTCTGCGAAGAAATACGGCATTATGACCGGCGAACCATTATCCCATGCCAGACAAAAATGCCCGGAACTTGTCGTTGTTCCGCCGGATCATGAACTGTACGCTGCTTCCTCCCGAAAGTTTATCGGCATTCTGGAAGAGGTTGCCCCGGTGATCGAACAGTGCAGTATTGATGAGGCTTTCTGCGATATGACCGGAACGGAAAAACTCTACGGCGATCCCATTGCTTTCGCAACAAAATTAAAAGACCGGATTTATAAGGAGCTTGGCTTTACCGTCAATATCGGTATCTCTACAAATAAGCTTTTAGCAAAGATGGCATCTGATTTTGAGAAGCCAAACCGTGTGCATACTCTTTTTCCGGAAGAGATGGCGACAAAGTTCTGGCCGCTCCCGGTGGAATCGTTATACGGCTGTGGAAAAACCACTGCAAAAAGACTGCGCTCTCTTGGAATCACAACCATCGGCGCACTTGCAAAAGCAGACCGCCAGATGTTACTCTCTAATTTTAAATCCCAGGGCGATTATCTGTGGGAATCCGCCAATGGGATCTCCTCCTCTGCCGTGACTGCAGAATCTCCTGCCAACAAGGGTTATGGCAACTCGGTCACTCTGCCTTATGATGTCACAGATACAGAAAACGCGCACCACATTCTGTTATCTCTCTGTGAGACTGTGGGTGCGCGCATCCGTTATGATAAAGCCTACATCAGCGTGGTGCAGGTTCAGATTGTGGACAATGACTTTCATCACCGCTGTAAGCAGTTATCCCTGCCTTCTGCCACTAACGTGACCGAAAAGATTTATGAGGCAGCCTGCAATGCATTTGACCAGGGCTGGGATCACGCTCCCATCCGGCTGCTCGGTGTCTCTACGAGCAAAGCAACCGACGAAAGCTATGAGCAGTATAATCTTTTCGATCAGGATAAGTTTGAGCGGTTGTCCAAATTAAATTCTGCTATCGATAAAATCCGTGATAAGTATGGGGATGATGCAATCGTGCGTGCCTGTTTTGCGGATACGCACAAAAATTAAGCTACAACATCCTCAAACTGGGAATTATAAAGGTTCGCATAGAAACCTCCTGCTGCGAGAAGTTCCTCATGTCTTCCCTGCTCAATGATATCTCCATCCTTCATGACAAGAATCAAATCTGCGTCACGGATCGTGGAAAGTCTGTGTGCAATGACAAAGCTGGTTCTGCCCTTCATCAGGTTATCCATTGCCTTCTGGATCTCAATCTCGGTTCTTGTATCTACCGAAGAAGTTGCCTCATCTAAAATCAGGATCTTATTGTCTGCAAGGATTGCTCGCGCAATGGTCAGAAGCTGTTTCTGTCCCTGCGATACATTGCTTGCATCCTCGTTTAATTCCATCTGGTAACCACCCGGCAGCGTCTTGATGAAATGATCTGCTCTCGCTGCCTTCGCTGCCGCGATCACTTCCTCATCCGTTGCGTCAAGCCGGCCGTACCGGATATTTTCCATGATTGTTCCCTTGAACAGCCAGGTATCCTGCAATACCATTCCGAATGCATCACGCAGTTCCCTGCGGTTGAAATCCTTGATATTATGTCCATCAAGACAGATTGCTCCGCTGTTTACATCATAGAAACGCATAAGCAGTTTTACCATCGTCGTTTTTCCGGCTCCGGTTGGTCCTACGATTGCGATTTTCTGTCCCGGTTTTACGCTGGCACTGAAATCATTGATGATGATCTGCTCTGGATTGTATCCAAAATGGACATGATCAAATGTCACTGCACCTGTAATTTTCGAAACATCCGCCGGATGTTCTACAATCTGCTCTTCTTCCTCTTCCTCCAAAAACTCAAATACACGCTCGGATGCTGCAGACATAGACTGTACCTGATTGATCACCTGCGCGATCTGCTGGATCGGCTGTGTGAAGTTTTTCACATACTGGATGAACGCCTGGATATCACCGATTGTGATCGTGCCACGGATTGCAAGCAGTCCACCTGTCAGGGCAACACAGGCATAACCTAAGTTTCCGACAAACATCATGATTGGCTGCATCATACCGGACAAAAACTGTGATTTCCATGCGGAATCATAGAGAATATCATTCGTTTTCTCAAACTCTTCAATCGTATCTTTCTCGCGGTTAAATGCCTTGATGACAAGGTGACCACCGTATACCTCTTCCACCTGTCCATTGATGTGTCCTAAATACTCCTGCTGCGCACGGAAATATTTCTGCGATTTTTTTGTCACAAATCCAATCAGTCCCATGGAGATTGGTAAGATCACAAGTGCAATAAGTGTCATAAGCGGTGAAATACTGAGCATCATCACAAGCACGCCGATCAGTGTTGCAACGGATGTAATAATCGTGGTAATACTCTGGTTCAGTCCCTGTCCCAACGTATCTACATCGTTGGTGATACGGGACAATACCTCGCCGTAAGTACGGCTCTCGAAGTATTTCATCGGCATGCGGTTGATTTTTTCTGAGATTTCTTTTCTGAGCTGGTAGCACACTTTCTGTGTGATCCCGGTCATGATCCATCCCTGGATAAAGTTGAAAACCGCACTGCACAGATACAGACCAAGCACAAACAAAAGAATGCTTCCAATCTTTCCAAAATCAATGCTTCCAGTTCCCTGAATTTTCGCCATCAGACCTTCCGATAATGCAGTGGTCGCTTTTCCTAAAATTTTCGGTCCTGCAACATTAAATATGGTAGAACATGCTGCAAAAAACATGACAACAAAAATTGCAGCTTTGTATTTTCCGATATAGCTCATCAGCTTTTTGATGGATTTTTTGAAGTCCTTCGGTTTCTCGCCCGGCTGCATGCCATGTCCCATCGGTCCTCTTCTCCGTGGCTGATGTGTTTTAACTTCCTGTTCTCTACTCATTCAAAGCCACCTCACTTTCCTCAAGTCCAAGTTCTTTCGCGGATAACTGTGATTTTGCAATCTGCCGGTAAACTTCGCATGATTTTAACAGTTCTTCATGTGTACCCTTGCCGACAATTTTTCCGTCATCGAGCACTAAAATCTGCTCTGCATGTAAAATGGTACTGATACGCTGTGCCACGATGATCACAGTACTGTCTTTTACATTCTCAGCAAGCGCTTTTCGCAGTGCCGCGTCTGTCTTTAAATCGAGCGCCGAGAAACTGTCATCGAAAATAAAGATTTTCGGATCTTTTGCAATCGCCCTTGCAATCGCAAGACGCTGTTTCTGTCCACCGGAAACATTGCTTCCGCCCTGCGCGATTGCACTCTCATACTTGTCATCCTTCGCCTCGATAAACTCTGTTGCCTGTGCAATCTCTGCCGCTTTCTTAATCTCCTCGTCTGTCGCATCATCTTTTCCAAAACGAAGATTCGAAGCGATCGTTCCAGAGAATAAAACACCTTTCTGTGGAACGAAACCAATCTCATCACGAAGATCAGACATCGTAATGTTTCGGATATCTTTTCCGTCGAGTGTGATACTTCCGTCTGTCACATCATATAAACGCGGGATCAGATTGACCAGTGTGGATTTGCCACATCCGGTGCTTCCAATGATCGCAGTGGTCTGTCCCGGTTCTGCTGTAAAATCAATGTCATGAAGCACATCTTCCTCCGCACCCGGATATTTGAAATTCACATGGGAGAATTTCACAACTCCATTGTGTGTTGTCACTTTTTCCGGCTCTTTTGCGTCATGGATCGAGGATTCTGTCTGAATAACCTCATCGATACGGTCTGCTGCAACGGCTGCACGAGGAAGCATGATCGACATCATCGTGAGCATTAAGAATGACATTACGATCATCATCGCATAAGTGATAAACGCTGTCATTGCGCCGACCTGCATCGTTCCTGCATCAATTTTGTGGGCACCCACCCAAACGATACCAACGGAAAGAACATTCATGATCATCATCATTCCCGGCATCATAAAGGTCATGACACGGTTGGTAAATAACATTGTTTTTGTCAGATTCTTGTTTGCCACATCAAAACGGTCTTCCTCTTTTTTCTCCCTGCCGAATGCACGGATAACCGAAAGACCGGTCAAAATTTCTCTGGATACCAGGTTGATATTATCCACTAACTTCTGCATTAACTGGAACTTTGGCATAGTGACTGCCATCAATACCATCACATAACCAAGGATCACAAGGATTGCAAGGACAATGATCCATCCCATTCCGGCTCCGGTCTGCATGACTTTTAAAACACCACCCACGCCAAGGATCGGTGCATACGCTACCATACGAAGCAGCATAACTGAAACCATCTGGATCTGCTGAATATCATTCGTGCTTCTTGTAATCAAGGAAGCGGTGGAAAATTTATCCATCTCTGCATTGGAAAATCCAACAACCTGTTTAAATACTTTCTCTCTTAACGTTCTTCCGATACCTGCACCGACACGCGAAGCAAAGAAGCCTACTAAAACCGTCACAATTCCGATCATCAGCGCCATGCCGACCATTTTCAGTCCGGCTGTGACAAGATAACTTTTCTGAATCTTTTCCACGTCAATTCCTGCCGCTTTATCGCAGGATACCGCATAGGCTGCGCCCATGGATTTCACAAGGGAACTTCCCATTGTATCAATGGTCTCTTCCATGCTGTCTCTCATGGAAAGTAAGGTGTCTTTTTCCAGAGTACCGGCATCTGCTCCGGTCGGTTTTGCAACATGCTCTTTTACTTCAGAGTCTTCCATCACACTCATCTGATAATTCATAATGAGCGGAACTGCCAGTGTATCATCGATCTCGTTTAATTCTGATCTGGATGTCACCTGCAGCCGGTAAATATCACCGTCTTTCTCATAGATACTCTCCCAGAGATCTGCCTCCTCATCCGTCATGAATAACTCTGCCGTTTCAAACTCATCCGCAGTCAATGCCTCCGGCACTACATGTTCCACACCATAGTTCTGGATACCAACATCAATGATATCCGATGTGTAAGACGGTAGTGACAGATCACACCATGCCTGCACAAAGAGTAACGCAATGATAATCACAATTGATTTCCAATATGGAATCATATTTTTAAAAATCTTACTCATGTTCCCTTTCCTTTCTTCTGCCTTGCCCTTTTCTAGCTTCAATCTCTTTTTCCGCAATATGATAAATGTTATCCAAATAAGAAATCAGGCGTTTCATATCTGCCTCATCCACCTGTGACATCACTGACTTTCCAAAATCCGACATTGTCTGCCTTGCTTCCTCTGTCAGTTGTCTTCCTGCTTCCGTCAGTTCCACATAGGTGTTGCGCCTGTCATTTTTGTTGACATTCCGCTCGACGTATCCACGCTCCTCTAACCCTTTTAACGTTCTGGAAATTGCCGGAGGCAGCATCTTTGCCCGCGCAGCCAGTTCCGAAATCGTAATCTGACCGTTCTCTCCTTTATCCATGATCGTACACAGCACAAAATAGTCTGTCTTACACACTTCTGGAAACATCTCGGAAAACTTCAGCTTTCGGAATTGATTCATCGACCGAAAAAGTTCTTCATATAATTTATCCATAATTCACTCACCGTCCGTTATTAGTTAACATTGTTATGTATTAAACGCGTTAAATAATAACACCGGCAAATATCTGTGTCAAGATATCTGTCGGTGTTTATAATAATTTTATAATTTGGTAATTATGAAGCGCCAAGGCAATTCATAAATTTGCAAAACCTGTTGGCGCGAATGAGCGCATTTTACATAATTTTATGGATTCTCTCCAAAATGTCCGCTACCTCGTGCATCTCCATCTGTCCCGGTGCGCTCGCCTTTTTGTGTGCCGCAAAGGTAATGGCAGAACCAAAGCTCTCGCCGCACAGCCTGCTGATCATTCCCATCTTTCCCATGGACATTGTAATGACCGGCGTGTCCGGATTCTCTTCCTTGAACTCATACGTCACAGATAACAGTTTTAAAACATCCTCCATATTCTGTGGCATAACTGCAAGTTTTACAATATCTGCACTTCCTGCACACATCTGTTCTAACAGCATCTTCATAACTTCTCTGTCCGGCGTCTCATAAAAATCATGGTGGGAGGCAATGACTTTCAAACCCTGTTTATGAAGCTTTCTGATTTTTCTTGCCGGATGCTCCTCCTCAAAAAATTCCAGATCAAGCAGATCCACGCACCCGGACTCTGCCGCAAGATCATGAAGGTCGTTCAGTTCATCCGGTGCGAGTTCTCCCATGCCGCCCTGTTTTTTGGTTCGGAATGTATATAAGAAAATCTTCTCTTTCATGCACTCTGCCGCAGCCGCAAACACTTCGCGCACTGCGTTGTAATTCTTATAATCCACGAAAGTATCTATACGCCATTCCACTATATCTGCTTCACTTTTTGCAAGTGTCCGTAATTCGTCTATGATCTCTTCTTTATTGCTTTCCATAACCGGAACGCATAAAAGTGGTTTTCCTGTTCCAATTATTTTTCCTTTAATCTCCATATAGTTTTCACGCTCCTTTTTTTACTTTATTTTCTTTTCGAAGATTGCCAAATTCATTTATTGTGAACAATTCAGCATATCAGATTTCGCATTTATCTCTTTCATTCTTTGTATGTTTCACACTTGTTTTCCAAAGTTTCACTCCAAAATAATCTACTAAAAATTCCGGAAACGCACTTAATACAAACACCCCTTGCTTCTCTGCCTCTTTCGTCTCTCTTACATATATCTCACATGGCGTCACCTCATTGGAATACTGCTCATACTCCATTACAACAGAAGTTTTATAAAGACAGGACACTCTCATTGCAAACACATCTATGACCTGTTTCCATAATTCAAAGTCGTTTTCCTTAAAATGTGGATTATATGCTCTATTTGCAGAAATATTCTTATAAGTACTTAACCCCTGTATATCCGCAAAACAATCTTTCCCGTCACCGCATTTTCCCGGTTCGTAATCTCTGAGTGCCTCAACCATCGGATAACTGATATATAGCTTTCCATTTTCGGTTTCGTTATCGAAGCTTTCCAGCATCTGGCAAATTACATCCTCATGTACCGTTTTTTCTAAATTAGTTTGATGACCATCATAATCAAAGAAAAGATATACTTCCGAAAAATCATCTCTTGACAATCCCATAAGCTGCTTTTAGTCTTTATCTGCCATTAAATGCACCTGCCTTATACATCTTCTGAAGATTATGCGCCTGACGCAATTCCTTCTCCGTCAATTCAGCTATTGCCTTAATACTGTTATTTCTAAGCAGGAAATAACAGTCCGGTCTAAGTAAATCATTACTCATCAGGTCTGTGTTATGCGTTGTTGTAAATACCTGAACCCCTGATATCTGTTTCAGATGTCTTTGCACTGACTCCGCTAATTCAAAATGATAAAAAGCGTCAAACTCATCTATAAATACAAAGGATGCATTTTTCATGCGGATATACCAATAATAAAATAATGCCAATGACCTCGTTCCGGTAGAAGCAATCTTAAAAAAATCTGCATTCATATTATCAAAATGACAATAAAGAGCTTTTCTTCCATCTACCTCACATCCATATAATTCATAATCAATATCATTCTCTTTCAAAAAATCCTGAAACTCCTGCACTTTGCCACTATTTACAATGCCTTCTGCAATACTTTCGCTTCCATTCATAAATCCCTCGTATCCACGGCTATCCAAAGAATAGAACAAAAGCATGCGATCTACAAAATCAATAAACTTCTTAAACACCTGATTTTGCTCATTATCGACAAGAATCGAATTGCTATTCACATACTTCACACGCGAAATAGGACTCTCGTTTTTAATAGATGCATTTAAAGTGTCAGAACCCTCCAGCAGCGTAAACCCATCTCTGGTAAAGAAATCAAAGAAAATAACTTCTTTTCCATCAATCGAAAGACTTTCACTCTTTAATGTATTCACATCATTTTTGCTATATCGGTAAACCACCTCGTGCTCACCAAACAAAAAGTCGTATTCAAACTCAGCAAACGATTTTCTGCCACTCATATTTAAATAAAATTCATAGCTTGAAAGAAGTTTTTGTTTATCCGTCAAGTGAATAATAATATCAAAAATTGCTAACCCCAGATTTGATTTACCGCTGCTGTTAATTCCATATATAATTCCCTTTGTTACACAGCCATTTTCTATAATTTCAGAGTTAAAACTGTAATTGCATGGTGAACCTATATCAAATGTGATTTTATCCTGAAATCCTTTAAAATTTTCTACACTGAATCTCTTTAACATTCTATCACCTGCCCAATCTTTTTTTCTATTATATGATTATCTGCAAAAAAATTCAACATATTCCGTATTTTTTTTACGGCACACACTAAATATGATTCACTATGCAACGAAACATGAATATTTTTTATGGATTGTATAAAAAATTGGAACGTCTGTGAATTTGACAATTTATTCACAATCTATTAGAATGACTGTTAGTATAATCTACTAAAGGAGAGTTTCACATGAGTTTCACATTTTTAAACGAATTACCTTCTCCTGCCCAGATCCAAGAAAGATATCCTCTGTCAGAGAAATTGCAGGAGTTAAAAAAACAGCGTGACGCAGAGATCAGCAATGTGATCAAAGGTCTTGACAACCGTTTTCTTGTCATCATCGGACCGTGTTCTGCAGACAACGAAGATTCTGTATGCGATTATGTCAGCCGTCTCACTTCCATTCAGGAAGATGTCAAAGACAAGCTGATCATCATCCCTCGTGTGTATACAAATAAACCACGTACCACCGGCGAAGGCTACAAGGGAATCGCTTCCCAGCCTGACCCTGAAAAAGCACCGGATATGGTGGAAGGTCTGATTGCCATGCGCAAAATGCACATCCGTGCAATTGAAGAAAGCGGTCTCACCTGTGCAGACGAAATGCTTTACCCGGAAAACTGGGGATATGTAGAAGACCTGCTCTCCTACGTTGCGATCGGTGCACGTTCGGTTGAAGACCAGCAGCACCGTCTTACCGTCAGCGGTTTTGATGTTGCATCCGGGATGAAAAATCCAACCAGCGGTGACTTTGCCGTTATGCTCAACTCCGTTTATGCTGCCCAGCATCCACACCATTTTGTTTACCGTGGCTATGAAGTGGAGACAACCGGAAATCCATTAACCCACGTTGTACTCCGCGGTGCCGTCAGCAAACACGGCAACAGCACGCAGAACTATCACTATGAGGATCTGATCCGTCTCTGCGATATGTATGCCAAAATGGATCTTGTGAACCCGGCTGCAATCATTGATGCAAACCACTCCAATTCCGGCAAACAGTTCAAAGAACAGATCCGTATTGTCAAGGAAGTCATGCATAACCGTCAGTTATCGCAAGACATCCATAACATGGTAAAAGGTGTGATGATCGAGAGTTATATCGAAGAGGGTTCTCAGAAGATCCACGACCATATTTATGGAAAATCCATCACAGATCCCTGCCTTGGATGGGAAGATTCCAGAAAACTGATTTATGATATTGCGGAGATGTGTAAATAATTTTTTAAAAAGGGTAGAACCGAAAAACCGGCTCTACCCTTTTTATCCTTTATAATTCAGTTTTCCCATCCCCGATCATGTTCCGGTCAGGACAAGCCCTGTCATGGCAATGATAATCAGGACCGTCTCAACCTTTACTTTTAACGGCTTTTTCTCAGTCGTAGATGGATTCTGCTTCCCAGCTGATGATGTTTCCGTTTTCTGCGTTGATCTCAAATTCATACTTTACCTCCGCATAGTAGGCTTCCCCCTCATAGAGAGAGATGCCGTCGTCATAGTCCGGATGGATGTAGATGTTTCCGGCATCGATACCAGGGATCCTGTCCATGACGGTCTGTTTTGCTGTCTCGATGGAAACACCGCCCGGTGCTGTCTGCGATGAGCCGGCTGCGTTCTGGGAACCTGTCGTACCATTCTGTGATGCTCGGTATCCCTTGTCTATCACTTCGGAGTCTGCTGAAAGGATGCGTCCATCGGATGCATCCAGCTCATAATCGTACTCCACTCCGGCTGCGGTGAATTCCACCTCATATCTGGCACGACCGTCATCCCAGTCCTGTTTTACCGTGATGTACTGGATCTGTTCCGCTGTGACCCCTGCATTCCCGGCTGCGATGTTCTTCGCTTCCTGTTCCGTGATGCCACCGTTCACCATTGTGGCAGAACCTGCGGTTGCATGTTGTGACACGCCTGCCTGTGATGTTCCGCTGCTGTCGTTGTTTCCTGTCTGTGCTGTATGATCTGTTGTGTTGCTGCCGTTTTGTGCTGTTCCTGTTCCACTGCTGTTATCCTGTGCATTATGATCTGCTGTATTGCTGTTGTTCTGTGACGCCGTGTCTGATGCATTTTCTGCGCTGACGGAACCCTGTACGGTTCCACCAGCTGCTCCTGTAGTCCCCTGTATGCCCTTGGTATCCTGCACATTTTGGGATGTACTGCCACATCCGGTCACAGCTGACAAAAGTGCCACTGCTATAAGTCCTGCGGCAAGCATTCTCTTTTTATTTCTCACGTTTGTCCTCCCATTTCTCCATTGATTCAATGATGCGTTCCATCCTGATGGCTGCTGTTTTCTGCCGGTGCTTTTTCTCACACCTTGAAGATCCCGGTGTCTGCCTTTAACGTTTCTGCCGCTGCACCTGCCTGTTCCGTGGTCTCTGCCACCTCGGAGCACCGCATGGTGATGTTCTGGATGCGCTCTGCCATGTCGGAGGTCCCGCTTGCGCCCTCGTTTGCTGCATTTGCAACGCCCTCGATTGCATTCATCATGCCGTCCATGGAAGCCAAGAGTTCCTCGGATGTCGCACTGAAATCCGATACAAGACCGTCCACAAACTCGGAATCCCGGTTGTAGGCATCCGCAAGGCTCTCAAAGCTGTCATAGCTGGCTTTCACATCAGTTGCGACAAAGTCTAACAGACGTCTGCTGTCCTTTGTGAGCTGGTTCACTGCTTTCACCACGCTGTCCGTGACCTCCTGGATGGTTGTCGCCGTCTCACCGGATTCCGTCGCAAGCTTCCGGATCTCGTCCGCCACGACTGCAAACCCTTTTCCCATCTCCCCGGCACGCGCCGCCTCGATGGAAGCATTTAAGGATAAAAGATTCGTCTGGTTGGTGATCTCCATGATCGCCTGTGCCAGGACCTCGATCCGGGATACCACTTCCACATCCTGCAGTGCCTGGTCAAGGCTCACCTTGATCTCGCCGTGCATGCGCTGTGCATTGGCACGGTTCTCCGTGGTCTCTTTCTTCGCATTGATGGCACGGGTATGGATGTCATTGACACGCTCCGCACCTTCCTGTGCGCTCTCCGCGATGTTTTTGATCGCCCGGTTGATTTCCTCTGACATGGTGTTCATCTCCGTTGCGGATGCAGCGGATTCCTCCATGCTCGCTGCAAGCTGCTGTGTCGTTGCGGAAATGCCTTCCATCTCGCCGTTGATCTCATCCACGTTTTTCCCGATGGAGGAGACATGGCCGCTCAGGGACTCTGCATTGTCCTTCACGCTCCCAAGGTGTCCCGCAAAGCTCTCCCGGATCTTGTGGAAAGCTGCCGCAAGGTTTCCGATGCTGTCTTTCCTGTCTAAATATTTCTGTTCCACATCCTGTGTGAAATCGCCCTGTGCGAGTGTGTCCGAATAGCTGCAGGCAAGATCAAGGCTCCTGATGTAATCAATAATGCCTGCAGCACCCACAACGATCGTGATGATAAGCCCGGCTGCCATAAAGGCTGCCATTTTTTTCACATCGGAAGCGATCATTGCCGCAAGCTGGCTCTGCGCCTGCGCCTGTCCTGCACCGTCCATGAGGCTTACTGCGTATGCTGCGAGCTGTTCCATGCAGTTTTTCGCATATAACACTGCCCCTGCACCGAGCAGTATCACAAAAAAGAATACGATCTTTGTTCCAAATTTTGTCTTTCCCATGATTTATCTCTCCTGTTCCTTATATGATATTTAGACAATTGCGAAACTCCTCATACTCTTCTTTCAATTTTTTCATATGATTTCTGCAATCATCATCTTCTTGCCCAGGCTGTCCGAGGATGTCCGTGTCCTCCCACTGCCTTATGAACGAGACGCATTCCTGCGCCGGGAGCGGCCTGCTGATCAAGTAGCCCTGTAAAAAGTTGTAGCCGAGCTTTTCCAGCTGCGCTGCCTGTTCCCTTGTCTCGATCCCCTCTGCCGTCACCCAGATGTGGTTCCTCTGGGCGAACACGAGGAGCGTCTGCACGATCGGCATGCCCATCTTCCTGCTCCCGATGCCCCAGACCAGCTCCTTGTCCAGCTTGATGCTCTGGAACTCGAAATCCATCAGCCGCACGAAATTGGATTCGCCCTTGCCGAAATCATCCATGACCAGGTTGAACTTCTTATCCTGCAGCCTGTGTGCGGTCTCCAGGAGTTTTCCGTTATCCGCCGACTTCCCGAGTTCCGTCATCTCCAGCCAGATCTTCCCATGCTGGAGACCGTACCGGTCCAGGCAGCTGCTGATCTCCTCCCAGACAGTCTCCACCATGCAGGTCTGCGGCGACAGGTTCACGTTGATCCTCGTGATGCCGTGTTCCGCAAACCTCGTGAACCACCGGCAGCACTCCCGGATCATCCACAGGTCGATGTCATGCACCCAGCCGCCTTCCTCCGCCTCCTGCACAAGGCTCTCCGGGTCGAGGAAACCTCCCTTCCCGTCCCTTGCACGGAACAGCGCTTCAAGCCCGGTGATCCTGTGCTTTTCCACGTTGTAGATGGGCTGGAAATAAACTTCCATCCCAAGACTGGAAATATCTTCCCAAGTATAAGCTCCTGTAATGCTCATGGTCTTTTACCTCTTACCTGTTTTTTTGTTCCATCTCCCAGCCCCCGCTGCCCAGATGACCTTTCCTTTTATCTCTTCCTTTCCAGCCGCACCGAGCATCCTGCTGTCCATGGACACCGGGCGGTTGTCCCCGAGGAAGAAATAACTCCCTTCCGGCACGGTGTACGGATAATCCACGCTGTCTCCTGTCTCCGACAGGCCGTAGATGACATCCGTCTCCTGCACTTCTGCGCCGTTCCTTGTCAGGTGTCCCTCACGGTCCACCTCCATCACATCCCCCGGCAGCCCTGCGATGCGCTTGATCAGGTATTCCCCGGATGCATCCTTTAAGATGACGGCATCCCCATAGTCCACGCCGTCCGGGAGGATGCGCAGGAAGAACACGATATCCCCGGGATGGCAGGCAGGGCGCATGGAATTTCCATCCACGCACATGATCCCGCATACCCTGAACACCAGGAGCCAGACCACGAACAGGATGACGGCCCGCTCTGAGCGCATCTTTCTTTTCCGTTTTTCCTCGCGGATCTTCAGGAGTGCCATGTCAAGGCTGTACTGTTCTCCCTCGTTCATGGCTGTTCCCGGAGACCGGTCTCTTCCGGTCCGTCTGCCTGTATCTGTCCCGGTCTCTGTATCTGTCCCGGTCTCTGCGGCTTTCCCTGCGGATCCCGGGTGTCTTCCTCCGGCGGACACTCTGAAAAGATGCAGTCCAGGCCTTTTTTCAAGGATTCCAGCCGGCTGCGGTACTGATGGTAGAGCGCCTGTTCCTTCTCCACTTTCTCCCTTGTCTTTGTCAGGATGACGTCCATCTGTCTCCCTGCTTCTGCAAGGATCTCCTCCGCCTGCCGGCCTGCCTCTGCAAGGATCTCTCCTGCCTTCCTCTCTGCCTCTGTAATGGTCTCCACTGCTTTCTGGTCTGCCTCTGCAATGGTCTCCCCTGCTTTCTGGTCTGCTTCTGCAAGGATCCTCTTTTCTGCTTCCCCAGCCTCTTTGAGCATGCGTTCCTTTTCGGTGCCGGCATGGTCAAGGATGGTCGCCGCAGTCTCCTTTGCACCGCCCAGGATCTCCTCCGCCTTTCCTTCTGCCTCCGCATAGAGCTTCTCCTGTGTGGGGATCTGTGCCCGCAGTCCTGCGTTCTCTGCCGCAAGCTGCATCTTTTCCAGATATAGTTCCCTCACTGCCTCCTCGTTCTTCTGTCCATAGTACTCCACCAGCTCCCTGATGTAGAGCACGACTTCCTCACGGTCATACCCTAAGACGGCTGTCCTTAACTTTTCTATTTCCTTAACAAAATTCCTGTCTTTCATGATCTGTCACTTCCTTATCATCCCTTTTTCAGGCACAATAGGGGCAGCCTGCGCTGCCCCTATTGTGTCATCCTGCAAGTTCTCTTGAAAGTCTTGACTCAAACACTGCAAGAGCTGCCATGCAGCCGGCTGTAATGACTGCGCCGGCTATATAGATTGGAGTATCTGCCACACAGTGCCTGCCTGTCACAGCCAGTAAGATGCCCGCTGATATATAGAGTGCGCACATCACCACCTGCACCACAATACAGATCCTCTGCGTCTTTTTCAGTGCTTTTCTTCTTTCAGGATCCATCGTTCTTATCCTCCTGTCCTTCGTATTTCTGCCATGACCATAAGTGATAAGGATTATTCCTATCCATTCATGCCAGATGTTTCATTTGTAAGTATTTTGGGAAAATTACATATATCATTTTTGTTGTTCCGGATATCTGGTATATCCTTTGGTTTGTTTTTTGTAAGCTTTAGATTGTAGGTCTTTCTTTTTTATTGTCCGGGGATATTCACATATCCCCGGGGTTGGTTTTTAGTTTAGGTATATTATTTTTGTTTGGTTTATAAGTTTCTAACTTTGTTTCGTGTTTGATGTTTGTTGCTGTCCTACTCCTCGTCAAGTTCCTCGCGGATCTTCTTGATACGCACGCCTGTGTATCCTGCGATCACAAGGATCAGGATCATCGGATACCAGTGGAATCCGCAGTCTGCGAAGCTGATGTATCCGTCTGCGTCACTGCTGTCTGCCGGGATGCTGTCGTCTGCATTTCCGCTTCCGTCTGCATTGGCATCTGCTCCGGTATCTGTACTGTCTGCGGTTTCCGTGCTGTCTGTACCGTCACCGGCGGTCTCTGTGCCGTCTGTCACATCCTCACCTGTCTCAGAGTCCGAACTGTTGTTCTTTCTGTTGTTTCTGTTATTTCGATTGTTTCTGTTGTTCTTGCCGGACGCACTGCTGTCATCTGCGGCTGCGATATCTGTGGCATTGCTTCCGTCTGTGACTCCGGTGTTGTTTCCGCTGGTGTTTCCATTGCTGTTATTGCCATTGTTGTTACCACCATTGCTGTTTCCACCGTTGCCACTGTTTCCGCCATTGCCGCCATTGTTTCCGCCGTTGCCACCATTATTTCCGTTGTCACCGCCGTTGTTTCCATTGTTGCCGGAACCGCCGCCGTTTCCGTTGCTGCCGTTACCATTCTCTCCGGTTCCGCCATTTCCGCCGTTGCCGTCTGGCTGGCCTTTACCGCCGTTACCACCGTTACCGCCGTTCTCGTTACCGTTATTGGTATTGTCCTTGTTTCCATCGGTTGCGTTTCCGCCGTTGCCGCCATTTCCGCCGGATCCGTTCTCGGAGTTTCCTCCGTTACCACCGTTTCCGCCGTTGATGTCGCCCTTGTTGTCGGTCTTGCCGTCTGTACCATTTCCGCCGTTGCCAGCATCTCCGCCGTTGCCTTTTCCGGAGTCACCGCCGTCTCCGCCATTTCCTCCGTTGATGTCGCCTTTGTTGTCAGTCTCTCCCTTGCTTCCGGTTCCGCCGTTTCCAGCATCCCCGCCGTTGCCATTTTCGGAGTTACCGCCGTTTCCGCCATCTCCACCATTGATGGTGCTGTTGTCACCGTTTTCGGTCTTGCCTGGTGCCTCGGTCTCAGTTCCGGTTCCACCGGAGCCTCCATTGCCGCCGTTACCCTGTGAAGAGTCACCGCCGTTTCCTCCGTTACCACCATTCACATCCGTCTTTCCAGGTCCGAGGATGATGTCGCCTTTGCCGCTGTCGATACCGCTTCCGCCGTTACCGCCAGAGCCGCCTTCATTCTTGTTATCACCTGTTGCGTTACCGCCGTTTCCAGCATCCCCGCCGGATACGGTTCCCTCAATGACCGTCACTTTCTTGTCGTCGGTTGTGATACCGGCTCCGCCGTTACCACCATTTCCCGGTTTTCCGGCAGAAGAATCGGATCCTCTTCCACCATTTCCACCGGTCACGGTTCCGCCGCTTATTACCGGTGTGATCTCTCCGTCGATACCGGATCCGCCGTTACCGCCATTCTCGCCTTCGTTCTTTGCGTCAGCGCCGTTACCGCCGATGATGTAGGCGTCTTTGCCGACTGTAACACCTGCACTGGCTGGATTATCCGGTGTCTCTGCTGTTCCGATACCCGGTGCCCCGTCCGGGTGTTCTTCTGATCCGTCACCGCCTTTGATGGTTCCGTTTACGATCTCAAGGTTTGTTCCCGGATGTTCGTTGATCGTCGGATCTTTCACAAAATCAAGACCCGGTCGTGCGTTGTCTGTGTCGGTTCCTTTGTCTCCTGTGATGGTGTTGCCGTCAAGGTCGATCTTCACGTTCTCCCATGTGTCAGGGATCTCGACCGTGTGGTCGATGTCTTTCTTCACGATGACTTTGTAGCTGCCGTTGTCATTCACGACTACATCCACGTTGGAGTTTTCTGCTTTTTCTGTCTCATCCTGTGCGTTGTTGCCTGTCGTATCATCTGCGCCTTTGTCCTCAAACTGTTTTGCGATGTCCTTCGCATCCACGAGGGATGTCTTTCCAACCGCAGAACCGTAGGACTTATGGCTCACTTTGTAAGTCGTTGCTTTGTCTAATCCTGTTGCAGTCGCTTTTCCTTCCGCATCTGTCTTGAATGTCAGGACATTTCCGGTCGGATTGTTTCCAGCATCCAGTTTCTGTACGTTGTAAGTTGTGGAAGGTCTTCCCACAAATGTAAGCGTATGTGCTGTCTTTCCTGTGATGGCCGGGTTGTCGTCCACCACTTCCACGTTTACACTTATGGCCGCTCCTGCCGCCCCTGCGGTAAAGGTCAATGCTGCTGTGTAGGTTCCCTTGCCCTGTTTCTTTAATTCCTCCAGTTTTGTCTGGTCCACGGTCACGGTATCTGTGATATCGTGACCGTCTTTATCGTAAGCTTTTACATCTGCAAATGTCTTTGCCTGTTCTGCTGTCAGGTTCTTCACGTCATCCACATGGATGATGAAATCATCTGCCGCGATGGTGCTTCCATCGGCTCCCGGTGTCACGCTGGTGCGGTAGACCGGTGTCAGTGTCACCTGATCCGCTGTGCTCTGGTTAAATACAGTTGACGCATTGTAAACCTTGTCATTGTTGTCTTTGTCCACCCATACAAAGAAGGTCTCATTGTCTGCCTTTAACTTGTCTGTCTCTTTCTGCATCTTTGTAAAGGTCGCCTGTGGAAGTGTGTTGCCATCCACGACTGTGATACGTTCACTCTTGTTGATGATCTCACCGTTCTGGTTTTTAAAGATCACTTCATGCTGTTTCTCAAAGTCCACCACTACTTTCCATGCCTGGAAGATCTTCTGTGTGGTATGGGTGTAAACGCCCTCTGCCGCATCATAGGTCAGAAGGTTGTTCTTCACTGCCTGTGCGATGTCGACCGGTGTTCCGTTGACCGTGATGCTCTTTAAGCCGTATCCGGTCTGCGGTTTTACTTTGAGGTCTAAGGTTCCGTTGTTCGTAACGATCGTCTGGAACGTATTATTTCCCTTGTCTTTCCAGGTACGTCCTGCCTGATCCAGGGTTCCGTTTGTCACGGTCATATCCACGGTCTGTCCTTCTTCGAAGGTCACGTTTAATGCCTGTGGTTTTGTGACAACCGGTGTTGTGTAGGAATAGGTATTTCCTGCACCTGTCAGGTTATTTGTCACGTTGGTTCCTGCTGCCGCCGGTGTCTTTGAGACATCGCTCCAGTAAGCAGTCTTTACAACCGGGTTATGTCCTGTTGTATCGGTGATTGTTACAGGTACTGTTCCGTTATCTGCCACGATGACGTGCTGGAACTGCTGTGCCCCTGCTGTCTCTTTTTTCAGTAAGTTCGCATCTATCACTTCTGCCGTTCCGCCCGTTACATGGATGTGCACGATGTGGGACGGTGTGAATGCTGCTTTTAATTCTGTATCTGCTGTTGTCGGTGTGTATTTTAATTCATAACTCTTTTCTGTCCAGTTGAAGGAATCCTTCATGGTCTGGTCAAAAAGATTTTTATCCCCATTGGTTGTCTCGGCCAGTCCTGTGAGGATGGAGAAGCTCTCTCCCTTCTCCCCGGTCAGCTCCGAATAATAGGAGTTGTCAAAGTCATCCGGTGTGAAGGTGATGGTCACTTTCTCGTTCCGGTTCACGGTGATCTCACCGTCCTTGTTCGGTGTGTACTCATTGCCAGACTGTACGGCTTTGTAGGTTCCCTTTGCGCCGTTATCGGTCAGTCCTGTCACCCTGATGGTGGTCATCTGGCGCTTTGTAGCGGTATCGATCGTGATGTCACCGGTGACCACTCTGTCACCATCTAACTTCACTGTGATGCTACCGTCTTCTTCCTCGGTACATACTTCATCAAAGTTGTGCTTTGCAACACTCCATACATTCTCACCATCGGAAGCACGGTCTGTCTTTTTCATGGTAACAGTAACGTTATCTTTGTCGATATCATAACCGGCTTTCGGCGTGATCTTCACAGTATAGGATTCCAGGTAGTGTGGATCTGCCGGTTTTCCTCCGCTGATCTCTGCTTCCGTTCCGGTTGTGATGTTCACATTGAAAGTTCCGAGGTAGAACTTCTGGTCTGCATAATCTGCGGTATAGGTCACACCGTCGATCGTGATCTGTTCCCCGACTGTCTTGATCGTCACATAATCACGGTTCGGGTATTTCACGTTTCCAGCGAATGCATGGCTTACCGTCACGCCACTTGCCGGTACGGTTCCAATCTCATGACCGAACACGCCTGCGGTCACATTTGCAGGAAGCTTCACATCCGCTTTCTGTTTCTCACTCGCTCTTCTCTCCACTGTCACAGTATCCGAAGCCGAATCGCCTCCTTTTACTGTGATCGTGTTTCTGTCGCCATCATCAAGTTTGATGGTGCCATTCTTGTCTGCCGGGACTTCGGCTTTTGTCACCATCTCGTTTTTATACATGGCATCCGGGATATATACTAATGTAAGGTCATCCATCGATTTATTGGAAAATGTATACTTCACATCCCCGATCGTCAGATCACTTGTACCACTCGTTTTTTCATTGTATACACAAGGTGTCTCATCCCCGGAACCTTTTGGCACCCAGACATGGGATGCACCGGATGGTGTCGTGATCTGGTAAGTATTGTTATCAACCGGACTCTTTACATTTAATGTCGTGTTGTCACTTGCTTTGATGCGTCCGTCTGTCAGCGTGACTTTTCCATCCGCTGCCACATCGATCTTCGAAGTATCGGTATCTCCTGTATAGACATAGGTTCTTCCGTTACTCTTTAACTGCACATCTTTTTTCAAAATGGCATCTGTTGCAGGAGTCACTGTGTCTTTGATGATCTCTACGATCTCGCCTGCCTGTGCAACATCAAGGGCATCTGCGAGAGGTCCGTATTTCACCTCATTGTTCTGGCTGTCGATGATCTTTACTTCGGCGTCGTAGACGTTGTTGACTGTGACAGTTGCAGTCTCGCACAGGGATTCATCTCGTCCGCCTGGGTCTTGTCCTTCGTCGTAGCCACCGAACTCAATATAGTAACCTCCACTTATGCGAGCAAAGTCATATCCGTCACCATTTGTCCAGTTACCTTCATGAACATTATTAAGTGCTGGAACATCTAATAAAATCAATGTACAACTTTCTGGATCTCCAACATTAGAAACTCCCATTATATTATCAACTAAATAACCTGAATTTTGTCTATCCGCATAATTTGGTTCTTGACCATTCCATAAATCAACATTTACTAATGTTTTTGCTTCTGGTCCATCTGCCCAATAGTATAATGCTTTACGTTGATTTATAGCACTTTCATTCTCATCTTTCGGTACATTTGATGGAATTTGTAAAACACCTGTTGTACGAGATAAGTCACTATTGCCATCAATCAAAGTATCATCTGTTTTTCTCAACATGGTACCACCGACCCATCCTGATCCCTTACCTGCCTTAAACAGTCTCTCTATCTCGTCTGTTGATATTACTGTTGCAAGATAACCACGGCGTCCACACATTACATAACTACGTGCCACATTATATGCATTACTCCATGTAGTCTTTTCGGTAAGATACATGTAATAATGTCCTCCAAAATAAGTCAGATTTACATTCTTTGAATCAATGTTTTTAAATTTTTCATTACTCGCGTTTGCATCAATTTCTATATCAACTTGCATCCCTTTTTGATAGGTAAATTTCAAGCTTCGAATTTTTTGTTCCACCTTTTCTTTAGCATTATTTTGGTTATTCAACACCCATGATCCAAACTCATGTTTTCCATTTTTATCTGTATTATCTGTGAACGTTGCATCCGTAATGTTAATAGAACCATCTGTCACATTTACACTCAACATACTATATACTTGACTGTCTTTACCTTTAATTACAGCGTCTGGAAAACTGAATGTATTATCATCATTGTAGACTGCGTTTCCCAGATTAATTGTACTACTATTAACTTTCCTTGCTTCATCCAGAAACATTGCTGCAATCTCATCTTCCGCAGCTGTAACCTCTGTTGCAACTACATGAACGATTCTTTTAAAATTGATTGTTTTCTGTTTTGAACCACTTTTTTCAAAAGTATCCGCTTTCGGTGTCTGTTCCTCTTCGATTGTCACATCAGACTGTACCGCTGTACTGCTGTCTATGTCTGAATCAGTCTCTACATTTTTACCTGCATCTGGATTCTCTTCCGCCGAAGTCACACCGTCCGTCTGATTTCCATTTTCCGGTTGGGATACATCGGCACCATCTGTCCCATCTTTACCGTCTGTCTGGCTACCACCCTCCGGATTCTGTTCTGTATCTTCCACAACTTCTGTGGCATCCACCGTTTCTGTATCTGACACAGTCTCGGTAGTTTCTATTTTCTCTGTACTTTCTGTGTTCTCCACACTCTCAGTCTCTTCCACGCTGTTTTCTTTTCCTGCCAGCGTATAAGAAATTTCATAATCCCCGACCACATTAATATCAAAATCTCCTGTGTCAGTAACGGACAGGGTATATTTTTCACTGTCATACGTGATTCCTGCCGTCAGGTCATAGTCTGACTCTCCCTGCAGGAGTGTCAGTTCCGGTGCATCATAGGCTTTGCTCTGCTCTTTTGCACCTACGCCGTGGATCGATCCGACGAGCAGCGCGGCTGCCATCACAAATGTCAATGCACGGTTTGCTTTCGTCCTTCTCATAGGTTTCCTCCTTAATTTTTATTACATAAAAAAGCTCCACAACATAATGTAGATTATGTTGTGCGGAGGAATGGCTCCTTTGCCCGGTTGCACCGGGATTTTGAACAGATTTATAAATTTTCTGGTTTTCAGCAGTTATCTACGAATGTAGTGGAATTAGGAAAACATGATTTTCAGCTGTAAAACCGTGAAACACTGAAAAATCAGGCGTTTACAGAAGTCTGGTCTTATTTTTGTGCAAAAATGGCAACAATATCCTAGAGAAGTACTATGAAATTAGTGCTTCTTTTGCAAAAAGTGGGATTTTTTGTCGAATTTTAGCATCAGACTATTGACGTTTATCGGATTTTTTGATAAAAAAATAGTACGTGGAAGTTATTGGTAATAATTACCATACTTTCATCTGATTGCATTCACAACATAATCTACATTATGTTGTGTCTTTTTATTTCTGTCGTTCAGACGACCAGATCCAGACGCTCCAATTTTTTGACATGGTCTTCCTCTGTGGTCGCTACGTAGATCCTTGTGGTATTGATGCTGCTGTGTCCGAGGATATCCGCAAGGTGGCTGATGTTTTTATGCATGTTATAGTAGGTGCGCGCAAAGAAATGGCGGAGGTTATGCGGAAATGCTTTCTCCAGTGCAACGCCTGCTTTTTCGGCGTTTTTTTTCATTTCCGTCCAGATGTTGCTGCGGTCTACCGGGTTTCCGTTTTTTGTGATGAAGACTGCGCCGCTTCTGATGCCTTTCTTTTTGCAGTAGTCGAGCAGTTTCATTTTCAGTTTGTGTACGAGATAGATCTCGCGGTGTTTTCCTTTGCAGGATATGCTGATCTTTCCGGTGCCCACTGCCTCCACCGTGACCGATGCAAGTTCACTGATGCGCATGCCGGTGCTGCCGATGATCTCGATGATCATGACAAGGCGGAGGTTGCCATTCTCTTTTGCAGTTGCGATGAGTTTTTCGTATTCGGCGCGCATCATCTCTTTTTCCTGCGCATAGATGTGGTTTGGCTGGGTCTTGAAGATCGTGACGAAACAGTCGTGCCAGCCTGTGTATCCGAAGAAGCCGTTTAAGGCGATGAGCATGCTGTTAGCGCTGGACGGCATGTATTTGGCTTCGAGATGTTTTTTGTAGCGGATCACGCATTCTTTGGTGATGTCTTTCTGTTCCTGTGTCTGCAGCCAGGCGGTGAAGGTGCGGATGTCGCGGATGTATTTGTCGATGGTATTCTGGGATTTTTCCTGTGTATAAATATGATCTTGATAGGATTGTATGGTATTTTTGTCGATTGTCCTCATGTTGTTTCCTCTCATGCTGTTCTGATTTTCTGCCCACGTATCTCCGGGGAAACCGGGGGATAGTTACAGTATACCGGGTGATTTTAATGAGGACAATCGGGATGGGGGAATTGGAAGAAATTGGCAGGAAGGGCTGGAGTGGAAAGAGCCAGCTCCTGACGGGCTGGCTCTGTGATGGGTGGGTTTGGGGGGTGGTTTGTTTTGGTCTGGGTTATCTGGATTCAGACTGGAGTTCGGCGATGGCGGTGTTGTATTCGGACTCGGTATATTTTTTTAAGATACTCTCTTTTGGGATTTTAAATTCGAGCATATTTTTTATTGCAGTGATGTTGGCCTGCTTAGTTGCTTTTTTTACAGCTTTTTTTGAATATTGTTCCATTACTTCGCACATTTTTTGAACGCCTCCTTCTTCATGTTTCAGATAGTGCACACGGTTGGTTAATTTTGGAAATTTGGCATTATCTATTTCCTTTTTCAGAATACAGTCCATGTATTCTGAAATGATTGTTCCGTCAAAATTCTGAAATATACACAGCGATCAAATCGATTATCTTTTCAAATTTCTCATCAGTCTGTGAGTCTCGCACCGTGATGATTGATGCATTGAACCACACTCTTTTTAAATAGTAATCATTGTTAGAACGCTATAATTCCACATCTACTTTTGTAAACTTATTTTGTCAATTATATTTCTCATTCTTATTCCTTGTTCAAAACTAAAACTCGTAATGTATCTTCGAAGTATATATATCGTGCTCCGCGATAGTTCAATATACTCTCCATGTTTCAGAATTTCCTCCCATAATTCAAGATAACTATTAATAACCTGATTTGGTCTTTCTTTATTTACAACATATGCATAATACTCCATAACACTTAAAAGCTCCCTTTCCTCATCTACTTTCTTTTCTTTATGGCATTGTTCTATTATCCACTGTTTTATTATCAATAAATAATTTTTTAAATTCTCACCTTCCAAAGAATATATTTTTTTACAAATGTTTGCTATCTCATTGCCACTTACTTCTTGTAAATTGGATACACTAAAATATTCTGTTACCTCTTGCTCAATCTTAGTTTGTTCTTCTTTCGAAATGACTTTATTTTTATATTCTTCGAGGAATCCCATGCTGTCATTTAACTGTAACAACCAACTTAATAATTCTTGCAATGAACACTTTAGTCTCTTGCTTTCATGTAACTGAGTAATTTGCGTTAATATAATATCTGCAAAATGATATGCAACAATAATGAAATTTTTTTCTTCAAAACTTATGTAAGTCTCATTTTTTTTAAAATAATTATATGTGTATACAAGCAATTGTGCAAATATTTTGGGAATATTTTCATCACTGTGCTGCAACCAAAAATTTCCACTTTTAAATAATTCTTCCTCTGAATTATTCGCTAATATATTTTTAAATAATTCTGTGCTATCTGGGACTAAATCTTCCATAAAAAACAATTGAGTTTCATTTTCCAACATATAACGAATGATATATACAATATAATCTTCTCTCGATTTTATTTCTGATACAACCTTATCAACTAGCTCATCCCAATTTTTGCGTTTTAGATTTTTCTGGTATTCTTTCATATCTAAATCCGTAATAAATTTACTCAGAGCAAGCAGACCTTTAGTTCTCAACAGCATATCTTGGCAGAGTAACATTGCTTGATCAATCCTAAAGTAATGTATTCTTTTATTTCTGGCATCATCAATGTATTCAATCTTAAACCCTTGATGAAACAACTCATTTACAATGAATGTTATCGTATACTCTCTCTTTGTTATTTCGTTTGTTCTTATGATACTACAATCAATGCCCTGTTTCATTGCATCCTCAATCCATTGATCAAAATGTTCTCGTTGAATAAAATCTTTTTCTCCTAAATAAACAAAATTATCCTCAAATTTTTCTATTATTTGTGCTATAGATACATTTTTCCTAATTAAATTTCTATAGTATTCTGGCATATCAGCCGTTACAGATAAAACTAACATTCCAATCCCAATATCTTTATATGGAAAACCACTTTCATGTCTATATACTTCGCATATAATATCAGCCAACGACTGTATCAATCTATCCTCTAAACCATTTTTCCATTGACTATTTTTACTAAACCAGTTAAATAACCAACTATAATATTCTTTCCTGTATGAATTACCCGGAATTTCACTAAAACCTGAAAACAAGAAATTTGCAAGTTCTAACTCATAATAATTTTGATTACCACTGTCAGCATTTTCGTTCATCACTGTTTGGTATGAAAAAACAGAATAATTAGCTAATAACCAATCTGATACTTGACACTTCCATAACTCACTTCGTTCAGTACACCATACATATTTCATAAGTTTGATTAATTTTCTTTGCAGATTATACATGTATCCGGCAGATTCTGGTATTACACCCTGATGTATCATATCATCATCTAATTTACTTTCTGATGCTGTAATATAAACCAAATAATCACACATTATAGAAAGTTCTTCTGGAATCTCTTGACTAACATCCTTTCCGTCTGGCACTTGTTCCAATAACAATTTCACGTATTTAAATGGCGGGACAATATATGCATACCCCTCATTAAACATTTGTGTAATAACATTAATATACTTCTCATCCGAAATAATTCTTTGCTCATGCAATAACTCTACAATATCCACAACAGAATAGCTTAAGCAATTATTAAAATTATTATAACTATTTATCCATCTATCATCACAAACAAGCATATGACTATTCAATGATGCATAGTGAAATAAATCCAGAAAATCATTAGTTAATATTCCATTCTCTATTTTATTTTCGTCTTCATAAGAACCGTAATATGCAATACATCCCGATTCTTTGTACTCTTGTATATCAGTTTTTAAATCTCCCAAAAAATCATAAGCATTTTGAGCTAATTCTACGTTATTTATTTCGCACTCAACATTATCAAAAATATTTCTAATTACATAAATATTACATTTTTGTGAAACAACTGACTCTCCTTCCATTTCAAATATTTCTCGCAAAAAATTTTCATCAACTAAAACAGATAACTTTCCATTATAGTTAATAAGTGTATCGATTAAGTCACTATTTCCTCTTAGTTTTTTAGTTCCTTTATACTTATTTTTTAATTCACTCTTGATGTCTCCTCTCTTTTCTAAAATGTCCAATAATTCATAAGTCGAAATAACATTATTTCTCATTTCGTCTGTTATTTTATATGGTTCTTCTAATAAGTCAGATATAAAATCATTAGAAACTAATATTAATTTATTGCGCTTTGCAAGTTCATACGGAACAATATCAGCCACATTAATTCCTGATTCAGCCCAGATTTTTAAATCGTTTTTTGAAGGTAACTCAATATAATTAAGCGATTTTTTTCTCCATGTAGCCACCATCTTTTCCTTTGTTTCTAACACATCGGGCTGATTTGGCAAACATTTATTTTGTTCTAAAGCAATAATATTACTAATATTCCCCGATATAACTATTTGGCTCCAACACGATTTAATATCATCTAATATCTCAAAATGCTTCATATGAATTAACGAAGAAAAATCAATAATTATTGCTTGTCCCAATGTTTTCTTTATTTCTTCCATTGAAGCAGTATGTCCTCCAAACGACGTTAATAACAATTGTTTTCTTACTGAATTATTAATATTCTTATTCCATAACTGCTCACAATACAATGTATAACTAGCATTCCCTGAGTGGTCAAAGAATAAGTGATATGGGAATTGACACTTCATATACATTTCATATCGTTTTTTACTTTCTTCCTCAACTTTATCAATCCATTCCTTAGCTTCTTTAAAAGTCAATGTTCTAAAGCAATCCACTTTGTCTAAAGCTTGTAGTTTAACAAATAATTCGGATGCACTATCACTCTTTCCAATTGAATAGAGGAAATTCATTGCCCACATCATTACATTCGGATCGTTATCCGATTGTATCAACGCTTTTTTTACATATTTCTCAGACTCGTTAACACTAATTCTTTTATTGTATTCCGCATACATCTGATATACTTCAACATTTTTTATTCCCTTTTTAATGCCGTCTCTTAAAGTGTAAATTGCCTCTTGTTCCTGAACATTCAAATAATAGCATTCCGCCAGCAAGAAAAGTATTTTAGGAGACACTTCTTTACTCCATAAGTTTTCACCTTTTTCTATCGCTTCACTATATTTTCCCAAAATTTTAAGTGCCTGAACTTCATAAAACAAGACCTCTTTTGTAAGACATTCTTCCTGTCCAGATTTTCTAAGCTCGCATACCTTATTCAAACATTCTTCTTGTCTATTTTGTAATGCAAGATATCTTACTATTTTTATGTTTGCCATAGGATTATGAAATTTTTTTAACCAATCGTTGCAATAATATTCAGCATTCTTCCAATCCTGATTTTTTTCATAACAATTAATAACATTTATCAAATCTATTTCTAGATTTGTTTGCTGATATAATGACAATGCATGATTTATGAGCTTTTCATTTTCTCCAAGCGCCTCTAAAATCATTCCGTCAATTCTCTCTTTTGTAGTTAAATCCATGTCGAATTTATCTAAACTATCTTGCATTTGGCTCAACTGTTTTAAATCATCACAGCATCGTACTGCCAGCTCAAACCAATGACTCATCATGTGCATCTCTTCAAATTTAAAACGATACTCCTTTAACTTTTTATATGCTGACACATAATCCTTTTTGTTCATGAATAAATACACACAAGAAATCATTGATTCAATATTGTTTCCCTTTTTTTGAACTATCTCTGTCGGATCAAAATCTTTTCTAAGTGGTATTTCTTTTCCAGTAACGCAAAAATAAATAACTGCTTGACACTGATATGGTTCTAATTCCATTAGTTCAGAGGCAATTTTATAACCTTCTTCTCTATATTCATCAGATATTGAAAGTGTATTCAACCATACAACTAATATCTGTTTCTGTAATTCCGTGTTTTCTGCAATTTCAGCCAGTTCATATGCTTTTTGATATAAAGACACTATTTCATTGAATTTTTGCTTCAATTCGCTATTTAACAAAAGCATTGAATTTACATACATGGAAGGCAACAGACTATCACCATATATCATATGTGGCGGAAGTAACTCCCAATACAAAATCACACCTTCCATCATAATATGAAGTGGCATATCCTTATCTTCTTCATTTGCCTTCTTCAGATACTGATGCGCTAATGCATACTCCCCATCTAAGATACATATTAAGGACATCAAATAGTAAGTTCCATCATTAGCCAAGTGTTTACTACTTTCAAAAACTTCATACGCATCTTCAATTTCTATATTATATACACATAGTTGTATGTATGTATTTAATATAGATACATTATCAATTGGATAGAGCACTTTCTTGACTTCAACAACATTTCCCTCCTTAAAGAGCTTTTTCGCATTATAATTTCTACAATCATAATCCGGATTTTTTTCCAAAGCTTTCTTGATATATTTTTGAGCATTACCACTATCCGCATAATCATCAAGGTACCAACATGCTTGTAAATAATATAAACGTGATAACATTTTAGATGATTTACTTTTACTTCCTCTCACCATCGCTGTCAACTCTCGCAATTCTTCCCAGGCCTTTTTTATATTGCCCTTATTCTTAATTGAGAAAATACTTTTCAATTTAATTTCAATGGATTTTTCATAATCTTCAATAGCACCATCTAATTCACAGTAATCCGCAACGTATTTTTCTTTGTAATTCTTTTTTCTTTCATCATAATAACAACCATCTTCACGATACTCCTTTGGTTGTTGCATCTTTCTTAATTCATCTTGTAATTCCACGTACTTTATTGATGAATACTTAATTTTAACATTATCGAGCAGCTTTCGTATTTTTTTAATACTAATCATTTTTACATCGACAGCTTTTCGGTTATTACCTATTGATTCTATTCCCTGCTCAATCAATATTCCTATCGCATTGTTTCTATAAACAACTGGACTTCCAGACATTCCTGCAAAGTTTTCTATTCGAATTTTAGGTTCAATTACTAACGTCACATCACCATCATTGATTACATTTTCACTCAAATAGTCATTAATAAATATATTAATAGGATATCCCTCATCCCCTTTTACATGAGGATATCCATACGCTATAAGTTTTTCTTCTTGACTAATGTGATCTTCACAACAAAATATACCCAATGGTTCAATTTGGATTTCATTATCCAATCTTAAAACTGATACTGGATAATCTTTTTCATATGGTACAATAAATGCCTTTATATTTATTTCATCTTGACCAGGAATATTTTTAAAGGCAAGTTTTATATCCTCTCCATTTTCAATTGCATCCTCAACACAATGTGTCATCGTTAGTGCTAATGTGTTGCTAATTAGAAATGCTGTACCTTGTTCTTTTCCACAGATGAGTAAAGCTACAGCAGATTTTAAATTATCCATTTCAGTTCACCTTCTACAGATATATTTTCTGCCCTTCCCCTAAATAAACAAACTCTATATCATTCATTCCATAAATCTTCTTTTCAAAATCTGTAACTTTGTCAATTTTATAATTAAAATATATTCTCTTAACATACTCTGTTCTCTTACATGCAATCTTTGCCAATGTTTCTATATCAGGATGATTATACTTTTCTGAATTTGTTGAAATCAAATATATATCCGTTTCTATATTTTTAATAAAATCAGAACTAATATTTTTTACTGATCCATGATGTGGTAGTTTTACTAATGAAAAAAACATATCTTCTTGTCCTAAATATTTTATAACATCAGCCGCTATATTGTCTGCTAAAAACAGAAGCTTGTTATTTCTATATCTAATTATTACTGAAATGGAAGATCTATTTGTAATAGAATTGTCCATTTTTGTTGTTTTCCCGGCAATCTCTTGAATCGTCTTTTCTTCTGTACAATAATTTTCAGAACAAATGTTTTCATTATAACCATTTCCATCTATTGGCATACAACGACAATAATATTCAAAAGCGTCATCAAATATCTTATCTTCGGAAAATTCAAATGAATATTTTATTTTTTTTAAATCTCTTTTCCATTTCTTACCAAGATTTTCTAAATCAGAAATGTTTGGTTTTAATACTGATACATAACATTCTTTTCCGAATTGATATTTTTTTCCGTTATTAATAACTGCTTGTTTCTCAAATTGTTCATTCCAACAATAGTTACCCCCATATATTAACCCAGCCAGTGTTGTTCCCTGCATCGCACTAATTGGACTATTTTCATTTAAATTACAATTTAAGCTTACTTCTCCACCAGCAATAACCGTATTCAATATTTTTTTTTCAGAATTGCCTAATGTTCCTTTTTTTTCAAACTGTAAATGCCTGTAACTATTATGCCATATATTTTTAATTTCGATTATTTTAGAATCCTTATTTGAACCATTTTCCTTAAGCAACTCAATTACTCCACCTATATGATCGTTATCAATATGTGTCACGATTAATAAATCAATTGCCCCTCCTTCATTTTTTAACTGAATCAAACGATTTTTCAAATAATTTCTATATGTCTCTGCAGTTCCACCATCTATAAGTATATGTAGACTTTCTTGTTCAATTGTAACTAGTATACAATCTCCCTCATTTGCCGGTAATGCCTCTATTTCTGTATTTTTACACATATCTAAACTTCCCTTACATATATTATATTTATTCTCTATTGTTGTTACAATTTAGTTCATTTTATATCGATATAAAGTAACGCATCTCTTCATTAACTTAAGTTTTTCTTTTTATTTTATCACCCGTCATAAAACAGTACAATAACCTTACATGAAATCAAAAGGATTTAATGTATTTATGTAATGCCTAATAGAACAAGTAAACTAATTGGCAATAAGCAAGCCAGCTCTGACGAGCTGGCTCTTTAGTCATCTATTCACTATAAATTATTCTTTCACTTCCATTTGGATCTACTGTATTTTTCTTTTAATCTCCCTCACAAGTTCATGTACCGTAGTACACGGACACATCTCCGACGGCTTTGTTTTACCATCTCTAATACACTGTTCTACTTTCTGCTGTGCTATCTTTATTGCCCTATCTTCATCTCCTGCTTTACAAATTTTTCCATACATCTGCTTATCCGCTTTCGAATACTTCTGTCCAGTTTTAGCCTCATATACTCTCCCAAACTCAGAACAGCAAGTCCAAGAATCCTGAATTGCAGGCATAGAACCAAAATATGCATACATCCAAATTTCAAAACATGGATTTGACCATCCTACCTGTATGCCTTTGGCTGCCGCCTCTGCAATAATTTCATCAAATTCCTGTACCTGATCTCTGTCAAATACAATCCAAGGTACACGATACTGAGCATCATAAACAGATAGTTCCAGACATTTATCAATCATGGTTCGTGTTTTTGCCTCTATTACTTTAATCACCAACTTGTTTCTGACATTATCCGGCAATGTCTTATGAAGCCCTGTAAAAAAACATCTCTCTGTTGCTTTCGTATCTGTAACGATCAAATAATAACCAAGTTCTGGCACTTTAAGCTGTTTTCTCTGTTCTCTTGTTTTTCTATTACCTGTTCTATCTTTTTTTGCCATACTGCTTGCTCCATTTCACTCCAGTCAGCTCCAAATCGCTGTTCCCCATACCTTGAGGCTCTTTAAAGATATCAATACTCTTTAAGTTAGGAATTGCACCATACTTTCCTATCAGATAATTCTTCTCATAGCTTTCATCCTTACGGATACGTAAACCAGCCTCATCTACAAAATCTGCCAGTGAATACAACGTAGATACTCCTCTTTCATCTTTTTCTACAAACCATATCTCATCACGACGCAATAATTGATTAGACAACTGCCACGTATCATGAGTCGTAAATACAAGCTGTGCGTGATTCACATTTATTTTCGGATTTAGGAATGTAAGCAAGAAATTTCTTACAAGTAATGGATGCAATCGTGCATTTAATTCATCTATAAAAAATACACTGCCTTTCTCCAACACTTCCTGCAATTCAGGATATAATGCAAACATCTTCAACGTTCCTGCTGACTCCATACCCAAAGGAATTTCCGCCATTTCATCAGAATCAATCATTTTGTGAAGTGCATTAATCTTATACTTTTCTTCTTTTGACTCTCCCTCTTGCGGAACTTTTTCTATTCTAAAATCCTTGATATGTTCATCAAATGAAGAAAAGTATTCTACAACTTTCTTCTGAACATCCTTATCTGTCACAAAACCCTTTGGTAATCTACGTGATAAAAAGAAGTTTGTAAATGGATCACCAAAATCTGCAAATTCATTTGCCATAAACCAATCTCTGATTGCCTTGCACTTACCAATCTTAAGCTTTGCTCCCAAAGAAATGATAAGCACCTGCTTCTCCAAAGCCACCCGAATATTATCCCTGCTACTTTTAGGAAAACCAGACAAATCAAGCTCCCCCTCTGTATTTCCACGGTAAAATACTGTACTATATTTTCTGGCAGTTTTTGCCTTGGAATTCAGCCACTCTTCTGTTACCCCTTCTCTATTAATACAAAAACCATAATTATAAGTTTTCTCATTTTTGTCATCGGCTAATGTAAAATAAACCTCGAAGCTTGATTCTGCATCAGCAGATATAGTGTCAAATAAAAATGGAGTTGGTTTAAACTCTTCAAATTTCTCTTCTTCATCCCCATACTTAAAGGAATCCACAACATAATCAGACATATATTCAAAGGCGTTGTATACATTAGACTTTCCACTTGCATTTGCGCCGTAAATGGCAGCAATCGGTAAAATCTTCTCACTGCCTATAGATACTACTCTTTCTGCGAACTCTGTCATTTTAGTTGCTGACAAATCCAACGTAGCCTCTTCTCTAAATGATTTATAATTTTTAAAGTTAAATTGTATTAACATAGTTGCTCCTCACCTTCTTTTCTACTTCTTATTATATTCATTTTTTTGTTTTTTTCAACTTTAAAATGTGACTTTTTCTCATTTAAATGTTGTTTCTATATTTTTTAATCAAAAATCAAAAATCCCCTTACTTGCAAATACAAAATAAAATGATAGTTCATTCATCAATCATCACAAAAAAAATCTGCTGACAGGTACTACCTGCCAGCAGATTTTTTTCATGCACCATACAGTGCTGATTTTTTATTACAGATCTGATGAAGATTATTCCGCACGGGACATAGCTTCTTCGTAATCTTTTGTGCCTTTCCAGATCTCATCTTTGTAAGGATTCTTCTTTAACTTCATAGAACGTTTGATGATCGCAGCGAATACAACAACGTTGACTACAATTGAAAGAACAGAGATCACACCCTGTGCTGTAGGATCTACTGCTGTTGGATGTGTAGCTGCATCCATGAATCCATCTGCGTAGAGCCTTGGGATAACTGCGAATTTACCCTGATCCTGGAATAATGGGAATACCTGGGCAAACATACACCATAATGCTAATGTGTTAGCACGGTTCTGAATCCAGCCACCTTTGTTCCAGAATGCTGCAGCAAATGTAGGTGCAAGTAATAATGCAACACCACAATACCAGGAATGAGTCGGAAGGTTTAAGTAAGTATACTGGAAGTTCCATACATCATAAGCTAAGATGAACATCCATGTCATATCCGGCCATAACATATCATCTTTTTTCTTAGATGTGTAGATTCCCCACCAGCCTGTCATACATAAGATATTGATAATACCTGCAAGACCATTGAGAACGTTCCACCATCCACCATATAACCATACGCCTTCAGATGATAACCACCAGCTTGTTCCTGTCTCTGCGAGTGCTTGTGCACCTCTGATGGCAGATTCGAAATCGCTGCATACTGCGATCAAAATGTTGATTGCTACGATGACAAATGGGAAAGCCTTAAACCAATGTGTTTTTCCAACACCCCATTTGTATTTGAGCATCATAAAACCAATACATCCAGCTGTAGCTGCATATAACTTCGCATAGTGGAACCAGCTTGTCATATGTACATATGTATTGTTATTGAGCGCCCATTCAGCCCCCGCTGCTGCTGAAACGTAAATTGCAATAAAGTAAACTGTCAGAATGATTGGAAGAACAACGAAACATAACATTCCGCCGGCTTTTGTACGTCTGGCAAATTCATTTGCAAGTACGAGACAGGTAAAAACTAAAATCCAGCCAAGAAACTGCCATGCAGCTCCCTCGCCGTAAACCTGAAACAACAGTCCATGATTTAACATATTGTTTCCTCCCTTATAAAATTATTAATTCTGGTCATACCAGTGATTGTTATGATTTTAACACTTTTTTTATAAAGTTTCAACATTATTTACATTTTCATATACTTTTTGACAAAATTGTATATTATTTCTAGCTGATCATTTCCCTTTTTTTGGGGATTTTCGGAAAAACTCTTCAAAAATGTTCACAAGGATATTCTTACTTTACCTGATTTTGCATCAAAAAAGATGTTCTGTGGTACAACCAGAGCCACGAACATCTTTTTCCTTATATTATCTATTTGTACAAACTTATGTTATATAGGATATAAACCTCTCACAGGTTACTTTTCATCCTCGATCACAAGTTTTCCTGCTGACACTTCCATAAATACACTCTCCGGGTCTGCCTTTTTCATCGCAAGCAGTAATTCCCACAGATTGTGGATCTGATTTGCCAGTACACCGGACGCCTGAACCGCATACGGCAGCAGCATTGGCAGCTGGAACACACGGATTCCAAGCGGTGGAAGGAAGATCATGTTGGTCGTATGTACCTTATCTCCGGCGGTTTTGATCATCTCATAGGTGATCATCAGAAAATCCTGTCCCTTATATTTGCAATAATAGGAAACATAACATTCATCGATCGTCCAGGAAACACCATCCTCCACTTCGACCGGTTTCTCGGATACTTCATTATTTTCCGTTGTCTGCACACTGAGGTTCCAGCGGATTTTTCCATCCTTCGTATCATTGTACATCTCTGTCAGCATATGACTCAATTCTTCTGGTCTTTTCATTGTTTTTCTCCTTATGTTGTTCTTTTCTATTTCTCCAACGCATGTTCCCCGATGCGCACTGCATGCACTACAAAACGTTTTCCCGTGGTGGAACAGGTCGACAGTGTCATAATATGATCGTCTTTCGTCACGTTCACTCCTGTATCATCATAGGACTTTTGCTTCATCTTATCAATAAATTTTTGAAAAGTCTCATCCGGTGCAAAGCCAACCGTGTAAACTTCGTCGGTTTCCGGCACATCATAGTAGGCAAAAATCTGATAACGGTACGCACACTCTGATGTATAGATTGTAAAAAACTGATGATCTTTATAAAAATCCTCTGTTTTATATTTTTTCAGGCTGCCAAACATGCTTAAGTTTTTCATGTTGTGCCCATATAGGATTGTATGGTAATCCTGAAAATCCGGTGTGTTCATCCCCTCCATAAAAATACATCCGGCAATCGTCTGATTTCCGTAAATATCCGTGCGAAGATACTTCTCATCATCCCCGGAATATAAAACCGGATAACTGAGCTGCTCCAGATTGTCAAACCGTATCCAGCCGATAATATCCGCATTGACCTGCTGCAGCTCTTCCAGATTCACATCCACATCTGTGTACCACCACGAATCATCCCCGCCTGTCTCCTCTGCCACTTCCGTATTCTCCGGTTTCTCTGAAACATAGGTGTCCTTTAATGCGTCATAGGTGTCGTTGGACTGTTTGTAATTCAAAAGATCCGGCACCAGCATAATGAGTGCTGCCACGATCAGCGCTGCGCCAAGAAGAAAAAGAAGAACCGTTGACCGGCTGCTTTTATTTTGTTTCATGCCCGTTTCTCTCCCACTTTACTCTGCTGTGCACGTAAAAAACTATCTGCACTGTTTTAGATTGTACCACAAAATGAGCAGACCTCATAGTCCCTATGAAAAGTCTGCTCAGATATTTTACCTTTTATTTAGTTGAAAGAAACCTGTGCAAGTGCGTCTGTGTAATTTTCAAAACCGGCTGCCTGAACTGCACATGCAGAAACTTTAATATCGGTAAATGTGGTATCCTCTGTCACATTGTTTCCAACCGTTACTTCTTCAAAGATAGTTGAATGAGCGGATTTGGAAATCACATCTTTTTTTGCATATACTTTGTAGTCAATGTCGTTTAAGTTCTGTGCTGTTTTATAAGCGTCTGTCACATCTACCCAGTCAGAAGCATATGTGATCGTAAGTTCCGGGTTTTCATTCACAATTTTCGCAAATACCCATGCGTCCTGTGAATCATCTGCCATGTGTACGGTCGGATCTTTGTATACCACTTCTCCTGCAACCAGATCCTCGTACTTATTTTCTTTTACCGTCCACTCTCCGGTGCCATCAGCATCCACATACAGATTGCTGTTTTCATCTCTTGCCACTTTGGACTCGGATAAACCGCCTGTCAGCGGATCATCATCAAAGTTTACATTGCCGACGGTAAAGGTGTTGGTGACAGTTCCGGTTGTGCTCGTCAGGTAAGCGAATGTGCTGCCTGCGCCAATTGCTCCGATCAGGCTGATCGCTCCAAGCAGTGTGACTAATTTTGTTTTCTTCATAATTTCTGATCTCCTTTTTCATTTCATGATAATCTATTTATTCTTATGTACTTTCCATTCTGCAACTTGCGATTCCTGCCCTATCAGAAACCGTTTTGTTACGATACTGTTTTATCACTCAATGGTCACACGGCGGTCATATATCAGAAATTTCAGCAACTGTTCTTCATTCCGTATTTAAATTTTTCTTCTTATCCTCCTCTAAAATATCCGGGATGAAGTTTAAGAGGATCAGCACGATCAAAACACCGCACACCACCGCAATACCAAGCGGTGTCTTTGCATAAATGGAAATATATCCAAGATACGGGATATGAAATGCATACACCCCGATGATCTGCTGCCATGCAACAGGAGCTGCATCTGCAATATTATTAGCGTCTCCCTGCGTGACAACGGTCTGTTCCTCCTTATCCACCGAAATGATCCTGTGCGTTACCAGCGTTCCCGCCGGAAGCTGATAAGTGACGACTGCTCCTTCCCTTGCCTCACTCGCGGCAAAATTTTTATCATAGACGATCGCCCCGACCGGGATCCCGGGTTCCATGCTGCCGCTCAGGACCGCATACTCATCATATCCAAGCATTTTCGGGACAAACAGAAAGCCTGCGATCACAAGCAGTCCAAGAAATACCACCATTGATAATACACTGCAAATTTTCTTTATCATTTTCTTTTGCGCCTTTCTGACTTATTTGGTTACTTCTGCAAAAAATCCCTTCAAAACCGGAAGCTCCGCTTTATCTCCTGCCTCATAACTTCCGGCAAACACTGCCTCCTGATAAACCGTGATATCGAAATTTTTTGTCACATCTCCAAGTTTTACTGCATCAAATAAATTATCCGTGCTCTGCCCCGGAGCAACCGGACTGTTGTAGTAAAACCAGCCGTCCGTGCCCTGATACCAGCCGGTTCCGTCACCGTCAGGATCATACAGCGTACTCTCGGTCGCAATGCTGTCCGCTGCCTTACCTTTCTCCGAAAAAGCAGTTCCGTTCCAGGTGCCGTTTAACAGCGTCACTTCTGTCTGTTCCGGTGAGACCGTGATCCTGACCCGGACAAACACATCCGAAATTCCGGTATTTTTCACACTCGGATTTTTTTTCACGGTGCTGCCTGCTCTGATCCCGCCCTCAAACTCTTCCTCAATCTCAGTTGCCACTTTTGCCGCCTGAAACGTATTGGTCACCGTTCCCGCTGTTGCTGTGATAATTGCAAATGTTGCTGCTGTTCCAATAATTCCAACAATCAGTGCAATTGTAATCACAAATATTTTTTTCTTTTTCCATATTTCTTTCATACACACTGCCTCCGATTATTTACGCACATCTGTTGTGGAATGATTATCAACATCTGTCGTGCTATTTGCTTTTTCATGGATCACAAATTGATTTTTCACGGCATCTGTATCCGTGAGTTTTCCATCGCTTCTGGTCTTATTGTTTTTGGCTGTAACATTCACACAGTCTGCCTGCAAATGTAAATCTGCCGCTGTTGTGACAAAGTCCTCTGCGTCAAAGCTGCAGGTCTCGTCTCTGCTGCGGATACCAACCGCAAATTGTGCGCTGTTTCCGGCAATCTGTGACGCACAGTTTGTGTCTGCGGTAAACTCTTTTAACGTAAAGCCCATCGTGTCAAGTTCTTCTACTTTATAGAATCCCTGCGCAAGTCCTTCCAGCGTCGTCTGCGCTTTCACATTGAACATTCCGGTTGTCGTGTTCTGCTCCTCTGCGCTTTTCTCTCCAAACCTTAACGTCTTATAATAAACATCGCCTGTCGTCTGATTGGTGATCTTAAATGTAAAGATTGGATCACCCTCACACGCTCTGATATCTTTTTTACTGATTTTCTTTGTGATCGTAAGCGTTCCCGTTTTCACTTTCACGTCATATTTTCCTGCATAGGCTTCCCCATCCGCATGCGCTGCCTCCACCTGTGTCTCATTTTTATAGATCACACCGTTTAACGTGGAGTTTGCGTTGGAAGCATCTGTCGCTTCCTCCACCGGCAGAAATGCTTTTGCGTAATACGTGGTATCCTGTTTAAGTCTCTCTTTTTTCAGGTTTTCCTGCGTGATCTCCTCGCGGCAGCCTTTGTCCGTGTAGAACGTCAGATACACCTGTGACATTCTGGCGCTGTCCGCATCTTTCATGCGCACTGCCGCATCATCTGCATAGTTTTCCAGATTTTCCCCGAGAAAAATCGTATCTGCTGTGTCTGTGATCTGATACGCAATTCTCACATTCACGGTCGGCTGCGGCAATTCCAGCTGTGTGCCGCCAAAGCTTAAAAAGGAATCCGGATTTACATTTGTAGTCATATTATTTCCACCCAGACAGGATTCTTTTGCCACGATATGGATTGTTTTCTGCCAGCCGGAGGCGCTGTTTTCCTTCGGCTTTACTTCCTGATCAAGCCAGCTGACCGTCGTTGTGCCATCCTCATTGACCGTTACCTGTGCGCCATCCGCTCTCAGACGTTGGATCTCGGCATCTGTCAGCTCAAATTCCGCATCAATAACGTCCGTCACCTGCACTCCGGTCAGGGATCTTGACTGTGTGATCGTACTCTGGATGTTCTGAAAGATTTTGTTTAACTCCTCCGCAGTATCCGCCGTAAATGCACAGCCGGCTGACGCCACTTTCTCTCCCAGCCATGTGGCAGTCTCGTTATTTAAACCAAGCCCGACTGTGATGACCGTACAGCCTGCCTCTTTCAGTTTTACCGCTGATGCTTCTGTCTCCGTTTTGTCATTGCTGTCCGAAGGCTCTCCGTCGGAGAACAGGATCACATATTTTTTGTTGTCATCTTCTGCCTTCTGCAATTCGCTGTATGCATGCTCCAGTCCTTTCTGTGGAGAGGTACCGCCGTCCGCAAAAAGCGCATTGACGGACTTTAACATCTCATTTTTATTTACTTTCGAAAGACCGTGGTTTAATTTGCCCTCGGTACTGCTGTTCCACCCATTGCCAATGCCATAAAAGGTGGCGATTCCGACCAGACTGTCCGGTGATGTATCGGAAATACCTGTCACAAATCCGCTGGCGGCGTCTTTTAACGCAGAAATCTTAGACGTCCATGCTGCCATCACATCACTGTCTGAAATGCTCTGATAACTGCCGTCCACATATTTTTTCCATTGTCCGTCGATATATTTTACCGGATACTTCGCATACACATTACCAGATACAGCCGCCGTTCCCATTCCGACACTCCTATCATACGTCCATGGCCACCAGCCACTCTTTTCATATTTATTCCAGTAATATACTTTATTGATATCTAAGTTATTCTTCACACTGCTGAATTTTCCGACATCCTTTAATTGATTTTCACCGGACAAAATTTCATTCATCGAGCCGGACAGATCAAATACCATCATGGCATCCACTGTCTGTATTTTTTCAACTGTGCTCTGCGAGGTTGCAAGTGAACTTGCGTCAAGATCGATCTGATACTCTCTGTTCTCCCAGTCCGTCAGTTTCGCTGTCTTATGATATTCCACATCCTTCTCCGTAAAATCAACCGGCTTCTCCGGTGGGATATCCGGCACGTCATCGTCCACCACTTTGATCACATCCGCATTCGGAAGCGTAAACTTCATGTTACAGTTTGCCTTTCCTGCACCGCGCTCCATATATAAAATGGTCAGATGATGTTCTTTGTTTTTGTCTGTCCTGTCAATATAGTTCCAGAGATCGGCCGTATCTGTCAGAGCGTCATGGATACCGCCAAGATCAATGACCACCTGTTTCCCATCCAGAATCACCCAGAGATCATCATCCCCGGTAAAAGAATAGTTCAGTTCCCCGATATAATCTCCAAGTGTAAAAGTTACGTCATAGCGGATTCCAAAATAAAAATTATTATTTCCAAATGGCAGGAAATCCGCCCCCGCAGTTGCTGCCACGTTGTCCTCTTTGTCTAAAACTTCTTTCAGTTCGTAAGTGTCACCACTTTGTGAAAATTTTAATCTGTATCCTTCTTTCACTGTCAGACCTTTTGTCTCTGCCGCAGCTGCTCCGTCTTTCGGAAAAACGCCCGGTTCATTCACACTGAAAAGAACTTCTTTGTAATCATCACTTAACCCGGTAACGATCCCTGTTTTTTTCGCATTTTCTCCAGTTCCTCCGGTATACACGTTGATATGCTGGTCGTCTGTGGTTCCGTTTTGACCTGCTTTTTTCGTGACGGTGTCATATTGATTTTCACTTAAATTCTGGGATACCGTTCCGACCGTGAAACGGTTATCTTTTTGCTCAGACGGATAGTTGGAATCTGCATTGATACTCAGATCCGCCCTCTGCTGTCCGGCTGTGTCATAAGGGATCACCTCGTAGTCATAAAACGATGCCTCACCGATATAGTCCGTATTTTTTGCCTGATAAAAAACTTTTACAACACTGTCCTCATGGATCTCAATGTTTTCAAGTTCACTTTGGGAAAATGCTTCTCCGTTTACCTGCACATGATCCACATCCCAGTTTAACGCCTTATTGTAGTCGCTGATCTTTGCTCCCGGTGCCATCGTGCAGACATCATCGCTGTAAATTTTTGCACTCTGCTCATCCTGCGCCTGATATTTGCTGTTGTCATAATGTTCGATGGTCACGGTCACGTTGTTATCTCCATGATTGACGATGACATATTTTGAAAAATGATCCGTGCCAAATGTCACCTCGCCGTCGGCAGAAGTGTTCGCATTCATATCCAACATCTCATTTTTTGTCTCATCAAAATGATACACGCTCGCCGAATCGCCCTCTTTCACCTGCGCAAGCGATAACTGCACCTGCACGGTTGCCCCGGGCTCCACTTCTTTTCCATCTTTTACAAAGGAGATGTCATACGCCACAACCTCTTCTTTTTCTTTCGACTCGCCCTCCATCGCTTTATCGATGGATGCTTCCATTTCTGCTGTGACGGCTACCGGTGCCACGACAAGCTCTGCGCCTGCCGGAAGATCGGTCTCATTCGAAAGTGTCACGACCACGCGGACTGCGTCATTGGAATAGTCGAAGACGGTTTTTAATTCCGGTTGTTCTGTCTCCTCTGTCTCCTCTGTTTTCTCCGTCTCCTCGATTGCTTCAGTCGCCTCAGTGCTCTCTGTGTCATCGGTCACTTCTGTGTTCTCGATTGCTTCGGTGCCTTCGACTGCTTCCGTGCCTTCGACTGCTTCCGTGCCTTCGACTGCTTCCGTGCCTATTGCATTCCCGATGTTGTTGGTCACTTTCGTGCTCTCGCTGTTCTCTGTATTCCTGACTTTTTCTGTATTTCCTGTTCCGTCTGGATCTGACATTTTTCCTTCCTGCCCGGTACTTTCCTGCCCTGCATTTTTCGTCTCATTCAACATCTCTGTGGAAATTTCCGTAAAAACATCCGTGGTGTCTACACTTGTCGCATTGGTGACGGTCACATCGGATGTCAGCAAAGCCAAACATAACAGGAATGCTATCACTTTTTTTACACTCGCTGCAAATTTCATAGAATCCTCCTTACTTTTGCCCTTTGATCTACTGTTTTCTCTTCCAAAGATCTCATCCACTGTATTTGTTTAAAATATGTTCCGCTGTTTTCACTTTCTCTATATGGATCTTGATTTTCAGATTCCGGTAAACTTTATGATCCTGATAAAATTTTGAAATAATCCGGTTTGCGGCCAGCATTCCACCCTCATAAGTGCATGCAGAAAGCAAAATCACATACTGCGAATCACTGAACTGTGCCACTGCATCCCCTGGACGGAGCGATTTTTTCAATGTCTCCGCCAGATGCGGCATCGCATTGCGGATGCGGAACAGATCTACATCACTGACTCTGCTTCCGGTATACTCCCCCGCCTTTAAGGTCAGAAGCAGAATATATTCATTTTCATCAAAACGCGCTGTCTTTCTCACCTGAAGCCTGCAAATTTCCCGAAAGACCGGATACCCGCACAAAAACGCTCCCGCTGGATTCTGTTCTGCAATATCCTGATGTACCTGTGCAATTCCCTGCACATTTCCGCTTTTATTCTGTCTCAGTAATTTGTCATAAACGCCCTTTAATTTTGACAGTTCACAGATTCCGAGCTGCTGCTGCAACGTCCGGCATGCATTCTCGTACACTTCCAGGGCAGAACCAATTTTATTTTTTCCTGCCAAAGCCTTGATCAGATAACAATATAACTCTTCATCGAGACTTTCCTGCTGAAGTGCCTGACTGCAAAGCTGCTCCAGATTCTCATATTTTTTCGCGCTGACATAATATTCGCACAGATACCGGACGCAGTTTAAATACAAAGAGTGATAATAAGTATTCAGCGTCATCACCCAGTGCATATCTGCAACTTTTGTCATGAAATCACCCTGATAGAGTGCAAGCGCCGCTTTTAATTTCCGGATTGCCTCCCCCTCTGAAATAGTTTTCTGCTTTGCAGATTCAAACATTTGTTCGAACTGTTCTGCATCCACCGCCACCTCCTGTCTGGGATTCCAGCGGTAGGAACCATGATCGGTCAGGATAAAATCCTCATCTCCAAAGTTTTTCTTCAGAAAGACTCTCAGACGATACATCAGATTTTTCAATGCACCTGCCGGATTTCCCGTTTCTTCCTCCTGCCACAGTGCATCTGCCATGTCATAAAAAGTCAGTGTCTGATTTCTGTGAATAATCAGATAAGCCAGCAGATTTATCATTTTGGGAGACCGTATCTCTTCCTCATTCACAATATGTTCTTCATCCCTGATCTGAAATTTTCCCAGAGTCCGAATCGTCAGCATGCAGTTCTCCTCCTCTTTTCCAGCTCTGACTGCCAGATTTTTCCTGTAAGTCTAACATGCATGCATTGCCATAAAAGTCGAATACCGTACCTAAAAATCCTGCTTACTTCGACCTTTTTCTATTTTTATATACAAGGAAAGCAATCAGTCCCGCAATAAAAACTGCTGCAATACCGCCGATCACCGGCACAGCCACCGGTACAGATGCTGCATCGATCTCCTGTGCTGCAAGGTCGGCATCTTTCCCGTCCACATCGCCGGAAACGGTGCTCTCATCCTCTGCTGTGTTTGCCAACGGTGTCTCGCTCTCTTCGATGTCGACAACTCCATCGACCAACGGAGTCTGCTCCTCCGGAATTTCAACATTGCCATTGTCTACGTTCTGGTCTGCGTTATTCGCACTATTATCTGCCACGTTATTTGCTGTATTCGTTGCCGCTGTATTTGCTGCATTACCGCCACCATTTGCGCGGTTGTCTGCTGTATTTGACGCATTATTTACTACATTTGCAGTAACACCGGACGGCTGGGCAGCTCCGGGAACGATGACCGTCTCCTCGACCTCACTTACGACTGTCTCTGTCCGTGTTGTGCCCGGAACCACGTTTGTCACTGTGCTGGTGATTGTCTCCACAGCCCCGGTGTAGCGGTATTCAAACGTTGCCGTGTTCTCTTTCCCTTTTTCCAGTTTTATAATTTTACTGCTCTCTGTCGGTGTATAATCCGGAACAGTCACCGGAATGACCGTGATTGTTTCCTCTGCATTTCCATAGGTGATCTGCGGAGCCGCTATCTGTTCCTTCGTCTGACTGTCTATGAAACTCACCGTATAGGAAACCGGATCGATCAGACGTTTATAATCCAAAACATACTCTGTATTCCGCTCCACCACAGTTCCCACAACGCCGTTAAAATCTTTCAACCCATATGCTGCCTCTTTTTCATAGTGCAGGCAGTTAGAAAACCATGATGTCAGCCTTGCATCACTTTCCCAGCCCGGCACTGTAAAAGCAAGTGTATCTCCCTTTGCAACTTTTACTTTAATGTAATTTTTTGTCACTTCCATCCCTTCGGAAACAGTAATCTTATCTATATCAAAACATGCAATATTTCCCGCACGGAATGTCACTGTATACATTCTTTTTCCCACCGCTTCTTTCTCCTCCGAAGCTTTCACCGTTGTCATTGGAAGCACCAGTGCCATGAAGATAAAAACCGTAAGAAAGCCCGTAATTATTTTTTTTACTTTTTTCATGACTTGCGCTCCACCTTTCTTTTTTTCACTGCTATACTAACAATCACTATACCTGCCACCAGAACTCCTGCAGATACTGTCACTGTCAGAGTATCTCCTGTCCTGACACCGTTTGCCAGTGGAACCAGCTGTTCTGTAACTGTCTTTGGGATCACTTTCTTTACAATCTTTGTCACCACATTGTCTTCTCCGTGCTCCGTCACATAATTTGTGACCACCACCGGCTTTCTGTCGTCTGCATAGTACGCCCGGAATTCAAATTCCATCGCACCGGCTGTGTGCGAATAATCAATTCCATCTGCGCTGTCCATACCCTCTCCATCTAAGGTCAATGTCACATAGACATCCGCCGACTCCCCCGGATCCAGTGCTGTCATATAACGATACTCATTCAATTCCGTAATTTCTGCTAAACCTTCGGCACTTGCCACATTTTCCGCATATCCACCGGCATCTGCATCCAGCAAAGATATCCTTCCGGTATCATTGCCGATCTCCACCTGAAACTCATATGCTCCGCCAGACGCTTTTCCTGCTTCTTCCAAAGCATCCGTTGTCTTCTGCGAAATAAAAAAAGATGCCTTATGACTGTTTTGATTCTCAATTTTAATGACAACGGTCCTGCTGTCTCCGGGTGCCATGCCATCAAAAGCACCGGCAAGCTCTGCCTTATCTTTTGTATACACAAGCTGGTTTTCCTCTGTCAGCTGCACAGTATGAATTTCCGCCGCACTGACCACCGATGAAGATCCACAAGTCCAAATAAGCAACAGAACGGCTGCTATGTTTTTTATTTTCATATGCTCCAATCTCCTTCAACCGTTATCTTGTTTCTGAAACAGACAAAATCGTTCCATTTTCATCAAACTCCGGGAACACGCCAAGCTCTGCTGCGATCGCATCTTTTGCGTTATTCGCCTGAACTGCCGTAACTTCGTATTCTAACGTATAGACTGCATCTGCAAATCCATTTCCCATAGATTCCTTAAAATAAATTCCGTCCATAAAGTTTGTTGTCGTCTGTTCTGGAGCCAGCGGCTTTGTGTAGTACATCACCATCTGCTCATCATCCTCATACCCGATGATCCAGTCCTGATTATGTACATAGATATCATCCGCCTCCCCTGCACTCACAAGTCCGCCGCTTTTTGTATCCCATGCATGATAAATGACTACTTTTACATACACATCATAACCATCCGGGATATCGTTTTGTACTGCCTTCGGCATGATGATCGTTTCCCCCGGCACGATCGTAACCGGTTCTTTTTCCCCGCCGTCTGCCAGTGCCACAGGTTGATCCCCGATCACCGTGACTCCCACACTCTTAATGGAAATATTTGCCACTGCCTTTTCACTTTTTGTATTCAGAGCTGCAAGCGTTCCGCCAACCATCGTTGCCAGGATCAATACTGCAGCGATTCCCATAAGCATGTATTTTTTCTTCACTCTCCATCTCCTCCGCTCATCCATTGAATTTTTTATAAATCCTTGTGTTATTATAGGTATCCCCGGTCACACAATGGTCACACGAATATTTTATGCAGCAGACCGCACGAAAAATGCACTTTGTTTCTTCAATTACGCAAAAATACCTCCCGGCAGATTCGGGGGTGTTACCGCATCTGCTCAGGAGGTATCCTGTCATTTCATAAATATTGATTTTTCTTCACATTTTAAGCAATCATTTTATATCCACTATCTCACATAGATATTGGAAAGATTGTCTAAAATCTCTCCTGCAACATCCGGTTTATTCATCGTGTAAATATGCACATGATTGACACCGTTGGCGATCAGATCAATGATCTGCTCTGTTGCATATGCAATTCCCGCCTGACGCATTGCTGCCGGGTTGTCTCCAAACCTGTCTACGATCGCAAGAAATCTCGGTGGAACCATATTGCCGGACAAAGATGTGATGCGTTTGATCTGGCTTGCGTTGGTGACAGGCATAATACCTGCTACAATTGGAACATCTATTCCTTTTTTTAATGCCTTGTACATAAAATTGTATAAAATGTTATTGTCAAAAAACATCTGTGTGGTGAGGAACTCGCATCCTGCATCCACTTTCTCTTTCAAATGGTCGAGATCTTCAAAAATCGTTGCTGCTTCCGGGTGTCCTTCCGGGTAGCATGCACCACCGATACAGAAATCACCCTGTGCTTTGATATCTGCGATCAGTTCACTTGCGTGCTTGTACTGATCCGGCAGCGGAAAATCTGCATTTGCAGGAATATCGCCACGGAGTGCAAGGATATTCTCGATATTTGCTGCCTTTAACTCCTCAATGACAGATGCCACCTTTTCTCTGGTGGAAGAGGCACAGGTCAGATGTGCCAACGCCGGAATGTTATTGTTACGTACTTCCTCTGCAAGCTTTACCGTATAATCAGATGTTCCACCTGTTGCGCCGTAAGTGACACTCATATATGCCGGCTTTAATGCCGCCATATCTTTTACGATATTTTTATAATTTTCCAGCTGCGCACCCTGTTTTGGTGGAAAAAGCTCGCAGGAAATCGTCACTTCATCTTTGTTTAATAATTCTGTTAATCTCATCTTTTTGTTCCTCAATCTTCTTTCTTATATATTAAAAACTTCTCAGTTTATCCGTTCCATCATCCACCGTATTCTCGATTTTTCGTATCTCCACAAAATAGGAATAGTTATCGTTTACTTTTACTTCACAGCGGTCACCTATTTTGTGTCCCAACAATGCTTTTCCGAGCGGCGATTCGTTACTGATCAGATTTTTCAGGGAATTGCCGCGGATGGTTGTGACAATTTTATAGGTTTCTTCCTCGTCATCATCCTCAAAATAGACCGTAACGGTATTGTTCATTCCGACTTCATCATCCGCAGAATCCGTAGAAATAATCTTTGCTGTCCTGATCATTTTCTCCAGATAACGGATACGGCTCTCATTCTGATTTTTGTCTTTTTTTGCTGCATGGTATTCAAAATTTTCACTGAGGTCGCCATGTGCACGTGCCTCTTTGACTGCTTCCAGCGCATTTTTTCTCACAACCAGCTTCCGATACTCAATCTCTTCTTCCATTTTTTTTATGTCCTGTTCGGTCAACTCGTCATACATGAATCCCAACCTCCATTTTCCATCTCTATCGGTACTGATCCTGTACCATTCTCATTATGATCTGCAGATCTGTCTCTTATAAAAACACCTGTTCTAATGCGATTTTCTCCGGCAGACAGCGTTCGATCACACTCCCTTTCCGGCAGACAGACAGCCAGACATCCCGTTTGACATTCCATGTTTTCAGATAATATTCTCCCACCTGTTCTTCCATCGTGGAAAAAGAATCCAAAGACATTGCGATCCCTGTTCCAACCGCCTTGATATAGGCTTCCTTCCTCGTCCATATTCCGGTAAAAGCCTCATCTGTCCAACATTTTTCCAGATATTTCCTCTCATCTTCTGCAAAAAAACGCTGTGCGATCTTCTGTTTTCCGGTGCGCATCAGCTCCACATCCACACCTATATCCTCTGTGCCAAAAGCTGCTGCCACATACATGCCCGAATGGCTGAGGTTAAACATAAGCGGAAGCCGTTCTTCCTGTCCTGTCCCAAGATATGGCTTCCCATTTTCACCATAAACGAATCTTACCTGCTGCAAAGACCGTGTTTGTCCGGTCTGCTCCAACTCTGCTGCAGCAGACGATCCCACAGGTATTGTCTGCGTGTAACCATACTGCCGCAGACCGTATTCCAATAACAAACCTGCCCCAAAGGCACGAAGCCTGTCATCTTCATTTTTACATTGTTTTATTTTCTGTTGTCTGGCGCAGCACAAAAACTCCCACAACTGTGGTTGATCTGATCTGTCACGCAAGGCACTGATATCTGAATAAAACACACGCAGTTTTTTTTGCTTATCCACTACTTCTGATGCTCCTGCAGAACTTCTTTTTTTCGCCTTGTGGAATCCCAGACATTCTGCACACGTCTGGTCACGATCTCCGGAATAAACGGTTTTACAATGTAATCGCTTGCACCTAATTCCATCGTCAATACCTGTTGTTCTGTTGTATCATCCGCTGTGATGATCACCACCGGAATATTTAAGATCCTTGGATCATTCTTCCTTTCCTGCATAAAAGTCTGTCCATTCATGCCAGGCATCATCAGATCTAACAGGATCATATCCACTTTATAATTCTGTTCCTCTAAAATACGAAGTGCTTCTTCCCCATCTCCTGCCTGCAGGATACGGTAATCTGTTTCAAAAATACTCTCCAGCGATGCCCGGTTAATCTCCATATCATCCACGACAAGCATGGTTTTCTCGTTTACCTCTTCTTCCATCAGTGCAAGACGGTACTTTGCAAGTTCATTGTCCATCTCCCGCTGGGCCGTGATATCGTCAATGCAGCCAAAAATAATATGGCGATCCCCTACCCTGTTAATATACTTCAGGCGGAGCTTGATCCAGATTTCCCTGCCAGACTCGAGAAAACGTTTCACTTCACATTCCGCAGTACTTTGATTCTCCACAACCTGTGCAAAAGTATCCATAAACCTTTCTCTGTCAACATGATCAATGGATCCCTCAATCTCTTTGTGCACACGGTCTGTGTCATGATAACCAAACATGTCAAAATAAGCGTCATTTACACGCACCACTTCAATATTTCCGTCGCTGTACTCATAAATTGCGGCTGCCTGCATCATGTTGGAGAAAATCATTTCCATCTGCATATTCGCCGTCCAGATGGCATTCGTGTCGTTGGATGTTCTCCTTGTCTCATCATCTTCAAAGTATGGCTGTTCATACAACAGCTTTTCATATTCTTTTACCGGCATTGGTCTTGCAAAATAAAATCCCTGCACATATTCGCATCCGATGCTGTGCAGAAACGATACCTGCTCTTTGCGCTCCGCACCCTCAGCTACGACCGGCATGTTCAGCCACTTTGCCATGCGGACTACCGATGCCAGAATGTTTTCACTCCTGCCATCATCTCCGGAGCCATCCAGAAACTTCATATCAATTTTCAGGACGTCAACCGCAATATCTTTTAGTACATTCAGCGAGGAATAACCACTTCCAAAATCGTCCATCAAAATAGAAAAACCTTTTTTCTGAAGCTGTTCCATCATCTCTTTGATTGCTTTTGGGTTTCCTGTATATGCACTCTCTGTCAGTTCTAACTGCAGCCATTCCGGTGGAATATTGTATTTTTCTGTCAGTCCACAGATCACATCCACAATTTTTGGATTATAAAGACTTACACGCGAAATATTGACGGAAACCGGAAATATTTTTCTTCCCTCATCTCTCCATCCCGCAAGCAGCTGGCATGTCTTTTCCCAGACATACTGATCCAGCTTCAGGATAAAACCGTTCCGCTCAAATACCGGGATAAATTCTCCCGGCGATATCATCCTGCCATCTGCTGTGATCCATCGCACCAAAACCTCTGCTCCTGCAATGGAATTTCGCTGAAGTTCATATTTGGGCTGCAAATACAGCACAAACTCTTCGTTCTTCAGCGCATTCTTCATATTGTTGATGATGTGCTGCTCCTTGATGATCTCCTCGCTCATCTCTTTTGTGTAAAAGAAATAGTTCTGGATATAATTTCCCTTACAGTTTTTGGATGCAAGATTGGCTTTGTCATACATCTCGTTGATGGAAAGATCACGGTTTTTCACAAGATATACACCGAAGAAAGGCGTGATATCAAAATCCAGAGGATATTTTTCCATCTGATTCGTGAATTTCTTCACAAAGTCTGTGATCTCTTTCTCATTATCATAAGAAAAGCATACCGCAAAAATATCTGCCTCAATTCTTCCATAAGTAATATAACGATATTCTTTTTCCACATTCTGCAGATAATCTGCCATATACTTTAATAAATTATCACCCTCATCCATTCCAAAAAAGGAATTGATCAGCTGGAATTTTTCAATATCGATCCTGATGAATGCAAAATCTTCCGTACCGAAAATATTCAGCATATTTCTCGTATTATAAAAGAACTTTGATTTGTTCAAAATGCCGGTAAGCACATCATACTCCGCACGGTATTTTAATTCATCATCCACTCTCATCTGACTGCGCTCGATCACATTCTTTACACGAAAACGCACGATCGTCGGATCATAAGGTTTCCCCATAAAATCCCATACTCCGTATTCCAGACACTTGCACTCGATCTCATCATTGATGCCTCTCAACATCGCGATCACAGGTATATTCTGATATCTTACATCTTTGTGAAAAATTTCTAAGAGTTCCAGTCCGCTCATGTCCGGCATGATCAGGTCAAGAATGATCACAGTTACCGCCTGATACTTCTCCTCTAAAACTGCTAATGCATTCTGTCCATTTTCTGCTTCAAGCACGATATAATTGTCATTTAAAATTTCCCGCAATGCAGTCCTGTTATGTCTTGCATCATCCACAATTAATATTGTATGTTTTCTTGTCATAAACCTTTGTGCCAATCCTTCTCCATTTGTAGTGGTTTCAGCCACCTGTCAAAATCTTTTTTCTTCCGTACATACCATATACTTATATGATAACAGACTTATTTTTTCTTTTCAATACAAGAATTTTTATCTGTCATTCACTTAAAAATCCATGTAAGAGAGATACAGTTCCTCAAAATCATTTTCTTCTGCCAGATTGATAACGTCTGCCATGGTCTGGATTTTTTCAAGTTCTTCTTTTGAAATTCTGCCAAGTAAAACCTCTTTTGTCCCTGCAAGAACTGTATTTCCGGCCGGGATCGTTTTCATCTCCAGTTCTTTCGGGATCAGGCCAATCCCTGCCGCCTTTTTGATATCTATCTTTGTTCCAAATCCACCTGCAAGATAACAGTTGTCCACTTCGTCAAACGTAATGCCCGCCTTTTTTACTAAAATATCCACTCCTGCGCGGATCGCCGCTTTTGCCATCTGAAGTTCCCGGATGTCATTCTGTGTGAATTTTACTTTTTCTGCCAGCTCATATCCGGTGTCAAAATAAAGATCCGAATATGTTCCATGTTCATCGATCATCTGATGCTCCCGGAGTTCATACACCAGATCGATCATACCTGTTCCGCAGATTCCGATCGCCTGCTGTTTCTTATTTTCTCCATCTGTTTCACCGATCACCTGAAATCCGGCTTTTCCTGTCTCCTCCATGAAAACATGGGAGATCACTCCCGGAATGCTCGCCATGCCACAGGAAATATTTCCGCCTTCAAACGCCGGTCCTGCAGACGTGGACGTCACATACATATGACGGCAATTTCCAAGCACCATCTCCCCATTCGTTCCTATATCCAGCAGCAAATGATATCCTTCGGATCTGTGCATATTCATTTTTGCAATGCCAGCCATGATATCAGCCCCTACAAACGCTGAGATCCCAGGCAAAATCACAACTTTTGTATCCAATTCTTTCATTCCAAGAAAATCCGCAGCACTGCCTTCCATCCATGAAAGGTCAACTGGCAGAAAAGGCGCCACACCCAGCGTCTCACATGAAAATCCGCGAAGCAGATGACACATCGTTGTGTTTCCTGCGATCACGATCCTTTGTATCTGTTGTTCCGTTATCTTTTCTTTTTGAAGGAGCTCCCTGATCAGTTTCTGAAGATCCTGCCGGATACACCGTTGTATCTCCCACTTTTTTCCACCATTAGATGCAGAAATTCTTGAAAGCACATCCGAGCCATAAGCTCTCTGGTGATTAACGGATACGGCAGTCTGGCAGTCTGCTTCTGTTTCCAGATTCACAAGCAGTGCCGCCAGAGTCGTTGTTCCGATGTCGATGCAGATTCCATAAATTGCATTTTCTGTTTTCTCTGCCGTTCCTTCTGCTGTATTTTTGTCCTGTATTCCGCCGCTTGTTTTCGCTTCTGCTGGTGTTTGGGTATCAGCTTCTGTAAGTCCTTCTGTGTCCGGTTTCTGCTGCTTCTCCCACTCTGAAAGAACTTCTATCGTTTCTTCTGACTCTGGGAGTTCCACTTCATATGCACCTACCGGATGAGATTGACAGGCAAGACGGTATCCATCCTCCAATTGTTTTTCCGAAAAAACTTCTCTATCCCGCCTTGTCGGTTCTGTTGCGCCACGTTTGTACCGCACAATACATTTTCCGCAGATTCCATTGCCATTGCATGGAGCACTGATGTATTCATTTTTTTCCTGTAACATTTCCAGAAGATTTTTCTGTTGTTTTGATCTGTCTATAATCATTTTTTCCTTTACACTGAAAAATCAACAAATCAGCACAGCTTCCTCGATGGAAACAGTGCTGATTTTTGTATTTTATAGTTTTTCAACTACGACTTTGCAACGTTTTTTACAGAATGCAATTCCGTATGCAAGAAGATCGTTTCGTCCATCCTCACGGAGTTCTGCGTCATATCTGTGATTCTTAATCTGCTCCATAGCTCGTTCACACGCCTTGTCAAGTTCATTCATGGAATGTGCGTATTTCAGTTCTATCACGATTCCAACATCTGGATTCTTAGGCTTAAGCAAAATATCTGCATATCCATCACCAGATTCTCTATTCGATTTAACCGCCCAGCCCGAATAATTTTTTAAAATACCGATCAGAATACCATGATAAAAAATCTCTTTTTCTTCGTTTCTTGCTTTCGTATCTAAAACGCTGATTGTTTCGCCAAGAAACATTGTAAGTTCCCGCTGGATGTCATCTGTCTTTCCTTCAAGAAAACCCCTGTTGATTTTTTCCGTAGATGCGTGGTCATTCGCAACTACCTGGTCAAACCAGTCACGGATTTGTAAAAGAAAGACTTCCCTGACTTCCTTGTTTGGAATGATCAATCTATACATCCCATTTTCTACATCACCATTTTTTGTGAGATATCCGGTTGTAAAAAGAACACTCCACAAATTATCAATGCTGTTATCAATCTCGTCGTAGGTCAGATCCAAACGGATTCTCTTTTCGACTGCCTCTCCCACAATCAATTGTTCGATTTCATCCTTTGTAGTTTTATCTGCCATGTCGATAAATCGTTTTACAAGATCATTTCCACTACTGTTAATCCAATATGCCTTTGGCTGCGATTTAGCCTCACTTACCAAATCGTCAACATAATTGATTACATCCCATGGGCAATAAATATCTGCATTACCAAAACGATAGCCATCATACCATTCCTTCACTTCTGTGAAATGCTTCTGCAGATTGTAATCTTCCAGCAGTTTTTTTACTTCTTCATTCGTAAAGCCGAATTCTTCATCATATCGAACATCGTCTGCCGAATAAACCTTAAAATTATTCAAGCCAGTAAAGATGCTCTCTTTGGAAACCCGAAGGCATCCTGTTAATACAGCAAACTGTAGAAAATCATTTGTTTTAAGTGCTTCACCGAACAATCCACGAATAAGTGCCACCATTTCTCTATAATAGCCATGCTGAAAGGCCTTATCAAGTGGAACATCATACTCGTCGATCAAAACAATCGTTTTCTGACCATAGTGTTGATATAAAAGTTCTGAAATTTTCTTAAGTGAGAATTTCAGCTTCGTTGCAAGAGTAGTTTCCTGTTCCCCTTGAAGTGAAATCAAATCACGATATATATTCTTTTCGTCATTGTCCAGTCTGCTACTGTTCAGCAAGAACTTAAATCGTCTCACCTCGCCAGCAATCAACTCACACAGGGCAGACCGTGCTTCTTCAAATGTTAGTCCATCTACACCTTTGAGAGACAGAAATATAACAGGATACTTTCCCATATATTCCTTACAAAGTTCTTCATTCTGCGAAATATAAAGGCCATCAAATAATGCTGTGTCTGTTCCAATCTCGAAAAAGCTCTTAAGCATACTCATATTTAAGGTTTTTCCAAATCGGCGTGGTCTGGTAAATAAATTCACTTTACTCCAATTTTCAAGAAGCTGCTCTACCAATTTTGTTTTATCCACATAATAAAAGTCTAACTTCCGAATTTCCTGAAAGTTCTCAAAACCGACTGGAAGCTTTTTTAATTCCTGCATATTTTACACGCTCCTCCGAAGCTTTAGTCTTAGGATTGGGTTACATACAGCAAGGTAGACCTGTCCTAGTGTGGTTTAATTTTACCATTTAGTTTGACAAGTATCAAGCCGATAAGTCGTTGCTAAACAAAAATAACACCGATTTTCATATGTTAGTTTCTTTATGAACAAAAGCAAACGGGGCATTTAAATGAATATTCAAAGAATCCGAGATTTGAGAGAAGATTCCGATTATACACAGGAATATATTGCAAAGCTGCTGAATGTAAACCAGCGCACTTATTCCAGATATGAAAATAGAGAACATGCAATTCCACTTACAATACTTTCTTTTCTGCAGACACACAAAAAACCTTCTCCAAAGAATGCGTACTCTTATTTATTGCTGATAGCTGCCTGAGCAGAGTACACATTACATGGTGTTACCTTAACCATTATTTGTAGTGCACAGCTGTATTGCAGGTGCCATAGTTGAAGGGGGTAATGCTGAGATTTAAACTCTCTTCTAAACTGGAATTTCTATTTGTGTTGCCATGTCATTACATAATCTTTTTCTCCGGTAGCCTCATCTAAGCCACTATGCTGAATCTCAAATCCTTCTCTCTTATAAAAAGATATTGCCCGTGCGTTCTTTTGGTATACGTTCAAGTACAACTTATTCCTTTTATCCTTTGCATAATTCAGCAGAATTTTACCTATACCCTGCGATTGCATTTCACCAGAAACAAAAATGCCCTCAACATATTCATCATTTAACCCTAGGGTTAAACTTAACTACTATTTTTTCTTTGCGATATAAAATACATAACTGTAATAATCTACTACTAATCTAAAATAAAGCGATTATAAAGCATCATTATCCTTTTCTGAACATAATTCCTTATAAGTCTCTATAGATAATAATGGAACCCTAATAATAAACGTCTTTCCTACTTCATATGGCATCATATCAATTCCTCCTAATTTTCTTTTACTTTATTTCGTAACTCTTTTATTACTCCGACACTTGAATCAAATACTTAAAAGTTCTATTACCAAAACATAATAATCTTTTTCACATAACGTTATATATTTATTATTTTTTGTATTATATACTTTACATTTTGTTTGATATATCATATAATGCATATAGAAAGGAGGTTATATAAATGAAAAATATGCGTCTTAAATTAGCGCGCGTTGAGATGAATCTTTCTCAAGAAGAACTGGCTGCCAAAGTTAATGTTACACGCCCTACTATCAACTTACTAGAAGGCGGAAAGTTTAATCCCAGTCTTCAGCTTTGTATTCGGATATGTAAAGTACTTAACAAAACATTAAACGATTTATTTTGGATAGTGTCAAATGACCTATGAAAAAACTGAGCAAAAGAAAAAGGCTCAGATG
>ENA-UONQ01000339-UONQ01000339.1-human-gut-metagenome-genome-assembly--contig:-CS26-NODE-339-length-65042-cov-11.626171_pt1 | contig 65042 bp, 78 predicted proteins | sample MGYA00242460_ERZ724007 | MGnify/ENA metagenome assembly ERZ724007
ACCTCGAACTGACCGAAGAATTCTTAAGCATGGGATTAGACGAATTATCCGTATCTCCTGCAATGGTACTTCCGCTCAGAAAGAAGATCAGAGAGAGCAAATAGTTGCGGTATACAGCTACTATGAACAGTAATAGCGAACAAGAGTTAGAAATCAGAGAGAAAGTAATGTGTTTACTTTCTCTCTTTTTTTTGCTAAAATATTCTCTGCTACAAGAAAATTGTACGAGGATATTTTAAGGAGTGAGAGGGAATATCCGAGACAGACAGCAGGAGGAAAACAATATGTTGGAAAAGGTGTTTAAGCTTAAAGAAAATCACACCGACGTCAAAACTGAGATTCTTGCAGGTATTACGACATTTATGACGATGGCGTATATCCTGGCAGTAAATCCAAGCATTCTTTCCGCAGCGGGTATGGATCAGGGGGCAGTCTTTACTGCAACAGCACTTGCATCACTGATCGGTACGCTGTGTATGGCAGCATTTGCAAATTATCCATTTGCACTTGCACCTGGTATGGGACTGAATGCTTACTTTGCTTATACTGTAGTAATCGGTATGAACTACTCATGGCAGACTGCACTGACTGCAGTATTTGCAGAGGGTATTATTTTCATTATTCTTTCCCTGACGAATGTCAGAGAAGCGATCTTCAATGCGATTCCAGCTTGTCTTAAGACAGCAGTCAGCGTTGGTATCGGATTATTTATTGCATTTCTTGGACTTCAGAATGCCAATATCGTTGTCGGAGGATCTACTCTGGTACAGCTCTTCTCCGTAGATGCATATAATCAGGCAAATGGAGTGGAAGCAAGCTTCAATAACGTTGGAATTACTGTACTTCTTGCAATCATAGGTGTGCTGATCACAGCAATCATGGTGATTAAGAACATCAAAGGAAATATCCTTTGGGGTATTTTGATCACATGGATACTTGGAATCATCTGCCAGATAGCAGGTCTTTATGTACCGAATCCGGAGATCGGATTCTACAGTCTGCTTCCGGATTTCAGTTCCGGACTTGCAATTCCAAGCCTTGCACCGGTATTTGGAAAGCTTGATTTTAAGAATGTATTTTCACTGGAATTCGTTGTTGTAGTATTTGCATTCCTTTTCGTAGATCTTTTTGATACACTCGGAACTCTGATCGGTGTATCTACAAAGGCAGGCATGCTTGACAAAGACGGAAAGCTTCCGAGAATCAAAGGGGCACTGATGGCAGATGCGGTTGCAACTACAGTTGGAGCAGTACTCGGAACTTCTACAACAACAACATTCGTAGAGAGTGCTTCTGGTGTAACAGAAGGAGGACGTACAGGTTTAACATCCCTGACAACAGCGATCCTGTTTGGAATTTCCCTTTTCTTATCACCAATCTTTCTTGCAATTCCGTCCTTTGCGACAGCTCCGGCACTGATCATCGTCGGCTTCTATATGCTGAGCAATGTGGCAGGAATTAACTTCAGTGATTACAGCGAAGGAATTCCGTGCTTTATCTGTATCGCGGCAATGCCATTCTGCTACAGTATTTCAGAAGGTATTTCCATGGGAGTGATTTCTTATGTAGTAATCAACGTACTTACAGGAAAAGCAAAAGAAAAGAAGATCAGTGTACTGATGTATGTACTGGTGATACTGTTTATCCTGAAATATATTTTCTTATAAGATGATGATACCAGGGTCAAAAAGGTCAGAAAGCCGATGCAAGCTTGCTTAGCAATGGAGCAATCTGATTACACCAGTGAGCGGCAAAATTTATTTTTGACACTCACATCATAAGATAAAAAGAATATGGGGATATGTGAAAGCACAGGGACTGTCCGGTAACGGATAGGATTCTGTGCTTTTTGCGTGTCAGAATCGGTGCCGGGTGAGATACTTTGGATTGACTAGCACCCGTACAAATTGCTATAATGGAAAAAGACAAAACAGAGAATCACAGGGGAAAATATATGAATTTACTGACAATGGAACATGTATCCAAAGCCTATACGGATCGTGTGCTTCTGGATGATGTGGGATTTGGAATCAACAAAAATGAAAAAATCGGTGTGATCGGAGTCAACGGAATGGGTAAATCCACTTTGCTGAAAATCGTTGCCGGAATCGAAGAAAGTGATGCCGGAACGATCAGCATGGGGAATCAGGTGAAGATCTGCTATCTTCCGCAGACGCCGGTATTTGAAGCAGGAACAACAATTCTTCGCGCGGCAACAGAAGGAAATTATGATGAGCTGAACCGCTGGACGATTGAGGCAGAAGCAAAGTCTATGCTGAATCAGCTTGGATTTACCGATTATGATGAAAAGATTGAGCATATGTCCGGCGGACAGAAGAAAAGGGTTGCACTTGTCCGGGCACTTTTAACACCGGCAGACATTCTGGTCCTTGACGAACCGACGAACCATTTGGACAATGAGATGTCCGAATGGCTGGAAGAATATCTGATCCAGTTCCGGGGAGCGATCCTGATGGTTACGCATGACCGTTATTTCCTGGACTGTGTGGTAAATCGTATCGTGGAAGTTGATCATGGGAAATTATATAACTATCCAGGCAATTATTCCGAGTTTGTGCGCCTGAAAGCCGAGCGTCAGAACATGGAGCTTGCCACAGAACGTAAGAGAAAAAGTCTTTTGCGTACGGAGCTGGAATGGCTACACCGCGGCGCAAGGGCGAGAAGTACCAAACAGAAAGCGCATATTGACCGGATTCATGCTATGCAGGAAATGAAAGATATTCAGGAAGAAAAGCGAGTAATGCTGGATTCTGTGGCTTCCCGTATGGGGAATAAAACAATCGAACTTTCCGGAATCTGCAAATCTTATGGAGAAAAGAAGCTGATCGAAGATTTCTCTTATATTTTTCTGAAGAAAGACCGAATCGGAATTATTGGACATAATGGATGTGGAAAATCAACGCTGCTTAAAATTATCAACGGGATCGTAAAACCGGATGCCGGAACCATTGAAATCGGACAGACAATCAAGATTGGCTATTTCTCGCAGGAGAATGAATATATGGATGAATCCATGCGTGTCATTGATTATGTAAAAGAAGCAGGTGAGTACATTGCAACTTCTGACGGGAAGATTACCGCGTCCCAGATGCTGGAACGATTTCTTTTTGACGGGGCAATGCAGTGGTCGCGGATCGAAAAGTTATCCGGAGGCGAGAAGCGGAGACTTTATCTACTACGTGTTTTGATGGAAGCACCAAATGTACTGATCCTGGATGAGCCAACCAATGATCTGGATATCCAGACGCTGACAATCCTGGAGGATTATCTGGATCATTTTGATGGTATTATTCTGATTGTATCCCATGACCGGTATTTTCTGGATCGTACTGTCAGTCGTATTTTTGCATTTAATGGAGGTGGGAAAATCCGCCAGTCGGAAGGTGGATACTCTGATTATCTGATCCGTGTGGAGCTTGAAAAACCGAAAGACGGACAGACAATTGCAGAAAATATGTCAGATGCAGCTTCTGCACAGACCGGTGAGTCTGACAGCAAAAAGACCTGGAAGCAGCGGGAAAAAAAGCTGAAATTTTCTTATAAAGAACAGCGGGAATACGAGACGATCGATGAGGATATCGCAAAGCTGGAAGAGAAGATCGAAAAGCTGGATCGGGAGATGGTTAAGAATGCCACCAATTCTGTGAAGTTGTCCGAACTTATGAAAGAGAAAGAAGAAACAGAGACAACACTGGAAGAAAAGATGGACAGATGGGTGTACTTGAATGATCTTGCTGAGCAGATAGAAAATCAGTAAAGTGATTGACAGATTTACAGATGATAAAGTATAGGTAGTGAGAATCATATCAATGTATTCGAAGGAGGAGAGGTATATGATGTGGAATAGAGCAGAACTTAAAATGAGAGGTAATATGGCATTTAAGAAGAATTATGTGTCAGCCGTTGTAGTTGCGCTTCTGATGGGAATCTTTGGCACAGTCTCTGGCGAATCCAGTGCAAGACGGGTAAGTGAGAATTCAGATATATATAGTGGAAATTTATTTAATGTGGGAATGATTACCGGATTGCTTGCAGGAATTGCAACGGTAGTAATACTGATTGTCCTTGTGGCAAAAGTATTTGTAGGGAATCTCCTGAAAATGGGTGGATACCGGTTCTTTATCCTGAACCAGACTGCACAGCCGGGAATCGGAACATTGCTTGACGGTTTCCGTTCCGGACATTATGTTAATATTGTTCTTACCATGTTTTTAAGAGATTTATTTACTACACTTTGGAGTTTGCTTTTGGTGGTACCTGGAATCGTTAAGCATTATGAATATCTGATGGTACCATATATTATTGCTGAGAATCCGGCAATGGATTACAAAGAAGCATTCCAGATCAGTAAACAGATGATGGATGGAGAAAAAATGGAAGCATTTATCATGGATCTGTCATTCATTGGATGGTATCTGCTGAGTGCGGTTACCTGTGGACTTCTTGCAATTTTTTATGTAAATCCGTATGTACAGGCATCCTTTGCAGAGATGTACACATTCAATAAGCAGAAGGCTTATCAGGAGGGATATATCCGGTAAGAGTTTCAGAAGGATAAATTTTAAAATGTAAGAATAGAGCGCAGACGCTGGCTTAAAATGAAGCGTCTGCGCTTTTATTTAGTGGGCGGCCTTCTCCGCAAAGGTAGTCGTAACTAGTTCTTCATAAGGAACACGCTCTTTCAGCTCACAGGAGTTTTCCAGAATATCCTGCAGCAAATTGAAGCTTTCTTCGTTGAAGATCAGATCCGATTTCCAGGTGTCTTGTTCGTAGTAACGGCTGACAATGGTTGTAATTGTAGCGAGATCGGTTTCCTTGAACTGTGGTGCAATGACTTTTGCAATCTCTTCCGGAGTGTGGGACTGAACGAAATCCATTCCTTTTTGCAGGGCATTGGTGAATTTCTGGATGATGTTCGGATTAGCATTCAGATAACTTGTTTTGGCACTATAGGCGGTGTATGGGACATAGCCGGAATCAACGCCGAGAGAAGCAACGACATAACCGGAATTTTCCGCTTCAAGGGCAGTAGCGCTCGGTTCAAATTCGATGGTATAGTCTGCCTGCCCACCGGAAAATGCAGCAGCGGTTGAACCGAAATCAATACTCTGGTTGATAGAAAGATCCTTCTGTGGATTAATTCCGTTTTTTTTCAAAATGTATTCAAAGACCATTTCCGGCATGCCACCTTTTCTTCCGCCAAGAACGTCTTTTCCTTTTAGATCATCCCATGAAAAATCCAGCATTTCTTCACGTGCGACCAGAAAGTTTCCGGCGCGCTGCGTAAGCTGCGCGAAGTTTTTGATGACATCATTTGCACCCTCCTGGTAAGTATAAATCGAAGATTCACTTCCCATAAAGCCAATATCTGCCTCACCGGAGAGGACGGCGGTCATAACTTTATCCGCCCCAAACGGAGTCAACCAGTTAGTACAAGACGCTATAAGAAATCAACAGAGTCAACGGTATGATCAGTATTCAGGTGAATCTCCCGGATAATGGAGTGCCAGAAAGCTCTGCGGTTTTCTTGGGTTAAATTGTAGTACATTGTTCTAAAGTCTGTATTCAGCAGCTCTTCCAGATAAGCATAATCAGGTTCTAATTCCGGAGCCGCATTTAACAATTCATTCAGTTCGTTTTCAATCCGATCATATTCTTTGCTGTAATAATCCCATTCGATTCTTCCTTTCTGGAAGAGAAGATTTAATCGTTCTAATTCTTTCTGGAGCTTTTCAGGAGTCTGAATTTTCTTCTTTTTTTCTTGTTCCTTTTCAATTTTTTCACATTTTATTTTAAATTTATTGTATTCGTATTCCAGATGATCAATCAGGTATCGTTCTATAAGATTCTGACTAACCATATGTCTGTAAGAACATTTATGATCGATGAAAGCTTTATTGCATCGGTAATAGCAGTATACTTTTTTGGCACCGGTTTTCCTGTTGATAATGGACGAACCGCCTCTTGCGCTAAGCCTGCGTCCACAGATCGGACAATTTATCATGCCACTGAAAAGATAAATCCGGCCAGAAGGAGCACGCTTAACATTTGCGTTCTGTATTTCCTGCAGATTGTTCCATTCAGATTCTGTCAGGTAAGCAGGACAGTATGGAATCCCGCGATAGGTTCCTTTGTAAAATTCACTCGACAGCAGTGTTCGCATATTCGCCCATGTAAAATCCGGATCATAATTTTCCTGGATATATCGCATGGAAAGTCCTTTTGCATGGTGCTTAAAGAAAAAACGATAAAAAGCATTTACAGTGTCTTCTCGATCTGGATCTTTTACCATACGTTTTACACCATCAATGATTCCAGATTTGTAGCCGTACCCCATATTCACATCACCGAAGATCAGTTTTCCCTGTCGGATAGATGCTTCGTTTACGAATTTGATACGTTCGCTGGTGGTATCGACCTCATTCTGACCGATAGACAGAACTACATTCAGCTGCAGTCGACCGTCTCTGGTTTCCATATTGATTCCTGGTTCACTGGTGCTGATCCAGCGGACGTTATTATTGTCGAGGACTTCTTGGACCTTATAAAAATCAGACAGGTTACGGAACCATCTGTCAATCCGCCAGAAGATGATCACATCAATTTTTCCGGCTTTTACATCTTCGAGGAGTGAATGGATAGCTTTTCTCTTTTTTAATTCTTTACGGGCAGTTTTACCCTCGTCAGCATAAACTCCAGCAACGGTCATATTATGTTCTTTGGCGTAATTGGTCAGGTACTGCTTTTGCGCTTCCAGGGATTTACCGTGCATCATCTGTTCAGCGGTAGACACACGGATGTAAATGGCGCAGCGTTCAATTTTACTTGGCATATTATATCACCTTTCTCTTCAATATACGTAAAAATGAGCATAAAAATAACAGCCAGCAGAAGAACATGAGTTCTGCTTGCGGTGGCTGCTCGAAGATGATACACTATATTTTGAACGTACTGGTGTATCCTTCGGGGCATTAGTCTTGAGCCGTTCCTGTTGGCGCAGGAGCGGTTTTCTTTTTTATTTCAGTAAATCTGCAATACAAATCTTTAAATCGTTGTAGATTCCCACACTGATTTCTTCATCAAAAGAATATTGCGTAGAATCTTCTGGCTCACCAAAACAGTAGACTTGGACGATCCGTGTCATTGGGTTGACAATCCAGTATTCACGGACACCGGCTGTCCGGTACTTAAATAATTTTGTGAGATAATCCATGCGCTGGCTGCTTGGCGATACAATCTCAATAATGAAATCAGGAGTACCGTTGCATCCTCTGTCATTCATTTTACTTGGATCACAGATTACAGAGATATCTGGTTCAACATAATTACGATCATCCTGATTGAGGAAAACGGCAAACGGAGCCGGATAAACTTCGCAGGAACCGCCCTTTGATTTGATATAATTTTGAAGAGCGGTAGTAAATAATGCAACAAGTTTCTGATGCAATGGACTCGGTGGAGCCATATTGTAGATCTGACCATCGATCAGCTCTGCACGCTGTCCATCTGGGAGAAGATAGATATCTTCAACTGTGTAAGTGTTTGGCTTTGGTAATGGCATGTGATCACGTCCTTTCTAAAAATAAAATTAGAAGTGAAGTTAATATTATTCTAGTTCTTCGTCATCTTCATCGGTATCAACGTAATTTTTTGAATAGTTTTCAGTAGTTGATAAAGATTGACGGTATTCTTCGGCTGCCATAGTTCGGTTAAATTCGGCAGTTGGTTCTATTTCAGTGACTAATTCTTCTAATTCATCTATTGTAACGTTGAAGAATTCTTTTCTCATGTTTACTTTGTTGACTCGCTTTTGATTTAACATTTCATGCAATTTGCTTTCCAATCCAACAGCATCATCAGAGAAAATAAAGCTATGGACATCAAATTTAAATGGAACAGATGCATTACCCAATTCATCTACACGATCCTGAGGATTAAGTCTTCTTGTCATTCCAATTTTAAATACATTTTCGCCAAATGAACCAAGATTGCTAATAACATATACGTTTCCGGCTTTTCCATTTGCAAGATTGGAAATTTCTTCTTTTTTAAGAACAACCTCGGATAATTGTGCTTGTAATTGAAGGATTCGAGCATTAAGTTGTTCGAGTTCAGATGAAGAGGCAGATTGCAACTGATTTTGCAACTTTTCTATTTCGGTATTATATTTAGATTCTTCTTTTTCTACTTTCTTGCGTTCTGCTTCGAGAGCTTTGCGTTCTTGTGCTTCCTGACGCATTTGTTCACGAATAGCGAGCTGCTCTTGACGAGCTTGTTCTTTTTTTACATAATAGTTATATTCTATTTTTACAGCATTGATAAAGAGATATTCTATTTCTCCGATAAATTTAGTTAATGTACCGGCTATGCTTTGATTCCCTTCAGCTGCAACTTTTAAGAATTTTTGAGTTACTTTTTTTACATCTCCAATTGATGTGTCGAGCTTTTCATATTTGAGGTTATATAAAATATTCTGAAGCTCAGCTCTGAGTGCAATAACCATTAACTTATAAATAGCTTGATTGGCTTTTGTAGTGTATCTGGCGGAATACTTTTGTAAAATAGAATCTATCTGCTTATCATTAAGCCTATAGGCTTTCCGCAAATCTTTTATATCCATGCAATGTAGCTTTAATATAACAGATGGACTAATTTCTTCCAGTTCAGATAATTGATTTTCGGGAAAGCGAAGAGTGCTTTGTGAAGGCTCATAATTCAAGTATTTATCAAATGTGTAATTGATGGCTTTCACGAGTTCCTTAGATTTATTTAGTTTATTAGTTTGAGTTTTTACATTCTTGTTTAATTTTACTTCTTGAGAACGCAATTCTTCTAATTGGTTCAAGATATTTTGACATTCAGAATTTTTTTCAGCGATGGATTTATCGATAGAATCCAGATGTTTCTGAAAATCTTCCTGAGCAGTCAGCTTTTTTGCTTCATATTCCTTTTTTAACTGCTCGGTCATATCAAGGATCTTGTAATAGTCAAATGCACCTAATTCTTGGAGCTGCTGGTGCATATTTTGATTATCGTTAAGTAAATTTTGATTTTCTGTTTTGAGTTGTTCGATTTCCGTTTTAAATTGCTTGATTTTAAAAATATCCCCTATTCCCATAAAGCATTCTCCTTTGTATTATTATATGATTTTAATAATTGCAAGATATGGCGTGAAATACACCACATAATTATCTACCCGTTTACAAATCCCGTACTTATTCCGGTAACATTCAATGCATTCTTCCAGAAATTCTTCTGTCACTTCCAGGTATTCTGCAATCTCAAACCGGTTCTGGCAGCCATGCTCAAAGGCACGTACCAGTCCGATCAGACCGATCTGCTTGTTGTACGCCCAGAGCCTTGCCTGACGTTCCTGCTTTCGGTTCTCTGGTTTAGACTGATCTAAGATATCTCCGACAGTAGTATAGTAATGCCCGAGTTCTTCAGCAAGAACACATGCTTTTTCGATGGACGTGTCGATTCCTTGGTGGATGGCGATTCGGTTCTTGTATATTCGTCCGCCGTATCCCGGAATATTCTTTTCTTTCACTATCAGATTTTCGGTTTCCGAAATATTCAACAGTTCTTCATATGTCATTTAATCACTCCCATTCGCTCGGATTGTTCATGATATCATCGGCATGTTGTTTCATTTCTTCAGTTACATCTACATTGGCATACTTATGAGCTGCTTTCACTATGAGTTCATCCTCCATTTGTTGATTGGTGAGAAGAGTGTTTGTGTAGATATAACATTTTTTCTTATTCTTATCATTTAATTTTCTGTAGGAAAGAATTAAGGTGCGTTCGTCATCTGAATTAAACCGATTTTCATTGGAAACATTGGCTGATTGGGGCTCCATTGGAGAATCAAAACCCATGAGCCATGCTTCATCAACATTAAGCGTTTTTGCAAGTGCTTCGATATTCCTTTGCCGAGGTTTATACTTTCCAGATAAATATGAGCTGAGCTGACCTTTATCTATTTTTGCCTTCTCTGAAAGTTCTGACTGTGTTAATTCTCTCAATTCCATAGCCTCTCTGATTCGGTCTTTAATTTCTGCTTTTTCCAATATTTCCACCTCCGCTGATTAAAGCTTTCTTTAAAATTGATTATAAATCATGGTTGAGAAAATATCAATAATAATTTAATAAAATTGAGAAAAACTTAAAAAGCGTGTTGACAATATGAAAAACAGATGCTATTCTAACTGTAGTTGAGAAAAACTCAACTGAAAGGAGATGATGATATGGCTTGTAACTATGATTACAGGAAACTGAGAGGACGTATAAAGGAAAAGTTTGGTACGCAGTCCGAATTTTCAAAAAAGCTTGGATTGTCAGAGGTTTCAGTCAGCAATAAGTTGAATAATATTGTTGATTGGGGGCAGGAAGAAATGGAGAATGCTATATCTATACTTGAAATTCCCAATACTGATATCCATGCATATTTTTTTACACATGAAGTTAAGAAAAACTCAACTAAGCAATGAGTACAGAAAGCAGAAGAGTGAGGTGAGGAAATGGGAAAGCTACATTTATTTGAATTAAGAAGTGGTCATATTCTTTTAGATGGAGTAACTATCAGGGGAATTCGAGAATGTGAATTTTCCATAAAAGAAAATGACAGTCTCGCAGAACTGTCACTGAAGATGGATGTCCGAACACTTGGAAATGAGTTTGCCACTCAATTCGATGGCGCATTGAATGAAACTGGGAAGATTAGAAAATGTAGCCGAAATAAGTTGAGGTCGAATCTCTTTCCAGACAGAGGACTTAGAAGTGTTTTCAATAAATTGATATCCCGCAAGAGATAAATCTTTGATGTGAGAGATTGGTTCATCAACATATTTGGAACCTTCTATTAAAATCCCCGAATTCATTAACTGGCGTATCCAGTATAAAACTTCGTTTTGCGAATAATCGGATAGCTTATTTTGAGCTATGTCAACTGGGTAGATTTGTGAGACGAATCCGTATTCGTCAGGAGAGATGGATTCGGAAACAGAAATTAAGATATCTCGAATTAAATTAGGATCAAACTTCATAAGGATCTCCTTTCTTTTTATGCTCGGCATGGCAGTGCCTGTATTTAAAGTATAGGAGAAAACTGAATTATTTGCAATAGATGAAGGGGGAGCGAGGTGAGCAGAAAGATGGCTGATAGAGTATCAATCGTAGCAGTATCGATAGCCGCATTTTTAACGACTATCAATCAGATATCCATAATTATTACAGCAAAGCAATTATGGATGCAACAGCAGCAATTGCAGCAACAATTAGAGAGGCTACAGAAAGAACGGTCTGAATTATAAAACGTTTAGATTCTATAGCGGATTCTTTTTTGGAATCTTCCTGCATCTTTAAAAGTGTATCATGAGTTTCTTTTAAAAGAGCATCACGTTCACTTTGTTTGTTGATTTCATCAACCATCATTTGTGCGTGCCAGTTGGAATTCATGTGTATATCTCCTTCCATAAATATTTGGCATGGCGGTGCCTGTATTCAAAAGTATAGATGAGATTCAGGAAAGATTCAACAGAAGAACGGAGGAATGGATAAATGAGGTTTTACGATTCTCCAAGTATAGAGAGAATAGGATTTGATTTTTACTGCGACATTGCAAATAACATTGTCAAATTAAGAGAAGAGAATGGCTTTACGCAGAAAGATCTTGCGGTGAAAACAGGAATTAAAGAATACCGTATATCAAATATGGAAAATGTGAAAATCAGAATTGATTTGGATGCTGTAGAAGAACTAGCAAAGGCATTGAATGTATCAGCTGATTATTTGATTGATGCAGAGCTTGATTGCGGAGGAAAAGAATGTTTGTACCAAGTTTGGTTGGAGTCTGAAGACCGGTTTAAGTTGTATATCAGGGCATCAAGTAAACGAATGGCGTTTTTGAAGTTTGATAAAAAGTTTAAAGAATGTGGAGTGAGATATAACAGTTCCAGAGAAAGAATTTTCATCAAATTGGTTGGTGTTCCGGTAAGCAAAGAAGACTTTCAGGCAAGATTTCCAAAGAGAACAGAGGAAGATCTTCCAATTGAACCGGAAATGTAAAGACAGGACGAGACAAAAATATTGTGGTGTTAGTGGAATGGCAGAATAAATGATTGTGTTATTCCAAGCAAAGAGAGGTGAGAAGATGAAAGCAAAAAATATGAAGGCAGAAATTGTAAAAGTAATCAGAACAGACACTGCAGAAGGAAAAGGGACAGAAGAAAGTCCAGTACGCAGCGTGAGAAGATACTGGACTTTAGAAGGAGAACTGATTTCAGAGCAGATATTGATGGGCGAAATAGCTGGGAAGAAAAATTCTAAGGAGTAACTAATTTTAAAGCAGCTTCATATGCCAAATCAGCATCTATAAATGTAATAAAGGCATCGGCAAAGGCTTTTAATTCCTTAAGCGTGTAATCAGGATGCTGTCGTACATAATGGGTTTCATCGTTGCCGAGCCAGGTTGCAGCACGGGCGAGTGTGGTAAGACGATCATCTTTGATGTAATTGGAAATACATGAGCCAAGAGTCGCTTTGAGGATAGCGTCCTTAGAATTTGGAGATTTATGAATGGTATAGTCTTTAACTAAAAACTCAATGGCTTTGCGATAACCAATACCACAAATTTGATCTAATCCCAGTGACTCAGCGAGGGCAGCTTGTTTATAAATAGATACAAAATTTGGGGAAAGCGAAGTAATCGCTTCAGAAAAATTCTGTTCACAGGATTTGACGGGAGAACTTGATGCGTAAATAAAACCATCTCCGTTTTCTTCATCGAATGGGTGTTTGGAAATAAAACATTCATCACAATTTTGACAGTGATTGAAAGTATAAACAATGTCTTCTTCCATATCATCGTGATCAACACATACTGCATAAAGAAGATCTGGAAAAAGAGAAACACCGCAGCAAGGGCAGGAAGAAGATAATTCGACATTTTCATTACGTTTTTGAGAGTCACTTAAATAAGTTGTGTTTATAAGATACTTCATATTGCTTTGTCCTTTCGTTGCTTTTTTGGAAAATTATACCAGACAATAACAGGACAAATCAACAAGTACAACCAGCACCGCATAAACTTCAATAGAAAGTAGGTGGTAAGCATGAAACCCGATATCGAAAAAATCATACAGGTGATGATTTCTTTATTGGAAGAACAGGAAAAAGTGAAAATTACATATACCATTGAGAAAACCGCGTAAGCGGTACCAGTTGGACAAGCAAAGGAGGGATAAGAGATGTTTTACAAGATTGCAAAGACACTCAGCGTAACGGCAAGTATTATCGGAATCTTGATGATGGCTGGTGCGTGTTCGGTGAAAAGTCAGGAGCTGTTTTATTTATATGCAGCACTTGGAATCACAACACTTACTACCGGAGCATTTGCACTGGAATATTTCCGGATACGGGAATGGCAGTACCGGAAAAGGAAAATAAGGGAGGCGAAGGAGCATGCCAGAAGAGAAGCAGCGTAAGAGCATTCGGACAGCCGAGCTTGATAAGATGATCAATAAGCTTCGATCACTGGATCGGGTTGATGGTACATCCGAGTATTACAAGAACAATGCGATCGCATACTTGTCGGATTTGGCAAATCATCTGGATAGGATAGGCGTAAAGACAATAAAAATGCGCCCGGAAGTTGCAGCTTCCAGTGGCGCACATAACAAAAATACCAATTAAATTATAGGAAAGTCGGAGGAGAAAGTCAATGATCAAAGTTGAAAAAGGGATGCGTGAAATCAAGGCAGTGAATGGAGTTCCGGATATAATGACGGATTTGGCATGCATTATCCGAAGCATTAGAACAACAATGGTTGAGAAAAGAGACTATAGCGAGGCTGAAACCAAAGAACTCGTTAAACAGGCGGTAAGGCTTGGCTTTGCAACAGATGAAGAAATCACACAGGAAGCGATGACAGCAATGGGTAAAGTGATGATGCTTCTGAAAAATCTGCCACTTTAGAGGAAGATGTGTACCTAAAGGGGGCGTGATAATGGAAAAGAAACCATTGATTATTCGGTGCTCTGATGGGTGGATCTACGGCTTATTCGGCTATTACGAGGAAGCGGTAGAAGTGGCAGAACAGCATGTAGACGGAACAGAACATACATATATCATTATATGAAAAGCGTGAGGAAAAGATGGAACCTTATAAAATCTATGATTTTGAAGATGAAAAAGCCTGGCTGAAGGGGCGGTTAAACGGAATCGGCGGAAGTGATGCAAGTGCCGTAGTGGGAAAGAACCCGTACAAGACAAACATTGAGCTGTTTGAAGAAAAGACCGGGAGAAGGATTGCACCAGATATTTCAGAGAAGCATTACGTAATCTATGGGAAAGAGGCGGAGCAGTATATCAGAGAGCTGTTCCGCCTGGATTATCCACAGTATCAGGTCATGCATCATGAATACCGGATCTTGCAGAGCCTGGATTATCCGTTCATGCAGGCTTCTCTGGATGGGGAGCTGGTTGATCAGGATGGTCGGAAAGGGATTCTGGAAATTAAGACCACCAACATTCTGCAGTCTATGCAGTATGAGAAATGGAAGGACCGGATCCCGGATAACTATTATATCCAGGTGCTGCATTATCTGCTGGTAACCGGATATGAGTTTGTTGTCCTCCGGGCGCATTTGCGGAGCAACTGGGGAACAGATGTCCGGACACAGGTAAAGCATTATTTTATTGAAAGAACAGAAGTTCAGGCTGATCTGGATTATCTGCAGGAAGAAGAAATCAAATTTTGGAAGTATGTGGAAAGTGGAAGAAAACCACCACTGATACTTCCGGAGATCTAAAAAAGAAGGAGGAGCGTATGGAATTACGGATTACAAATCCACAGGAAAATTGGCTTACAGAGCAGATCCTGTGGAACAACGAGGAATTAAAGGCTGCGATTGCCGAGAAGGTAAAGGACTATAAGACGATCGCCTACACAGAGGATTCTCTGAAGGATATGAAGGCAGACCGGGCGGATCTGAATAAGCTGAAAAAAGCTTTCGAGGATGAACGGAAGCGCGTCAAGAAGATCTGTATGGAGCCGTATACCAAGTTTGAACAGCAGGTCAAGGAAATCACAGCTCTGATCGATGAACCAATCGGACTGATTGACTCCCAGATTAGAGAGATTGATGAACGTCGCAAGACAGTAAAACGGGAAGAGATTGAGGAGCTGTTTACGTCCATCGGTTTCCAGAGTTTTGTGAAGCTGGACATGATCTGGGATGAAAAGTGGCTGAATGCAACGGTTACGCTGCCAAAGATTGAAGAGCAGATGAAGAGCCGGATGTACCAGATCGGTACAGATGTGGTAACGATCAGCAAGCTTCCGGAGTTTAAGTTTGAAGCAATGGAAGTTTACCGGAAGACACTGGATATGAACCAGGCAATCCAGGAAGGACAGAGGCTTGACGATATCCAGAAGAGAAAGCTGGAAGCAGAACGCATGGAGGCAGAGCGGAAAGCAAGGGAAGCGGAAGAGGCAGCGAAGCAGCAGACTGCAGCTGAACAGAAAGAAGAACCTGCAGCAGAGAAGGAAGCAGCATCCGGATCTGTACCGGAAGCTCCGGCAGAGGAAACAGCTTCAATTCCGGAAGAGGAAGAACCAGTATTCCAGCTTGACTTCCGTGTATGGGGAACCAGTGAACAGCTCATGGCACTCCGTGAATATATGTTAAAGAATCAGATTCGATTCGGAAAGGTGGAATAAGACATGGCAGTACAGAACAGTCTGGCAAGACAGGATCAGTCAATGAAGTTGTCGGTTTACCTGCAGAACGATGCGGTAAAGAAGCAGATCAATCAGGTGGTTGGCGGAAAGAACGGGACAAGATTTATTTCCAGTATCGTAAGTGCGGTGCAGAGCACACCGGCATTACAGGAGTGTACAAGCCCTAGTATTGTAAATGCTGCATTACTTGGAGAGGCGCTGAATCTTTCACCGTCCCCGCAGCTCGGACAGTTTTATATGGTCCCATTCGATAATAAGAAGAAAGGCTGCAAGGAAGCACAGTTCCAGCTTGGCTATAAAGGATATATTCAGCTGGCAATCCGTTCCGGTTACTACAAAAAGCTCAATGTGCTTGCAATCAAGGAAGGAGAGCTTGTCCGGTATGATCCTCTGGATGAGGAAGTTGAGGTCAATCTGATTGATGATGATATCCTCCGGGAGGAAGCTCCAACCATGGGATACTTTGCAATGTTCGAGTATGAGAATGGTTTCCGGAAGACCTTGTACTGGTCAAAGAAGAAAATGCTTGCACACGCTGAGAAGTATTCTTTTGCGTTTTACAAAAACGGTGGAGCAAAATCTCTGGAATTACTGGAACAGGGCAAGATCCCGGAAAAGGATATGTGGAAGTATTCTTCATTCTGGTTTAAGGATTTTGACGGAATGGCACTGAAAACCATGCTCCGGCAGCTGATCAGCAAATGGGGAATCATGAGTATTGATCTCCAGAATGCTATTGACAAGGACATGGCAGTGATCCATGAGGACGGAAAGACGGAATATGTAGATGCAGTGAAAGCGGAAGATGATGGAGTGGTAGCCGATCAGGAGCTGAATGAGGTCCAGGAAGACCAGCCGGCAGAGCCAGGAACACAGCAGCCGGATCCGAAGGGTATTGAGGCATCATTTTTTGGATAGATTTAAGAAAGGGGAAGAAGAATTATGCAGCATATCAATTTAGAAACATTTGCAAACGGAGCATTTACCGCACAGGTAAACCGGGCGATCGAAGAGGTTACAAAGAACATCCAGGATCCGAACACGGATGCCGGCACAGCGAGAAAGATTACGGTAACGATCGCATTTAAACCGAATCAGGAAAGAAACTTCATTGCAACCGGTGTCCAGACGAAGACAACCCTTGCACCGGCACTCGGAGCAGTTACCGCGTTGAGCATGGGAAAAGATCTCCGTACTGGAGAAGTAGAAGCAGTCGAGATTGGCAACCAGATTTCAGGACAGATGTCTGTGCAGGACGTTCCGGGAGTTGTACCAGAAGTAGGAACTACAGTGGTAGATGGAAAAGTAATTGATAAAGCTACTGGAGAAGTTGTGGCGGATTCAGTTCCGGAACACGCAGGCAAAGTAATTGATTTAAGAACAGCAAAACAGGCATAGGAGGAGTAAAACGATGGAAGGATTAAAAGAAGCAATTGAATTTATCACAAATCTGAAAGAAGGCAGCATGGAGCCGAAGGTGCTTGAAATCAACGGTAATACATACTGTAATAAAAATCTGACAAGATATCATTATTTCCCGAAGGCAGATTCCCTGAGTGTCAACACCCTGACATCCATTGTGGACTATATCAAGGGGAAACCGGAAGAACTCCGGGAGACCATGATTCTGCATGTAATCAGTCCGACAGAAGTAAGATTGTATTCCGGACTGGTGGACGAACGCAACAGGGAGGAGCTTATGAGGGCAGATGCCATTGTAAATGAATTCCAGTTTGACCGTTATTATGACCAGGAACGTTTCCTGATCGAGCTGCAGGCAAACTTCATTGAGTCCGATGATCTGACTGTACTGAAGCAGGTTGCCGGAAACATCCAGTCAGGAACAACAGCGAACTACGATGATGATGGTGTTAGCCAGAAAACCACGATCAAGAGCGGGATTGCAAATAAGACGGATGTGATCGTACCGAATCCGGTAAAACTAAGACCATATCGTACATTTGCAGAAATTGAGCAGCCGCAGAGCAGTTATGTATTCCGGATCCAGGACAGTGACCGTGGACCATCCTTCAAGCTTGTAGAAGCAGACGGTGGTTTATGGAAGAATGCAACCATGAAGAAGATAAAAGAGTATCTGGCATATGAACTGGCAGAGGAACTTGAAAAGTACAACATTACGATTATCGCATAGATAATGACATCTCCTTAAAAATAATATATCACACGTAACTTGGTAATAAGAGAGCAAGCCGGCATTATGCAGTATCTGCTGTGTAAGTGCCGGCAGAAAGGGCAAAAGGAAATGGCATCAGTAATGTTTACGGTTCCGGGCAAGCCGCAGGGGAAAGCCAGGGCACGGACGTATTATAATGCATCGACAAAGAAGCACTGTTCCACCACGCCGGAGAACACGGTCCTGTATGAGAACTTCATCAAAGATCGGTATCTGCAGATGGCAAAGGGAGCGTTCCTGGAAAGAGAAAGGCCTGTAACGCTCCGGATTATTGCAAGGTATCTTCCACCAAAGAGCGTATCGAAGAAACGGAAGCTTGATATGCTAGAGGGAAGAGAGCTGCCGCTGAAGAAACCGGATATGGACAATATTGTAAAAGTGGTGGCGGATGCACTGAACGGGGTTGCTTATCATGATGATACGCAGATCGCGCTGGTTCAGGCAAAGAAATGTTATTCGGCAGTAGAAGGGCTGGATGTGACAGTTGAGGAGTATACCGGATAAAAAGGAAGGTGGTAGCGTTGGCAAGACCGAAAAAGAGTGGTCTTTCATACTTTCCTTTGGATACGGATTTCTTTGATAATGACAGCCGGATTAAGATACTGAAGGCAAGGTACAGAGCTGACGGTATCATGATTTATGTTTATTTACTGTGTGAGATCTACAAAAATGGATATTACATACAGGTTGATGATGATTTGGAATATATCATAGCCTCGGAATTAGGGGTGAGTGTAGATAAGGTGAAGCAGGTCCTGAACTTCCTGCTAAAGAAGTCACTGTTTGATAGCAAACTCTTTAGTTCGGACAAGGTCTTGACCTCTGCCGGGATACAGAAGCGGTTTCAGCTTGCCGTAAAGGAAAGAGCAAGGAAGAATCCGATAGAAGTAGGAAGGTACTGGCTTTTAGAAAAGAAAGCCACGGAACCTTTTATTAAATGCACCCTTTTTCAGGAAAATCCCGGAAATGCATGTGGTTATTCCGGGAAAAACCCCGAAGATTCCGAGAATAAGTGCACAAAGAAAAGTAAAGTAAATAAAAAGGATATATATAAGGGCGCTTTCAGCGATTCTTCCCTTGAATCAGCTTTTCAGTTCTATCTCCTTGTCCGATCGCAGAACTGGGGAGAGATCTCTGAAGAACAGGTAAATGCTTTGAGGGAAGATCTATTATCGCTGTCCTCTGATCTGGCTGAACAGAAAGCAATCCTGAATAAGGCTGCAGCTGGTGGATGGAAGAACCTGTATCCAGTTCAGAAGAGAAAGCTGAAAACAAAGAAGCAGCCAGAGAAACAGGGGAAGTTTAAGAACTTTGAAGAGCGTGAGTATGAGGACATGACAGATCTTACAAGGAAGTTGATGCAGTGATGAAAAAGAAGAATGGGAAACAGAATAAACTTTTGCGAGTTGGAAGCAGGAAGAAACGGAAGATTATTAAACGTGGGAAGTAGGAGGAATGATCATGCTGATAGAAAAGAATCTAAAAGAGGCATTTGCAGACTACATAAGAGGTAAATTTGAATATCGAAGATAGTCGAAAATGATCGGAACAGTACGTTGACAATTGAATAGTGGTGGTTGGAATGGTATAATTTCTGTATCAAATGTACGGGAGGAGATATGAAATGCCAATGGTTATAAAACTTGACGAAAGCAAAAGAGCAAAATGCAGAATATCTGAGATGCCAGGAGAGGAAAAGTTTGATTTGGAAATAAACATGCAGTTGAATCAAACAGCGATGAATCAGATAGTTGAAATTAAGCAATTTGGTCCGAGTAAAGAAAATCATATTTTAAATATAGATGCTATTCTGTGCGATAAGGGCGACCTGGAAAAGATAAAAGAAGATTACAGGTATAATTTAGAGATTATTGTAATCGAAGATGTAGATGGTACTAATGTAATAGCTCAAAAGGTTACTCTTAATAATGTGGCTTTTCATAATTTGAAACATTCTGTTTCATATAATGGAACTAAAATAGAGAGTAATAATGTGGAAATCCATGTATACACATTTAGTACCTGTAACATTAAACCAGAAGAAGATTAGAAATATTCATCTACCAACCATCAATATTCGGTGGTTGGTATTTTTTTACGCTTTTTTTAGCGGAGATGAGGTGGAAAAATGAAGAAAATTTTGGATGTTTGTTGCGGAAGTCGTATGTTCTGGTTTGACAAAGAAAATCCAGATACGATATTTGCAGATAACAGAGAAGTCGAAACGACATTATGCGATGGCAGGAAGCTTCTGATAAAGCCAGATATAAAGATGGATTTCAGGAATATGCCGTTTGAGGATAATGTATTTAAGGTCATAGTTTTTGATCCTCCACATTTAAAACAAGCCGGTAGTGAATCGTGGCTTGCAAAGAAATACGGAGTTCTTCCGAAAGACTGGAAAACTTATCTGAAAGCCGGATTTGATGAATGCATGAGGGTATTGGAACCAGATGGAATCCTAATATTCAAGTGGAATGAGGAACAGATAAAACTAAATGATGTGCTGAAAGAGTTTGGAAAGAAGCCGTTGCTTGGTGATCAGAGAGGAAAAACGAGATGGATAGTATTCATGAAATAAATGAAAAGGGGAAGAAAAATGAGTTGGGCAGATAAGCAGCTAAAGAAACATAAGCTCCGAAAGCAGGTAAAAGAGATGTGATCTATGTAGGACAGAAGTTACGGGTAAAATAATAAGTATTGTCTTGTACTAACTAGACTGCCCCAAAACCAGTAACAAGAGTCAAATTAATTCCTTCATCCGCAAAATACCCATTTTCAATCGCAACGTATTGCGGGGCATAGAAGATAGAATGGGCGACTTCGTTCAGTGTCACAGAGACAGGAGAAGAATTGGTGCCATGATTGGCTTGGGAAGTGACGGTTTCAGCTTTAGGATTCGTAGCATTATCATCGGCAGGTGCAGAGCTGCAGGCTGATAAAAGGCCGACAGTTATAGCAGAAACAAAAAGTAAGGATATAAAATTTTTTTTCATAAGTCCTCCTGGGTGGTATAACATTCTCATTTAAGATATGCAAAAAATGTGAAATTGGTGTTTTTATCTGATAGCCAATCGCTCTCCGCTGAAGATTTTGAAACTCCAGAACAACCTGCAACTAAAAGTCCCTTGTTTTATCATATAATTTATCCGAGTAATATGGCAGATAAATAATAGCAAAAGTATAAGCCATATGTTTCGCTTCGGTTAAGTCATTTGTCCTTTTTTCACCATAATATTTGCTCATAAGTGGCTGACTTCCATCACCTACGCCCTGCAATATCAGGTTGATGATCACCAGTGAAATATTATGAGTCAGAGCAAGTCCGAAAGGAGCGAGTCCTGCCTTAAAAATTGATTTGCATAGAGAACCGAATTCACCAGCATTTGCACAAATTTCCAGTTTCTTTTTTACTACAAAATGCACAAGAACCGAAAACGGTTTGTTGATTAATTTGTCCCAAGAGAGTAAACTGAAACATAAGACATTTGGGGTGTGTGTATCTGAGTAAAACTGAAAAAAGATAAAATAATGGAGGTGCGGTTATGGGATTCTGGATTTTTATGCTTATAATGGATTTACTGATTCCGTTTACAATGATCGGCTTCGGAAAAATGTTTTTGAAAAAAGCACCGGATCAGATCAATTATGTGTTTGGTTACAGAACATCAATGTCAATGAAGAATCAGGACACCTGGGTATTTGCACATCATTATTGCGGAAAGATCTGGTATATCTGTGGACTTATTCTTTTGGTGGTATCTTTAATTGTGTTACTTCTGGTTATGGGAAAGTCTAATGATGCCATAGGAAATGTCGGGGGAATTCTGTGTGTATTTCAGATGATTCCACTGGTGGGTTCGATCATACCGACGGAGATTGCACTCAGGAAAAATTTTGATAAATATGGAAATAAAAGATAAATCAGGAGGATGCCATGAAAATAGCAGTATTTTTCCCAGGAATTGGTTATCATTGTGATAAGCCACTTTTGTACTATGCAAGAAAACTGGTTCAGGAATATGGATATGAAAAGATAGTCATGCAGGAGTATTCCTATAATGGCAAAAATATACGCGGCGATAAAAAGAAAATGCAAGAGGCATTTGAGTGCTTGTATGCGCAGGCAGAAAAGGAGCTTGAAGAAATCGCATTTGACGAGTACAGTGAAGTTTTATTTATTTCCAAAAGCGTAGGAACCATTATTGCATCCGCTTATGCTGAGAAATATAAGATAAAATGCTGCCAGATTTTGTATACCCCGCTTGAACAGACTTTTATGTTTGAACATGATGATGCAATTGCATTTATTGGAACTGCAGATCCGTGGAGCGATGTAAAAAAAGTAATTGCATGTTCAAAGAATCAGGCAGTTCCGATTTATGTGTATGAGGATGCCAATCATTCATTGGAAAAAGAAAATATTTTACAAAACATTGATATCCTGAAAAACGTAATGGAAAAGACACAGAAGTATTTGCGGTAGCTATTCCAGGAAAGCGAACCCATTTGCACTGGAGGTGTCGAATAAATCCCGTGCAATCTGGATAACGTCGTGTGCATAGGATGGAAGATATCCTCCATGGCGGTGTGCCACTGGGAAGGGAAGTTGAATAGGAAAAGCCTATTTTTTACCAGGAAGATCAGAAAAAACTGATAGAGTAAAAAAATCAGGTTGTGGAGGAGAAGATGAGATTAAGGAATATCCTGATTGTCGTAAAAGACATTGAAAAATCAAAGAAATTCTATCATGATCTGTTTGGTCTGGATATCATTCTGGACAATGATGGAAACGTTATTCTGACAGAAGGACTTGTTTTACAGGACGAAAAAGTCTGGAAGGATGTTACAGGAAAAGAAGTTGTCCCGGAGAATAATTCCTGTGAACTTTATTTTGAAGAGCGGAATATTGAAACATTTACTGAAAAATTAGAAAAACTGTATCCGGAAACCAAATATGTCACCAGGCTGATGACGTACAGCTGGGGACAGAAAGTGATCCGTTTTTATGATCTGGACGGCAATCTGATTGAAGTCAGGACACCGATGCGGGGATAAAGAGAAAATAACATACATCAGGAGGACAACAAAATGGCAGCGGTACTTTTACGTGCAGCATCTCTGGCGTTTGTCATGGTTCTTGGAATTTTATTGAAAAAGACGGGAATCGTCGGCAATCCGGCAAGGGTACTCCGAAAGGTTGAAAAATAGAAAATTTACGAGGTGAGAGAAGATGAAGATAAAATCAGTTGCAGTTTTAGGTGCGGGAGCAGTAGGCTCTTATGTGATCTGGGGTCTTTCTGAAAAATCAGATATCCGGCTTGGAGTAATCGCTGAAGGAGAAAGAGCAGAACGTCTGAAAAAGAACGGATGTGCGATCAATGGCAAGACTTACCATCCGGAGGTGTGGACTCCGGATGAGGCACATGATGTGGATCTGATGGTGATTGCTTTGAAATACGGTTCACTGGAAGGTGCTTTGGAGAGTATACAAAAAGTAACAGGCGAGCATACGGTGATCATGAGTCTGATGAACGGTGTTGACAGCGAAGAGATCATTGGCAGAACAGTGGGAATGGAGCATGTGTTACCGGCACTGATTAAAGTGGCTTCACATAAAGAGGAAGACGGTTATCATTTTGATCCACCGACCACACTTGGAATCATTTTCGGAGAACCGTCCGCGCCGTTCGACAGCGAGCGGGTGAAAGCAGTGGAAGAGTTATTTGCAGATACCGGGATTCATTTCCGCTTTACAGAGTATATTCAGGAAGAGATCTGGTGCAAGTTTTGCCTGAATGTGTGCAGCAATTTGCCGCAGGCGATTCTGGGAGCAGGCGTTGGATGTTACCGTGACAGCGTGCACATGAAAGCAATCAGTGACGGATTAAAAAGAGAGCTGGAAGCAGTCGCACAGGCAAAAGGGATCGATATGAGTAAGACCGAAAGCTCGTCCGGACGTGGAAGTGCGGTCCCACCGTCAGCCAGATATTCCACCTTGCAGGATCTGGATGCCGGATGCCACACGGAAATCGATATGTTCTCCGGCGAGCTTGTGCGGATGGGAAAAGAGCTCGGAATCCCGATGCCGTATAATGAATACACCTATCATATGATCAAGGCGCTGGAAGAGAAAAACGATGGTAAATTTGATTATACCGGGAAGGAAGAACTGACCTGGTCAAAGTAGAAAATATAGAGCGGGTATGTTATGCTGAAATCAGCATAAATTAAAATGTGCGATTTCGGGAGAAGATGTAAGATCAGATTCTCGTAAAAAGAACAACATAAAATGAAAAAAAGAAAGAGAGAGAAAGCATGAACGAATTATATGAAGCAATTGAAAAGAAAATCAAATCATCCGGATATCCGAGACTGATTTCCGGAGAGGATGTATACGATGATATCTGTGATCAGATTGAAGGAAAGGAAAATGGAGAATATATTTTACTTTCCAAATTTGATGATGATGTTGTGTTTGAATATCATATCACGATTCAGGATGATGATTTTAATCTTGGAATCCTGACCATGAAGACACCGGAAGGCGTATTTGAAGTAGATTTTGATGAGGAATAGAAGATGCAGATTACCGTTTATCTTGGTGCAAATGAAGGAAATGTTTTCCGAACGTCTGGAATTTCTCCAGAGTAATTTTTATTCTTATGGCGAATATGCCCTGGTTGGAACAAAGGGCTATTGCTATGAAGGAAAAGATACAATCGAACATTTTGAAAAGCTGCGCAGCCGGGAAATCGAGCGCCTGCGGGTTTCTTTGGAGATGGCGAAAAAGGCAGGATACCAGAAATTTACCGGGATGATTTTTGTAGAAAATGAGACAAAGGATATTCTATGCTTTTTCATGTTATAGTAGTAGTTACCAGCATAAATATAAGGAACGGTTTCGGACAAAAAGAGCGAAACCGTTCCTTATTTGGTTGATAGAAGTCACTCACATTTCTCCGGATCAATTTTTGGCGGCCGATAATGATAGACTTCTTCGTAGGATTCCAGCTCTGCTCTGTTTGTGGGACCGACAGGGATCAGACCGGTGCAGTCCTGCGCAGATGCTGCATTAGACAGATAATCGTAGGAATCGATGATCTTCTGATTGGATTTTTTGCGGGATGAAATATCAGAATGTTTTTCCTTTTTCATGGGGACCTCCTTATCTGATATGGCACAGGCAGAAAAAAGTGAAAATCTTAAAAACTGCCGGCAGGATAAGATAAGTATGTGCTGATAGGTAGAAAGTATGTATGAAAAAAACGGTTTCTGCCTCATTTGGGTTTGAAAACTATGTGAGATAGAAAGAAAGCAGTCTATTAAACGCATCAGGGCAAAAAAATACTTGCATTCTGAGTTTAAGAAGACCATAATAGCAAAGGGATTTTTTGGAAATTATTTGAAATCAGGAATGAAGTAAGAGAGAAGCAGAGGAAAAAAGGAGTTAAAAGAAAATGGAACAAAAGCATATGTTCACAAATAAAATGATTGCAGATCTTCTGATACCGGTCGTTCTGGAACAGCTTCTGAACTCCATCATGGGAACAGCGGACACAATGATGGTAAGCAATGTGGGATCTGCGGCGATTTCAGCAGTATCGCTGGTGGATTCGATCAATGTGCTGGTGATCCAGGCGTTTTCTGCGCTGGCGGCAGGAGGTGCGATCGTCTGTGCACAGTATATCGGACAGAAGAATGTGAAGCGGGCAAATGAATCCGCAAGGCAGGTGCTGTTTATTATTACGGCAATTTCGGTTGTGATCAGCCTGATCTGTCTTGTTTTCCAAAAGCCGATGCTGCGTCTGATCTTTGGATCAGTGGAGGCGGAGGTCATGCGTGCGTCGGAAATTTATTTCTTCTACACGGCACTGTCCTTTCCGTTTATCGCAGCTTATGATTCGGCAGCATCGATTTTCAGGGCACAGGATAATACGAAAGGTCCGATGCTCATTTCCATGATATCCAATGTGATGAACATTGCAGGAAATGCAATGCTGATCTGGGGATTTCATATGGGTGTTGCAGGGGCAGCACTTGCAACTCTGATTTCACGTGTTTTCTGTGCAGTTGTAGTTCTGGCCCAGCTGCGTCAGGACAGGCAGCCGATCGTGGTGCGTGATTATCTGAAAATCCGTCCAGACTTCCGGATGATCCGGAGAATTCTAAGTATCGGTATCCCGTCAGGGGTAGAGAACAGTATGTTCCAGCTTGGAAAGCTTGCGATTCAGTCCTCCGTATCAACGCTCGGCACAGTGGCAATCGCGGCACAGGCAATGACGAGTATTCTGGAAAATCTGAATGGAATTGCAGCAATCGGAGTTGGCGTTGGGTTGATGACGATTGTTGGACAGTGTATTGGGGCTGGCAGAAAAGATGAAGCGGTTTACTATATCAAAAAGCTTTGTATGATTGCGGAAGTGATTCTGATCATCAGCTGTCTGAGTGTATTTGTGCTGACAAAACCGATCACGATCCTTGGTGGTATGGAAAAAGAAAGTGCGGATATGTGTATCCATATGACGATGTGGATCACGATTGTAAAGCCATTGGTATGGATTATGGCATTTATCCCGGGCTATGGTATGCGCGCAGCCGGGGATGTGAAATTTTCAATGCTCACATCTTGCACGACGATGTGGCTGTGCCGTTTTTGCCTCAGTGTATTTATGATCCGGATAGTTGGTGTCGGAGCGATGGGCGTGTGGATCGGAATGTTTTCAGACTGGACACTCCGTGGGATTATTTTTTCGTGGAGATTCCACAGCAGAAAGTGGCTGAAGCATCAGGTGATTTAAAATTCTTACATAGATTTTACATGGCAGATCCTTTGGATTTTACATACCTTTGATAAGATTCTGTTAAAGGTAAGGAATTTGGAAAGGAAGATGTAAAATGAGAAAGCTGTGGGATTTCTGGAAGAATAAAAAATATGGAAAAAAGAGTATGACAGGATGGTTTCTGCTGACGAATGCATTATTGTGTGGGGGTATAGGTGCAGCACTTTGGGGAGTTGTCAGTCTGGTGGCGTTAAAAGGAATATCCTGGCTGATCATATTTGCAGGATATGCGATTGTTTTCCCGGGATTCCTCGGAGGTGTACTTTTTGCAATGAATGCGGAAACAACGATGGATGAATTAGAGATAAAATAAATAGACAGAGAAGCGGAAATATCAGAAATGGTATTTCCGCTTTTTTCGATACAAAATACAAATTTACAATTTTTACAGATTGTATAGAAAGAAAATACGGAAAAGACTGGTTATTATAGAGCTGATTTGGTAAAATAAAGACAATAATAAGAAGCAGGTGATGAAATATGGACAGTCAGAAGAAAGATCCGCTCTATAAAAGTTTTGGATACGCATTTGAAGGGATTGGTACCTGTATCAAAAAAGAGCGGAATATGAAGATTCACTGTGCGGCAGCGATTCTGGTAGTGATTGCCGGAGTGATATTGAAGATCTCATCGCTGGAATGGTGCATCTGCCTGACACTTTTTGGGCTTATCATGGCGCTGGAGCTGGTCAATACCGCAGTAGAAGCGGTGGTTGATCTGGTGACGGAAGAGCGGAAGCCACTTGCAAAGATTGCAAAAGATACAGCAGCAGGTGCGGTTCTGATCGCAGCAATTATGGCAGCGATCGCCGGGATTATTATTTTTCTGCCAAAGGGGCTTACATTCCTTGGGTTTTAAAGCAGATTGAAATTGTGAAAGGAGATAGACGTTATGGGAAGTTTAGGAGATGGAGTTAAGAAAGTATTACTTGCAGGGATTGGTACAGCAGCAGTAACTGCAGAAAAGTCAAAAGAAGTTCTGGATAAGATGGCAGAACGTGGAGAAGCAGCTGTAGAACAGGGAAAAGTTCTGAATCAGGAACTTCGCCACAATATCAAGAAGACTGTAAAAGAAAATGTCAATGTTTCTGTTAAGACATCTTCACCGGAAGAACTGGACGAGCTGCTTGATAAGATGACACCGGAGCAGATTGAACAGCTCAAAGAAAGAATTTATGAGCGTGAAGCAGCAGTTTCTGAAGAAGAAACAGAAAAAGTAGAAGAAGCTGTAGAACAGGCAGGAGAGACGGCTGAAACTGTTGAAACAGAGACGGCAAAGGAAGCAGCAAAAGAAGTTGAAGCAATCGAATCTGGCAACGAGGACATGAATGAGTAACAAAAACCAGCCAAAAGAGTCAAATAAATATGGTTCCAGACTGCGGGAGATGACAGCAGTCCTCAGAAAACATGGGATTACCGGTGGACTTACCCCGGAAAAGCTCCGGCTGATCCTGGAGGATCTGGGGCCGACTTATATTAAGCTTGGTCAGATCATGTCACTGCATTCCGACATTCTTCCGAAAAGCTATTGTGAAGAACTGATGCGGCTTCATTCCGAGGTGACACCGATGCCATTTGAACAGGTAGCAGAAGTGATCCGCAAGTCCTACGGTTATGAGTGGAACGAAGTGTTCCAGAGCATTGATGTGCATCCACTGGGATCGGCATCGATCGCACAGGTCCACCGGGCGGTTCTGAAGACTGGGGAAGATGTTGTCGTCAAAGTTCAGAGGCAGGGGATCTATAAGGTAATGTCCAGAGATATCAGTCTGCTCCACAAAGCGGCAAAGCTGGTCCCGCCAGGTACGATCAAGGACATGGTGGATATTAACATGGTTCTGGACGAGCTCTGGACTGTCACCCAGCAGGAGATGAATTTCCTTCTGGAGGCAGCCAGTATGGAAGAATTTGCCCAGCGCAATCAGGATGTGGCTTTTGTTACAACGCCTCGGCTCTATCGCGAATATACGACCAACCATGTGCTAGTGATGGAATATATTGATGGATTTGCAATCAACGATAAAGAAAATCTGCTGGCAAATGGCTATGATCTGAATGAGATTGGAACAAAGCTTGTAGATAATTACATTCGCCAGGTTATGGAGGACGGTTTTTTTCATGCTGATCCGCATCCAGGCAATGTGCGTATCCGTGATGGAAAGATTGTTTGGATCGATATGGGAATGATGGGAAGACTTACCGAGCGTGACCGGGAACAGATCAGCAATGCAGTCAAAGGTGTGGCAGAGAATGACATCGGTCTGATCCAGGAAGCGGTGATGGCACTTGGCGAGTTCCGTGGAAAGCCGGATCAGAGCAAGCTGTATGAAGATATCAATAATCTGATGGCAAAATATGGAACGATTGATATGGGTGATATCGATATTGCGGAAGTTATGCAGGATCTGATGGAAGTGATGAAGGAAAATAAAATTTCTATGCCTCATGGACTTACTATGCTTGCAAGAGGACTCGCCAATATGGAAGGTGTGCTTGCCGAGATCAGTCCGCAGATCAACATGGTTGAGATTGCGGCGGCACGGATGAAGGAGAGCTTTCTGACGAAGGAACAGTGGAAAAAAGAGATAAAGAATGATGCAAAAAGACTGTATCGTTCTCTTCACAAGGCAATGGATATTCCTTCCCTTGCAGCAGACATCCTGCAGGGTCACATGAAAGGACAGACCAGAGTCAATCTGGATCTTCATACTTCGGATGAGCTTTCCGGGTTGCTCAGGAGGTTGGTGCGGAATATTGTAATGGGGCTGTGGGTGATGGCACTTCTGATCAGTTCCAGCATTATCTGTACAACCAATATGCAGCCAAGGTTGTGGGGGATTCCGGCAATCGGTGCGTTTGGATATCTGATGGCATTTGCTATTGTAATGTATGTTTTTATCAAACATATCTTTTCAAAAAAATAAATAAACAGGGGGAAAAGAGATGCGGAAGGAGTTTTATACAGGGCATCTTTTTGATGTATATCGTTATTTTGGAGCGCATAAAGAGGGTGAAAATTTTATTTTCCGTGTGTTTGCGCCATCGGCAAAAGGAGTGTGCGTATTTGGAGAATTCAGTAACTGGACAGAGATCCCGATGTATCAGGAGGAACAGAGCGGTGTATATGTGTCAGAGCCGATTCCGGCGAAGACTGGTCAGCTGTATAAGTACTGCATTTACACAGCAAATGGCGGAAGGGTAGAGCACTGTGATCCATATGGCTTCCAGATGGAATTAAGACCAGGAGATTGCTCAATCTTAACGGATCTTTATAGTTATAAATTTAAGGATGAAAAATGGATGAAGAACCGGACAGTCGGATTTGACAGTCCGGTCAATATCTATGAGATCCATGCAGGATCCTGGAGAAAAAAAGGAGAAGGGCAGACCGACTGGTATACTTATATTGAGCTTGCAAAGCTTCTGATTCCTTATGTAAAAAAGAATCATTATACTCATATTGAGATGATGCCGCTTTCCGAGCATCCTTTCGACGGATCCTGGGGATATCAGAATACCGGATTTTTTGCGCCGACCGCACGTTATGGAACACCGGATGAGCTGAAAAAATTTGTGGATGAGTGTCACCAGGCAGGAATTGGTGTGATCATGGATTTTGTTCCGGTACATTTTGCAGTCGATTATTATGGACTGAAAGAATTTGACGGAACCTGTCTGTATGAATATCCAAATGTGGCAGTAGGTGAAAGCGAATGGGGAAGCTGTAATTTCATGCATTCCAGAGGGGAAGTACGATGTTTCTTACAGTCGGCAGCAAATTACTGGCTGAGTGAGTTCCATTTTGACGGAATCCGTATGGATGCAGTCAGTCGTCTGATCTACTGGCAGGGTGACGAGGCCAGGGGTGTTAACGGAACGACACTGGATTTTCTGAAGGTGATGAACCAGGGACTAAAGTCCCTTCATCCGACAGCCATGCTGATCGCAGAAGATTCCACCAATTTTCCAGGTGTTACCAAACCGGTTGACCAGGGAGGACTTGGTTTTGATTACAAGTGGGATCTTGGCTTCATGCACGATACACTGGAATATTTCCAGAGTGCACCAGAATACAGAAGCAGAGATTATCATAAGCTGACATTCTCGATGATGTATTATTATAATGAGCATTTTTTGCTGGAATACTGTCATGACGAAGTGGTACATGGAAAGGCAACGATTCTCCAGAAGATGAACGGAGAATATGAGGATAAGTTCCCACAGGCAAGAGCTATGTATCTGTATATGATGGCGCATCCTGGTAAGAAGCTGAATTTCATGGGAAATGAATTCGGTCAGCTTCGCGAGTGGGATGAAAGCCGCGAGCAGGACTGGGATATCCTAAAATATCCGCTCCATGATGCATTTCACTGTTATATGATCGAACTGAACCGTATCGGTCAGGAAAATGATGCATTCTGGCATGATTATGATCCGGAGAATTTCAAATGGCTGGACTGCCATCAGGAAGAACGCTGTATCTATGCGATCAAAAGAAAAGGAAAAAATAAGAACTTTATCGCGATATTCAACTTCTCAGACGAAGAACAGGAAGATTACGAACTGGATACCGAAGAAGAAGGAAAACTCAGTGTGATACTGGATACGGACTGGAACGAATATGGAGGAAATACAAAAAAGAAAAAGACATTGCCGGCAAAAGCAAAAAAAGGGACGCATGTGACGCTGGACCTGCCACCGTTTTCGGGGATTTTGCTGATGAGTTAGGTGATGGGAAAGGGACGCCCGGGGCAGAACGATATTTCTGCTTTCGGGCGCGCTTTCGCTCCGCAAAAAACGCAGCGGTACTAAGTTCGGTGATACCGCAAGCGTTATCCCCTCACTAAGTGCCGGCGTTTTTTGAGGGCCCGCCAGCAGAATTATCGTTCTGCCCCGGGCTGTGCTATGACACCAGAACCGCATCGGCGAAGGGGGGAAGACGGCACCATACTAAGCGCACAAAAAACTAATACCAGGGGGGACGGCATCCGCTGCGCATCGCCTGGATGTGGCGTCTGACGGGAAGTGATGGCAATGGATTTGCAGAAGTACTGGAGGTATATTGATAAGGTATAAAGTTTACGTTCCTGAGCAACCTATCACACTGAAATTAAAATAGTATTTTCCCAGTGCGGCAGCGAAGCGCCTCCGCACAACTTGTACTGGAGCGACAAACGCAAGCACCCATGCATTCGGAATGAACCCCATCGGAAACGTCGGTACTTAGTGAGAGGATGTCGTCAGACATCATCGAACTTAGTATCCGCTACGTTTGCGGACTAAGCGCGAGCGGGGGTGAATCCGAATACATGGGTGCGTAACTTTGTCAACCACCTACAACTTACAAACCTCCCTGTCGTAAGTCATCAGCCCGTTTATTTCATCTTCGATGTCGGAGAGTTGTGTATATACTGCTCCGCACAATCCCTGTTCTTTGAGGGGGTCGATTTCTTCAGATATAAGTTTATGATAGGCTGCCTGGAATTCTTCCTGTGAAGAGCAGATTTTATATCCGTATGTCTTGCCGGAGCAGGTATGTCCTTTGACCTGGCAGGTGTAGCCTCCGTATTCGGAAATGACGAAAGCGCGGTCAGATGGAGTTACGAACTGCTTTGCAAAGTAGTTATGTTCACTTTTGAAATCTCCCTGCCGTCTGTCAAACCATCCGCTGGCGGAATCGATGAGCCGGGTGTCATCCAGTTCGCGGAATAAGGCAGTGAGCTTTTTTGAATCAAACTGTCCCCAGCCTTCATTGAAGATTACCCAGGTGCTGATGCATGGGAATGCTTTTAGGGCAGTGACAGTTTCTTTGCATTCACGGATGAATTCTTCTCTGCCATGTACATTTTTCCTGCCGAAGAGAGGATGAATCCGGTCACTGGTGTGAAGCTTGAATTTTGGAAAGAGTGCAGGCAGCCAGGTCATGAACGGAGCATTGTAGGTGCCACCGTTTACCATGTCCTGCCAGACGATCATTCCAAGGCGGTCGCAATGATAATACCATCTTGCAGTCTCGACTTTTACATGTTTACGGATCATGTTGAAGCCGAGATTTTTCATGGTTTGGATATCATAGATCAGCGCTTCATCAGATGGCGCAGTGTAAAGCCCGTCCGGCCAGTATCCCTGATCCAGGACTCCATTCAGAAAAAGTGGTTCATGGTTCAGGCAGAAGCGGGGAAGTCCTTTTTTATCCGGTTCGATGGTAAAGGTACGCATTGCAAAATAGCCGGTGACTTTATCTTCGCCTGCCTGTATCTCAATTGTATAAAGATAAGGATCATCAGGATTCCAGGGATGCATATTGTTGACGTCACAGTAGCAGGAGTAACAGCAAAGAGAGTCAGACTGATTGGTGCAGATCCCTTTGGAAATCAGGCGACCGTCCATGTCTCTGACGTGACAGACAACCGCTTCGGCATCGCTGCATCCGGAAATCGGATGATTTAAAAGAAGGGATACGTGTACCGTCTCTTTTTCATATAAAGGGGTGAGTTCCAGTTTTTTGACATAGACAGCCGGAACCCATTCCATCCATACTGTCTGCCAGATTCCACTCTGGGCGGTGTAGAACATTCCGCCACGCTTTAATTTCTGTTTTCCAACACTGTGATAAGAAGTGTCGGAACGGTCTTCAATGTGTACAGTCAGAGTGTTGCAACCCACCTGCAGAGCATCTGTGATATCAGCAGAAAATGGAAGATATCCGCCGATATGTGAGACAACTACTTTTCCATTTACCAGAACTTTCGCATACTGATCGACTGCACCAAAATGCAAGATGCACCGGGATCCGTCGGAAGGAAGGCGCTTGACCGACAGCAGGCGCTCACAGAGCATTTTTTCGCGCGGCTTTAACTGGAAACCGGCACCGGAAAGAGGGGCTTCCGGAGAAAAAGGAACGAGAAGAGTTCCTTCTTTGGTTATGGTATTTTTTTCTGAAAGAACTGTGTAATTCCATTCTCCATTCAGGTTGATATATTGATCGCGGATCATTTGCGGACGTGGATATTCTTCCAGTATGTGCTGCGGATCAAGAGCTTTTCCCCAACGGGTAGTCAGTGTCTGATGGGAAGCTTTTCTGGGAAAGATCCGTACACTTGCAAGTGCTGCTAAAAGATTCATAAAAAAACCTCTTTCGTTAAATATTCTTATAGTCTATTGTACCATGTGACAACAAAAACACCGCACATTTTATAGAAATTTTAGAAATGAAAACAGTAGGGAAAAACGGATTGTAAAAAAGAAAGAATCAGTTTATCATAAGAATATAAGAAAAGATGAGCTGTGAGAACACAGACAAAGAGCAGGCAGGAGGAAAGACCGATGAAAATAGTTTTAGATACACATGCACATACCATTGTCAGCGGACATGCATACAGTACGATACGTGAGATGGCACAGATGGCGAAAGAGAAAGGACTGGAGGCATTTGCACTGACTGAACATGCACCGCAGATGCCGGGAACCTGTCATGAGTTCTATTTCCAGAATCTGCATATCGTACCGCGTGAAATGTACGGCGTGAGACTGTTCATGGGTGTGGAACTGAATATTATGAATGAAAAGGGAGAGGTTGACCTTCCGGAGAGCACACTTTGCCAGATGGATATTGCAATTGCAAGTATTCATGGACCTTGTTATAAAGGCGAGCGGACGGAAGAGGCAATCACGGCGGCATACCTTGCGGCAATGGAGAATCCGCTGATTCACATTATTGGACATCCGGATGACGGAAGATATCCGGTGGATTATGAACAGCTGGCCAAAAAAGCAAAAGAGACAGGAACCGTTCTGGAGGTAAATAACGGTTCGTTAAGACCTGGCGGATTCCGCGTGGATACCAGGAAAAATGATTTAAAAATGCTGGAATACTGTAAGAAATACGAAGTTCCGGTTACGATGGGAAGCGACGCACATATGGATGTAGATCTTGCAGATTACAGTTATGCGCTTCCGGTGATCGAGGAGAGTCATTTTCCGGAAGAACTGATCGTTAATACTTCTGCAGAGCTTCTGAAATCATGTATTCAGTATAAACGGAATATGTGGAAACAGAAAAAAGTGAATTGTTAATACGTCATTTACGTTAAAAAAGCCTGGATGAAAGATAGAGAAAAGACTTGATATCTAGTTTTTAATACTATATAATATCTATATTGAGGTGAAAAAGAATGACGATAAATACGGAAGATTTATTAAACAGTATCCTGGAAAGTGTCGGCAGAATTGATTATATTCATCCGGTAGATATTCCGAATATAGATTTATATATGGATCAGGTAACAACTTTTATGGAGGAACAGCTCAGTTCGACGAAGCGTTATGAGGATGATAAGATCCTGACGAAAACGATGATCAATAATTATGCGAAAAACAATCTGCTTCCGCCTCCGAACAAGAAAAAGTATTCCAAAGAGCACCTTCTGGTTTTGATTTTTGTCTATTATTTTAAGAACCTGCTCTCAATCAAAGATATTGAGATTTTGTTAAAGCCACTGACAGACAAATATTTTGCTGTGGATTCGGAATTTGACATGGAAAGTATCTATGAAGAAGTCTGTAAGATGGAAAAAAGCAGGATCGGAGAGTTGCAGGATAGTATTCGTAAGGCGTATGAGACTGCTGAGCATTCTTTTGTATGTGTGGATGATGAAGAAAGAGAACAGCTTCAGAAGTTTGCCTTTATCTGTAATCTCAGTTTTGATGTGTATGTGAAAAAGCAACTGATTGAAAAAATGGTGGACGAACTTCCAAAGCCGGATAAGAAAAAATAAAAGCGTTAGCTTTTTTAAGAAGAATAAAAAAGGAACGGATTTCAGATTTTGAAATTCGTTCCTTTTTACTATTATCTGTTTGGCAATAGCTGTTACTACCAACTCCTGCCGATGTCTGTAAAATTAAGATTCAGATTCTTCAGCCCCCGCCTGAAGTCTCTCAAATACCATATCGTATCCATCATTACCATAATTAAGAGAGCGGTTTACGCGGCTGATTGTTGCTGTGGAAGCACCAGTCTTTTCTGCAATCTCCAGGTATGTTTTCTGATCACGTAGCATCTTAGCTACTTCAAAACGCTGTGAAAGCGATAAAAGCTCATTGATCGTGCAGACATCTTCAAAGAATGTGTAGCATTCTTCTCTGCTTTTCAGACTGAGAACGGCATCAAATAAAGAATCGACCGCTTCTGTTCTGATTTTTCTACTCATTATATTATCCCTCCATGACAAATAATCAATAAGAGTGTGACATAAACTGCCCCACTCATTCATACAATGACATATTAGCACATTAAAATTTTAAAGTCCAGATATTTTGCAAAATTTTACAGATAAGAAAAAAGGAGCTGGATTTTTCTATTTTTACGACGAAAAATAGAGACGAGAGATTCTTTGACACCCTACTTTTTTTATAATATAATGATGCAATAGAGCCTCGAGAGAGGAGAAGAAAGAGGAACAAAAATATGAGTATTTATGATACATTAAATGACAGACAGCAGGAGGCTGTTTTCCATACAGAGGGCCCGCTTCTGATCCTTGCCGGAGCAGGATCCGGTAAGACACGTGTCCTTACACACAGGATTGCCTGGCTGATCGATCAGATAGGTGTGAACCCATGGAATATCCTGGCGATCACATTTACGAACAAGGCAGCCGGGGAGATGCGTGAGAGAGTGGATCAGATTGTTGGATTCGGTTCGGAGAGTATCTGGGTGAGCACCTTCCATTCAATGTGTGTGCGGATCCTGCGCAGATATATTGACCGGCTTGGGTATGATACAAATTTTACGATTTATGATGCAGATGATCAGAAGACACTGATCAAGGATGTGTGTAAATATTTGCAGATTGATACGAAAATGTTTAAGGAACGGTCGCTTCTTAGTGCGATTTCTTCTGCAAAAGATGAGCTTGTCACACCGGAAGAGATGACACTTCGTGCGGAAGGGGATTGGGCGAAAAAGAAGATTGCACAGGTTTATACCGAGTATGAAAAGCAGCTAAAAGCTAACAATGCACTCGATTTTGACGATCTGCTTTTAAAGACGGTACAGCTTCTTCAGACACAGCCGGACGTGCTGGAGTATTATCAGGAAAGATTCCGTTATATCATGGTGGATGAGTATCAGGATACGAATACGGTACAGTTTAAGCTGGTAAGCCTTCTTGCCGGTAAGTATCAGAATCTGTGTGTAGTTGGTGATGACGACCAGTCGATCTACAAATTCAGGGGTGCGAATATCATGAATATCCTGAATTTTGAAAAAGAATATCCGAATGCGAAAGTGATCAAGCTGGAACAGAATTACCGTTCCACATCCACAATCCTGAACGCCGCAAATGAAGTGATCCGTCACAATACAGGACGAAAAGAGAAGTCGCTCTGGACCGAGAATGGTGAGGGTGAAAAGATTCAGTTCCGTCAGTTTGATTCTGCTTACGATGAGGCAGATTATATTGTCAGTGATATCAAAGACAAGGTGAACAGTGGAAAAAGAGAATATAAGGATTTCGCTATTTTATACAGAACCAATGCGCAGTCACGTATATTCGAGGAAAAGATGGTGGTATCCAATGTTCCGTATAAGATCGTTGGTGGAGTAAACTTCTATGCAAGACGCGAAATAAAGGATCTGCTGGCATATTTAAAAACAGTAGATAATGGAAAAGATGATCTGGCAGTACGGAGGATCATCAATGTACCGAAGAGGGGAATCGGACTGACAACTATCGGAAGGGTGCAGGATTATGCAACGGAACGGGAGATCAGTTTCTATGAAGCAATCCTGGCTGCAGGATCGGTTCCGGGAATCGGACGTGCGCTTGGCAAAATCGAATCCTTTGCAGCCCTGATTGAGCATTTTAAAGCCGAAGGCGAACGTATGAGTGTAGCGGAATTGATGGATGAGATTATCGATGCAACTGGATATGTAGAAGAACTGCAGGCAGATTCTGATGAAGAAGCAGAAAGCCGTCTGGAAAATATTGAAGAGCTCCGGAATAAAATTGTTGCATATGAGGAGTCCTGTGAAGCAGAAGATGAAAAATCGACACTTTCCGGTTTTTTAGAGCAAGTGGCATTGGTTGCAGATATCGACAGTCTTGATGAGGAGACGGACTATGTGGTGCTGATGACTTTACATAGTGCGAAAGGCCTGGAATTTCCACACGTCTATCTCGCCGGCCTGGAAGATGGGATTTTCCCAAGCTATATGACGATCACGGCAGATGATCCGGCAGAGCTGGAAGAAGAGAGAAGACTCTGTTATGTGGGAATTACCCGTGCAAAGGAGAATCTGACGCTGACCTGTGCAAGACGACGGATGGTGCACGGTGAGACTCAGTATAATAAGATGTCCAGATTCTTAAAAGAGATTCCGCTGAGTCTGCTTTCTACCGGTGCCCTGTTCAAAAAAGAGCAGACAGAGGAGGAACCAAAGGTATCTGCTTACCGTCAGGCAAAGCAGGCATTTGCGACAAAAGCGTTCGCAGCGACAAAGCCTGCACAGCAGTTTACTGTGACCAAGGGAAAAGGTCCGGGATATGATGTGGGGGACAGAGTGCGTCATATTAAGTTTGGGGAAGGTCTGGTGACACAGATCACAGAAGGCGGACGAGACTATGAAGTGACTGTGGATTTTGATACGGCGGGCACGAAGAAGATGTTTGCCATGTTTGCAAAACTGCAGAAAATTGACTAAAATTGCACTATGTGCCTAAGAAACACATTCTTTTTCGTAAAATCTGTGCAATATGGTGGAAATTATGCATAGATTTGTGGTATACTAGCTATAAACAATGAGTGAGCCGAAGCAGAGAGTGACGGCAGAAAGGGCGTGTATGGAGATGAACAGAATCGAAGAATTACTTGCAACAACGAAACTCAACGATATGATGCATAAGAAAGATGATGATCAGAAGACAACTGTTCTCTGGATTCTTGCAATTATCGGTGCGGTAGCAGCAGTTGCAGCAATTGCATATGCAGTATATTGTTTCTTTACTCCGGATTATCTGGAAGACTTTGAAGAAGATTTTGACGATGATTTCGACAATGATTTCTTCAGTGATGAAGATGAAGTACAGTAATATTAAGAAAGCAGCGAAGGCAGGAATTGTCAAAGATTCCTGCCTTTTCTATGTGAGGGTATATAGATAGATGAAAAAAGGACAGGTATTAGAAGGATATATAGAAAGGGTAGATTTCCCGAATAAAGGATTTGCCGTGGTAGAGGACGAAGAAAAAAAAGTGATCGTGAAGAATACCGTTCCGGAACAAAAGGTGCGTTTCGCGGTGAATAAGATACGAAAAGGTCAGGCAGAGGGACGGCTTCTGGAAATTCTGGAGCATTCACCGGAAGAATGTCAGCCGGCATGTCCGCATTTTGGAGTCTGTGGCGGATGCACTTATCAGAATCTGCCGTATGAAAAGCAGGTGGAGATGAAGGAAGCGCAGATCCATGCAATGATGGATGCGGCGGTTGATGGTAATTATATCTGGGAGGGTGTTAAAGAAAGCCCGGTCAGAGAGGCATATCGCAATAAAATGGAATTTTCTTTTGGAGACGAATATAAGGACGGACCTCTTGCACTTGGTATGCATAAAAGAGGCAGCTTTCACGATATTGTAAATGTTACAGAATGCAAGATTGTGGATGAGGATTTCAGACGAATTATAAAGGCTGTTCTGGAGTTTGCGACAGATACAGGTCTTCCGTATTATCACAGAATGCGCCATACTGGATTTTTCCGTCATCTTCTTGTGAGAAAGGCAGTTCGCACCGGAGAAATTCTGATTGATCTGGTAACAACATCGGAGGCACAGCTAGATGAAGCCAGACTGGTGGAAAAGCTTACCGGTCTTTCTTATGATGGGAAGCTTGCCGGAATTCTTCATACAACCAACAACAGCCTTGCGGATGTGGTAAAAGATGAAGGAACCAAAATTTTATATGGACAGGATTATTTCTATGAGGAACTTCTGGGACTAAAGTTCAAGATCACACCATTTTCTTTCTTCCAGACTAATTCCCTTGGCGCGGAAGTGCTTTATGAGGCAGCAAGATCTTATATCGGTGAGACGAAAGATAAGGTAATCTTTGATCTCTACAGTGGAACCGGAACGATTGCACAGATCCTTGCACCAGTGGCAAAAAAAGTAGTAGGTGTGGAGATCGTTGAAGAGGCTGTAGAGGCTGCAAAAGAAAATGCTGCTTTAAATGGACTCGATAACTGTACCTTCTGGGCTGGAGATGTGTTGAAAGTAATCGATGATCTGGGTGAAGTACCGGATCTGATCGTATTGGATCCACCAAGAGACGGTGTGCATCCGAAAGCACTGGAAAAGATCATTGATTTTGGTGTGGAAAGAATGGTTTATATTGCCTGCAAGCCGACCAGCCTGGCAAGAGATCTGGAGCTTCTGCAGGGAAGAGGATATCAGGTAGAACGGATTGGGTGTGTGGATCTTTTCCCGAGCACTTATCATATAGAGACAGTATGTTTATTGTCCAAACTCCACTAAGCGAAGCATCATGTGAATGTGAGACTTGACATGGACGAGATGGATTTAACGGCGGCTGAGAGGCGCTAAAGGTCCAGGGGACCTTTGCCCAGCGCGGACCGAAGCGGAGCGTAGACAGTCCGAAGGAGAAAGAAGAGGCAATTATTGGGGCACTGAAAGCATTTCAGATGATTTAAAATCACAAAGAGGAGTGAATTACATGATGTATAATCCACAACTTGATACATTTATCTGCGTTGTAGAAGCTGGAAGCTTTAGTAAAGCGGCAGAAGAATTATATATAAGTGCACCTGCGGTTATTAAACAGATAAATTCTTTGGAAAACAGCTTAGATTTGCAATTATTTGAACGAACACACAGAGGTCTTATTATTACGGAAGCTGGTAAATCGCTCTATCAGGATGCAAAATATCTGATTCAATATTCAAAAGAATCGTTGATACGGGCGCAGGAAGCAATGAATCATAATGAAGAAATCATTCGTGTTGGAATATCTCCGATGACGCCACCGGAAGTTTTTGTGGAACTTTGGCCTAAGATACAGAAAATATATCCGGAGATGAAGTTTAAATTGATTACATTTGAAAATACACCAGAGAATGCAAGAGAGATACTGGCTAATATGGGAAAGAATATTGATGTGATAGCTGGAATCTTTGATGAAACAATGCTTGAACTCAGAGGCTGTGATGGCACTGAGATTTCAAGAGAACCATTTTGTGTGGCGGTATCAATTCATCACAGGCTGGCAAAAAAAGAAAAAATAACACTTGATGATCTGGCTGGAGAAAATCTTATGCTCATGCGAAGAGGATGGAGTTATTATGGCGATATGCTAAGGGATGATATGATGAAAAATCATCCTGAAATCAATATTGTAGACTTTAATCTGTACAATGTAGAAGCATTTAACCGATGCGAAAACAATAATGAGGTATTACTGGCATTCAAGAGCTGGGAAAGTGTTCATCCACTGATCAGAATCATTCCAGTAGAGTGGGATTATACTATGCCGTTTGGAATTCTTCATTCGAAAAAACCGTCCATTAAGGTTAAGCGACTGATAAATGCTATTAACAAGGTAAAATAAAAATTGAATACATGCGAGTAGAAACCTAAAGGTTAATACTGAATAACAAAACGAGACTTCTAATGGAGTCTCGTTTTGTTATACTTTAGCTGAAGTGAAAATGGAGGATACTATATGCAGATAAAGAGGATAGCTCTTGGAGGAATCATCATGACTGTTATCATGTTCGGTGGGTGTAGCACAACAGTCCAGAACCTGGCAATCGGGGAAGAAAAAACGCTGGAAACAGGAAAAACAGAGCAAGAGAGCGTGACAGAAGGATATCAATATGAATGAAAAAGAAAGTTTTAATGCAGAGAGTAATATAAATGATGTTATCCATGATTCAGCTTTCGATGATTATGGCAGACTCATATTTCCGGTAGATATGGAAATAGAGGACAATCTGAAATTAAAAGACGTCAGCTCTATTTTGCCGTGGTACAGCGAAGTCAACACCGATAAAACAGTAGAAATCGTAAATTATATGAAAAATCAGGCAATGAATGGTGAGCAGATTTTTTATCCAATATACAGTGAAGAAGAAATGCAGGCAGATGCGGATAAAAAGGATACAGGTTTATTTTTCTTTCGGGGAAATGCAGGAGCAAAAACAACGATTATCAATGCAGGAGGAGGCTTTGTATATGTAGCCGGAATACATGATAGCTTTCCTCATGCCTTAGAATTGTCAAAGAAAGGCTATAATGCATTTGCTCTTATTTATCGTCCAGGAGCACAGACTGCCTGTGAGGATCTTGCCAGGGCAATTGCGTTTTTACATGAAAATGCAGAGAAACTACAGATTGATATGACGGATTATTCTCTCTGGGGTGGCTCAGCAGGAGCAAGGATGGCGGCCTGGCTTGGTTCTTATGGAACAGCTTACTTTGGAGAAAAAGAATATCCTGCACCGGCTGCGGTGATTATGCAGTATACAGGACTTTCCCAGGTGACAGGAATGGAGCCGCCAACCTATGCCTGTGTCGGAACAAGTGACGGAATTGCATTATACAGAAGTATGGAAAATTATATTTCCCAGATACAACAAAATGGCCCAAATACAAAAATAGAAGTATTTAAAGGCCTTTCTCATGGATTTGGATTGGGAGAGGGGACTGTAGCAGAAGGATGGATTGATCGTGCAATATCTTTCTGGGAAGACAATATGAATGCTTTAGATAAGAGGTAGGATATGAAAAATAAACGATTTACAGCAAAAATATTGATAGATATAGGAATGACGATATGTTTGCTTCTTCTTATGCCATATAGTCTGCTCAGCGAGACTGCACATGAGTGGATTGGTATGGCGATGCTTGTGCTTTTTATCGCACATCACATGCTGAATCGTAAATGGCTGTTATCTATAGGAAAAGGAAAATATAACGCATTCAGAGTTATTCAGACCGTACTGGTTATCATCATGTTTATTCTGATGATGGGTTCTATGATAAGTGGAATATTGTTATCTAATTATATATTCAAATGGATAAAGATTTCCGGAACATATATGACAGCCAGACAGATACATATATTTTGCGCATACTGGGGACTGGTGGTGATGTCATTACATCTCGGATTTCATTGGAATATAGCGGTAGCAATGGCAGGACGATTATGGGAACATCCATCCGTCATCAGAACATGGGCAGCAAGATCTGTCGCAACCACAATTGCAGGTTATGGTTTATATGCATTTTACAGGAGACAGATAGGAGATTATCTGATTATGAGGATGCATTTTGTATTTTATGATTATGAAAAGGGGATCTTTCCTTTTCTGCTGGATTATCTGGCAGTAATGATATTGATAGCATTTATTGGATATTATAGTGGAGTGTTTCTAAAGAAAACAGGTAAGAGAAAACGAAAAGGTTCATACTGGAAGAAGGTGGTGTATTTATGGAAAAGCGGAAATTAGTACTTACAATTATTGGAGTTGTTATTTTAGCAATGGTAATCATGGTATATATCTACTTTTCAAAACCTGGCAGGGATGAATTGGAAAATGTTACGCCGGGAAGCGAAGAATACCGGGGCTTCCTCCTGGATAATGTTCTTCATTCTCCAAATGAAGGGGACATTCATTACAATGTATATATTTCGGATGCATATGACGGGACAAAGGAATATGCACTATATGTAACATTACCCGGATATCAGGGATTATATTTTCAGGGCGTGGGAGAAAATATCCGGACAGAAGATTTTGGATTTGAAGCACAGAAGTATATTACCGATATGATTATTGTAGCTCCACAGTTAAATGACTGGGGACAGACATCAGCAGATCAGACAATTGAACTGACACAGTATTTTCTGACGCATTATATTATTAATCCATCGAAAGTATATATTAATGGTTATTCCGGAGGAGGAGAAACCCTGTCACTGGTATTGGCAAAGCAGCCGGAATTATATACAGCGGCACTTATGTGCAGCTCTCAGTGGGATGGTGCATATGAGCCGGTTGTGGAGATGAAAACGCCGGTATATTTTGTGATTGGCGAAAGCGACGAATACTATGGATCAGAACCTTTTAAAGAGGCATACCAGCAGATACATGAGCTTTACAAAGAACAGGGATTATCGGAATCAGAGATTGATAAACTGGTGGTACTGGATGTAAAAGATAAAGATTACTTTGAAGGAACACCGGTCACTTATCAGCATGGCGGCGGCTATCTGTTTTGTCGTGACAAAGAAATTATGGGATGGCTGTTCAATCAGTAAGAACCAGAATAAACCGAAAGGTTAAGACTGAAAAACTTATCGAAACTTCTCAAAGGAATCTATCAGTATTATAGTATGAATGTAAGATGAATGAAAGAAAACAAGGAGGATACGACAATGGAATATATTTCATTAAATAATGGTGTAAAAATGCCAATACTGGGATATGGCGTATATCAGGTAACAAAAGAGGAATGTGAAAGATGTGTGCTTGATGCTTTAAAAGTTGGATACCGGGCGATTGATACAGCACAGAGTTATTTTAATGAGGAAGAGGTTGGGAATGCAATCCAAAAGTCAGGCATTCCAAGAGAAGAAATCTTCCTTACAACAAAGGTGTGGATTGAACATTATGGATATGAAGAAGCAAAGAAATCAGTTCTTGAATCCATGAAAAAGTTAAAGACAGATTATCTGGATCTGGTATTGCTTCACCAGCCATTTTCAGATGCTTACGGTGCTTACCATGCATTGGAAGATCTGTACGATGAGGGAAAAATCAGAGCAATCGGAATTTCCAACTTTTATGTAGACAGAATGGTTGATTTTGCATCCTTCAACCGCATTAAACCTATGGTAAATCAGGTGGAAACCCACATCTTCAATCAGCAGAAAGAGATGAAGGAATGGGCAGACAAATATGATATCCGGTTAGAAGCATGGGCACCATTCGGTGAGGGCAGAGGAGGCACCTTTGAGAATCCTGTCATCGCAGAGATTGCAGAAAAATATCAGAAGACTCCGGCACAGGTTATGCTTCGCTGGCATATTCAGAGAGGGGTAGTGGTTATTCCGAAATCAACGCACATTGAGAGAATGGAAGAAAACTTTAATGTTTTTGATTTCACACTTTCTGATGAAGATATGAAGACTATTGCAGAACTGGACAAGAAGACAAGCTCCTTCTTCTCGCATCAGGATCCGAATATGGTGGAATGGTTCGTGAAGATGGTTGAGGAAAGAAAAAAGAATAATGACAGTTCAAAAGAAAAAAGGAACTGGTAAGCATAAGAGGAAAAATCAATGAAAGTATTACTTGTCAATGGCAGTCCACACAAAAATGGCTGTACTTATACAGCTCTTTGTGAAGTATCCAGTGCATTAAATGAAAATGGTATAAGTACAGATATTTTCTGGATTGGAAACAAGCCGATTTCAGGATGTATTGCCTGCAGAAAATGTCAGGAAAAAAATAAATGCATCCTGGATGATATCGTGAATGAATTTCTGGAAATAGCAGGGGATTATGATGGATTCGTATTTGGAACTCCGGTACACTGGGGTGGTGCAGGCGGTGCAATCACATCCTTTATGGACAGAGTCTTTTATGCCGATTTAAACGGTGGCGGCGACAGATTCCGCCTGAAACCTGCCGCTGTGGTAATTTCAGCAAGAAGGGCCGGAACAACGGCCACATGGGACCAGGTAAATAAATATTTTGGTCTGATGCAGATGCCGATCATTACATCGAGATATTGGAATATGGTACATGGGACGAATCCGGATGAAGTAAAACAGGATCTCGAAGGAATGCAGGTTATGCAGATCCTTGGAAACAATATGGCATATTTCATTAACTGTAAAAATGTTGCGACAAAAATGGGAATTGAAATGCCAAAGGCACCGGATTTTGTATTTACCAATTTCATCCGATAGAAATTAGCGTGACAAACATTTTATACAACAGGAGGTGACCTTAGAATGAAAACAAAGAAAATAGCAGCAGTACTCTTAACATGCATCGTGGCAATCGGTTTGATGGCAGGATGTGGAGCAAGCAATACAAACCAGTCTGCTTCTAATAATGACAGCCAGTCTACAAGTACAAACCAGTCTGGAAATGAAGAAGCGGATACAAATTCCGAAAACACTACAGATACAACAGAAAATACATCAACAGGAAATGGAAAAACATTGGTTGTATATTATTCAGCTTCAGGAAATACAAAAGATGTTGCTGAAAAGATAGCAAAAATTACAGAGGCAGATCTGTTTGAAATAGAGCCTGTGGAGCCATATACAGATGATGACCTTGACTGGACAGATGATGACAGCCGGGTGTCAAGAGAACATGATGATGAGAGCTTAAGAGATGTGGAACTGGTGTCTACAACAGTTGATAACTGGGATTCATATGATACGGTATACATTGGCTATCCTAAAATGGAGTACAGTTTATAGTAGTGTATAGCGTGTACCAAGTTATAATTATGGGGTTGAAAATAACAGTATACACAGATAATGTGGAAAAATGTGTATGACGTTTATATAGAAAATAACATTGAAAAAGAAATTCAAGAATGGGTAAATTCATTAAATTTAAAATAGAATAATAATTACATGAGTGACAGAAGATAAGAATCTGAATTCCCTGTCACTTTTATATTATTTGATAAGAAAAAAGAACTGGTTTATATCCGATAAGAATATAGACTGGTTCTTATTTTTAATATGCTATTATATACACAGGGAGTCGGGGAATGTCGAACTATAGCAAGCCGGAAAAGAAAGCATTGATATCGGTATGAAAGAGTTTTGCAAGTGCAACTAATTCAGATGCCTTAATGTTCATGCGATTTGTTTCCAGTTTGGCATAGGTACTTTTGGTGATGGAGATACCCATAAGATTTAATTTTGCAACTACTTGGTCTTGAGTCATATTGTTTTTATATCGAATTGCTTGGATATTTTTACCAATATCCATATCTGGTCTAATCTTTTGCATAATGATGAACTCCCCTTATAAAATAAAAAGATTCGTAATACAGAAATATATATATTGATTCTAAAGAATTTAAATTTTATAATGTTTCGTAATAAGGAATTATTTTTAACAGGAAGAGGTAAAAGTATAATGGATGTGGAGATGGAAAAGAGAAAATTTTTAAATCTATGTGGCAAAAGAGATCGAGCATTATTGTCAGGTGAAAAAAGAATGACATTGGGGGATATGGAACGATTGACATATCTGACAGAATTTTTTGAACTGGAGAACTATGGAATCGCCTTATGGAAAGAATTTGGTGATGATGTAAAAGAGCCATTTGAAGCGATGATGAAAATGTTAGATGAGCCGGAGTGCATAGAAGATCGATGGCTTGATGACGAAGCAAAAGGGGAAAAGTGGTTGTTAGAATTTCAGGAACTGGCATTAACGGAAGAATACAGGGAATGGATTCGAAATTATATCGATAAAAAATATGAAGAAAGAGGATTACCATATCCGACAGGAGCAGACTTCGATTAAGAGGTCTGCTTTTTTCTGGTCTTTTGGGAGGTGATAAGAGGTGGAAGTAAGTATTTATGAACTCTTGGCGGCAGCAAGAGAATCGGCTAAATCTGATTATATAAAAGGGGACAGCATTTTGTGTGAGAAGAAATTTCATCCAGATACCCATTACATGGTAGAAATAGAACTGCTGAAAAATGATAACAAGCTGGGAAAAAAGGGCAATTATATACGGAAGTTTTTGACAGAACCGGAGTATCTTCCCATTTTACAAAAGCAGGAAAAACATCTCATAAAAATAAAAAGACAGGCAATTGTTCAAAAAGGAAACTTGCGATATATCCCTCCCCCGGACAGGCTGGACCGCCGCCGGGAGAGGGATCTTTTATAACCGGCTGGGAAGGAACAGTAGTGTTCCTCTGGCGATAGTGGTATAAAAAAACCAGATTTTCCGCAGGTTTTGGGACGCTGGAACATAGAAAAGTGTTCACGAATGGCACTTTTGCAACGATCCGTTGCAGCAGTGACAACATTTTTGATCTTACGTTAAACAGAAAAAATGAAAGGATGTGATTGCGATAATCATAGGAATTGATCATGGCTATTATGCCATTAAAACAAGACAAGTGTCTTTCCCAAGTGGAATTATTGGGTATGATTACGAGCCGTATACCATGCAGAATGTTCTGCAATATCAAGGAAAGTATTATGTCTGCGGTACGGGAAGACAGACGCTGGTAAAAAATAAAACGTCCAATGATAATTATTATCTGCTGACGTTGGCAGCCATTGCAGAAGAAATCAAGCATCGGAAAGCGGAACGAAAGACAGAGGTAATTCTGGCTGTTGGACTTCCGCTTTCAAGTTTTGGAAGAGAGAAACAGGGATTCAGGGAGTATCTGTTGCGGAAAGAGCAGCCAGTGCGATTTTTATATGAAAGTGAGTTATATGAGATAACAATAAAAGATGTGAAACTGTTCCCACAGGGATACTCTGCGCTTGCTCTGCATCCAGAGTATCTGAAGAATGAACCGTCTGTTCTGCTTGTTGATATTGGTGGCTGGACCGTTGACCTTATGAGGCTGGACAATGCTGTTCCGAATGCAGCAACGTGCAGAAGTCTGGAACTTGGAGTAATCCGATGTATTGATGAGACAGCAGAACAAGTGCGTAGAAATACCGGACTGTCTGTGACAGAAACTCAAATTGAGCGTGTGCTTCGGAGGGAATCTTGCAGTATGGCAGAGGAGGCCAGACGGATCATACAGGAAAACGGACGGAAATATATAGAAAGAATACTGTCTGCGGTGACAGAATCCGGGTTTGATCTCCGGGCAGTACCCACCGTATTTATGGGGGGAGGCTCCGCAATTTTAAAACGCCACGTGACCGCACAGGACGCGATTTGCCGCCCCGTTTTTATAGAGGACGTCCATGCCAACGCAACAGGGTATGAACGGATTGTAGAGCAGATGTGGACGAGATGACACGCCCGGTATATTCGTTCCGCCCGAACCTGAAAAATCCAGAACACCAGAGGGCATGGGAGAAATTTCAAAGTGTTCCAGAAGGGCAGAAAAGCCAGTATCTGGTTCAGGCAATTCTGGAAAAAGAGGATCGGAAATGGATGGAAGAAGTCATTCAAAAGACGATAAAAGAAAGTGTTCGGGAATTAGGAATATGTGGCACTACGGAACAATTGAAAACGAAACCATCATCGGAAGAAATACCAGATCAGATGATGGATTTTCTATCTCAAATGGAAAATTTGTAAAGGGGGTGAGGCCTATGATTGCACGATACATACATTGTTGGATCTGCTAGGGGTAAGGCAAGAAATGCATCGATATCTTTGGTGGGTATTGTGAATAGCTTTCCATGCGGCTTTGGAGTATGTTGTGTGTAGCAAAAGTGAAAGGAGAAAGGTTATGGCAGAGATGAAAAATATCTGCGGAAAGATCCCGATGGACTTACATGAGAAAGTAAGAGAAGAGATTGAACTCACAGAAAGCAGCACACAAAAATTTTTACAACAGGTCATTGAAGAACATTTCAACAGAGTGGAAGGAAAAGGAGAAATAAGCATGGGAGCAGTAAGAACAGTAGCAGTACAGGTATCAGAGGAATTATTCCAGAGATTAAAAGTAGTCATCGGAAAGAAACACATGAAACAGAAAGACTTCTTAATTCAGATTATAGAAGAAGCACTGGAAAAGGTAGAGGTCGAATGGCAAAGCAAAGAGCAGCCTGAAGAATCCGAACAGACAACTGGAGAATTGGGAACAGAAGAAACTCAACCGGAAGAAAGAACTGAGCCGGAAAGGGAAAGTGAACCAGAAGAGGAAGCCGAACCGGATGGAGAAAGTGAACCGAAAGAGGAAAACAAACCAGAAGGGGAAAGTGAACCGGAAGAGGAAACTGAACCAGAAGGAGAGACTGATCCGGAAGAATCCAAAGCAGAAGAACCAACAGAATGGTAACCAATTGATACAGAATAACGAAGGGCGGTATGAGAGATCATGCCGCCTGTTTTTATCAGCAAAAAGGAGGTTGATAGCCGCAACCATTCAATTTTTTGATCTCTTTAGCGGAATCGGGGGATTTCGTGAAGGCTTAAGACGGGCAGGAAACTTTGTCTGTGTCGGACATTGCGAGGTGGATACTTATGCGGATAAGAACTACCGATTGCTGTTTGATACGGAAGGGGAGTGGTATTGTAATGACGCAAGAACAATCGAACCAGAACGAATGCCAGATTTTGATTTACTCTGTGCAGGATTTCCTTGCCAGGCATTCTCTATCGCCGGAAAGCGAGAAGGATTTGCAGATGCAAGAGGAACTCTCTTTTTTGAAATTGCCCGGATTCTTGAAGCTAAAAGACCCTCGTATTTTATCCTTGAAAATGTTCCCGGTTTGTTATCGCATGACAAAGGCCGGACGTTTTGCACCATCCTCAGTACGCTTTCTGAACTGGGGTACCATGTCGAATGGAAAGTGCTTAACAGCAAGGATTTCGGAGTCCCCCAAGCAAGGAAACGGGTGTATATTGTCGGATATCTTGATTTCAGATGTGCCGGAAAAATATTACCTGAACCAGAAACAAATGGAGCAGCTCTTGTTCAGATCCGGGCAGGAAGTCAGGGAAAAAGAGTCTACAGTCCCAAAGGACTAAGCTGTACCCTGACCTCACAGGCAGGTGGAATGGGCGGCAAGACAGGATTATATGATGTAGGTGTCCCGATCAAAGAGAATACAAAGCTCGGCTACAAACTTGCAAGAGAAGGGGACAGCATCGATCTGGGTTATGCGAATCTCAACAGCAGGAGAGGAAGAGTCGGACACCAGATCGCACATACCCTGACAACAGGTGTTCAACAGGGAACGCTGCACTTTGTCGATCTTTCACCTCCGCCGGTGGTAACGGAAGAATGCAGAAGCCTGAATACCAGACAATGCGGTGTCCACAAATACAAAGGAGAATGTTCTGGTGTATTAGCAGAGGATGGAGCAAGAGCAGTCTTAACACCAGCAAAAGAGAATGTTCGTCAGAACGGCAGACGTATGAAAGAACCCGAAGAACCGATGTTTACAATTACTGCAACCGATCGTCATGGCATCTTGTATCACGGCAGAATAAGAAGGTTAGTTCCGAGGGAATGTCTGCGACTGCAGGGTTATTACGACTGGCAGATTGATAAGATCATAGACAGCACTTCTGACGCACAGCTTTATAAACAGGCTGGAAACGGAGTAACTGTCAATGTTATCGAGGCAATTGGCAGATTGTTACAAAAGGCAGACTCCGAACTTAACACACAGAAAGTGTCTGAGAAAGGAATCCATTAGGCATGATCGGAATAAAAGACCAATACTTTGGCACAGAAATCGAAATGACAGGGATTACCAGACAACGTGCTGCAGAAGTTGTTGCTGAAATGTTTGGAACAGAAGCATATTATGACGGCACTACTTATGGAGTCTGGTCAGTGATAGATCTGGAAGGAAAAAAGTGGAAATTTATGTCTGATGGGAGCATTTATACACAACGGAAAGTATACGGTCGAATTGTAGACGCAGGTGGAGAATATTCAACAGAAATGGTATCACCGAAATTATCCTATGATGAAATGGGAAAGTTACAGGAAGTAGTACGATGTCTGCGACAGCATGGAGGTTTTGTAAATGAGTCCTGTGGTCAGCATGTTCATGTAGATGCATCGAATCATACACCGCAGAGTCTGAAAAATGCACTGACAATTATGTATGCAAAGGAAGATATCCTGTTCAAAGCACTGAAAGTGCAGGAGAGAAGAGCAAATAGTTATTGTCAGAGGGTGCGACCGGAGGTATTGGAGAAAATCCGAAAAATACCAAATAAATCAATCACAATGGACCGAGTAAGAAATGTCTGGTATGGAGGCAGGGATGGAAGTCATACCCATTATGATCATACCCGTTATTATGCTCTGAATCTTCATGCTGTGTTTTCCAAGGGAACTTTGGAATGGCGTTGTTTTGAAAGCACACTACATGCAGGAAAGGTGAGAGCAAATATTACACTGGCATTAGCCATTTCCGCACAGGCAATCAATCAGAGATCGACACAGATGAAAAAGACACTGATATCAGAAAACCCGGCATTTACATTTCGTACATTTTTATTGAGACTTGGGTTAATTGGAGACGAATATAAAAATGTTCGAAAACATCTGCTGGCAAATCTGGATGGTGATCTTGCGTGGAGATATGATAAAAGCACGTATGAGTGTCTGAAGAAAAATCAAAGGACAGAAGGAGTCAGATAGAGGTGAGAAAAAATGAAAGATAGATATTACTTCGCTTATGGCAGCAACATGAATCTGGAGCAGATGAAGTACAGGTGTCCGGCTGCGGAAGTTGTGGAAAACGTCCGGCTTGAAAATTATCGGCTGGCATTTCGGGGAAGGGCTCCGGGCAATGGGGTAGCAACGGTTCTGCCGGAAAAAGGAAGCTATGTCGAAGGAGTCTTATGGAAAATCACAGAAGCGTGTGAGAAGAGTCTGGATTTTTATGAAGGATTCCCAAGTTTTTATGGGAAAGAATCGATTCGGGTAAAAAATCAGGATGGTGTGGAGAAAGAAGTGTTTGTATATATGATGAACGCTCCGCACAAAGATGTTCCGGCAAAGCCATCGAAATTTTATCTGGATGGAATTCTGGAAGGATGTAAGGATAACCAGATTCCAACGGAGTCTGTCATGGAAGCGGTAAAACGTACCAGACAGGAAGTAAAAAAAGAAAAAAATCGATATGCAAGATAAAACGTACCGCAGAGGAAACATCTTCTGCGGTATTTTACTGAAAAAATCTATTTATAATAGGAAGGAAAAGCACATGAAGGTTAGAAAATTAAAGACCAGAATTGCTGCTTTTGGACTGGCTGTCCTGATGGGCATCAGTACCTTGAGCAGTGCGAATGCGTTTGCGGCCGAACAGACAGGCTCGGAACAGCAGACGGAAGTACAGGCATCTGAACAGGCGGTAACAAGCCAGAAAGATACATCAGTTACAGCAGATGATATCACAAAAGCAGTTTCAGATGATACATTTGCAGTGGAAACCAGTATGGAAGGAATCCATTATGATGCAGAAAAAGAAGATGTTACGCTTGTAAGTATCAAAGATGAGAATGGTGGAGAGTATCATTCAGACAAAGCAGGAACATATATTGCCACTTATATGGTCGTTCCAAAAGATAAGAGTGACAGCTATACCATCACCCGTAAAGTGACTCTGACGGATACCGAAGGACAGGCACATTCCGAAGAAAATGGTGGAGAGAAACAGAAGTCAGATACAGAATCTGAAGATGATTCGGATTCGCCTGTGCAGAACTACACAGATGTAGAAATTGAAACATCCGAAGAAGATGCATCTGCACAGGCAATCAAAGAACTGAAAGAGGACATCGAAGAGGGAAATGTGATGGTATTGTCTGCGGCTGAAAGAGCTACAAGCAGCGGTTCCACAGTTACATTGACAAAGGGGAGAACTATTTATTATCCAAGTTATATTGGAAATTATCTTACTTGCCTGTTTACAGTCAATGGAAAAATTGCATACTGCCTTCAGTCCCAGAAAGCATCCCCACCGAGTGGAAGTTATGTAGCACAGGTACTGGACAGCAATAAAAATCTGCAGAAAGTCCTTTATTATGGTTATGGCGGGGCAGGAAATCTGACAGGAAGTTATCTGTCTGGAAAAACGGAAGATGAAAAGTATGTGTATACACACATTGCAGCCAGCTATGCTTATGCAGGAGAAGCCGGATTTACAGGGTGTAATTATAATGACCTTGTAAATGCAGGGGTTATCGCATATATCAATTATCTGTTTGGACAGGAAGAACCGCCAAAAGGTGAACTGAGCCTTTCAAGCACAAAGCTGAATGCAGTACGGGATGGAAACATCCAGAAAACACCAAATATCACACTGTCTGGAGATCACAGAAACTATGTGACACTGAGTGTACCAGAAAATGTGACAGCACATAATCTTTCCAAAGGAACAAGTGTTACAAATGGAAAAATCCAGATTTATGGTGGAGATACATTCTATCTGTCCGCAGATTTATTACTGACAGGCAGTTATGCTTCCGGCAACTTATATGGTTCTGTCGGAAAGACATGGAGAACACTGGTGTTGACAACCGGAGATTCCAAGCAGGATATCGGTGTATTTGAAAGCGAAACAGCAGCGCCGGTAAGCTTCAGTGTACAGTGGCTGAATATGACACGCATTGAACTTATGAAGAAAGATGTCAATACACAGAATCCACTGTCAGGAGCAGTTTATGGTATTTATACTGATAAGAAGTGTGAAAATCTGCTGATGACAATGTCAGCAACCGGAACAGACGGAAAAGCAGTCAGCGATTATTTTGATTCTGCACTGAAAACAGTGTACGTGAAAGAGATCACTGCTCCGACAGGATACAAACTGAATACAGAAGTATATAAAGTGGCTGTTACTGCCGGAAAGACAATGACTGTAACAGCAACAGATGAGAGAGTCACCGGAAAGGTGAAAATCGCAAAGATCGATAAAGAAACACTTGCATTTAAAGCGCAGGGGGACAGTGTTCTTCGTGGTGCTGTGTATGGTCTGTATGCAAAAGAGGACATCGTGCATCCGGATGGCACAACAGGGGTTCTGTATAAACAGGACAGCCTGATTGCACAGGGAGTCATCGGAGATGACGGAACACTGGAATTTTCAGAATTATACCTTGGAGAAATGTATGTAAAAGAGATCACTCCACCGGAAGGATATACACTGGATACTACCAAATACGAGGTATCAGTAGCTTATGAAGGTCAGGATGTTGCCGAAGTGACAAGAGACCTTACGGTAAAAGAGCAGGTAAAGAAACAGGCATTCCAGTTAATCAAAATCAGTGAAGATGGAGAGCAGACAGAAACAGACCTGGTTGCAGGAGCAGGATTTAAGGTATATCTGATCAGCGACCTGACACAGGTAAAAAATGGAAAACTGAAGCCAGCCAATGGAGAAAGCTATACAGCAAGCGATTTCAAAAATTATGACTTCAGCAAAGAGCAGGTTGCAGTTACTTACGAGAATGGAACAGCCGTACCAGTACCAGAACTGATCACTGATACAAAAGGATATGCAGTCAGCCCGGAACTGCCGTATGGAAGTTATGTTGTAGTGGAAAGTACTACCCCTGAGAATTTGAAAACCATTGATCCATTTGTTGTAAATGTGGAAAATGACAGCAGAGAGCCAATGCAGTGGAGAGTATTTGATGACCGCCCGTTTGAATTTTTGCTGAAAATTGTAAAGAAGGATGCACAGACTGGAAATACTGTTTTAAAGGCTGGTGCTTCTTATAAGATTTACGATGTGACAAATAAGAAATATGTGGAACAGGTTGTTCAGTATCCGAAGAAAGAAAAGATCAGTGTATTCGAAACAAACGAGGAAGGATATCTGATCACACCGCAGGAACTGAAGTGCTCTACCTACCGAATCGAAGAAGTGAAAGCACCGGAAGGATTTGTAAGACAGGGAAGCGAGGAGTCCCTGTATGATGGAACAACGATTATTTCACCATTAGAACAGACTACAAAAGGAACATATAAAGAAAATCCACAGAGTGGTATTGTAATTACAGTATCCTCAAACACTGCACATCAGATTGATCCAGATACAGGAGCTGCGATTGTAGAGGTAGAACAGAAAAACGATGAACAGGTAGGAAGCCTGCTCCTGACGAAAAAGGGAGAACAGCTTACCGAAGTAACCGGAGATTCTGTTCTGGCAAAAGTAAAAGCACTGGTTTCAAAAGTAAGAAATGCCGTATCTGGAAAAGAAGAAACAGGTATTTATAAAGGCTTTAAATATGAAGAAACCGGAGTAGAAGGCGCTGAATTCGAAATATATGCCAAAGATACCATCTATTCACCGGACGGAGCAAAGGACGAAGCAGGAAATCCAGTTGTCCGATATGAGAAAGATGACCTGGTAGCCAAACTGACTACAGATGAAAATGGAACAGCAGTTATCAACAATCTGCCACTGGGAACGTATTATCTGAAAGAAGTTGTAGCAGGAGAGAATTTTGTCCTAAATACAGAACAGAAAGAATTTACCCTGACAGCAGAGGATGATACACAGGCAGTTGTTTATGAAGGCGTTACCTATAAAAATGAAAGACAGAAAGTTTTCGTATCAGTAGAAAAGAAAGATTCTGTCACAGGCGAAAAGCTGGAAGGTGTTATTTTTGGACTGTATGCTGCAGAAGATATTCTTTCTAATCAGGGAGAGGTTCTCGTAGAGAAAGATACCTTGCTGGAAAAGAAAGCAACGGATGCAAAGGGAACACTTACTTTCGACAGTGATCTTCCACATGGAAAATACTATGTCAAAGAGGAAGTCAGAAAAGCTGGATATCTTCCAAATGAGGAAGTATGGAATGTAGATGCAACTTACGAAAATCAGAATCTTGCAAAGATTGAACTGAACAAAGAAGTTGAGAATCAGCCGACAGAAACACGCATTACAAAAACAGATGCAACTACCGGAAATGAGCTGGAAGGAGCCAAACTGCAGGTCATTGATAAAGACGGAAATGTTGTGGAAGAATGGGTAAGCAGTAAGGAAGAACATGTCATTTACGGACTGCCGGAAGGAAGTTATACCTTACATGAGGAACTGGCTCCTTATGAAGATGGCTATGTGTCTGCCAGCGATGTGATGTTTGAAGTCAAAGAAGATGGCAGTGTGACAAAGGTTGAGATGAAAGATGAATATTCCAAAGTGGAAATTTCAAAAACAGACCTTACAACCGGAAAAGAACTGGAAGGGGCAAAGCTTCAGATTATCCGCAAAGACGGAACTGTTCTGGAAGAGTGGATTACAGATGGAAAACCACATTCCGTTGAAAAACTCCCAGTCAATGAAGAACTTACTCTGCGTGAGATCACAGCACCGGATGGTTACGAGATTGCGGAAGATGTCACATTTACATTGAAAGATACAATGGAAGTCCAGAAAGTAGAAATGAAAGATGCCAGAACACCGGAGAAAACAACAGAAAAAACAAATGCACCAAAAACAGGTGATAACCAGAAAATATGGGCGTTTGTTCTGCTTGCACTGGCATCTGCTGGAACAGCTACAGGAGTGACTGTATACCGCAGAAAGAAGTCAAAAATGACAGACAACAAAAAAGAAACAGAAGAAAAATAAAATAAGAATTACAGGATAAACCAATCTGACAGGGCAGGAGATGTGCATAAAGCAGCTTCTGCCCTGTCTGTATATAAGGAGAAGAATGATGAGACGTTTTTATACAGCAGAATCAGTAACAGAAGGACACCCAGACAAAGTATGCGATCAGATAGCAGATGCAATCTTAGATGAATGTCTGCGTTACGATCCATCTTCGAGAGTGGCGTGTGAAGTCCTTGCTACAAGAGGAAATGTGTTTGTAGCAGGAGAAATCACCAGCGGATATGAACCACCAGTGTTTGATGTGATCCGAAAAGTTTTAGAAGAGTGTGGATATTGTACAGATGGGATAGAAATGGATACGTTTGTACACCAGCAGAGTCCAGATATTGCGAAAGCAGTGAGTGTGTCGAAAGAATTTCGGGATAATATCGGCGCAAAATTAAGAGATAGAAGCAGGGGAGCTGGAGATCAGGGTGTTATGGTCGGATATGCGTGTGATGATACTCCGCAGCTTATGCCAATGCCGACTGTTCTGGCACACCGGATCACACGTGAACTTTCGGCTTGCAGAAGAAGCGGATATATCAAAGATATCTTTTCGGATGGAAAAGCACAGGTAACCGTAGAATATGAAGATGGAAAGCCAGTGAGACTGGAAAGTGTTGTTGTTTCCTGCCAGCATGGTGCAGAAAAGAGCCTGAAGAAGTTAGATGCCGAAATCAGAGAGAAAGTGCTTCGCTCAGCACTCAGATTACTGCCGCCGGATGAGGATACGAAGATTCTGATCAATCCGTCAGGAAAATTTGTGTGTGGAGGGTTTGATGCAGATACCGGACTGACCGGAAGAAAGCTGATGGTGGATACTTATGGAAGTATGGTTCCGCATGGCGGCGGTGCATTTTCAGGAAAGGACTGTTCGAAAGTAGACCGTTCGGCAGCTTATATGGCAAGGTATATCGCAAAAAATATAGTAGCTGCTGAGTTTGCAAGCAAGTGTCAGGTGTCTCTGGCTTATGCAATCGGAGTAGCAGAGCCGGTTATGATTGAGGTGGATACCTTTGATACAGGGAAAGTGTGTGCGGATGATTGTCTGGCGGCAGCAATCCCACTGGTGTTTGGAGTGACACCTGTTCAGATCATGGAATCCCTTCGACTGAACCGTCCGATTTTCCGGCAGACGGCAGTTTTTGGTCATTTTGGAAGAAAGGAGTTTCCTTGGGAGCGGACGGATAAGGTACTGGATCTTCAGGATGCAATTCTGTAATGCCCTGGGTAACGGAAGAAGAGATTCAGGCAGCAAAAAATATGACTGCGTATGAGTATTTGCGGACGCATCAGGCACAGCGGTTGCAAAAGACAAGAACCAGAAATGAATGGCAGTTGACGGACCATGACAGTTTTAAAATCAATGAACTGTCCAGCAAATGGCATTGGAAATCCAGAGATATCGGTGGCGTGTCCGCACTGCGGTTCCTGATTGAAGTAGATGGAATGAAATTTACAGATGCCGTAAAACTGTTGTGCGAAGAGAGTCCGTCTTTTATTCCGACACAGTCTGCGAAAAAGGAAAAACCACCCTTTAAGCTGCCGGAGAGATATTGTAATTGCAGACGAATCAGGGCTTATTTAAACCACAGAGGAATCAGCGATGAAGTGATCACGTATTGCATTTCGCATGAAATCCTTTATGAAAGTGTCCCGTACCATAACGCTGTTTTTGTTGGAAAAGATGAATCCGGAAAAGCAAGATATGCATTCCTGCGAGGAATCTATGAAAAAAACGGGAAAGGATTCAAGATGGAGCAGACCGGGAGTGAAAAAAAGTACAGCTTTTGTATTCCACCTGAAAGAGAAACAAAACGAGTTGTCGTATATGAAGCGTGTATTGATGCACTGGCCCACATGACACTGGAAGAAGGAAAGAGGGATAAATATCGTCTTTCCCTTGGAGGAATCGCTGCTCCGAAAGAAAACACACAGATACAGAGTGAACGTTTTAAAAAGCTGCCGGATGCACTGGAAGAGTTTCTGAAGAACCATCCGGAAATCAAAGAAATTGAAATCTGCACCGATAATGACTTTGCCGGGAGATGGGCGAAAGAACAGATGAAAAAACATTACGAGGGAACGTATCAGATTATTTGCAATCTGCCGGAAAAAGAAGGGGCAGATTATGCAGACCTTGCGAAAGAAAAAAAGCAGACAAATAAATGCAGGGACAGACCATTAGAAAGAAGGTGATAGAGAATGGAAGAAAAAGGAACGATGCACGTACATCTGTTGACGGAGCTGACTGGAAATCTTTATTCAGAAGAATCCGAATGGGAAGAAGAGTGGTCGGAGAGTGATGAATATGGAATGCCATTAGATGGAACAGAACTTGCCGATTATGAAGATGCTATCCGAGAAGAACTGGAACGCTATGGGGAAGATGATCTCATGCAGTATTTTGATGGAAGTGAGTCCATTCATGGAAAAATACAAAGTGCAGTTGTTACGATAGAAAACAAAGATGGAATCCTGTACGGCTGTACCAAACTGGAATTAAATGAATTTTTAAGTCAGGAAGAACTACAGGAATTCACCGAATACATTACAGGGCAGTACAGTGACGGGTGGGGTGAAGGATTTGAGCAGAGGGATATCAAGGTAGATGGTGGAATGCTGAATGTGCATTTCTGGCATCCAGATATGGAGCAGCCGAAAATCTATGAAAAGAAAACAGAGCAGATCCCGATAAAGCCTGAGAAACAACGTCCCAAGTTACAACTCCTTGGACATGATGGGAATATTTTTTCCATTATGGGCGATGCCTCAACTCTTTTGAAAAAGAATAAACAGACAGCAGAAGCAAAAGAAATGCGTAAAAGGGTATTGGAAAGTGGGGACTATTACAAAGCACTTTTGATTATCAGCGAATATGTAGAAACTGAGTTGAGTCCGCCGCCCAAAGAAAATAAAAAGACAAAGAAGAAAAATCAGCCGGAACGCTGAGAAAAGAAAGGATGATGCCTATGACAAATGGCCTGAGTTTGGAAGAACTTATGAAAGAGGGAACATACCCAGAGGAATATGCCGAAGGGGAAAACTGGAGAATATTACATGGAGATACATTAAAACTGGTCAAAGCATTCCAGCCGGGAATCTTTGATGCAGTCATTACCGATCCACCGTATGCGTCCGGTGGAACAAAGCAGAATGAAAGAAATCGTACTACAAACCAGAAATACAGCAGTATGAGTGCTGCGAATGCACTTCCGGATTTCGATGGAGATAATAAAGACCAGAGATCTTGGACACACTGGATGGCTGAGTGGCTTTATGATGTGCGGAAAGCCTGTAAGAAAGGGGCGCCGATTTGTCTGTTTATTGACTGGAGACAGTATCCATCCATTACGGATGCCCTGCAGTGGGCAGGCTGGATCTGGAGAGGAACTGCAGTGTGGGATAAAGGAAACTCCCGTCCGCAGAAAGGGCGTTTCCGCCAGCAGGCTGAATATATCGTGTGGGGCAGTAACGGACCGATGCCGATCAACCGCCCGGTCTCCTGTCTGCCGGGTGTTTTCCGATATGGAAATCCGCAGAACCGTATCCATGTGACAGAGAAACCATTGCAGCTTATGAAAGATGTGATCCAGATCTGTGAGCCGGGAGGTCTGATCCTGGACCCGTTTGCCGGAGCAGGAACAACTGTCCTTGCAGCGACTATGACAGGGTATCGTGCCGTAGGAATTGAAGTGACGGATGCTTACTATAAACTGGGAAGTGACAGAGTGAAGTTTGCGTTAGAAGCAGAAGAAAACGAGGATGAAAAGTAGCCGGGATGTCCAATAGGACATCTTGTTTTTATAGAGAAAAAGCAATGGCATCCAACTGGATGCAGGAAGGAGATGGAGCGTATGGAACAGGCGCTGGCTTATGTGTGCTGTTCAGCAGAAGAAAGCCGGGTAAAAGTGCAGAAATATTGCAGAAAAATCTATGAACTTGGGTATGTACCAATCTGTCCGAGATTTGTATTCTCACCATTCTTGGAAGAGTCCGATGCAGAAGATATGCAGGGATATGGAAGAATGTCACATATCCTTTTGCGGAGATGCCGGATGGTAGTTGTATGTGGGAAAGAAGTGACAGGAACAATGAATACCGAAATCAGTATGGCAGACAGACTCCATATCATTTGTACGACACTTGATGGACTGGTACAGATAAAAGAATCAAAATAAATCAGAATCGAGTTAATCCGGTGCTACAGAAACTGGTGGTACTCGTTTTGCAAGCATAGCGTTTGGATATCCAAACGCACTTTGGGGAGAACCCCAATCCCCCGGACACAGACGGAAATGGAAAGGAAGGATCAAGTCATGTTAAGAAATGGAGTAATGATTGTAATCGCATTGATGAGCGGAGGATTTATAGGAGTGATAGTGACCTGTTGCATGGTTGCAGCGAAAAAATCCGATGAGGAGCTTGGCGATATGATGAAAGAGAAAAGAGAAGGGACGGTGATGCAATGCGAAAACGAAACCATGTGATCCCGGTGCGGTTAAATGCAAGGGAACTCAGGGAATTGGAGGAACAGGTGGAAAAAAGCGGACTGAGTCGGGAAGAGTTTATGCGTTCGCTGATCTTAGGAGCACAGGTACACGCAAAACCTTGTGAACATCACCCGGAACTGCTTAGGAAGATAGCGGGTCTGTGCAATAATGCGAACCAGCTTGCCCATGTTGCGAATGCTTCGGGAATGGCAAGTGAGCAGAGTGTACAGGAAATGCTCCGGCTTACCAAAGAGACATGGCATCTGGTAAAGGAAGAGTGGTAATGACAGATGGCTTATACAAGTGTTATCCCCGTCCACCGCCTGGACCGTTCCATCGAATATGTGAAAGACAAAGAAAAAACCACACAGAAAGCAGACTCTCTGGAGGCTGCCATTGATTATGCCATGAACCGGACAAAGACGGAACAAGCGGTCTTCGAAGATACCATCGGATGCACCAATGAAAATGCGTATGAAGATATGCTGACAACGAAAAAGAGATTCCATAAGATGGGCGGTGTGGAAGGATACCATCTGGTACAGAGTTTTGCAGAAGGTGAGGTGACACCGGAACTGGCACATCTCATCGGGCAGGAACTGGCAGACCGGCTCTTAAAAGGACAGTTTGAAGTAGTCATAACAACACATCTTAATACCAGACACTATCATAATCATATTGTCTGGAATTCTGTAAGCATGGTGGACGGACATAAGTACCATAGTAATGCTAAGAGTTATTATACGGAGATCCGTAAGATTTCCGATGACCTGTGCAGAAAATATGGTCTGTCTATCATTGAATCCAATCAGAAAAAATCAATCCCTTATGTACAGTGGAAAGCAGAACAGGAAGGAAAACCGACATGGAGAATGGCGATCCGTTTGGATATCAGGGAATCGGTACAGGAAAGCTACTCCTGGTTACAATTCCTAAAAGAGATGGAAAAGCGGGGTTATACATGGAAACTGAACAGGAAATACATTTCTTTAAAAGCTCCGGGAATGGAGCGGTATATCCGTCTGCGTTCTCTCGGAAAAAACTATTCCGAAGAGGAAATACGTGGGCAGATACTACAGCCAAAGGTGAAACGAGTCTATCAAAAGGCAGTACAGATTCATCCCAAAAAGAAACTGACCGGGATTCAGGCACTGTATTATTCCTATTTATATCAAATGGGGGTACTGCCAAAAAGACCGAAAAGGAGTCCATACGCTGTCAGAGAGGATATCCGGAAACTGGACCGCAGGATTGAACAGATTGAATTTCTACTGAAACATGACATCATAACCAGAGAGCAGCTTGCCGCGTACCGAGAGCCATTGCAAAAGCAGATTGCGGAACTTATGAAAGAACGCAGAAGATTGTATCGGAATGGGGGCAGGGAGACTGGGGAAGAACGATTGTCCGAAATCAATGAGGAATTGAAGCGACTCCGTAAGGAAGTTCGTATGACCGTTCAGATTGAGAAACATTCCTTGGAAATCGAAGCGAGACTTCAGGAAGCGGAAGAACAGAGCCAGAATGAAAAACGTGTGGAAGATAAAGAAAGAATGCAGAAAAGTCAGGAGGTGAGATAAGTATGAATTACGGAGCAGAACCGGCAGATCAGGTGGTACGGTACAGTCTGGAAGGGATGGAGTATTCGCTGAAGATCACCGGGAATGTAGCAAAGCATGTGGCAGTCTTTATTGCTGCCGCCTTGAAGGACCAGAAAAAGACAAGAGGGAAAACAAGACTTACCAGAATGTTAAAGGAACAGCGCCCGATGAAATTTTTTACCGTTCCGGGTGACCGCTTAAAAGAATTTGCAAAAGAGGCCAAGGCGAGAGGTATCTTATATGTAGTCATCAAAGATAAGGTGAATCCGGATCAGACAGAGGTCATGGTATTTGCAGATGATGCAGCAAAGATGAACCGGGTATTAGACCGGATGAATCTGGATTTTGTAAAAGCAGAATCAGGCTCTATGGTTACGGAAGCAGTGGAAAAAGAGACTGCACCGGAAAAGGCAGAAAACCAGATGGAAAAAGAAACCGGGGAGAATGTACGGACAGAGACCGTTGTCCTGCCGGAAGGCAAGATAGAATTTGAACTGGATGATGCGGAAGAAATGTTCCAGATCGGGGATGAGGCTTTCCCGGAAGGAAATTTTACACAGGCGCAGGAGGGGGAAGAAAAGAATCCATCCGAACCTTTCTCGCGCAACAGAAATACTTCTTCCGATCGGGAAATTAGCTGGAAAGAAAAGAATGAAAAACCATCTGTGCGGAAAGAACTCGGAGATATCCGCAAGGAACAGGAAGAGAAACGTAAGAGGCCGGACAGACGGAAAAATGCCAGAGAGAGCCGGAAGAAACGTAAGAATATGAAAACGAAAGGCAGGTAATGTATATGGATTTAACAGATATGATTTCAGGTGGAACGGAAGAACAGCAGATTCCTGAACAGAAATTGACCAAGGAAGAATATGCAGCCAAAAAACAGCAGGAAAGAGAAGAGGTATGGGCTGAAGTAGATTCACAGGCACAGGGAGTTTTTCAGGATGGAGAAAAACTGAAAGGCTTTCTGGACTTTATGGCAGAGTGTAATACCCAGAGAACACCGAATCTGCTTTTGATTTACGGACAGCATCCAGATTTTAAGGTGGTAAGGTCTTATGAACGCTGGAGAGAAGAACACCGTTCGGTCAAAGTCGGGGAACATGGCATTACTTATATGATTTCCACTGAATACGAAAAAGACGGAGAAATGCGGAGAGGGTATACGATTGGAAAAGGATTTGACATCAGTCAGATGTCTGGAAAGCCATTGGAAGAACGCCCTCAGCGAAGTCTGACAGAACTGATAGGAACTGTCTTAAAAGACCAGTCGGTACGTGTGCAGATTGAGGATGATCTGCCAGACAAAGTGCAGGCCCAGTACAATCCGAGATACCGTACCATTTATATCCGCAACGGAATGAGTGAAGTAACGACATTCCATGCACTGAACAGAGAACTGGCATGTGCAGCACTGGACCAGCATACCGGAACCTACAGCCGACAGAAAGTCAGCGCACAGGCATATTGTGCGGCCTATGTGATTGCAAAACGTTATGGTGTGGATGTTACCGGATTCAATCTGGAGTATATTGCACAGAGAAATGAATGTGGAAAGAAAGATCCACAGGAACTGAGAGACTTTTTAAATGATGTCCGTCAGGCTTCCTATAGTATCCGAAACCATATCGAACGGAATTTTGGTGCAAAGGAACAGGAGTATGTAACCGATGAGTTCGCAATCGGAGACCCTGTAAAAACACCGGAAACCAAGGATGAAAAAGCATCTGGAAAAGAGAAAAAAGCAAAGAACCAGCCGGAACGATAAAAGTGAAAAAGTTGGACGGTTGGAGTAGCTATTACGGAG
>ENA-UONQ01000354-UONQ01000354.1-human-gut-metagenome-genome-assembly--contig:-CS26-NODE-354-length-62904-cov-5.407039_pt1 | contig 62904 bp, 47 predicted proteins | sample MGYA00242460_ERZ724007 | MGnify/ENA metagenome assembly ERZ724007
AACCCCTCCGCGGCGGAGGCCTATCCGCACGGGCTGGCCCCGGAACCTGCCGGGGAGCGGGAGAAGGTCCGGCAGCGGTCGTCCGGGGCGAATGTGCGCCCTGTGCAGCGCGGCATTCCGAAAGGAGCGGTGCCGACTGCGGGAAATCCCTCCGCGGCGGAGGCTTATCCGCACGGGATGTCCCCGGAACCTGCCGGGGAGCAGGAGAACGTCCGGCAGCGGCGGACGCAGGCGGGTGCGAAAAACGGCAGGCTCCCGAAAAATTGATGAAAACTTAATTTTCGGAACGCGGGCGTTCGTCTTTTATCCCCTATCTTTGGCTGCGCCGAAGATACTCCGCCTGAACAAAATCGCAAACAAGTTTGCTTTTGTATCCGGCTTATTCGTATCTTTGCGTTTAAAACCAAAATACGCAAACAGACCATGAATTTTTCCCGGTACATCGTACTTGCGCTCAAAGGGTGCGCCATGGGTATGGCCGACGTAGTTCCCGGCGTCTCGGGCGGTACGATCGCTTTCATTTCGGGTATCTACGAAGAACTGCTCGACTCGATCCGCAGCGTCAACGCCACGGCGCTCAAGCTGCTGCTGAAACTCTGCCTCGGCGAGTTCTGGCGTCATATCAACGGAAGTTTCCTGCTGCCCGTGCTGCTGGGCATCGCCATTGCGATCTTTTCGCTGGCTCGCCTGATGACCTATCTGCTGACCTACCATCCCATCGCCATCTGGTCGTTCTTCTTCGGGTTGATCATCGCCTCGGCGCTGCTCGTCGCCCGGCAAATCGGACGCTGGGACTGGCGGAGCCTCCTCGCGTTCGTCGCAGGGGCCGCCGCGGCCTGGTGGATCACCGTCGCCACGCCCGCAGAAACCCCCAACGACTGGTGGTTCGTGATGCTTTCGGGCGCCATCGCCATCTGCGCCATGATCCTGCCCGGCATCTCCGGGGCCTTCATCCTGCTGCTGCTGGGCAAATACCAATATATCATGCAGGCCGTGGGCGATCTGAACATTCCCGTCATCGTGATCTTCGTCGTCGGAGCCGCGGCGGGCATCATCTCCTTCTCGCACCTGCTGTCGTGGCTGCTCAAACACTGGCACGACGTCACGGTGGCCGTGCTGATGGGCTTCATGGTCGGCTCGCTCAACAAGGTCTGGCCGTGGAAGGAGACCGCCGAGACCTACCTCGACAGCCACGGCGTCGCACAGCCGCTCGTCCAGCACAACGTCGCTCCCGGGACCTTCGAACAGCTCACCGGCCAGCCATCGCAGCTTGTGCAGGCGGTTCTGCTCTGCGTCGTCGGATTTCTGGCCATCTACGGCATCGAACTGCTGGCGCGCATCATCGTCAAAAAAGAGGAGAAGTAACCCATGCGACGCTTCGGACTGATCGGACGCCCGCTGGGGCATTCGGCTTCGGCCGCCTACTTCACGGAAAAGTTCAACAGAGAGGGGGTAACCGACTGTGAATACTCGCTTTACGAACTCGGGGCGATCGGAGACCTGCCCGGTCTGCTGGAGCGTCTCCCGGAGCTTTGCGGGCTGAACGTCACGATTCCCTACAAGCGCGACGTAATGGCCTTTCTGGATTCGGTGTCGCCCGAGGCCGAGGCCATCGGGGCCGTCAACTGCATCCGCCGCACGGCGGACGGGCGTCTCGCGGGCCACAACACCGATGTCATCGGCCTCCGGGCCGCGCTGAACGAACTGCTGGGCGCGGCCCAGCCCGTGCAGGCTCTCGTGCTCGGCACGGGAGGCGCTTCGCAGGCCGTGCAGTATGCCCTTGCCGAACGCGACATCCCCTTTGCGCTGGTCTCGCGCGAAGCGGCGAAAGGCAACTACACCTACGATAATCTGCCGTGTGAGGCAGTGGAAGCCAGCCGGTTGATTGTCAACGCATCGCCCGTGGGGACCTACCCCAACGTCGATGCCGCGCCGCGTATCCCTTATGCCTATGTTACGCCGGAGCACTACCTGCTCGACCTGGTCTACAATCCGCCGCTGACGCAGTTCCTCGACTACGGCCGTCAGCGCGGGGCGCATATTCTGAACGGGCGGACGATGTTCGTCGAGCAGGCCGAAGCCTCGTGGCGCATCTGGAATGCTTAAAGCGGGGCTTTAAATAAATCTTATAATATTATGATAAACTGCTTGTTGTCGATATTATTCACTCTGCTTGCCGGAACGGGAGCGGTCTTCGCGCAGTCGGAGGTGACGCCTCCCGCATTCAACGGCGCGGTGATCAGGGTCTTTATGACGCGCATGGCCGCCACGGTCGAGAAGATTGCCATTGAGCAGCAGATTCCGGCGGACTCGATCTCTCCGGTCGTGGGCATCGCCCTGCAAATCGACAAGGCGGGAAACGTCGCGGAGTGGCGCTACATGGACAATACGCAGGAGGGCCGCGACCATGCGGAGTTCGCTCCGGCGACGGCGGCCACCCGCCGGGCGATGGAGAAGGCGTACGACCGTCTGGGCGGAACGTGGAGTCCCGCGACGCTGGCCGACGGAAGTCCGGTCTCCTACACCTCGCGGATGACGATCCGCATTCCGGTCGAGAAGATCCGGAGGGCGCAGGACGCCGATCCGCTGCTCTTCATGGGGGAAAATCCGGACGAGAATTTCCACGCGTGGGCCAAAATGCGCATCCGCTACGACGGGCGTTTCACGGAGAAGGGCGTGGAGGGAGTGGTGCACGTGCGGTTCTACATCGAGCCGGACGGGCGCATCGCCATCGGCGAGGTCGTGCAGTCGCCCGACGAGCGGCTGACCAAAGAGGTGCTCCGCGTCATCCGCAGCAGCAAGGGCAAATGGACGCCCCGCAAGGTGCGCGGCGTGCCCCAGCGGACGGCCTACGAATACCGGGTCAACTACCACAACAACTGAACGAAAAGCTCCGCCGTGCAGCGGAGCTTTTTCATGGGGTTCTTATCGGTGGTGGAGCATCGCCTTCGCCTTCTCGTAGTCCTCTTCGCGGACGACAATCTGGGCGGGCATGGTCCCTATCGGGTAGATGGCCGACATGTATTCGTTGCGGATCGTCGACCAGATACCGGCGCTGTCGAGCATCGACTTGGCGATCTCGGCCTCTGTGATGGTGTTGTACTCCGCCAGTACAACCAACGTGTCGTCTTGCATAATTCTTCGGTTCTTGGTTCGGTGTTTAAAGTTAAGCATTTTATCGGTAAAATGCAATAGCCCTGCCATGAATTCTTCAATAAAAAAACATTATCTTCGTCCGGAACCGGAGAGGGGCCGCATCCCGGCAAAACAAGTCGTCCGGCATTTGATTATACCCCCGATTTATATTATCTTTGTCGTAGCAAAATTTTGACGCAATGCCCCAATTCGTACACCTTCACGTACATACGCAATATTCGATCCTCGACGGACAGGCCAGCGTCCAGCGGCTCGTGGACAAGGCCATGGCCGACGGACAGCCCGGCATCGCCGTGACGGACCACGGCGACATGTTCGGCATCAAGGAGTTCTACAACTACGTCCAGAAAGTCAAGGGCAAATGCAAGGACAAGGCCGCCGAGGCGGAGGCCCGCATCGCCGCCCTGCGCGACGGCACGGAGACCTGCGCCGACCCCGCTGCCGAGATCGCCAAATGCGAAAGACAACTGGAGGAGTGCCGGCGCAAACTCGCCTTCAAGCCCATCATCGGCTGCGAGGTCTACGTGGCGCGCCGCCGGCTCCACGACAAGGAGGGCAAGCCCGACCAGAGCGGCTACCACCTGATCCTGCTGGCCAAGAACCTCAAGGGATACCACAACCTCATCAAGATCGTCTCGAAGGCGTGGACCGAAGGTTTCTACATGCGTCCGCGAACCGACCGCACGGAGATCGAGAAATACCACGAGGGGCTGATCTGCTGTTCGGCCTGTCTGGCGGGCGAGGTTCCGCGCGCCATCACGGCCAACGACCTCGAAAAGGCCGAGGAGTCGATCCGATGGCACAAGAAGGTCTTCGGCGACGACTATTACCTCGAACTGCAACTCCACAAGGCCACCGTCGAGCGGGCCAACCACGAGGCCTATCCCATGCAGCTGCACGTGAACAAGCACCTGCGCGAACTGGCCGCGAAGCACAACGTCAGAATGGTCTGCACCAACGACGTGCACTTCGTGGACGAAGACAACGCCGAGGCGCACGACCGGCTGATCTGTCTCTCGACGGGCAAGGACCTCGACGACCCCAAGCGCATGCTCTACTCGAAGCAGGAGTGGCTCAAGACGACGGCCGAGATGGCCGCGATCTTCGGCCAGACCGACCCCGAGGCGATGTCGACGACCGTCGACATCTGCAACCAGATCGAGTGCTACTCGATCAACCATGCGCCGATCATGCCTAACTTCGAGATTCCCGAGGAGTTCGGAACCGAGGCCGAATACCGCGCCCGGCTCACGGAAAAGGACCTTTTCGATGAATTCACGCGCGACGAGAACGGCAACGTGGTGATGTCGGAGGAGGAGGGACTCAAGAAGATTCAGAAATTAGGAGGTTACGACAAACTCTACCGCATCAAGTTCGAGGCCGACTATCTGGCCAAGCTGACGATGGACGGCGCGCACAGGCGCTACGGCGAGCAGCTGACCGAAGAGCAGGAGGAACGGCTGAAATTCGAGCTGCACATTATGAAGACGATGGGTTTCCCGGGCTACTTCCTGATCGTGCAGGACTTCATACGCGCCGCGCGCGAGGAGCTGGACGTGTCGGTGGGTCCGGGCCGCGGATCGGCCGCCGGATCGGCCGTGGCCTACTGCCTCGGCATCACGCAGATCGACCCCATCGCCTACGACCTGCTGTTCGAGCGTTTCCTGAACCCCGACCGTATTTCGCTCCCCGATATTGACGTCGACTTCGACGACGACGGCCGCGGAAGGGTCCTGAACTGGGTGACGCAGAAATACGGCAAGGAGAAGGTGGCGCACATCATCACCTACGGCACGATGGCCACCAAACTGGCCATCAAGGACGTGGCGCGCGTGCAGAAACTGATGCTCTCGGAGTCGGACCGCCTCTGCAAACTCGTGCCGGACAAGATTCCCGACAAGAAGCTCAACCTGCAGAACGCCATCGACTACGTCCCCGAACTGAAAGCCGCCGAACAGTCGGACAACCCGATTCTGCGCGATACGATCCGTTACGCCAAGATGCTCGAAGGAAACGTCCGCAACACGGGCGTGCACGCCTGCGGCACGATCATCTGCCGCGACGACATCACGGACTGGGTCCCCGTCTCGACGGCCGACGACAAGGAGACCGGCGAGAAGATGCTCGTCACGCAGTACGAGGGTTCGGTGATCGAGGACACGGGACTGATCAAGATGGACTTCCTGGGGCTGAAGACCCTTTCGATCATCAAGGACGCCGTGGAGAACATCCGCCTGACCAAGGGCGTGAAGATCGACATCGACGACTTCACGATCATCAACGACCCCGCGACCTACCGCCTCTACGGCGAGGGCCGCACCGTCGGGACGTTCCAGTTCGAGTCCGCGGGCATGCAGAAGTACCTGCGCGAGCTGCAACCCTCGACCTTCGAGGACCTGATCGCGATGAACGCCCTCTACCGGCCCGGCCCGATGGACTACATCCCGGACTTCATCGCCCGCAAGCACGGCCGCAGCCCCATCGAGTACGACATCCCCGTGATGGAGAAGTACCTCAAGGACACCTACGGCATCACGGTCTACCAGGAGCAGGTCATGTTGCTGTCGCGTCTTCTGGCCAACTTCACCCGCGGCGAGTCGGACACGCTCCGCAAGGCCATGGGCAAGAAACTCAAGGACAAGCTGGACCACCTGAAACCCAAGTTCATCGAGGGCGGCAGGAAGAACGGACACGATCCGAAGGTGCTCGAAAAGATCTGGGGCGACTGGGAGAAATTCGCCTCCTACGCGTTCAACAAGTCGCACGCCACGTGCTACTCGTGGGTGGCTTACCAGACGGCCTACCTCAAGGCCAACTACCCTTCGGAGTACATGGCTGCCGTGTTGAGCCGAAACCTCACGAACATCGAGCAGCTGACGCCCTACATGAACGAGTGCAAACGCATGGGCATCAGCGTCATGGGACCCGACATCAACGAGTCGATGCGGACTTTCTCGTCCAACGCCGCCGGGGACGTGCGCTTCGGCCTCGCGGCGGTGAAGGGCGTCGGTGCGGCGGCCGTGGAGAGCATCATCGCCGAACGCAAGGCCAACGGGCCTTTCAAGGACATATACGACTTCGTCGAGCGCGTGAACTACTCGCTCGTCAACCGCAAATGCCTCGAAAACCTGGCTTACGCCGGGGCGTTCGACTCGATCTCGGATTTCGCACGCTGCAAGTATTTCGGCGTCGACCTGCGCGATTCGAGCGGCATCACCTTCATCGAGCAGCTGATGCGCTACGGGCAGCGGTTCCAGACCGAGCAGAACAACGCCCAGCAGAGTCTGTTCGGCGGCGGCGAGCACGTGGACATCCAGCGCCCGGTGCTTCCGGCCTGCGCCGACTGGAGCCAGTTGGAAAAACTCACGAAGGAGCGCGAAATGGTGGGCCTTTACCTCTCGGCGCACCCGCTCGACGATTACAAAATCATCATCGACCACATGTGCAAGACCCAGCTTTCGGAGCTGGAGAACCTCGACGCCCTCAAGGGGCAGGAGATCGCCGTGGCGGGCATGGTCGTGGGCGTGCAGAACCTGATGACCAAGACCGGCAAGCCGTGGGGCAAGTTCAAACTCGAGGACTACAACGGAGGCCACGAGTTCGCCCTCTTCGGCAAGGACTACGAGAACTTCCGCAAATACCTTTTCCCGGACTATTTCCTCTTCGTCCGGGGCCGCGTGCAGGCCAAGCCCTACAACGACAAGGAGCTGGAATTCAAGATCATTTCGATGGTTCAGTTGCAGGAGATGCGCGACACGATCAAGGAGATGATCGTGCAGCTGCCGATCGAGGAGGTGACCGAAGCGTTCATCCACGACCTGACGGAGAGGGTCCGCGAGTCGAAGGGCGACACGCTGCTGCGCCTGAACGTCTACGACCGCGGAGCGCAGGTCTCGCTGCGCCTCTTCTCGAAAAGCCACAAGGTGAGCCTCTCGCAATCTCTGGTCGGATATTTGGACGACAACAGCATCCACTACTCAATCGCATAAGCATACTTTAATTGATAATCAACAAAAAACTCAAAGCTATGGCATTGGCAATCAACAAAGACAATTTCGAAGCGCTGGTCGCAGGCGATCAGCCGGTGGTCATCGACTTCTGGGCCGAATGGTGCGGTCCCTGCCGCACGATGTCGCCCATCGTGGACGAACTGGCTGCGGAATACGAAGGCAAGGTCGTCATCGGCAAGTGCGACGTCGAGGAGAACGATGACATCACGATGAAGTACGGCGTGAGGAACATCCCGACGATCGTCTTCCTCAAGGGCGGCGAGCTGGTCGACAAGCAGGTCGGCGCATGCCCGAAGGATGCCCTGAAGGCCAAGATCGAGAAGCTTCTCTGATGCTGCGCGCCATCGACTTCCACGGGCTGAAAGGCGTGGAGTTCTCCAAGGGGGAGTATACGGTGCTGCTGATTCCGGAGATGGGGGCCAACCTCGTGCGGCTGGCCAACACCCGGCTGGGCGCGGAGATCCTGCGCACGCCCGGACCCGGGGAGATCGAGACGTTCCGGAGCCGTCCGCAGGTCTTCGGGCTTCCGATTCTGTTCCCGCCCAACCGCATCGCCGACGGCCGTTACGTCTTCGAGGGACGCACGTACCAGTATCCCATCACCATCGAGAGGGAACGGAACTACCACCACGGCGTCCTCAAGAGCGAGGCGTTCCTGGTGTCGAAGGCCCGCGAGACGGACAGGGAGGTGATGATCGAATGCCGTTACTACGCCAATGCGGGGAACGATGCCGTTTACCGCGATTTCCCGCACGAGTTCAAGTGCAAGATCACCTACCGGCTCACGGCCGAAGGGTTGGAGCAGGAGGTGGTGTTCTTCAACCGCAGCGAGACCCGCATGCCCCTGGGCGTGGGTTTTCACACCCCGCTGACGATTCCCTTTGCGGGCGGGACCGACGCCGACTACGTGATGCGCCTGGCTGTCGGGGAAGAGGTCGAACTCGACGGCCGCAACCTTCCGACGGGACGCAGGCTGCCGCTGTCGGCGCAATTTTCCAAATTGCGCAGCGAAGGGCTTCAGGTCACCGGCTGCGGGCCGATCGAGGCGGGTTTTACGCTGCGCGAGATCGACGTGGACGGCAAACCGTTCCGCGGCGCGCTGGTCGAGCACCTGCGCACGGGCGTGAGAACCTGCTACGAGGTCGACGAGCAGACGACCTACTGGACGCTGTGGAACAACGGAGGGCAAGTGCCCTACTGCTGTCCCGAGCCGCAGACATGGACCACGAACGCCCCCAACGCCGCCGATCCCGCGGCCGAAGGGTTTCGGGCCATTGACCCGGGCGAGTCGTGGCGCACGACTTTCCGCCTGTATGCGAAATAGTGGTAAAAAAAGAGGATCGACCGGCGATCCTCTTTTTTGTCTCAAAACCTCTCGTGGAAGACCGTCGCGGAGAGCGGTTTGCGCAGCGTGTCGTGGCGGTTGGGATCGGCCGCCGGGCCGTCGCCGTAGCCGATCAGCAGGATGTTCACGGGTTCGACGTTCGCCGGAAGGGCGAACTCCTCGCGCACGGCTTCGGGTTTGAACATGCAGATCCACAGCGTGTCGAGGCCCAGCGACGCGGCGGCAAGCATCATGTGGTCGGTGACGATCGACGCGTCGATGTCCGAAATGTTCTTGCCGTCGTACTTACGGGTCCACGCCTCGGAGGTGTCGGCGCAGACGATGACGGCCGTCGGGGCGCCGAAATCGCGCGTGCAGCGCGCAAGGCGTTCCATGCCCTCCTTCGACTGCACGACCACCAGCCGCTGGGGCTGGCGGTTGGCGCCCGTGGGGGCCACGCGGCCCGCTTCGAGGATCAGCTCCAATTTCTCCGGCTCCACTTGCCTGGAGAGGTATTTGCGGCAGGCGTACCGCTTTTTCGCCAGTTTCAGAAAATCCATTTGCAAAGGTTTTAATTATATAAAGGTACGGACAGGCCGGGCGATTCGAAACCTCCCGACCGGTAAAAAGGGCCGTTACGCCTCCAAAGGTATAAAAATTCGCGCCGTTATACAACCGGGCGCTCCGTTTTGGCAGGTCCGGCTGACAGAATGGCAGAAAAAAAGTACTGGCACACCGTTTGTTGCAGGAAGGGCAGGAAATCAAATACAACAACAACGATAGCACTATGAAAAACGGAAAAATCGGAGTTACGACGGAGAACATTTTCCCCGTCATCAAGAAATTCCTCTACTCGGACCATGAAATTTTCCTGCGCGAGCTGATTTCGAACGCCGTGGACGCCACCCAGAAGCTGAAAACCCTCTCGTCGATCGGCGAGGCCAAGGGCGATCTGGGCGACGTGACGATCCGCGTCGCCGCCGACAAGGAGAAGAAAACGCTCACCGTGACCGACCGCGGCGTCGGCATGACGGCCGAGGAGGTGGACAAATACATCAACCAGATCGCCTTCTCGGGCGCCGAGGAGTTCATGGAGAAGTATAAGAACCAGGCCATTATCGGACATTTCGGACTGGGATTCTACTCGGCATTCATGGTGTCGGACAAGGTCGAGATTTTCACGAAATCCTATAAAGAGGGTTCTAAAACCGTACATTGGAGCTGCACCGGGTCGCCCGAGTTCGAGATGGAGGAGACCGACGAGGCGCGCGACCGCGGCACGACCATCGTGCTGCACCTCTCGGAGGATTCGCTCGAATACGCCGAGGATGCGCAGGTCGAGGCCCTGCTGAAGAAGTACTGCCGCTTCCTGCCCGTGCCCATCGCCTTCGGCAAGGTCAAGGAGTGGAAGGACGGCAAATACGTCGACACCGACAAGGACAACATCATCAACAACGTTGAGCCGCTGTGGACCCGCAAGCCCGCCGACATCACCGAAGAGCAGTACAAGGAGTTCTACCGCGAACTCTACCCGATGAGCGACGAGCCGCTGTTCTCGATCCACCTCAATATCGACTATCCGTTCCACCTGACGGGCATCCTCTACTTCCCGAAGATTCACAACAACTTCGAGATCCAGAAGAACAAGATCCAGCTCTATTCGAACCAGGTCTATGTGACGGATCAGGTCGAGGGCATCGTGCCGGAGTACCTGACGCTGCTGCACGGCGTGATCGACTCGCCGGACATTCCGCTCAACGTATCGCGCAGCTACCTGCAAAGCGACGCCAACGTGAAGAAGATTTCGAGCTACATCACCCGCAAGGTCGCAGACCGCTTGCAGGAGTTGTTCTCGACCATGCGTTCGGACTACGAGGCGAAGTGGGACGACCTGAAAATCTTCATCCAGTACGGCATCCTCACCGACGAGAAGTTCGCCGAGAAGGCCGCCGGGATCATGCTCTGGAAGAACGTCGAAGGCAAATATTTCACCCCCAAGGAGTATGCGGAGAAGGTGAAGGAGAACCAGACCGACAAGAACAAGACGGAGGTGTTCCTCTATGTGGACGATCCCGTGGAGAAGCACACGTTCCTCGAAGCGGCCAAAGGCAAGGGGTACGACGTGCTGGTGATGGACGGCCAGCTGGACAGCCACTACATCAACTGGTACGAGTCGAAGAACAAGGAGTCGCGTTTCGTGCGCGTCGACAGCGACGTGGTCGACAAACTGATCCAGAAGGAGGAGAATGTCAAGATGTCGCTCACCGAGGGCCAGCAGGAGGTGCTGACGCCCGTTTTCGAGAGCCAGATGCCCAAGGACGACAAGATTCACTACAATATCTCGTTCGAGGCCATGTCGCCCGACGAGGCTCCGGTGGTGATCACGCAGAACGAGTTCATGCGCCGCATGAAGGAGATGGCCCAGACGGGCGGCGGAGGCATGAGCCAGTTCTACGGACAGATGCCCGACAACTTCACCATCGCGGTCAACGCCAACCACCCCATCGTCATCGACATCCTCGCCGACGTGGAGAAGTCCTACGGCGACAAACTGAAGTCGATCACCAAGAAGATCGACGCCGCGGTGGCCGAGGAGAAGCGTTTCGACGAGGTCGTGAAGGGCAAGAAGGAGGAGGAACTTTCGTCCGAGGAAAAATCCACGCGCGAGGAGCTGTCGAAGAAGATCGTCACCCTGCGCGACGAGCGCAACCAGCGTCTGCGCGAGATCGGCGGCGAAAACCGCCTCGTCAAGCAGATCATCGACCTGGCGCTGCTGACCAACGGCATGCTCAAGGGCAAGAACCTGACGGATTTCATCCAGCGTTCGATTTCGCTGATCGGAAAATAGTTTTTGAAGGGTTTGCAGAGAAGGGGCCGCACTTTCGGAGTGCGGTCCCTTTTCCGTTCCGGGCCATCCAACCGCTTTTTGCGGAAACAGTTGCAAAAACAGCAAAAAAAGACTACATTTGTTTGTCACTACAAACCCAACCAACCTGCCATGAGAAACCTCCTGTTCCTGATCGCAGCGGCGCTCGGTGCGCTGCTGCCGTCCTGCACCCCGGCTAACCGGGTCGTGGAAAACCCGCTGATCGAAACGGCCAACACCCGGACGCTCGACATCGTGAAAGTCGAATTGAGCGACACGGCCACCGTGCTCCACATGAACGCCTACTACCGGCCCAAAAACTGGATCGTCATTTCGTCGGACAGCTACCTGCAAATCCCCGCCCGGAAATTCATGCTCACCGGGGCCGAAGGCATAACGCCCGACTCGCTGTTCTGGATGCCGAAGTCGGGCCGCGCGTCGTTCGTGCTGCGGTTCCCTCCCCTGCCCCGCGGTACGAAATCGTTCGACTTCATCGAGTCGGACTGCGACGACTGTTTCAAGATCTACGGCGTGGACCTGACGGGCAAAACGGAGTATCCCGAATATCCCGAAGGCCTGCCCAAAGAGCTGCGCAAGGCTCCGAAAGACGGTCCGGTACCCGATCCGATCTTCGCCGTCGGCGAAACGAGGGTCAACATCCACCTGTTAGGATTCCGCGAAGGGATGTACAAGGACATGACGCTTTATATCAATTCGATGCTGACCGGTCACGAGCGCAAAGACGCTCCCATCGACCCCGAGACGGGCGTTGCGACCTTTAAATTCGGGCAGTATGGCCCGTCGCTGATCTATGGCAATCCGGCCGGTCCCGGCTCGATGCACCTGAATTTCTGGACGGCTCCCGGGGAAACCGCGGACATTTACGTTGACCTCACAGAGAAGGGTAAATCCATCGTCCAGCGTCGGAACAACGAGCAGCCCAAACGTGCCCCGTTGTACTCGACAGGGACGTACGGCGCGCTGAATACGCTTTTCAACGGGAGCGAGACCAAAACAATCGCTCTTGATACCCATACCGGCGAATTTGCGGATTACCGGATGACAGCGGACGAATATGTGCAGATGGTGGCATCGAAATATAAATTATTAGCCGACAGTATCGCCCGCAGCGGCATGTCCAGCATGATGACAGAACTGTCTCTGCTTTCGCTCCAGCAGGAGACCCTCAACGCATTTGCCAACAGTCGTTTCTTTTTGGAACACAATTACCGGTCGGAGCATAATATGTGGGACCGCAATGCGAAGCTCGACTATGAATTTGCCAAACTGACATCCGAAAATCAGGCGATGCTCTGCAAGCTTTTCGATATCAACAACCCGAAACTGCCGATGGGCGTCCGTATTTTCGAATATCAGCGTGCAGCTCTTGCTCCCGATATCGATTGGGCGCAACTCGTCGAGGCTACCAGTCCGCTTGCCGATCTGCGCAAAGTGAGTTCTCTGCCCTCCAAAGCGGAAAACGATGCTCTCACGGAGGCTGACCTCGCCTCGCTCCGTTCGCTGAAGAATCCGTTCTACGCCGAGGCGTGCGAGGCTATTCAGGCCAGGGTACGCAGGGAGCTGGCGGCGCTGGAAGGCAAGGTGAAGATCGAAGAGACGCCCGACGTGGCCCCTGACAAGCTTTTCGACGCCATCGTCGCGCCTTACAAGGGCAAGGTCGTGCTGGTCGATTTCTGGAACACCTGGTGCGGGCCCTGCCAGGCGGCGATCAAGGCCAACGAGCCGCTGAAAACCGGGGAACTGAAATCGGACGACATCGTGTGGATTTACCTTGCCAACGAGACCTCGCCGCTGGTGACCTACAAGACCCAGATCGGCAAAATCGCCGGCAAGCATTACCGGCTGAACTAGGAGCAATGGAAATATCTGTGCGAAAAGTTCAAAGTCGACGGCATCCCCTCCTACGTGCTCGTCGACCGGGACGGCAACAGCAAACTGCGCAACGACCTGCGCAACCACGACAAGCTGAAAAAGACGCTCAAAAAGATGATCGAATAACGGAAACGGCCGCCCCTTGCAGGGCGGCCGTTTTGTCTGCGTCAAGGACGGGCGGCACGGAATCCCGAGGGTCCGGGACTTCACAGGCGCGGCGTCTACGCCTTGCGCCGTTCGATTTCGCTGATATTTTCAATTTTCTTCTTCCGGAGGAAACCGTAGACCCCGTCGAGGTGCTCGGTGACGCGGCCGTGGGAGAATTCGTAGATTTTGGATGTCAGCCCGTCGAGAAAATCGCGGTCGTGGGAGACGACGATCAGCGTGCCGTCGAAAGCCAAGGGCCTCTTTGAGAATCTCCTTGGTCTTCAGGTCGAGGTGGTTGGTCGGCTCGTCGAGGATCAGCAGGTTGACTGGTTCCAGCAACAGCTTGATCATCGCCAGACGCGTCCGTTCGCCGCCCGACAACACCTTTACGAGTTTCTCGCTGGCCTCCTTGCCGAACATGAAGGCCCCCAGAATGTCGCGGATACGGGTCCGGATGTCGCCCACGGCGATGTCGTCGACGGTCTTGAAGACGGTGATCGACTCGTCGAGCCCCGACGCCTCGTTCTGCGCGAAGTAACCGATCCGGACGTTATGGCCGATCCGGATCTCGCCCTCGAAGTCGATCTGCCCCATGATGGCCTTGACCATCGTCGACTTGCCCTCGCCGTTGCGCCCCACGAAAGCCACCTTGTCGCCGCGCCCGATGGTGATCGACACGTCGCTGAACACCCGGTGGTCGCCGTACGCCTTGCCCAGTTCGGAGGTGATGACCGGATAGGAACCCGAACGCGGGGCGAGCGGAAAGCGCAGGTTCAGCGCCGACCGGTCCTCCTCGTCCACCTCGATGAGTTCCAGTTTTTCGAGCATCCGCACGCGCGACTGCACCTGATTGGTCTTCGAATAGGTCCCCTTGAAACGCTCGATGAACTCGCGGGTCTCGGCGATCATCTTCTGCTGGTTGTCGTAGGCCGCCTGCTGCTGCTCGCGACGCTCCCTGCGGAGTTCGAGGTAATGGGAGTAGTTGACCTTGTAGTCGTAGATGCATCCGCGGGCGATCTCGATGGTGCGCGTGGTGATGTGGTCCACGAAAGCCTTGTCGTGGGAAATGACCATTACGGCCTTGGCGTTGTTCATCAGGAAATCCTCCAGCCACTCGATCGACTCGATGTCGAGGTGGTTCGTCGGCTCGTCCAAGAGCAGCAGGTCGGGTTTCTGCAACAGCAGCTTGGCCAGCTCGATGCGCATGCGCCAGCCGCCCGAGAATTCGGAGGTCTGGCGCGTGAAGTCGCTCCGTTCGAAGCCCAGCCCCAGCAGAATGCGCTCCACGTCTTCCTGATAGTTGGTGAGGTCCACGGCATAGAACTTCTCGGAGATGGCCGTGACCTCCTCGATCAGCCGCATGTACGACTCGCTTTCGTAGTCGGTGCGGGTCGTGAGCTGCTCGTTGAGCGCCGCGATCCGCCGCTCGATTTCGAACAGGTGTTCGAAGGCCCGCGACGCCTCCTCGACGAGCGTGCGCCCGTCCTCCACCTGAAGGTGCTGGGGCAGATACCCCACTTTCCCGCCTTCGCCCACGGTCACGCGCCCCCGCGTGGCCGAACGCACTCCGGCGATGATCTTCAGCAGGGTCGATTTGCCCGCTCCGTTTTTGCCCATCAGGGCGATCCGGTCCTTGTCGCCGATCGTGAAGGAGATGTCTTTGAAAAGCGTCGTGCCGCTGAACTCTACGGTGAGGCCGTCTATTGAAATCATAAGTTGTCGCAAATTGAGCCGCAAAGGTACGAATAAGCGATGGCAATGTCAAATTTACTTGAACATTGCCGAGCGGGAGTATCCAAAGGTACGCTCCGTCGGGCGCAGAAGCGAACGCCGGTTTGCTTCCGCCCCGACGGAGCGGTCCCGGAATCCGGACTGCGGGGAGGGACTTTCCGGGCGATGAAAATGCCGTCACGGCGCAGAAAAAGCCGCTTCGCAGGGCGAAGCGGCATGAATCGGACCCGAAACGGGGCGTCTTATTCGGTCCAGCGGCTGCGGATCAGCTCCAGGAACCATTCCGGACAGCGGCACGGACGCCGCGAATCGCTGTGGATGAAGCCCAGCTGGGTCATACCCGTATTGAGCAGGTCGCCCCGCTCGTTGTAGATTTCGTAGAAGAAATTGATGCGTGTCGAGGGCATTTCCCGGAGGATGATGCGCACGGTCAGCAGTTCGTCGAAATAGGCCGGCTTGCGGTATTTCGACTGCACTTCGAGGATCGGCATCATGATGCCCCGCCGTTCGACCTCGGCGAACGACATGCCCAGCGCGCGCAGGAACTCGCTGCGGGCGGCTTCGTAGTAGCAGATGTAATTCGAATGGTGGCAAATGGCCATCTGGTCGGTGTGCTTGTACCACACGCGTATCTGACAATCGTGACTTAACATGTTTTCTTTATTTTTCGGTTTGCAGGGAATATCCAAGTAACAATTCGGCCTCTGCGGTTTTCCCCTCATCCAGCAGCCGGCGGATCACGGTCGAACTGACATGCTCGCCGTCGACCCTGCACGGACCCACCTTCACGACGCGGAGCCGTCCCGACGCCGCGAGCGTGTCGCAGTCGATCCGGTCGTGGCCGAAACGGTGGTTGTAGCCCGCGACGAGCGTTTCGGCGCCGACCTTTCCGATCAGGTAATCGTCCGCGAACTCCTCTCCGGACAAGGCGCTGAACGCCCTGTCGAAGGGAATGACGATCACGTTATCCACCCCCAGCTCTTCCAGCAGGGCCGTTTTCTCGTCGAGCGTCGTCAGCAGCCGCAGCCCTTCGGCCTTTCCCAGCGTGATGCGCGGGTGCGGCTCGAAGGTCAGCACGATGCTTTCGCCGCCGTTGGCGCGGGCCTCGGCGATCAGCCGCCCGATCAGGGCGCGGTGGCCCAGGTGCACGCCGTCGTACGACCCGACGGTGACCGCCGGGCGGACGAAGTGCGGAAGTGCGTCGAAACCGTGAAATACCCTCATCTCTCTCTCCCTCTCCGGCACACGGTTACGAATTGCTCCCGTCGCTCTCCTTGACGAAGTAGGCGACTTTTTCGAGCAGCGTGGTGATGTCGTAATTCTCGACGATGATCCCCTGCGGGAAGTTCAGCGGCGTGGAGGTGAAATTCAGCACCCCCCGTATGCCGGCATTGATGATCGGCAGCACGAGATTCGGAGCCACCTTCGTCGGCGAGGAGACGATGACGATCGAGATGTCCTTGTCCTCGACCACCTCCTCGAAGGAGTCCATATGGTAGCACGGGATGCCGTCGATCGTCTTGCCGACCTTTTCGGGGTCGACGTCGAACGCCGCGGTGATCTTCAGCTTGAGCCCCTTGCCGTTGAAATATTTGGTGATGGCCTGGCCCAGATGGCCCATGCCCAGCACGGCGATGTTCATGGGCGAGGGGCTGTCGAGGATGCGGCTGATGTACTCGATCAGCACCTGCACGTCATAGCCCTTCTTCGTGTCGCTCGAGAAGCCGATCAGCATCAGGTCGCGGCGCACCTGCACGGCCGTGATGCCGTGGATGCCGGCCAGTACGTGCGAAAAGATATGCGTGATGCCCTGCCGATGGCTGGCGAGCAGCGTGCGGCGGTACTCGCTCAATCGCTCGATGGTTTTCTCGGGAATCGTATTCGTCAAAGTTGCCATGGCTCTGTCATTCGATGGTTATGGTGAAGTCGCTGTTGTAGTTGACCCGCGTCCAGTTGCGGTTGAGGTGGTTCTCGCGGCCTTCGTTCTGCCCGAACCGATAGGTCGTCTGCAACGGCGTATAGCGGCGGTCTTCGAGGTCGTACTCGATGTCGCCGTACATGGCCGGGGCGAAGATCATCGCCGTGTCGTAGCCCCGGTAGGAAAAGAGGGTCGGCAGCGCGCCGAACGAACGGATGTAGGCGTCGTCGAACGCCCGCACGGTCTCCGAGTCGCGTTTGGCGTGGTAGGTCGAGAAGAAGATCACGCGGTTCTTGAAGAACATCGCGCGGTCGACGGTGTTGTAGCGGTTCCAGCGGGTGTTGCCCAGCACCACGAAGCGGGGCGCCGTGCGGCCGCGGCTCGTAAGGCTCGTATCGGCCGAGGCCAGAGCCGCGAGAATGCGGTCGATGTCCACCTCGTTGTCGGAGAGGATGATGAAAACGTTGTCGTCCGTATTCTCCAGCAGCGGCGTGAGGTCGCTCGGGCTGTCGGCCGAGCGGGCCGTGGGATGCTCGTATTTATAGGTATAGCGGCGGTACTCCGAATCGCCCAGCAGCGCGAGCATCTCGCGCTCGAACTCCTTGTCGGCAGACTCGGTGCAGATCAGCGTCACACGCTTGTCGCCGTTCACCAGATCGCCCGCCTTCTCGTACTTGCGCGAAGGGTCGGGCGCGAGCTGGAACAGCACGTCGCTGTTCATCCCCTCGATATTGGCCAGCGGCGACACCACGGGAATCTTTTTCTCCTCGGCGAAGCGGATCACCGGATACAGCCCCTCCTCGTAGACGGGGCCGACGATCAGGTCGGCTTTCCGGAAGGCGTCGCTTTCGACGATTTCGCGGATGCGCGCCGTGTCGCGGGCCGTGTTGTAGAGGTCCACGTTCACCGAACGTCCGTATTTGAGCTTCACGCTGTCCAGCCCTAGCAGAAAACCCTGATAGAACTCCAGGTAGTTGCCGTTAGGCTCGCCGCCCGTGGCGAGGGGCAGCAGCAGCGCCACGTCGAGCGGGTCGCCGGCCCGGAGCGCCCGGAAGTCGATCTGCACGACCTGCTGCCCGGTCTCCGGCACGCTGTCCTGCCGTTGGAGGCTGTCGGCGCCTTCCGGGACCTGTCCGGCCTCGGGCGCGGGAATCTTGACCATGGCCCCGGCCTTGAGGTCCGCGGGTTTCAGTCCGCCGTTGAGCGCGCTGAACTCCGCCTCGGTGATCCCGAAGCGGCGCGAGAGCGAATAGAACGTCTCGCCCGGATGGACGATGTGGTAGGCCGTGCCTTCCTCGGCCACGCTGTTCAGCGACTGCCGGTACTCCTCCCACTGCTCCTTCGTGCCGGCCTCGTCCTCCGAGCCGATCTGTTTCCTGCGGATCAGGATGCGTTCGCCGAGGCGCATGTGCAGCGGGTCGAGGTTCGGATTGTCCTCCAGAAGGGTTTTCACCGGAATCTCGTACTGCCGCGAAATGGCGTAGAGCGTCTCGCCCTTCGACACGAAATGGAAGTCGAAGGTCTTGCGCAGCTTCTTGTCCGACTTGGGTTCGGGAACGTCGGCCACGAAGGGGATCTTGATGTTCTCGGCGGTTTTCAGGCCGCGGGCGATCGAGGGGTTGTTTTCGAGAATCACCTTCTCGCCCACCCCGTAGGTTTTCGAAAGCCCGTAGAGCGTCTCGCCCGCCTGCACCGTGTGGATGTAGTATTTCGCACCGTTGATGTAGACGATCGTTGCGGACTTCCCCGCCGCAACGGCGCAGAAAGCCCACACGATCATCAGAGCTGCGGCACAGAGTCGTTTCATCGTCATTTCATTTTATCGCGCATCCGGATTTCGGTGATGACCTTCTTGGTGTAGAGCGGGAAATCGCCGTTCATCATCCAGGCGTAGTAGCTCGGCTCGATGCGGAACACCTCGGCCACCGAACGGCCCTTGTACTTGCCGAACCCGAAGACCTCCTCGCCCTTCTCGTTGTAGAGGATGCGCCCGGCGTAGTCGGCCGATTCGGCGCGGCACGAGTATTCGGCCAGCTTGTCGATGTCGTTCTCCAGATCGTCGTAACGGTCCAGCTGGGCCTTCAGCACCTCGTAGGTGGCCTTCGTGTCGGCCTCGGCCGAGTGGGCCTCCTCCAGGTCCTTGTCGCAGTAGAACTTGTAGGCCGCGACCAACGTGCGCTGTTCCTTCTTGTGGAAGATGTTCTGCACGTCGATGAACTTGCGGCGTTTGAAGTCCACGTCCACGCCGGCGCGCAGGAACTCCTCGACCAGCACCGGCAGGTCGAAGCGGTTCGAGTTGAAGCCGCCGAAGTCGCAGCCGCGGATGAACTGTTCGAGCGACCGCGCGACCTGCGCGAACGTCGGGCAGTCCCTCACGTCGTCGTCCGTGATGCCGTGTATGGCCGAGGCCTCCTCGGGGATATGCATCCCGGGATTGAGCCGCCGGGTTTTGGTGATCTCCTCGCCGTCGGGCATGACCTTGACCATCGAGATCTCCACGATGCGGTCCCGGGCGGTGTCCACGCCGGTGGTTTCGAGGTCGAAGAAGATGATCGGTCGTTTGAGGTTCAGCTTCATCTGACGGCCGTTATGCGTTGATCATCATCGGCATCAGCAGCATGAGCGTCGCGCTCGACTGCTTGTCGTCGTAAACGGGTTTGAAGACGCCGGCGCGGGTCGAGTCGGCCAGTTCCACCACCACCGTCGGGGTATCCATGTTCGAGAGGATCTCGACGAGGAACGTCGACTTGAAGCCGATCGAAATGGGCTGCCCGTCGTAGCTGCACGAGATCGTCTCGTTGGCCGACACCGAGAAGTCGATGTCCTGCGCCGTGAGGGTGATCCGGTTGTCGGCGATGTCCATGCGGATCAGGTTCGTCGTGGGGTTCGAGCAGACGGCCACGCGCTTGATGCCGTTGACCAGCTCGATGCGGTCCACCAGCACCTTGTTGGGGTTGTTGGACGGAATCACGGCGTTGTAGTTCGGGTAGTTGCCCTCGATCAGGCGGCAGACGAGCGTGTGGCTCTTGAGTTTGAACAGGGCGTTCTTCGAATCGAACGCCATTTCGATCGCGTCGTCCTCCTTCAGCAGCACCGACTTGAGCAGGTTGGCGGGCTTCTTCGGGAGGATGAACGACGCCGTCACCTCGTTTTCGGTCTCGGCCTCGTACTTCACGAGTTTGTGCGCATCGGTTCCCACGAACGTCAGCGCGTCGGGCGCCAGATTGATATAGATGCCGTTCATCACGGGGCGCAGTTCGTCGTCCGCCGTGGCGAAAATCGTCTTGTTGATGCCGTTCACGAGAGTGTCGACGTCGAGGCGCAGCTCCTTTTTCTCGGCGTTCAGCTGCGGCACGGCGGGATAGCTGACGGCGCTGGCTCCGGGAATCGAGAGCGATCCGCTCTTCCAGTTGATCTTGATCTCCCAGTTCTTGTCGTTGACCTCGATGGTCAGCGGCAGTTCGGGGAACTCCTTCAGCGAGTCGAGCATCAGTTTGGCCGGCGCGGCGATCGTACCTTCGCTCTCGACGCTGTCCACCTCGATCTGCCCGACGAGCGTCGTCTCAAGGTCCGACGTGGTGACTTGCAGCGTGTTGCCGTTGAGTTCCAAGAGGAAGTAGTCCAGGATGGGCAGCGTGTTCTTATTGCTGATGACCTTGCCGGTGGTAGCCAGAAGCGAAAGCAGGGCCGAGCTTGATACGGAAAATTTCATACGTTGTTTCTGTTTTGTCTGTTTATGGTTTCTTACTCTAAAATTGCCAGTTTGTCGAGGGCCGTTTCGATCATCTTCCGCACGAACGGCTTGTAGTCGGTGTTCACGTCCTGCGCGATGCGCTGGGCGATGATCGTGCAGATCGTGGCGGCGCGGTGACCCATCAGGGCGGCCAGCCCCGCGAGCGCCGAACCCTCCATCTCGAAGTTGGTGATGCGGCGGCCTTCGTAGCCGAACGACTCGATCTTCTCGTTCAGCCGGGCGTCGTGCGGTTCGAGCCGCACCCAGCGGCCCTGCGGGGCGTAGAATCCCGGAGCGGCGATGGTGATGCCCTCGCGCGTGACGTCGCTGAAATGCTCGAACAGGGTCTTGTCGGCGTCGACGAAATAGGGGCGCGGCATCTTCTCGTACCAGCCCGTGTGCTTCACGAACGCCTCTTCGAGCGCCAGGTCGCAGACCGCGTCGCGGCCCTTGTAGTAGCTCAACAGGCCGTCGAAGCCGCACGAAGTGCGCGAGAAGACGAATTCACCGACCTTGATGTCGGGCTGAATGGCGCCCGAAGTGCCCAGCCGCACCAGCGTGAGCCGTTTTTTTTCGGCCTTCTCCTGCCGCGTGGCGAAATCGACGTTGGCCAGCGCGTCCAGCTCCGTGACGCAGATGTCGATGTTGCCGATGCCGATGCCGGTCGAGAGGACCGTCATGCGTTTTCCTTTATAGCTGCCCGTCACGGTCTTGAACTCGCGGTTCGAAACCTCGCACTCCTTCGTGTCGAAAAATCCGGCTACGAGGGCCACGCGGCCGGGGTCGCCGACCAGGATCACCGTGTCGGCCAGCTGCCCGGGATGCAGGTGCAGGTGAAAAATCGAACCGTCGTCGTTGATAATCAATTCGGAAGCGGGAATGGTTCTCATAATTGTCGTTTTTTAATTTCCATAATTGGCATAAAAGTAATATATTTACCTCGAATATCAAAACTTCGAAGCGAATTTTTCATAAATATAAGTATCCGTAAAACCGAATAAAACATGACACTCATCAAATCCATTTCGGGCATCCGCGGCACGATCGGCGGACCCGCGGGCGAGAACCTGACGCCTCCCGACGTCGTCAAATTCACCACGGCCTACGTGCGCCTGATCGCCCGCCGCAATCCGGGCAAAAAACTTACCATAGTCGTAGGACGCGACGCCCGTATTTCGGGCGAAATGGTCTCGAACCTCGTGGAAGGGACCCTGCTGGCCTGCGGCGCGGACGTCGTCAACGTCGGGCTGTGCACCACCCCCGGGACCGAGATGGCCGTGATCGGCAAGAAGGCCGACGGCGGCATCATCATCACCGCCTCGCACAACCCCCGCCAGTGGAACGCCCTGAAACTGCTGAACTCCGACGGCGAGTTTCTCAACGACGCCGAGGGCAAGCAGGTGCTGGCCATGTCCGAGGAGGAGGATTACGACTACCCCGCGATCGACGCCATCGGCCATGTGCTGTCGCGCGAGGATTTCAACGACGAGCATATCCGCCGCGTGCTGGCGCTGCCGCTGGTCGACGTCGAAGCGGTGCGCAAACGCCGTTTCAAGGTCGTCGTCGACGCCGTGAACTCGGTGGGCGGCATCGTGATGCCGAAACTGCTGCGCGAACTGGGCTGCGAGGTCGTGGAGCTGAACTGCGAACCCACGGGCGAATTCGCCCACAACCCCGAACCGCTGCCGCAGAACCTCACGGAAATCTCGGAGGTCATCGTGCGCGAGAAAGCCGACCTGGGCATCGTCGTCGACCCGGACGTCGACCGGCTGGCGTTCGTCTCGGAGGACGGCTCGATGTTCGTCGAGGAGTACACGCTGGTGGCCGTCGCGGACTACATTCTTTCCGAAAAGCCCGGCAACACGGTTTCGAACCTCTCCTCGTCGCGCGCGCTGCGCGACGTCACGGAGCGGCATGGCGGCAAGTACTACGCCTCGGCGGTCGGCGAGGTCAATGTCGTGGCGAAAATGAAGGAGGTCGGCGCGGTGATCGGCGGCGAAGGCAACGGCGGAGTGATCTACCCCGAGCTGCACTACGGCCGCGACGCGCTGGTGGGCACGGCGCTCTTTTTGACGTGGCTGGCGAAGAAAGGCATGACGATGACCCGGCTGCGCGCCACCTACCCTTCGTACTACGCCTCGAAGAACAAAATCGAGCTGACGCCCGCCATCGACGTAGATAAAGTGCTGCGTGAGGTGAAGGAGCGTTATGCCGGTGAAAACGTGAACGATATAGACGGCGTGAAGATCGACTTCGCGGAAAACTGGGTGCACCTGCGCAAGTCGAACACCGAGCCGATCATCCGCGTCTACACCGAGGCGAAGTCGATGGACGAGGCCGACGCGCTGGCGCAGCGGTTCATTGCCGAAATCAAGGAGATCTGCAACATTTAAGACCATGAAAGAGAGTTTATTGATCCTCGCCGCAGCCCTCGCGATGGTCTCCTGCGGCGGAAATGCGCAGCAGAAGGCGGCGACAGCCGGGACGCAGCAGACAACGGCAGCGGCTCCCGACATGCACAATGCCGAGACCTCGCTCGACTATCTGGGCGTCTACAAGGGCACGCTGCCTGCGGCCGACTGCCCGGGAATCGAGACGACGCTGACGCTCGCGCCCGACGGTTCCTATGCCCTGCATCTGAAATACATCGACCGCGACTCGGAATTCGACGAGAAGGGCGCTTTCACGGTTAAGGAGAACCTGCTGACGCTGACGCCCTCGGAGGGCGGACAGCCCCAATATTACAAGGTCGAGGAGAACCGCCTGCGCCGCCTCGACGCCGAAAAACAACCTGTGACCGGCGCGCTGGCGGACAATTACGTACTGCAAAAAACCACCGAATAAATGGATAAAGCAAAGGTTTATATAAAGGAGAATAAAGAACGGTTTATCAGCGAGTTGTTCGACCTGCTGCGTATCCCGTCGATCAGCGCGCAGTCCGAGCGCAAGCCCGATATGCAGCGTTGCGCCGAGTTTCTCGCGGCGGCGCTCGTGAAGGCCGGGGCCGACCGCGCCGACGTGCTGCCCACGGAGGGCAATCCGGTGGTTTACGCCGAGAAGACCGTCGATCCCGGGGCCAAAACGGTGCTGGTCTACGGCCACTACGACGTGATGCCCGTGGACCCGCGCGACGAGTGGCGCACGGAACCTTTCGAGCCGGTCATCCGCGACGGTCGCATCTGGGGCCGCGGCGCCGACGACGACAAGGGCCAGCTGTGGATGCACGCCAAGGCGTTCGAGGCGATGTGCGCCACCGATTCGCTGCCCTGCAACGTGAAATTCATGCTCGAAGGCGAGGAGGAGATCGGTTCGCCGAGCCTCTACGGCTTCTGCGAGCAGAACAAGGAGCTGCTCAAGGCCAATATTATATTGGTGTCGGACACGTCGATGATCTCGATGCAGACGCCGTCGATCACCTGCGGACTGCGCGGACTGGCCTACATGGAGGTCGAGGTGACGGGACCGGACAAGGACCTGCATTCGGGGCTGTTCGGCGGTGCGGTGGCCAACCCGGCCAACGTGCTGGCGCGGCTGGTGGCGGGACTCGTCGATGAGAACGGCCGCGTGACGATCCCCGGCTTCTACGACGACGTGCGGGAGCTGACGCCCGCCGAGCGCGAGGCGTTCAACAAGGCGCCGTTCAGCCTCGAGGATTACAAGAAGTCGCTGAAAATCGGCGACGTGGAGGGCGAAGCGGGTTACACGACGCTGGAACGCACCGGCGTGCGCCCGTCGCTCGACGTCAACGGCATCTGGGGCGGCTACACGGGCGAGGGGACCAAGACGGTCATTCCGTCGAAGGCTTCGGCCAAGATTTCGATGCGCCTCGTGCCGAATCAGGACTACCGCAAGATCTCGGAGCTGTTCGAGAAACATTTCCGCGCCATCGCGCCCGAGAGCGTGAAGGTCGTGGTGAAATCGCTCCACGGCGGCATGCCCTACGTCGCGCCGACCGACATGCCGGCCTACAAGGCGGCCGAAAAGGCCGTCGAGGCGACTTTCGGCAAAAAGCCCCTGCCCTTCTACTCGGGCGGTTCGATCCCCATTATCAGCGGATTCGAGTCCATCCTGGGCATCAAATCGCTGCTGATCGGCTTCGGTCTGGCCGAGGACGCCATCCACTCGCCCAACGAAAGCTACGGACTCGAGCAGTTCGACAAGGGCGTGGAGACCATTCCGCTGTTTTACAAGTATTTCGCCGAATCCGAATAGCATGTACGACGAACTGCTGAAATTCGCCGTGCAGCTGGCGAAGGCCGCGGGCGGAATACAACTCGCCTACTTCCGGGGCGACAGGCTGTCGATCGAGACCAAATCCAACGTCTACGACGTGGTGACGCGCGCCGACAGGGAGAGCGAGGAACTGATTGCCGGCATGATCGCGGAGCGTTATCCCGACCATGCCATTCTGGGCGAGGAGGGCGGCTGCCGGGGCAACGCCGCGAGCGATTGGCGCTGGGTCGTCGACCCGCTCGACGGCACGACCAATTACAGTCAGGGACTTCCGCTGTTCACGGTTTCGATAGCCCTCCAGTACAGGGGCGAAACCATCGTGGGGGTCGTCTATGCACCCTACCTGAACGAGCTGTTCACGGCGACGAAGGGCGGCGGGGCATATCTGCAATACGCTTCGCGGGAGCCGGAACGCATCCGCGTCGGGGAGAAACAGACGCTCGCCACCTCGGTCATCGCCTCGGGATTCCCCTACGACAAGGACGTGAATCCGGACAACAACAGCGACAACGTCGCACGGATCATCCCCTATGTGCGGGATGTCCGGCGGCTGGGTTCTGCGGCCTACGACATCAGCTGCGTCGCCGCCGGACTGCTGGACGGCTACTGGGAACTGGCGCTGCACGAATGGGACGTCTGCGCCGCCGAACTGATCCTCGCCGAGGCCGGGGGCGTCGTCTGCGACCTGCGCCGCGACCGGGGCATCTCGATCGTCGCGGGCAACGGCGCGATCGTGAAGGAAATCTTGAAGTACGTGCGGTAAATTCACCGAAAACCAAATCGTTGCAAGCGTTGCAGCCTATTCTGAATGAGGGCGGGAGTAAATTCCCGCCCTTACACATGTGTGTTTATTAAAATTTTTTCTTATTTTTGACCCGAACAAAAAAACAGAACAACATGTGCGGAATAGTCGGATATGTCGGGCGGCGCGACGCGTGCCCGATTCTGATAAAGGGGCTTCACCGCCTCGAATACAGGGGATACGACAGTGCGGGCGTCGCGCTGGTCAACCCGGACGGGCGTCTCAACGTATTCAAATGCAAGGGCAAGGTCTCCGATCTGGAGCATTTCCTCGACGGAAAGGACCTCGGCGGCAACATCGGCATCGCCCACACCCGCTGGGCCACGCACGGGATTCCGAACGACGCCAACGCCCATCCCCACTACTCCGAATCGGAGAATATAGCCCTGATACACAACGGCATCATCGAGAACTACCGCGTGCTGAAGGACGCCCTCGAACAGAACGGATACACCTTCCGCAGCAGCACCGACTCCGAGGTGTTGGTGAATCTGATCGAATACGTCCGGGCGACCAGCGGCTGCTCGCTGCCCGAAGCCGTGCGGCAGGCCCTCCGGCAGGTGATCGGCGCCTACGCCATCGCCGTCGTCGAGAAGGGCAACCACGACCGGATCGTCGCCGCGCGGCAGAGCAGCCCGATGGTCGTGGGCGTGGGCGACGGGGAGTTCTTCCTCTCGTCCGACGCCGCGTCGATCATCGAATACACCGAGGATTTCGTCTACGTGGGCGACGGCGAAATCGCCGTGATCGACCGCAACGCCCCGCTGAAAATCGTCACGCTGGACAACCACGATGCGAAGATCGACATCAAGAAACTCCAGCTGTCGATCTCGCAGCTGGAAAAGGGCGGCTATCCCCATTTCATGCTCAAGGAGATTTACGAGCAGCCCCGGACCATCGTCGACTGCATCCGCGGACGCATCAACCCCGACACCTGCGAGGTGAAACTTTCGGGCGTGATCGACCACCGCGACAGGTTCGTGAACGCCCGGCGCATCATTTTCGTGGCGTGCGGCACGTCGTGGCACGCCTCGCTGATCGGCGAACACCTCGTGGAGTCGATCTGCCGCATTCCCGTCGAGGTGGAGTACGCCTCGGAGTTCCGCTACCGCAACCCCATCATCCGCGAGGACGACATCGTCGTGGCCGTGTCGCAGTCGGGCGAGACGGCCGACACGCTGGCCGCCGTCGAACTGGCCCGCAAGGCCGGGGCGTTCGTCTTCGGCATCTGCAACGTCGTCGGCTCGTCGATCGCCCGGGCCACGGATTCGGGGGCCTATATCCACGTGGGGCCCGAGATCGGCGTCGCCTCGACGAAGGCTTTCACCGGGCAGGTGACCGTGATGGCCATGCTGGCGCTGGCCGTGGGCCGCGAGAGAGGAACCGTCACGGAGGCGTATTACAACGAGGTTTCGGCGGCGCTGCTGCACCTGCCCGAGACGATGGAAGAGGTGCTGAAAGTCGCCCCGCAGGTCGCCGACCTGGCGAAAATATTCACCTATGCCCACAACTTCATCTACCTCGGCCGCGGGTACAACTACCCCACGGCGCTCGAAGGCGCGCTGAAACTCAAGGAGATTTCGTACATCCACGCCGAAGGTTACCCCGCGGCCGAGATGAAGCACGGCCCCATTGCGCTGATCGACGCCGAGATGCCCACCGTGGCCATCGCCACGCCGGACCACACCTACGAAAAAACGGCCTCGAACATCGAGGAGATCAAGGCCCGCGGCGGCAAGATCATCGCCGTCGTCGCCCGCGGCGACGAACAGGTACGCCGCTCGGCCGACTTCGTGATCGAGGTCCCGGTGATCGCCGAGTGCCTGATGCCCATCGTGGTATCGGTCCCGCTGCAACTGCTGGCCTACTACATCGCCGTCTACAAGGGCCGCAATGTCGACCAGCCCCGCAACCTCGCCAAGTCGGTGACGGTGGAGTGATCACGCGCCGCACGGCAAACGAAAATCCGCAGCTTCCCGGGGGAGGCTGCGGATTTTTCATCTGCGGCGGACGCCTAATGCCCGTAGTTGGCGTCGATGTAGTCGGAAATCCCGAAATCCTTCGGAACTGCGGGCGCATCGAGTGGCGTGATGCGGACGTCGGTCACCAGCCGCTGCCGTTTGAAGACCAGCTTTTCGAGAAACGAGTCGATCTCGCCGCGGTTCTCGGTCATCGGCCGCCACGCCATCGAATGATTGGTCTCGGCGACGGAGTAGAACGCGTGCGGAACCCTGCGCCGCGCGAGGTCGTCGGCAATGCTCTTCGAGCCGAACAGCCAGACCCCGTCGACACCGATCGCGCCGTAGGGCACATTGCGGTCGGCGTCGCCGTGGAAAAGCAGCATCGGCGCGGGATCGCGCGCCCAGCGCAGGCTGTCCTGCGTATCGCAAACGGCTCCCGCAAAGGCGATTACCCCGGCGTAGCTAAAGTCCTGCGTGAACTTCCCGGCGGTCAGCGGATGCCCGTTGCAAAGCCAGTACTCGCCCATCAGCACCGTGATGGCCCCGGCGCTCGACCCGCACGTCACGATCCGCGAAGGATCGACGTCCGGCATATGCCGGCAGATATAGGCCGTGGCGTCGTAGAGGTCCTCCGTCGCCATCGAAAGCGTCATGTCCAACGCCTGCGTGAAATGCTCCTCGTCGAGCAGGCCGGCCTGTCTGGCCCGCTTCATCCCCAGCCGGTAGTCGATCGACACGACGACGAACCCCTTGCGGGCGTAGTAGTCGAAGAAGGGGCGGAAACGCCGGTTGTCCCGCGTTCCGGTCATAAAGCCGCCGCCGAAAAGGAACATCAGGCAGGGTTTCGCCCGGCTGTCGGGCGAGAGGAGCGCATAACGGTCCAGCCGCAGCGTGTCGGCATCCCGCACGGCATAGACGAAGGTCTCTTTTTCGATCTTCCGCGGCGTCGCATCGTCGTTCTGCGCCCCGGCCGGCGTCCACAGAAACAGTGCAGCGATCAGAAACAGACGTCTCATGTCACTGCATCTCTTCGTGGGCGTAGCGGATCGCCCGGTTCAGAATGGCGATGAACGGCTGCGTGCGGCGGAACTGCTCGACGGTGCGTTCCAGCAGGTCGGGTGCGAGCAGGAACTCCTCGGCGATGGGCTGTTCGAGGTAGAAATCCTTCAGCTTCAGCATCTCGGCATAGGGGCTGTCGACCGGGAATCCCGTCGGGACCCGCTTGAGCCTGTTGCCGCTGCACAGCCGGAACCCTTTGGCCTTCCGGATCGCCGCCTCGATCTGCGCGCCGTTGTCGAGCACCTCCTCGCGGATCGACCGCAGCACCGTCGGCTCGATGCACACGGCGCCCGCCGAAAGCAGGTTGCAGCACACCAGCGAGTCGCAGCAGGGTTCGATGTGGAAATAGTATCCCGCGAAACCCGATTTCTTGCCCTTCGGCGCAATGTAAGCCCCGATATAGGTCTTGTAGGGCGACTTGTCGGGCGAGAAACGCGTGTCGCGGGCGATCCGGTAGGTGCAGTCCTGCGGACGCAGGCCGCGCACCTCGGGGTCGAACGACGCGATGCCCCCGATCAGCTGTCCGGTGAAATCGGCGAACCGTCCCTTCACACGGGTCCATTCGGCGCGGTGGGCGTCGAACCATTCCCGGGTGTTGTCGTCGTGCAGCCGGCGGAAGAAGTCGATGACCTCCTTCATCTTACCACGCGAAAAGCGGATAGTCGGCCATCAGCGCGTTCACGTCCTTGCGCACGGCGGCGATGTTCGCTTCGTTCTCCGGGTCGTGCAGCACGCGGTCGATCAGCCCGACGATGTAGTCCATCTTGTCCTCCTTCAGGCCGCGCGTGGTGATGGCCGGGGTTCCGAAGCGCAGACCCGAGGTCTGGAACGGCGACCGGCTGTCGAACGGAACCATGTTCTTGTTGGTGGTGATGTCGGCGGCCACGAGGCACTTCTCGGCCAGCTTGCCCGTCAGTTCGGGGAACTTCGTGCGCAGGTCGACGAGCATCAGGTGGTTGTCCGTGCCGCCCGAGACGATCTTGTAGCCGCGCTCGACGAAGGCGGCGGCCATGGCTGCGGCGTTCTTCTGCACCTGCGTCTGATACTCCTTGTAGGCGGGTTCCAACGCTTCGCCGAAGGCTACGGCCTTGGCGGCGATGACGTGCTCCAGCGGACCGCCCTGGATGCCCGGGAAGACGGCCGAATTGAGGATCTGCGACATCATCTTCACGGCGCCCTTCGGCGTGGTCTGGCCCCAGGGGTTCTCGAAGTCCTTGCCCATCAAGATGATGCCGCCGCGCGGGCCGCGCAGGGTCTTGTGGGTCGTCGAGGTGACGATATGCGCGTATTTCACAGGGTTCTCCAGCAGCCCCGCGGCGATCAGACCGGCCGTGTGGGCCATGTCCACCATCAGCAGCGCGCCCACCTTGTCGGCGATCTCGCGCATGCGTTTGTAATCCCACTCGCGCGAGTAGGCCGAGGCGCCGCCGACGATCAGTTTCGGCTTGCACTCCAGGGCCTTGCGCTCCATGGCGTCGTAGTCGATCACGCCCGTGGCCTCGTCGAGCTGATAGCCCACGGCCTTGAAATATCTACCCGACATGTTGACCGGCGAACCGTGCGAGAGGTGTCCTCCGTGTGCAAGGTCCAGTCCCATGAACGTATCGCCCGGCTGCATGCAGGCGAAGAAAACGGCCATGTTGGCCTGTGCGCCCGAATGGGGCTGCACGTTGGCGTACTCCGCGCCGTAGAGACGGCAGATGCGCTCGATGGCCAGCGTCTCGACCTTGTCCACGACCTCGCAGCCGCCGTAGTAGCGCGCTCCGGGATAGCCTTCGGCGTATTTGTTGGTCAAGACCGAACCCATGGCCTCCATCACCTGGTCGCTGACGAAGTTCTCCGAAGCGATCAGTTCGATGCCATGCATCTGGCGGTTGCGCTCGGCGGCAATCAAATCGAAAATCTGGGAATCTCTTTTCATATCGTTATAAGGATTTTGGAATGCTGTTTACGGTCGGTAAAGATAAGCAAAAATGCCGAAATTCGCTCCGCGGGCAGGCGATTAAGATATTTTTCCTATATTTGCGAATAAAAATTGGCAGATATTGCCTTAAAAATATAAAAGAATTATGAAATTACTGGATGGAAAAGTGGCCGTTGTGACCGGCGCCGCACGCGGCATCGGCAAGGCCATCGCACTCGAATTCGCCAAAGAGGGCGCCAACGTGGCGTTCACCGACCTTGCGATCGACGAGAACGGCAAGGCTACCGAAGCCGAAATCGCCGCGCTGGGCGTGAAAGCCAAGGGCTATGCCTCGAACGCAGCCAACTTCGAAGAGACGCACGCGGTCATCGACCAGATCATAAAGGATTTCGGCCGTATCGACATCCTTGTGAACAACGCCGGAATCACCAAGGACGGCCTGATGATGCGCATGTCCGAGGCCCAGTGGGATGCCGTGCTGACGGTCAACCTCAAGTCGGCGTTCAACTTCATCCACGCCGTCGTGCCGGTCATGGCGCGCCAGAAAAGCGGCTCGATCATCAACATGTCGTCGGTGGTGGGCGTCAGCGGCAACGCCGGCCAGTGCAACTACTCGGCCTCGAAAGCCGGCATGATCGGCCTTGCGAAGTCGATCGCCAAGGAGATGGGTCCGCGCGGCATTCGCGCCAACGCCATCGCCCCGGGCTTCATTATGACCGAGATGACCGACAAACTGCCCGACGAGGTGAAGGAGGGCTGGTACAAGCAGATTCCGCTGCGCCGCGGCGGCACGCCGGAGGATGTCGCCAAGGTGGCGCTGTTCCTCGCGTCGGACCTTTCGTCGTATGTCAGCGGGCAGGTCATCCACTGCTGCGGAGCGATGAACTGTTAAGAAGCTGAACGCAATACGCGAAAAGATGCCTTTGGCATCGGACATTGAATAAAATGCCCGCCGAACAAGTTCGAGCGGGCATTTTATTCAATATCAGGTCTCCCGCAGGAATTTTCGCGTATTGCCGAAGCGCCGCCAACAATCACGGCACGAAAGCGCAGCGTGTGCCGTAATTGCCTGAACAGCCTGCGCAACTTGCATCTTTTTTGCTGCCCTCCGGCGTCGCAACGACGCTTCCGGCAGACCGGAAGGTTTCTGCGGACCGGATTTGCTTCCGTCCCGCATTTTACTATCTTTGCAACATGAAACGACTCGTAACCTTGCTCGCGGCGCTGGCCGCGCTCCAGACATACGCCCAGAGAATCGAGGCGACGCTTCCCAGCCCCGACGCCAAGTCGCTGGGCATGGGCGGCGTGATGATGACCACCCTTTCCGGTTCGCACGCCATCTACAACAACTCCGCGACGGCCATCTTCTCGCACACGCCGTCGCAGGTCTCCTCCTCCTATTACGGACAGCGGAGCTTCGACTATTACGCCGTGTCGGGATTCTGCCGGTTCGACAACATCAACCTCGTGCAGGCCGGCTGGCGGCAGTTCCTCCGCGAACACGGCAACAACGACATGGCCGTCGACCTGGGTTATGCGCGCCGCATCGGCGACCGGTGGGCCGTCGGCATCGTCGGCCGCTACATGCACCTCAAACGCCCCGACATCTCGGCCGACGCGCTGGCCGTGGATTTGAGCGCCGCGTGGCAGCGGCCGCTGGAGAACGTCGGCAGCTACTCGACGCTGCGCGCAGGCGCCAAGCTGGGCAACCTGGGCGGGTATCTCCGCGATACGGAATACACCCTGCCGATGGATTTCACCGTGGGCGCGGCTCTCGACACGTTCCTCACCGATGCGCACGAAATCACGGTCGGAACCGACCTGGGCTACTATTTCTCGCCCTCCGCGGTCCGCGGTTTCCAGATGTCGCTGGGCGCCGAGTACAACCTGATGCAGCTCGTGCAGCTGCGCACCGGCTACCACTACGGCGAACGGCGCGACTACTACCCGAGCTACTGGACCGTCGGCGCGGGACTGCGCATCCTCCACCTGCGGCTCGATTTCGCCTACCTCTTCGCCAAGAAGCACTCGCTGCTGCGCAACACATACAGCATCAGTTTCGGGTTGGATTTCTGACGTAAAACCGGCAAGCCCGACACGCTCGGGGTTCATCCCGGGCCGAACCTGCCGACTCCACACCGGGCCGCGGCGTCATTCATTCCGACAATCCCTCCGGGTCTCCCTCGTCAAAGGGAGACTTTTCATTTTCCGTTTTCGGAGAGATATTCCAGAATCCCCTCGCAGCCGTCTTCCAGCATGTCGAGCACCAGTTCGAAGCCCTCGTGGCCCTCGTAGTAGGGATCGGGCACGTAGGTGCGGTCGGGATGGCGGCGGCAGAACTCCGCCATGCGGAAAATCTTCCGCGCAGCCTCGCGCGACGGAGCCAGCCGGTTGAGCGACTCGTAGTTCATGTCGTCCATCGCCACGATCATGTCGAAGCGGTCGAAATCCTCCTCCCGGACCTGCCGCGAACGGTGCGTCAGCGCATAGCCGCGGCGCGAGGCCGCGCTGCGCATGCGCGGATCGGGCAGTTCGCCGCGGTGTCCCCCGTAGGTTCCCGCGGAGTCGATCCCGAACGTCCCGGACAGGCCGCGTCGCTCCACGATGCGGCGCATGATGCCCTCGGCGGCCGGAGAACGGCAGATATTGCCGAGGCAGACAAACAATAATCTCGTTTTCATATGGTTGAAATTTCAGATGCTTTCCGGACCGACGCCCCGCAAGGAGCCGGAAAAAGGGCGGTTCATGGCCTGCCGTCATTGTCCGTTCCGGCAAATGCAGCCCGTCAGATGGTCGTTGACGAACCCCGAGGCCTGCAAATGGGCGTAACAAATCGTGGGGCCGAAAAATTTGAAACCCCGTTTTTTCATGTCCCGGCTCATGGCGTCGGATTCGGGTGACGACGCCGGAATCTCGTTCAGGGAGCGGAAATGGTTGGTGATCGGCTTTCCGCCGGGAAAGAACGACAGCGTGTAGTCCCTGAAACTGCCGAACTCCTCCTGCACGGCGAGGAACAGCCGCGCATTCGTGATGGTCGCTTTGATTTTCAGCCGGTTTTTCACGATGCCGTCGAAGTGCATCAGCCGTTCGACATCGTCATCGGTCATCCGCGCCACCTTCCCGGCGTCGAAATTGCAAAAGGCCTTGCGGTAGCCCTCCCGCTTCCGGAGAATCGTTATCCAGCTCAACCCGGCCTGGGCGCTCTCCAGCACGAGGAATTCGAACAGCTTCCCGTCGTCGGTCACCGGTTTCCCCCACTCCTCGTCGTGGTATTTCACATACAGCCCGTCGGTTCCGCACCAACCGCAGCGTCCGTCTATCATATCCTGCATCGTCGTCTCGTTTGGAATACACCGCCAAAGGTAGCAAAAAGTCGGATGGATGCAAAATCGGGCCGCCCCGGTCGGCAAAACCTTCCGACCTGTGAAAAATGTCGTCACGGCGCCGGGGGCGGCGGAACTTCCGGAACGCGAATTGCAGGGAGCCGGGGCATGGGAAAACGAATTTCAGACTGGATCGGACAATACAGGTGCATGGACTGGGCGGTGCTCTACCTGCGGCTGTTCACGGGGGCTTCGATGCTGTTTCACAACATCGGCAAAATACAGAACTACAACGAGATAATCAGTTCATATCCATCGCCGCTTTACATCAATCCGCCGGCCGTGTTCGTCATCGTGACGGTCGCCGAGGCGCTGCTGGCCGTGCTGATCATCATGGGTCTCTGGGTGCGGATGTCGGCCCTCGTCATGTCGCTGGGCATCCTCCTGATGTTCGCCTGGGGCGGATTCGGAGCCGGAGAGCCGGAATTCGCGTGGCTCGGGATCTACGTATTCCTGATCGTTTCGGGCGGCGGACTGTACGCCTTCGACGCGGCTCTGACCCCGTCCGACCGAAAAAAATGACCAATCGAACAATAATATGCACCCCCGCAATCTCCATTTTCGGAGAAATATTGTAACTTTGTCACGATTTGTTTTCATTAAAAACCAACAAAATCAGAACGTAATGAAGATGAAAGTGATTGCAATGCTGGCCGCCTTCGCGCTGACCGCATCGGCCGTTCAGGCACAGGAACTGCCCCGCAAAGTGCAGAACGTCGAGGTGCTCGATCTGGACGGCAAGCCGGCCAAGCTCCCCTATTTCGGCGAAAAGAACCTGATGATATTCTACGTGGACCCCGACCGGCACAAGCAGAACGAGGATTTCACCATCGAACTGGAGCAGAACCACCGCGCCGAAAGCGACAATATCCACGGCTTCGGCGTGATGAACCTCAAGGACGCCCCGATGGTCCCCAACGGCATGGCCCGCAACATGGCCAAGAAACGCACGGCCAAGAACGGCGCCACGGTCCTCGCCGACCAGAACCGCATTTTAAGCACGGCGTGGGCGCTGGGCGACTGCAACAACCAGTTCGTGCTGATGATCGTATCGAAGGAGGGGGAACTGGTGTTCCTGCGCAAGGGCGAGCTTTCCGACGCCGACAAGGAGGCCTTCTACGAAACCATCGAAAAGTACAAATAGGCCCGGATGCTGCGCCGCCCCGCCGTTCTGCTCCTCATAAGCGCAGGCATGCACCTCACGGCGCATGCCCAGGAGACCGCCATCCGCTCCTCCGACGGCGACTCGCTCCGCTACTCCTACACCCCGCTGCCGCCGCAGGCTCCCGAAAAGAGACCCTTTCTGCGGCGCGTCGTCGATTATTTCGGGGAGTCGACCACCGACAAGACCTTCGAGAAAAAGATAGATTTCACCTTCGCCGGAGGTCCCAGCTACTCGAAGAACACGAGTTTCGGCATCGGGCTGCTGGCTGCGGGACTCTACCGCCTCGACCGCACGGACTCGATCACGGCGCCGTCGGACGTCTCGATCTTCGGCAACGTCTCGGTGTCGGGCTTCTATGCGCTGGGCGTGACGGGAAACAACATTTTCTCGCACAACAAACGCCGCATAAACTATACGGTGATGTTCGCCTCGGCGCCCCGCAGTTTCTGGGGAATCGGTTACGACGCCGGGCGGTACAATCCCGAGAGCACCTACTCCGAAAAGCGTTATCTGGTCGAAGGGCGCTACCTGCACGAGTTCCTGCCCCACGCCTACATCGGAGGACTGGTGAGCTTCGAGCATGTGCGGGGGCTGAAATTTTCAGACCCGGCCTACCTCGCAGGGCAGAAACAGCGCTATACGGCCACGGGCGTCGGCGCAATTCTGGAATACGACTCGCGGGACTTCATCCCCAGCCCGTTCCGGGGCGTCTACGTGAGTTTTCAGGAGACGCTGTTCCCCAAGGGGCTGGGCAACTGCGGCAAGACGCTGCGGCGCACGACCTTCACGGCCGACGCTTACGGGCAGGTCTGGAAAGGCGGCGTTCTGGCTGCGGATCTGTATGCCGTATTCAACTCCGACGGCACTCCGTGGCCGATGCTCGCCCGCATGGGCGGAGGCCAGCGGATGCGCGGCTACTACCAGGGCCGCTATACGGACAACGACATGATCACCGTGCAGGTCGAACTGCGCCAGCGCATCTGGAGACGGATCGGATGCGCGGTATGGGGCGGCGCGGGCAACGTTTTCCCCTCGCTGTCGCGATTCGACTGGTCGCAGACGCTGCCCAACTACGGCGCAGGACTCCGGTGGGAACTGAAAAAACGGGTGAACGTGCGCCTCGACTACGGATTCGGCAAGAAAACGAGCGGTTTCCTGCTGAACATCAACGAGGCTTTTTAAGAGAATTTGTATGAATGCCGATCTGAATAACGCGAATAAGACGAACCGCCGGAGGACGGTCAAGACCCGCAGCCGCTTCACGACGCTGCTGACCGTCTATTTCTTCGTGGCGCTGATCATCCCCAACTGCGTGCTGGCCAATACGGAGCCTTACTCGGTGTGGACCGTCGAGGCGCTGATCCTCATGCCGCTGGGATTCTACATAATGTGGAGCGTGGCGCTGCGGCGTTCGGGCGTGATGATCTGGCTGGCCTTCCCGTTCATCTTCTTCTGCGCCTTCCAGATCGTGCTGCTGTACCTGTTCGGCAACTCGATCATCGCCACGGACATGTTCACGAACCTGCTGACGACCAATCCGGGCGAGGCGGGCGAACTGCTGGGCAACATCTATCCGTCGGTGGTTCTGGTCTGCGTCATCTACCTGCCGCTGCTGTGGCTCGCGGCCCGCGAGATCGGACACAAACGCTACATCACGCGCACGGCGCGCATGAACATCGGTCTGACCGGGGCGGCGCTCTTCGCCGTGGGCCTGCTGGCCCTGTGGCCCGCCTACCACGTCAGCGAGGAGCGGCACGTGCTGCGCGACGAGATTTTCCCGCTCAACATCATGTACAACCTCGGGTTGAGCGGCTCGGAATTCCGCAAGTCGTACAACTTCCACAAAACCTCCGAGGGCTTCACCTACGAGGCCGAACGCACGGCCGAAGCTCCGGGACGCGAGGTCTACGTATATATCATAGGGGAGGCGTCGCGCGCGATGAACTGGCAGCTCTACGGCTACGGGCGGGAGACCAATCCCCTGCTCTCCGGAGTCGGCGATCTGGTGGTTTTCCGCGACGTGCTGACCCAGAGCAACACCACCCACAAGAGCGTGCCGCTGATCCTCTCGTCCGTAGCCACCGGCGAACACGAGGAGCTGTACCGCCGCAAGGGCCTTCCGGCGCTCTTCAACGAGGCGGGATTCGACACGTGGTTCATCTCCAACCAGTCGCCGCAGGGCGCGATGATCGACCACCTGGCCCACGACGCCAGACACGTGATCTACATCCGCTCGCCGCGCCACGACACGCAGCTGCTCGACGAGATGCGCAAGGCGCTCGAAAGAAGCACGTCGCAGAAACTCCTTTTCGTGCTCCACTGCTACGGTTCGCACTTCAGCTACCACCAGCGCTATCCGCGCGAGTTCGCCCATTTCCAGCCCGACAACGACGTGGCGATCGCCCGGCAGCACCGTCCGATGCTCGTCAACGCCTACGACAACTCGATCCGTTACACGGATTATTTCCTCGCGCAGACCATTGATTACCTGCGGTCGCTGAAAGGCACTTCATCGGCCCTGCTCTACTGCGCGGACCACGGCGAGGACCTGATCGACGACGACCGCGAACGCTTCCTGCACGCCTCGCCCACGACGACGGCCTATCAGCTCTACGTGGCGTCGCTGGCCTGGTTCTCGGAGGATTACCGGACCCATTTCCCCGAAAAGGCCGCCGCCGCCGAGGCCAACGAGACGGCTCCCGCGACGACCCACGCGCTGTTTCACACGATGGCCGACATGGCTTCGATCCGCGGACGGTTCCTCTCGACAAAGGTCTCGCTCGTAAGCCCCGATTTCGACCGCACGGCTCCGCGCCGCTACCTGAACGACCACAACGAAGCCGTGCCCTTCCGCAAGACGGGCCTGCGGCACGAGGACATGGAGGTGTTCCGGAGGTACGGAATCGAACTTTAGGTTCCGATTTCAGGCGGCTATTTCCGCACATCCCCCGTTTTCGATTTCAGAGACGCCTATTCGCGCCTGAACGAAACGCGGCACGGATGGGGCGTATAAAAACACCCATTCGTACCGCGTGAGAGCAAGTGCAGAGACGCCCTATAAAACCGGAAACGATAAAGGCTGCCCCGAAGGACAGCCTTTATCGTTGTGCGGAACTCAATTATTTCGCAGCTTCTACGGAAACCTTGCGGAACTCCTTCATCAGCTTCGAAATTTCGAGAGCCGATTTGCGGGCGCGCGTGCCGGCAGCCTTGTTGTTCTTCTCTACCTGGGCAGCTGCGTTGGCTGCAAACACCTCAAACTCTGCGTTGATCTTTTCTACTAATTCTTTCATAGTTTTATTTATTAAATTGGGTTTGTTATCAACGCAAAGATATAAAAATATTCTAAACAACATCATTCGGAACGGGAAAAACAGTTTTTTTTTGCAGGAAAAACCCTATTTCAAGGGGCTGACGGTACGTTTTTTGCCTTTCCTGCGGGGTAAAACATACCCTTATGGACAGACTTTTTCCCGCCGCATGTCTTTTCGCCGCGCTCCTCACGGGCTGCGCGCAACATACGCCGAAACAGGCGGCGCCTCCCCTGCGGGTCGGGGTGGCCGAAGCCGCCGTCGACAGCGTACCCAACCGCATGAGTTTCATCGGTTACCTCGCGAGCAACTTCGACGCCGTGATCCAGCCGCGCGTGAACGGCTATCTCTCGTCGAAGCAATACGGCAACGGCATGCCCGTACGGCGCGGCCAGCTGCTGTTCACCATCGACCCCGACCAGCTGTCGACCTCAATGCTGGCGGCCGAAGCCGAACTCGAATCGGCCCGCGCGCAGGCCCTCGAGGCCCGCAACAACTACGACCGCGCCGTACCGCTGGCGCGCATCGATGCCATCAGCCAGTCGCAGCTGGACCAGTACACGGCCCAATGGAAGGCCGCCGAGGCCTCGGTGCGCTCGGCGGAGCAGTCGCTGCGCAACGCCCGCATGAACGTGGGATACACCGAGCTGCGCTCGCCCATCGACGGCATCATCGAGCACACGGCGGCGCACGTGGGCGACTACGTGGGTCCCGGCACGCAGTTCAGCGTGCTGACGACCGTGTCGAACATCGACACGCTGACGGTCGACGTGGCGATTCCGATGTCGCAGTACCTGCGCTATGCGGGCGACCGGACTTCGATCTACGACAACGAAGGGCTGCTGTCGGACATCCGTCTCGTGCTGGCCGACGGCTCGCGATACCCGCTCGGAGGAATCTACGACTACACGCGCAAGGATGTCTCGTCGACCACCGGGACGCTCGTCGTGGTGGTGATGTTCCCCAATCCCGACGAGACGCTGAAGCCCGGACAGTTCGCCCGCGTGGAGGCCAGCGTGGGCCCCGTGCGGCCGCGCGTCGTCGTGCCCCAGCAGGCCGTGAGCCAGACGCAGGACATCGCGTCGGTGTGGGTCGTGGAGGCCGACAGCACGGTGCACTACCGCCGCGTCACCCCGGGCGACACCTACGGCGCGATGTGGTGCATCGACGAGGGACTCGACCGGGGCGAACGGGTCGTGGTCGCCGGGCAGCAGAAACTGCACGACGGCGCAAAGGTGATCCCCGAAAACCCGACTGCGCGGAGGACTGAACAGGCCGCCGCTGCGGAGCAGGCGGGCAAGCGTCTCGAAAAACGGTAGTCCTATGGAAAAATTCTTTGTTTCGCGCCCGATTTTCGCCATTTCGCTGGCCATCGTCATCGTGCTCGTCGGCCTGATCTCGATCATGGGGCTGCCCATCGAACAGTACCCCGACATCACGCCTCCGGTCGTGGAGGTGTCGGCCACCTACGACGGCGCCGACGCCGAGACGGTCAACAACGCCGTGGCGACGCCCGTGGCCCAGGCCGTGATGGGCGTCAGCGACATGCTCTACATGCAGGCCACCTCGGCCAACGACGGTTCGATGGTCCTGCAGGTCACCTTCGACATCGGCTCCGATCCCGACCTCGACGCCATCTTCACCCAGAACAACGTCTCGTCGGCCACGGCCGAACTCCCCGCGACGGTCACCCGGCAGGGGGTCACGACACGCAAGACCATGACGGGATTCCTGATGGTCTACTCGCTGCACAGCGACGGCCGCTACGACGGGGAGTTCCTCTCGAATTACGCCTACATCAATCTCCAGAACGAGCTGCTGAAGATCGACGGCGTGGGCAAGGTCTCGATCATGGGCGCGGGCGAATACGCCATGCGGGTGTGGCTGCGGCCCGACGTGCTGAAATACTACGGCATCGCCGTCGGCGAGGTGACGGCCGCCATCGAGAAGCAGGGCGGCATCTACCCTGCCGGGCAGTTCGGCGCCGAGCCGGCTCCCGACGGCGTGGCCTACACCTATACGGTGACCATGCCGCCGCAGATCTCCACCGCCGCGGAGTTCGCCGACATCGTCGTGCGGACCACCTCCTCGGGCGAACAGATCCGTCTGGGCGACATCGCCGAGGTGTCGCTCGGCAGCCAGACCTACGGCGTAAGCTCGTCCTACGAGAGCGACCCGACGGCCATGATCGTCATTTACCAGCAGCCGGGCAGCAACGCCGTGGCTGTGGGCGGCAAGGTCAAGGCCGCGATGGAACGCCTCTCGCAGCGGTTTCCGGACGGCGTCGAGGCCGCCACGATCGTCGACAGCACCACGAGCATCGACGCCGGCGTGAAGGACATCTTCCGCACGCTCGTCATCGCCCTCATACTCGTCATCTTCATCATCTTCCTCTTCCTCCAGGACTGGCGCGCGACGGTCATTCCCCTGGTGGCGATCCCCGTGTCGCTCGTCGGCGCCTTCGCGCTGTTCCCGCTGCTGGGATTTTCCATCAACATCATCTCGCTGCTGGGACTGGTGCTGGCCATCGGCCTTGTGGTCGACGACGCCATCGTCGTCGTCGAGGCCGCGCAGGTCAATATCGAACGGGGCATGAAACCCCGCGAGGCGGCGCTGGAGGCCATGCGCAACGTGGCCTCGCCGATCGTCGCCACGACAGTCGTGCTGCTGGCCGTATTCATCCCCGTGTCGTTCACCGGCGGCATCACGGGGCGGCTGTTCCAGCAGTTTTCGGTGACGATCGCCGTTTCGGTGGTCATCTCGGCCTTCAACGCCCTGACGCTCTCCCCGGCGCTCTGCGCCCTGCTGCTGCGACGCCGGGAACCGTCGCAAAAGGGATTTTTCGCCGCCTTCAACCGCTGGTTCGCACGGCAGATGGACCGTTACACGGCCTTCACGCCGACGCTGATGCGCCGCGTCGCCCGCACGGGCGTGTTCGTGGCCGTGGTCCTCGGGGTGATCTTCGTCGTGTGGCGCAAACTGCCCGCGGGATTCCTCCCCGAGGAGGATCAGGGCTACGTGATGGTGATGGTCTCGACGCCCGAAGCCTCGTCGCTGCAAGTGACCCGACAGGTGATGGCCGACGCCGACGCCGTGATCCGCATGCTTCCCGAGGTCGCCTCGACGTCGTTCGCCGCGGGATTCAACATGATGGCCGGCATCGCCTCGACGTCGAGCGGCATCATCTTCGTCAAACTCGTCGACTACTCCGACCGCAGGCTCTCGGCCATGCAGATCGCCCAGCGGCTCACCGGAGAACTTTACGTCGCGGTTCCGGGGGCCGAATGCTACGCCTTCATCCCGCCTTCGATTCCCGGACTGGGCGTCACCTCGGGCGTCTCGGTCGAGGTGCAGGACCTCGAAGGGCGCGGCACGGCCTACCTGATGGAAAACGCCGGGCGGCTGATGGATTCGCTGCGCAAAAATCCCGCGATCGCCTCGGTCACCACGCAGTTCGACGCCGGGGTTCCCCAGCGGCGGCTGCGTATCGACAAGCAGCAGGCGCTGGCCGCCGGCGTGGACCTCGGGACGCTCTACGGCGAGCTGACCACCCTGCTGGGCGGCGCGTACATCAACAATTTCACACGCTTCGGCAAACTCTACCAGACCTACATCCAGGCCGCGCCCGACTACCGCCTCGACCGGCGGTCGCTGGACAGCTACTACGTCACCTCGGCCTCGGGCGAGAGCGTTCCCGTGGCATCGCTGATCGACGTGGCGGACACCGTGGGCGTGGAGTACGTCTCGCAGTTCAACCTCTACCGTTCCGTCTCGCTCACCGTCACCCCCGCGGCGCGGGCCTCGACGACGACCGTCATGCGGGAAATCACCACTACGGCCGCCGAAACGCTGCCCGACGACATCGGCACGGCGTGGAGCGGAACCTCCTATCAGGAGGCCAACGCCTCGAAGACCGGCGGGCTGGTCTACGCGCTGGCCCTCGTGTTCGTGTTCCTCGCGCTGGCGGCCCTCTACGAATCGTGGGGGCTGCCGCTGGCGATCCTGATGAGCGTGCCGGTGGCGGTGCTGGGCGCGGTGCTGTTCGTCGGAGGCTCGCACCTGATGAACAGCCTGTACGTCAACGACATCTACATGCAGATCTCGCTCGTCATGCTGATCGGGCTGGCGGCCAAGAACGCCATTCTGGTCGTCGAATACGCCGACCGGCTGTTCCGCGAGCAGGGCGTCTCGCTGATGGACGCCGCCATCGGAGCCGCGAAACTGCGCGTGCGACCGATCATTATGACCGCCTTCGCCTTCATCCTGGGCGTCATGCCCCTCGTCTTCGCCAGCGGCGTCTACGCCACGGCCCGCAACATCATGGGCGTGGCCCTCGTGGGCGGCATGCTCTTCGCCACACTGCTGGGCATCTTCGTCTACCCCGCGCTCTACTATTTCGTCGGGAAGATCGGCCGCTTCGAACAGCGCCGCGAACTTAAAAAACAGGAGGAGAACGCATGAAAACGCAACTTACGATAGCCGCCGCCGTGCTGACGCTGGCCGCCTGCACCCCGAAATTCTACCCGCCGCAGATCGCGACGCCCGAAAGTTACGTCTACGGCGCGGGCTTCTCGTCCGACACGACGGGCGTGGGCGAACGCTGGTGGGAACTCTTCGGCGACACGACGCTCGACGCGCTGGTCGAACAGGCGTTGGCGAACAACCGCGACGTGGCCGTAGCGGCCGCGCGCGTCCAGCAGGCCCGGGCCAACCTCAAGACCGTAAGGGCGCAATACCTGCCGCAGATCGGCGCGGAAGCCACCGCCGAGGGCGAATATACGCCCGAGACGAAAATCGTGCAGTCGTATGCCGTCGAACCGACCCTCTCGTGGGAACTGTCGCTGTTCGGGGCGCTGCGCAACGCCAAACGGGCCGCAAAGGCCGAAATCGCGGCCTCGGAGTGGGCTTTGGCGGGCGTCAGGCTCTCGCTGGCCGCCGAGGTCGCCACGACCTACTTCACGCTGCTGGAGTATGAACGCGACCTCTCGATCGCCCGCCAGACCCTCCGGCTGCGGCGCGAATCGGCCGCGCTGATCGACTCGATGTTCCGCTACGGCATGTCCGACGGCGTGGCGCTGGAGCAGGCCCGGAGCCTGGTCTACACCGCCGAGGCGGACATTCCGCAGTACTGCCGCGCCGTGGAGCAGACGTGGCTTTCGATGGGAATTCTGTTAGGCGAGACGCCCTCCCGGGCGCGGCTTTCCGGAGCGGGGCTGCGACTGCTGACCGACTACCGCCCCGCGGACATTCCCGTGGGACTGCCCTCGGAGCTGCTCAAACGCCGCCCCGACATCCGCCAGGCGCATTTCAACATGTTGCAGGCGGCGGCGCAGGCCGGGCAGGCTCGGAGCGCGCGATTCCCGTCCATCTCGCTGACTGCCAAAGGAGGAGTTGTATCCAGTTCAATCAAAGGTTTAACTGCGGCGAACCCCTGGGCGTGGGATGCGCTGGGTTCCGTCGCCGAGCCGATTTTCGGATTCGGGAAACTGCGCAACGCCGAGCGCGCCGCGATGGCGGCCTACACCCAGTCGGCCAAGACCTACGAGCAGACCGTGCTGACGGCGTTCGCCGATGTGGAAAAGGCGCTGGTGGCCATCGCCACCTACCGCAGCCAGACCGAGCGCACGGGCGAACTGGTGCTCTCCAACGACCGCATCGCCACGATGACCCGCGCGCTCTACCGCAGCGGACTGTCCGACTACCTCGACGTGATCGACGCCGAGCGCAGTCTCTACCAGTCGCAGATGTCGCACGTCAACCTCGTCGTGCAGCAGTATATCAACTACGTCACGCTCTGCAAGGCGCTGGGCGGAGGATGGGTTGCCGCAGTGCAGAATTAAGGATATACCTACTTATGAGGATTGCGCAAGTCGCCGCAAAATCGTATCTTTGGGCGCAAAAATACAGTAGAAAAAATGCGCTTATCCGAACTGAAGACCGGCGAATCGGCGACGATTGTCAAAGTGATGGGCCACGGAGGCTTTCGCCGCCGCATCATGGAGATGGGTTTTGTCCGCGGACAGCGGGTCGAAGTGATTCTGAACGCCCCCCTGAAGGATCCGATCGAGTATAAAATCATGGGCTACGACATCTCGCTGCGGCGCAGCGAGGCCGATATGGTCGTCGTGCTCACCGACGACGAAGCCGGGGAGTACCTCGCGCGGCGCGAACACCACCGCCATCACCGCCACGCACACTCCGGGGAGTGCGGATGCCCCGCGGCGGAGACTGCGCCCGCGGAAATCCGGACGGAGGAGTTCGGCGCGACGGAATCCGACGAGGCGTGCTGCGCGAGCATCGACGAGGTCGTGGCGCGCCACTCCCGCACCATCGCCGTCGCGCTGGTGGGCAACCCCAACAGCGGCAAGACCTCGCTTTTCAACGCCATATCGGGCGGCCACGAGCATGTGGGCAATTACAGCGGCGTGACCGTCGGGGCCAAGATCGGCCACCGCACCTACCGCGGCTACAGTTTCGAGGTCACCGACCTGCCCGGAACCTACGCCCTCTCGGCCTACACGCCCGAGGAGCGTTATGTGCGTCACCACCTCGCCACGAAGACCCCCGACGTGGTGATAAACTCGGTAGTCGCCTCGAATTTAGAGCGAAACCTATACTTAACTACCGAACTGATTGATATAAACCCGCGCATGGTCGTGGCGCTCAACATGTTCGACGAGTTGCAGGACAGCGGCGCGAAACTCGATTACGACAGTCTGGGCCGCATGCTGGGCGTGCCGATGGTTCCCGTAGAGGCGCGCAACAACCGCGGCATAGAGGCTCTGCTGGACACGGTGATCGACGTTTTCGAGAACCGCGACGAGCGCGTGCGCCACATCCATATCAACATGGGCCCCGTGATCGACGAGGGGCTGCGCAAACTCAACGGCGACATGAGCGCCTTCCGCGACGAACTCCCGAAAAACTTCCCGCCCCGCTACTACGCGATGAAGATGCTCGAGGGCGACCGGCAGGCCGAAGAGAGCCTCCGCGGCTGCGAGCGTTACGGGGTGTGGGCCGAAATCCGCGACCGCGAGGCCCGGCGCATCGCCGGGGAGCTGGGCGAGGATGTCGAAACGGCCTTCGCCAACCAGAAATACGGATTCATCCAGGGTGCGCTGAAGGAGACCTTCACCCCCGGACGGCGCGAGGAGGTGACGACGACAGCCATGATCGACACCTTCGTGACGCACAAGCTGTGGGGATTCCCGATCTTCTTCGCGCTGATGTGGCTCATGTTCTGGTGCACGTTCAGCCTCGGAGCCTATCCGCAGGAGTGGATCGACGCGCTGGTGGGATGGATCGGCGGCGCGGCGGACGCGCTGCTGCCCGCGGGGCCGCTCCGCGACCTGCTGGTCGACGGCGTTATCGGCGGCGTGGGGGCCGTGATCGTCTTCCTGCCCAACATTATGATCCTTTACCTCTTCATCTCGTTCATGGAGGATTCGGGCTACCTGGCCCGCGCGGCGTTCATCATGGACCGCGTGATGCACCGCATCGGAGTGCACGGGAAATCGTTCATCCCGCTGATCATGGGCTTCGGCTGCAACGTGCCCGCGATCATGGCCTGCCGGACCATCGAAAGCCGCAGCAGCCGCCTGATAACCATACTCATTACGCCGTTCATGTCATGCAGCGCGCGAATACCGATCTACCTCCTGCTGGCGGGCACGTTCTTCGCCGCCGACGCCGGGACGGTGATGCTGGGCCTCTACGCGCTGGGGATCGTGCTGGCTGTCGTTACGGCGCGGCTGATGCGGCGGTTCCTCTTCCCGGTGGACGAGACGCCGTTCGTGATGGAGCTGCCGCCCTACCGCCTCCCGACGTGGAAAACCACGCTCAGCCACATGTGGGACAAGTGTGCGCAGTACCTCAAGAAGATGGGCGGCATGATCCTGATCGCTTCGGTCATCGTGTGGTTTTTGAGCTACTACCCCCGCACGGACGCCGCCGCCGGAACCGAGGCGCACTACGAAAATTCCTACCTCGGACGGCTCGGCAAGGGCTGCGAGCCGGTGTTCAGCCCCCTGGGATTCAATTGGAAAGCCGGCGTGTCCCTGCTGTCGGGCCTCCCGGCCAAAGAGATCGTGGTGTCGACGCTCGGCGTGCTCTACTCCGAAGGCGCCGCGACCGCTCCCGCAGAGCAGGAGGCCGTGATCGGCGGTGCGGACGGCGCGACGGAAATCATCGTGAAAACGGACGATCCGACGCCGGCAAAGGCATTCCGGACCGCGGAAGAGGAGGAGGCGGACTCGCTCTCGCAGCGGCTGCTCGCGAGCGGCGACTTCACGACGGCCTCGGCGCTGGCGTTCCTCATCTTCATCCTGCTCTACATGCCCTGCATCGCCACGGTGGCCGCCATCGGCGCCGAAGCCGGGTGGAAATGGGCTGCGGCGTCGGTGGTTTACAACACGACGCTGGCCTGGTTCGTGGCGTGGATCGTATATCGGATCGCACTGATATTCTGAACGATGGACTGGCAGGATTACATCGTCGCAGCCATCGGGCTGGCGGTTGCGGCCATTGTCGCGAGGCGGCTGTGGTGTTTCGCGCGCGGACGGCGGCGGGGAGGATGCGCGTCGTGCGCGTCGGCGCAATGCCCGCTCAAGAAGCGCACCGGCAGGAATTGATTTGCCGGACACGGGCTGCGCCGGGGAGATTCTCCAAATAAATTTGGCATTGCACCCGGCATGCACTATATTTGTCGCCGCAAACGGCGGCAGGGTTCCGGGACCGGCTGAAAAGTCCGGTCCCGAACGTTCAAGGCCCGCCGCCAAAGTCGAACGACGATGACAGGACTTTTTCAGATTCTTCTTTTCTGGCTCATAGGCAATGCGTTGAGCCTTATCACCGGAGGTTACGTGTCGGGCAACATCATCGGCATGATCCTGCTCTTTGCTGCGTTGTGCCTGCGCTGGGTGCGGGCCGAGACGGTGCGCCCCGCGGCGCGGTTCCTGTTGGGGGCCATGGCGCTCTTTTTCGTGCCCTACGGGGTGGGGCTGATGGACTCCTACCGGGTGATCCTCGAAAACCTCTGGGCCATCCTCGTCTCGGGAATCGTCTCGACGATCCTCGTGCTGATCGTCGCCGGCCAGACCTTCCAGAGCCTGAACCGCCGCGCCCGCCTGCGGCACATCAAACAACTCCGCCACGATGCCTGACGCCTCATTTCTCTCCTCGGACCTCTTTCTGCTGACCCTCACCGTGGGGCTTTACTGCCTCGGAGGGATGATCTACCGCCGTACGCGGCTGCCGCTGCTGCATCCCGTGCTGCTGACGTTCGTCGCCGTGATCGTCTTCCTGCGCTGCGCCGGAATCGGCTACGAGCGTTACCGCGACGCCACGGGCATCCTCAATTTCGCCCTCGGCATGTCGGTCGTGGCGCTCGGGTATCTGCTCTACGAACAGTTGGAACGCCTGCGCGGAAGCCTGCTTCCCGTGGGCATGGCCACGCTCGCGGGATGCGTCGTCGGGGTGTTAAGCGTCGTCTATATCGCCATGGCGTTCGGCGCCGAGCGGCAGATTCTCAACTCCATAGCCCCCAAGTCGGTCACGGTGCCCATCGCCGTGTCGGTCGCCGGACCGCTGGGCGGCAACGTCTCGGTGACGTCGGTCGTGGTCTTCTGCGTGGGGATTTTCGGCAGCATCTTCGGCGAATGGATTCTGCGCCGCTGCGGGGTCCGCGACCCCGAGGCCCGGGGATTCGCCCTCGGAGCCGCAGCCCACGGCATCGGCACGGCCCGCGCCATCGAAATAGGAGCCGCCGAAGGGGCTTTGAGCGGTCTGGCCATGGCCCTGATGGGGCTGGCGACGGCGCTGCTCATGCCGCTGATGGAGAAATATCTGTATTAGACGCAAGGCCCTGTGCGCATGCGGCGAAGAAACGAGGCGCGGAGACGTCCGGTTCGCCTTGCAGCGCAGACCGGGGAATTAATGCTCAATTTTTAATTCTTAATTTTTAATTTTATTATTATTTCCCTATCTTTGCCCGGAAAGCATAATCCCAAACATATTCAAGCTATGGCAAAAGCAGTCAACATCGCCCGTTCGCACCGGTTGGACGGCATCGGAGAGTACTATTTTTCGCGCCGTCTGCGCGAGATCGCCGAGATCGAAGCGGCCACCGGCCGCCAGATCGTAAAACTGGCCATGGGCAGCCCCGACCTGCCGCCCCACCAGTCCGTGATCGACCGCCTGGCGAAAGAGGCGCAGCGTCCCGACGTACACAAATACATGTCTTATCAGGGTGAACCCATCCTGCGCAAGGCTTTTGCCGACTGGTACAAGAAATGGTACCGCACCGAGCTGGACTTCAAGTCGGAGGTGCTGCCGCTGATCGGCTCGAAGGAGGGTATCATGCACATCTGCATGACGTTCCTCAATAAGGGCGACAAAGTCCTCGTCCCGAACCCCGGCTACCCCACCTACTCGGCGGCCGTGCGTCTGGCGGGCGGCGAAATGCTCCCCTATGCGCTGAACAAGCAGACCAACTTCTACCCCGACTTCGACGCCATCGAAAAGGCCGGGCTGGACGGTGTGAAGATGATGCTCGTCAACTACCCCAACATGCCGACGGGACAAACCCCCTCGATGGAGCTGTTCCAGAAGATCATCGACTTCGGAGCCAGACACAACATCCTGATCGTACACGACAACCCGTACAGTTTCATCCGCAACGCCGAACACCCGATCTCGATCATGGAGGCCGAGGGCGCGAAGGACGTGGCGCTGGAGATGAACTCGCTGTCGAAAGGCCACTCGATGGCCGGCTGGCGCGTGGGCGTCGTCGTGGGCAAGAAGGAGTGGATCGACTCGATCCTCACGTTCAAGTCGAACATGGACTCGGGTATGTTCTACCCCATTCAGGCCGCTGCCGACACGGCGCTGGCGCTGGGCGAGGAGTGGTTCAAGGAGCTGAACGACATCTACTACGGCCGCGAGAAGCAGGCTTACGAACTGCTCGACGCGCTGGGATGCCGCTACCGCAAGGGACAGGCGGGCCTGTTCGTGTGGGCCGAGCTGCCCGAGGGCTACGAGGGCGACAGCTTCGCATTCTCGGACGAGGTGATGGAGAAGACCGACGTGTTCCTGACCCCCGGCGGCATCTTCGGTTCGGAAGGCAACGGCTACATCCGCATCACGCTCTGCTGCCCCGAGGCGCTGCTGAAGAAGGCCACCGAGAAGATCAAAGCCGCTTTCGGCAAGTAGAGGCGAAATCACGGCCTTACAGAAACAGCCGCCCTTCGGGGGCGGCTGTTTCTCGTTCACGCCTCTCCCGGCATCTCTGCGCGTTGGGCGGAAGCCATTCGCCGCAAAACAGGAAGGTCCCCTCCAGAACGAGGGGACCTTCCCGTATGGCGGAACGAACCGCAACCTACTTCATCAGCCAATGCCGCTTGAGCCACTCGCGGACGGGCAGGTCGTAGAGTTTCAGGCAGGCCCAGGCCAGACCGACGGCAAGCAGGAAAATCGCGACATTCACGAAAATGCCCGTGCCGAGCGGAGCGTCGGGATTCCCGGCCACCCAGGCCATCTGCATATAGACCAGCGGGTAGTGGGTGATGTAGAGCGGGAAGGAGATTTCGCCGAGGAACGTGCAGACGGCCACCGACCGGGCGCCGGCGACACGGCTTCCGGCCCCCCATCGAGACGATCAGCGGGAAGACGAACAGGATGACCAGCGCCTGATAGCCGCCGTCGATCCACGGGGTCGAAACACTCCCGACATGGGGCATGACCAAAGCGGCCGCGATCAGCAGCGAGCACCACCAGAATCCGCCCCGCACGCGGATCGCCGCACCGAGGCGCGAGAGCAGCAGCCCCGCGAAGAAGGGATACAGCAGACGCGAGAAACCGATGTAGATTTGCTCCGGGGTGACGCTCCAGCCGCCGATGACGGTGTAGGCCGCAGAGCGGTCGGCGGAAAGCAGGCCGAACAGGTCGAGATTCAGCGTGAGGTCCAGCGTCAGCACCGCGGCCCCGGCCACGAACAGCCCCAGCACGAATTTCGGGAAGCGCCGGATGACGAGGGCATAGAGGATATTGGCGATGTATTCGTAGAGCAGCGACCATGCGGGTCCGTTCAACGGGCTGGTCTCGCCCCAGCCGCGGATGTCCCACGACGGCAGCGCGGGCAGCATCGTACAGCCCAGCAGGCAGATCAGCAGCACCTCCCACCACTGTACGCCGGCGATCATCGGGAAGGCCGCGGACCCGAAGTAGAAGAACAGCGCGCCGATGAGAGACCCCATGATGACCATCGGATGCAGACGCACCAGGCGGCGCTTGAAGAAGCCCTTGAGCGACATGCGGTTCCAGCGGTCGTCGTAGGCGTAGCCGATCACGAAGCCCGAGAGCACGAAGAAGAAGTCGACGGCCAGATAGCCGTGGTTGAGCACCTGGTAGGCAGGGCCTTTGGAGTAGGTTTCCAGCAGGTGGAAGGCCACCACGATCATCGCCGCCACGCCGCGCAGTCCGTCGAGGATTTCGTAGCGCGGCTTCGAGGCCAGGTAACCGGTTGCGGTCGCAGACATGGGGATCGGACGGGATTCGTTACTCCTCGACGATGCGGATCGAAAGAATCTTGTCGCCCGGGCGGATGTCGTCGATCACGTCCAGCCCTTCGACCACCTGCCCGAAGCAGGTGTGGCGGCCGTCGAGATGCTGCGTATTCTCGCGGTTGTGGCAGATGAAGAACTGCGAACCGCCCGTGTCGCGCCCGGCATGGGCCATCGACAGCACGCCGCGGTCGTGGCGCTGGCGCGGGGCCGACGTCTCGCACTTGATCGTGTAGCCCGGACCTCCCGTGCCGTCGCCCCTGGGGCAGCCGCCCTGGATCACGAAGTCGGGAATCACACGGTGGAAGGTCAGCCCGTCGTAGAAGTTGTGTCCGGCCAGTTCGACGAAGTTGGCCACGGTTCCGGGGGTCTCGTCGGCATACAGCTCGGCTTTCATCGTCCCCTTTTCGGTCGAAATAATTGCGTACTTTTTCATGGATCGGTTTTATGGTCCGGTTCCGGCTGAACGGCCCGCGGTTTTCGCGGGTCGCTCGCGGCCGGGAAGCCGGAGTTGTCGTTATTCGGTGACTTTCACTTTTGCGGCGGCGGCGCAAACCCGTTCGCGCAAGGCTTCGAGGCTGCTGCCGTGGGGTTCGTAGCCCACGACGACGCCCATGCGGCGGTTCACGCGCGCCGAGGGTTTGCCGAAGATGCGGATGTCGGTGCGGGGATCTCCGGCGACGGCCTCTTCCACGCCCCCGTAACGCGGCGCGGAGGTCTCCACGCCCGAGAGGATCACCGCGCTGGCGCCCATGCGCTCGAAGGTGACCGCCGGAATGGGAATTCCCAGCACGGCGCGCAGGTGCAGTTCGAACTCATTGAGGTTCTGCGTCCCGGCCAGCGTCACCATGCCCGTGTCGTGCGGCCGGGGCGACAGCTCGGAGAAATAGACCCCGTTGTCGCGGCTCAAAAAGAACTCCACGCCCCACAGTCCGGCCCCGGTGAGGGCTTCGGTGACGGCGGCGGCCATGCGCTGCGCCTCGGCGAGGTGTTCGGGTGCGATCACGGGCGACTGGAAACTCTCGCGGTAGTCGCCGCCCTTCTGCACATGGCCGATCGGCGGGCAGAAAAGCGTCGGGCCGTCCTTCTGGGTGACGGTCAGCAGCGTGATCTCGCTGTCGAAGCGGATGAACTCCTCGATGATCAGTTCGCGGATGTCGCCGCGCGACCCTTCGCAGCCGTAATGCCAGGCGCGTTCCAGCTCGTCGGGACCCTTGACCAGCGACTGCCCCTTGCCCGAAGAGGACATCAGCGGCTTGACCACGCAGGGGAAGCCGATTTTCGCGGCGGCCTCGCGCAGTTCGCCGAGCGATGCGGCGTAGAAATACCGCGCCGTCTTCAGCCCCAGTTCCTTCGCCGCGAGGTCGCGGATGGCCTTGCGGTTCATCGTGAAATTCACGGCCCGGGCGCTCGGTACGACCTGGACGCCCGCCCGCTCGAACTCGTAGAGCCGTTCGGTGCGGATGGCCTCGATCTCGGGAACGATGATGTCGGGGCGGTGTTTTGCGACCGCAGCGGCCAGCGCGTCGCCGTCGAGCATGTCGAAGACCTCCGCGGCGTCGGCCACCTGCATCGCGGGAGCGCCCGCATACTTGTCGCACGCCACGACGGTCTGTCCCAGCCGCTGTGCCGCAATCGCGAACTCCTTGCCCAGCTCGCCGGAACCCAGAAGAAGAATGGTTTTCATATCAGCATGTAGTTTAGTTACAGTATCGTTTAGTCGTTCTCATGGTCAATCTCCTGCGGCCTTTGGCCACATTTGCAAATCTGACCCTCCCCTAAATCCCCTCCTCGGAGGGGACTTATCGCATGCGACCGGATTGTCAACCAAAATGCGGGCACCGCTTATCGGGAATAGTCCCCCTGTTTTTTGCAACGCAAAGATAGCTTTTTCCGCCGAATTTCGTATCTTGTAACGACAAAACTGCGCAAGCCCAATGAAATACTCCAAAATCCTGCTGTGCTTCGGCGCGCTGTGGGCGTCGTCGGCATTCCCGGCCCCGGCTCCCTGCGACACGCTCCGCGTCGCCTTCCTGACCGACATCCACGTGACGCCCGGCAACGTGCAGGATTCGCTGTTCCGCGTCGCGGTGGACGAAATCAACGCCTCGCCGTGCGACATCGTGATCTTCGGCGGCGACCTCACCAACCTGGGCAGCGACGCCGAACTGGAATACGTCCACGGGCTGATCTCTCGGCTCGAAAAACCGTGGCACGCCGTGCCGGGCAACCACGAGACCACGTGGTCCGAAAGCGCCTGCACGACCTTCGCCCGGATCTTCGGCCACGACGGGCGCACCGCCTTCCGGGCCGGGGACTACCTCTTTCTGGGCTACGCTTCGGGACCTTTTATGAAGATGGCCATGGGAGCGGTGCGCACCGAGGACCTCGCGTGGCTGGCCGCGGAGGCCGCCAAGGCCCGGCCCGGCCAGCGCATCGTGAGCCTCTGCCACTATCCGCTGAACAACGACCTCACGAACCGCACGGAGGTGACGGCGACGCTCCGGCGGCTGGATATCCCGCTCACGCTGTTCGGCCACTACCACCGCGCACCCTCGCTGTTCAACTTCGACTCCATAGCAGGCATTCAGGGACGCGCCCTGCGCGGCAAGAGCGATTCCGACGCGGGCTACACACTGCTCGACTTCTGGGGCGACTCGGTCCGTGTGCGCGAAAAGACGCTGGGCGCGGAGCCGCGCACCCGCTTCACGATCCGCATGCAGGACGACCCGCAAACGCTGGCCCTCGCCTCCGACCCGACGCCCCCGGTTCCCGACTACAAGGCGCATGCGCAGCTTGTGTTGCAGGACAGCGCCACAATCTACACCGGAGCGGCCTTTTACAAGGACCTGGTGTATTACGGCACGACGCAGGGCGTGCTGCGGGCCTACGACACGCGCCGCAACCGCGAGGTGTGGCGTCAGCGTTTCGGCGGGGCGCTCTACACCACGCCCCTCGTGGCCGAAGGGCTGGTCATCGCGGGCACGACCACCGACGGACTGCGCGCCTACGACGCCCGCACGGGCCGCGAGAGGTGGCACATCGACACCCCGACGCCGATCGTCGGGCAGGGACTCGTCGCGGGCCGCGGACCCAACGCCGTGCTCTACATCGGTCTGGGCAACGGCACGATGGCCAAAATCGCGGTGAGCGACGGGCGGATTCTGTGGCGTTACGACTACGGACGCGGCCAGTCGCAGGGGCAACCCGCGCTGGCGGACGGGAAACTGGTTTTCGGAGCCTGGAACGGGCATCTCCACTGCCTCGACGCCGCGACGGGAAAACTCGGCTGGAAGTGGACCAACGGCTCGAAAAGCCTCTTCCTGTCCCCGGGCAACATCGTTCCCCGGATCGCCGGAGGCCGCGTGTTCATCGACGCGCCCGACCGCGCCGTCACCTGCCTCGACCTCGCCTCGGGAAGCGTCGTATGGCGCTGCACCGACTACAAGGCCCGCGAAGCATCGGGCATGAGCGCCGACGGCAAACGCTTCTACGTCAAAACCATGGACGGCGAACTGCTGGCCATCGACACGGCCCCGGACGCCTTCCGCCGGCTGTGGATCACCCCCGCGGGCTTCGGCTACGACTACACGGCCTGCCCGGTGACCGTGAGCGGCGGCATAGCCTACCTCGCCGACCGCTCGGGCAACGTCGCCGCCGTGCGCGAGGACGGCACGCCGCTGTGGTGCGTCAAGTGCTGCAACTCGGCGGCGAACTTCATCACCGAGGCTCCCGACGGCTCGCTGTGGGCGACTTTCGCCGAAGGGAAGATCTTCCGCATCCCTCCGCACGCACCCGCAGGGCACAAAAAGAAAATCCCGTAATTCGCAGAATTACAGGATTTTTCTCATAACTACTTTGTTTTCAGTGGAGGTGGCGGGAGTCGAACCCGCGTCCAAACAGGGAACCCGAAAGCTTTCTACACGCTTAGCCGCCATTTGATCCTTCTCCCCGTGCCTGGCAGGCGGCTACCGAACACGAGGCCCAGTTCCTTGATTTTCGCGCACCGGCCGGAACCCTCCGGCGCACTATCTCTAAATGGATGATACCCCGTATGAAGAGCCGTTAAAGAGCGGAACGTCCCTTCGGGATACTCGTCGCCAAAGCGCCTGGGCTTCGGCGATTAAGCCAATTTTCCTTGAAAATTAGGCAGCGAGTGCAAGGCTGTTATTGCCATTTGTAGTTTGAGCATCGGGATTAACGAGCCGCCACACAGCGCTCGGCGTGCTTACAATCAAACTCTGCCTGCTGTCAAAACCAGGCACCCCCGGTCTTTCCGCGCAAAGTCAATCGGAAACAGTGCAAAGATAGTACAAAACGCGGGCATTCGCAAATTTATTTGACAAATGCCGGGCGCAGCCCCGTCGGACCGAAAGCACCGGAGCCGGATTGTCCGGATTCGGAGCCTCGGCAGCCGAAACCGCGCCGCCGGCCCGTTCCGAAGCAGCAGGCGGAGCGTCTGCCGCAGTCCATCGCCCGCGAGGGGTTGCGCAAAATCCGCGCCGCACCCGCCTCCGGACGCCTGCCGGAACGCTTTTTTACCGGACGGATGAAGGGCATACGGATATTTTGCTTATCTTTGTTTGTTCGGAAAACAGAGCGAAACGCTATGAATGAAAAATATGTCGTAAATCTCCGCGACGTGGCTATCTACCATGCCGACAATCCCTTCGGCAGCTGCTCGGAGAAGAAACTCCTGCAACGGGGCGAGATGGTGCTCTCGGAGGTCAACCTGTCGGTGGCCCCGGGCGAATTCGTATACCTGATCGGACGTGTCGGGAGCGGGAAAAGCAGTTTACTCAAAACTTTATATGCCGAGATGCAACTCCTTACCGGAAAGGGATATGTCGCGGGATTCGACCTGCGCCGCCTGCGCCGCAAGGACATCCCCTACCTGCGCCGCCGCATCGGCATCGTCTTCCAGGACTACCAGCTGCTCACCGACCGCAACGTCTTTATGAATCTTTACTACGTGATGAAGGCCACGGGCTGGAAGCGCGAGCAGGAGATCCGCGAGCGCATCGACCGGGTGCTGGGGCTGGTGGAACTCGGCTCGAAGAGTTACAAGATGCCTTTCGAGCTTTCGGTCGGCGAGCAGCAGCGGCTGGTGATCGCCCGCGCACTGCTGAACGACCCGCAGGTGCTGCTGGCCGACGAGCCCACGGGCAACCTCGACCCGGTAACGGCCGACGGCATCATGCAGCTGTTCCAGAAGATCGCCTCGCAGGGCTGCGCCGTGGTGATGTCGACGCACAACACGGCCCTGATCGAGAACTACCCCGCCCGCGCCGTCCTCTTCTCCAAGGGCAAAATCCGCGAGGTGGACCTCAAGGCCGAACTGGCGTAAACACACGAAACAACAAGTCAATCTATACCTTGATAATAACTTTTCCAAGAACATGTACCCCCAAAAGGATCGGTCGTTTGAAAATATACATATGCTCTCGTATTGCTTGCGGCAAGCATAGCACGTAATTTCTTATTTATCCCAAGATATCCAAAGCCCTGTTGACCTGAGATTTGCCCTTGGGCTTTGGTCTTACAAACGAACCGGCAAGGAGCGACCCGATTCAAGCACAAGAACTCCACCGCATTAACCGTGGAAGGAGCGAAAAAAACTTGGATACCTCTGCCTGATCAGGGGCATTCAATCTACCGGAAGACAGCGGCTCTTCAGAGCGGGTTTGAGAAACCGCTATTGAATCATTTTCTTCGCGAAGTTCCTTTGGCCCTTTCAAGTAAACGGGCCAATCGGGATGCTCCTTTATGGATTCTTTCATCGCTTTATTAACCTCCAGCACGGTTTTTTGCGCTTTTTGATAATAATAATCAGAAACCCCGAGTGCTTCAGCCTCTTTTTGAGATAGGTTCAATACGACGCAGATATCGACAACGTGCATGTAATTTACCAAAATCAGATTGGCATTTATCTCTGTTTCGATATTCCCTGTATTTTGTACATTTCCGGAATCCACATCTCGGATACCTTCATTGGTTGAACATGTAATTAAAATCGCAGAGCACGCAATAATTGCATAACTTTTCCAATAATTTTTCATAATTTTCCATTTTTTTTAACTACCCGAGTGTAAAATACGAATAAATTTCATATATACGGCATTTTTTTACAAAAGTGAATCCATTACATTTTAACCAAATCCAATACCGCATCTTTCTTGTTTTATACGGAAAATTTCCGTATATTTGTACGATATTTAAAGACTACGATGAGTACCGAATTAGAAAACGTTAAAAAACAAGAAGAAGAATACTCCGCGTCGAACATTCAGGTCCTTGAAGGTCTCGAAGCGGTGCGCAAGCGTCCCGCCATGTACATCGGCGACATCGGCGAGAAGGGTCTCCACCACCTGGTTTACGAGGTCGTGGACAACTCGATCGACGAGGCGCTGGCGGGCTACTGCACCGACATCGACGTGACGATCAACGAGGACAACTCCATCACCGTCAAGGACAACGGCCGAGGCATTCCGACCGACTACCACGAGAAGGAGGGCAAATCGGCGCTCGAAGTGGTGCTGACGGTGCTCCACGCCGGCGGTAAGTTCGACAAGGGCAGCTACAAGGTCTCGGGAGGTCTGCACGGCGTCGGCGTCTCGTGCGTCAACGCGCTTTCGACGCTGCTGATCGCCGAGATCCACAGCCGCGACGGCAAGATTTACCGCCAGACATACAGCAAGGGCGCCCCGACCTCACAGGTCGAGGTGGTCGGCGAATGTACGGACCGCGGTACGATCATCACCTTCAAGCCCGACGGCTCGATCTTCACGCATACCACCGAATACAAATACGACATCCTGGCCAACCGCCTGCGCGAGCTGGCGTTCCTGAACAAGGGCATCAGCCTGAACCTCTACGACAAGCGTCCCGACGAGGAGGGCAAGACCCGCGAGGACCACTTCTACTCGGAGGAGGGACTCAAGGAGTTCGTCAAATACCTCGACGCCACGCGCGGCACGCCGATCGTCGAGCAGATCATCTACCTCGACACCGAGAAGAACGGCGTCCCGGTGGAGGTGGCCATGCAATACAACGATTCGTTCTCGGAGAACGTACACTCCTATGTAAATAACATCAACACCATCGAGGGCGGTACGCACCTGACGGGCTTCCGCCGTGCGCTGACCCGTACGCTCAAGAAGTACGCCGAGGATTCGGGCATGCTCGCCAAGCTGAAGTTCGACATCAACGGCGACGACTTCCGCGAGGGTCTTACGGCTGTCGTATCGGTGAAGGTGCAGGAGCCGCAGTTCGAGGGACAGACCAAGACCAAACTGGGCAATGACGAGGTTGCGGCCGCCGTCGACCAGGCCTTGGCCTCGGCGCTGGGCGACTATCTGGAGGAGAACCCCAAGGACGCCAAGGCCATCGTGCAGAAGGTGATCCTCGCGGCTACGGCCCGCCACGCGGCGCGCCACGCCCGCGAACTGGTGCAGCGCAAAACCGTGCTGTCGGGCGCCGGGCTTCCCGGAAAACTCGCCGACTGTTCGAGCCGCGACCGTTCGATCGCCGAGATCTTCTTCGTCGAGGGTGACTCGGCAGGCGGTACGGCCAAATCGGGCCGCGACCGGAATTTCCAGGCCATCATGCCGCTGCGCGGTAAGATCCTGAACATCGAGAAGGCCCAGGAGCACCGCATGTGGGAGAACGAGGAGATCAAGAACATGTTCACGGCCCTCGGCGTCACGATCGGAACCGAGGAGGACTCCAAGGCCCTGAACCTCGAAAAACTGCGCTACGACAAGATCATCATTATGACCGATGCCGACGTCGACGGAAGCCACATCGCCACGCTGATGCTGACGTTCTTCTTCCGCAAGATGAAGGAACTGATCGAAAACGGCCACGTCTATATCGCCACCCCGCCCCTCTACCTCGTGAAGAAGGGCAAGCAGGAGCGTTACTGCTGGACCGAGAAGGAGCGCGACGAGATCTCGGCCGAGTTCGGCAAGGGCGTGCACATCCAGCGTTACAAAGGTCTCGGCGAGATGAACGCCCACCAGCTGTGGGAGACGACGATGAACCCCGACACGCGCATCCTGCGCCAGGTGAACATCGAGAACGCCGCCGAAGCCGACCGCATCTTCTCGATGCTGATGGGCGACGAGGTTCCGCCCCGCCGCGAGTTCATCGAGCGAAATGCGCATTACGCGAATATCGACGCATAAAACGACAGACAGAAAAAGGATTGCCCTCTTCAGGAGGGTGATCCTTTTTTTTTAATAACCACCGCAAATCGCATTGTTGAGAATAATCCGGACGACGGATGCCATAAAGTCCCCTCCGAGGAGGGAATTTAGAGGAGGGTCGGATTTGCAAACGACGCTGGAGGCGGCGAATAAAGACGATCAGATGCGATGAAACGGTCTATAATATCAAAAACATACTGATCTTATGAACGTAACGGTAATCGGAGTCGCCGGGGGAACCGGCTCGGGAAAATCGACGCTCGTCAAGCGTTTGCAGGAAGCGTTCGTCGGCGACGACGTGGTGACGCTCTGCCACGACTACTACTACAAGGCGCATCCCGAACTCACCTACGAGGAGCGTACGAAACTCAACTACGACCATCCGCAGGCCTTCGACACGGAGATGCTCGTGGAGCATATCAAGGCGCTGAAGAACAACGTGCCCATCGAACACCCGGTCTACTCGTTCGTCGACCACGACCGCACGTCGGAGAGCGTGAGCGTGAAACCTTCGAAGGTGATCATCGTCGACGGCATCCTGATCTTCGAGAACAAGGAGCTGCGCGACCTGATGGACATCAAGGTTTACGTCGACACCGACGCCGACATCCGGCTGGCGCGGCGTATCCTGCGCGACGTCTGCGAGCGCGGGCGCACGATGCAGTCGGTCATCACGCAGTACACCTCGACGGTGAAGCCGATGCACGAGGAGTTCGTCGAGCCGTCGAAGAAATACGCCGACGTGATCATTCCCGAAGGCGGCTTCAACTCGGTGGCCGTAGCGATGCTGATCCAGAACATCCGTTCGCTGATCCAGAGCAGCAAATAGGGAATCTAAATAGTAGCCTTAAAATGCTGAAACCATGAAAAAACTTATTGTTCTTTTAATTTTCTCGCTTTCATTTGGTTGGTTTGTCTTTGCTCAAAACAACAACGATGAAACTGAAAAAGCATCACCAATGCAAAATGCGGAATTAATTCGTAAAGTTTGTTTTCTTGATATAGAAGGTGAAGTATATACCGATGTAGTAGTTGCAATCAAATCCATTAGCCCAGATGGCTTTTTTAGCGACAAATACAGGGTTAAAGTAAAAGTAACAGACTCTAACGGCAAAACAGTATGGAATAAGACTATGAAGAACGCCTATCTATATGTTTTTTCAGATGGACTAATTCAGATTGGAAGGCCCAAATTCAGTCAACTTGTAATTTATTCAGGTAAGCGTGCCAACAAATATGAGAAAGGCATAATAAGAGAAAAAGAAGGCGTGTATAATTAGAATAACACTAATCAAATAATAACACAAGCCCCGGACTTCTCGAAAAGAGGTTCGGGGCTTTGGTATATTCGACTTCCAGTATCGCTTTATCAGATACCAGTTATCTTCTTGATTTCGTTGAGCTTGTTCAACGCCTCGATCGGGGTCAGCGAGTTGATGTCGAGGCCCTTGATCTGGTCGCGGATCTGCACCAGCACGGGATCGTCGAGCTGGAACATCGACAGCTGCATGTTCTGCGGCCCGGCGCTCTCGGCGGCCTCCTTCACGGCCTGCGCCGCGGATTTGCGGCCCCGCTCCTTGAGGCTGCGGCTCGGCACGATCTCGTTGTTGCCGTAGACCAGTTCGAGGTTACGCAGAATCTCGTCCGCCCGCGAGACGATCGACACCGGCATGCCGGCCATGCGGGCCACGTGGATACCGAACGAATGCTCCGTGCCGCCGCGCTCGAGCTTGCGCAGGAAGACGATCTGGTTGCCCATCTCCTTGACCGAGACGTGGTAGTTCTTCACCCGGGAGCACATCTGCTCCATCTCGTTCAGCTCGTGGTAATGCGTGGCAAAAAGCGTCTTGGCGCGGGCCGAGGGGTGGTTGTGAAGGTATTCGACCATCGCCCAGGCGATCGAAATGCCGTCGTAGGTCGACGTGCCGCGGCCGATTTCGTCGAGCAGCACGATGCTGCGGTCCGAAATGTTATTGAGGATGCTGGCCGATTCGAGCATCTCGACCATGAAGGTCGACTCGCCCTGCGAAATGTTGTCCGAAGCCCCGACGCGCGTGAAAATCTTGTCCACATAGCCGATATGGGCCGACTTCGCGGGTACGTACGAACCCATCTGGGCCATCAGGATGATCAGCGCGGTTTGGCGCAGCAGCGCCGACTTACCCGACATGTTGGGTCCGGTGATCATCATAATCTGCTGCTGCTTGTCATCGAGCACCACGTCGTTGGGGATGTACTCCTCCCCCACGGGCATCAGCGTCTCGATCACCGGATGGCGGCCCTGACGGATGTCGATGCGCTTGCCGTCGTCCAGCACGGGACGCATGTAGCGGCGTTCGCAGGCGATGCGTGCGAAGGACTGGAGGCAGTCGATGCGCGCCACCGCGGCGGCGTCGCGCAGCATCGGCGCCAGCGAACCGCAGATATAGGCCATGATCCCGGCGTAGATGCGCTGCTCCAGGATGAGCATCTTCTCCTCGGCGCCGAGAATCTTCTCCTCGTACTCTTTCAGTTCGCCCGTAATGTAACGCTCGGCGTTGGCGAGGGTCTGCTTGCGTATCCACGTCTCGGGGACCTTGTCCTTGTGGGCGTTGCGGACCTCGATATAGTAGCCGAAAACGTTGTTGTAGCTGATCTTGAGCGACGGGATGCCCGTGGCCTCGCTCTCGCGCTGCTGGATGCGCGCGAGGTAGTCCTTGCCGTGGAGCGCGATGCGGCGCAGGTCGTCCAGTTCGGGATCGACGCCGTCGGCGATCACGCCACCCTTCTGTATCTGGTTGTTCTGCGGGTCGGGGTAGATTTCGCGGGCGATACGCTCGCGGACCTCCGCCAGAGGGTCGATCTGCTCTGCCAGCGCATGCAGACGGTCGTCGTCGGTGGACTCCAGCGCAGCCTTGAGCGTCTCGATGGCTCCGAGCGAGTTCTTGAGCTGCACCAGTTCGCGGGGCGTGACCCTCTGGGCGGCGATACGCCCCGCGATACGCTCCAGATCGCCCACCAGCGACACCTGCTCGCGGATGACATCCGCCAGATCGGCGTCTTTGATCAGCCGTTCCACCACATCGAGGCGCTCGTTGATCTTCGCGGGGTCCTTGATCGGCATGGCGATCCAGCGTTTCAGCAGGCGGCCGCCCATCGGCGTCAGCGTGCGGTCGATCACGTCGGCGAAACTGCACTTCTCGCGCGCGCCGTTCGACGAAAAGAGTTCGAGGTTGCGGATCGTGAACTTGTCGACCCACACGTAGTCGTCCTGGTCGATACGCGCAATGGAGGCGATATGGCCCGTTTCGCGGTGCTCGGTGAATTCGAGGTAGTAGAGAATGGCCCCGGCGGCCGAAATGCCGCTGGTGAAGTGGTCCACGCCGAAGCCCTTGAGGGATTTGGTCCCGAACTGCTTGCAGAGTTTCTCGCGGTTGACGTCCTCCGAAAAGACCCACTCGTCGAGACGGTAGGTGTAGAGTTTCGACCCGAACGAACCGGAAAAACGGTCCTCGTAGCCGCGCTGGTAGACGACCTCCTTGGGC
>ENA-UONQ01000356-UONQ01000356.1-human-gut-metagenome-genome-assembly--contig:-CS26-NODE-356-length-62858-cov-10.721860_pt1 | contig 62858 bp, 65 predicted proteins | sample MGYA00242460_ERZ724007 | MGnify/ENA metagenome assembly ERZ724007
TTCTGCGGACTGTCTCATTCTTTTGTTATCCGGGGAAAAAATCGGTATTAACCGATAGCCCCCTACAATGCCCAAATTACATCTTAAATTTATATCTTCCTTTTCCGTGACCGGATACTGGCTCAATAATATCTGCCTGCACTAAATTGGAAAGAAGTTTTGAAGCACCTGAACCTTTCAGCCCAAGAAGTTCCATAACTGCACTTCTTCCAAACACCTCATCGAAACCAAACTTTTCAAAAAGTCTATGGATATGAATCGTCGTTTTTACCGAGAAATCACTACCTTTTTCGGAAAGTACACTTTCATTATCCACTTTTGTATCTTGAATGTCCACTTTTTCTTCGTTCAAAAGTCCACTTATATGAAGATTTCGATTATAAAGCTCATTTTTCTCGTTCAAAAGTAGATTTCTGAGAAACGCTTCCAGATACTCTGTTGTTTCGTGAATACCTTTTCGCAAGTTCGTATAGTTTGCACGGACAAGTGCATTTCTGAAATACCACGCATTTTCTGCAAAAATATCATTGGTTGCAGAGAACCCAAGCGCCTTTAAGTATTTGATGAAGAACACTGCCGTTGTTCTCGTATTACCTTCCCCGAAGATATGGATTTGCCATAACCTTGAAACAAATACCGCAAGATGATGGATAATCTCGTCCATTGAAAGTCCTTTGTAGCTAAAATCTTTCTCCTGCGAAAAATCGTATTCAAGTGTAGCTCTCAGTTCGGACGCACTACCGTACATAACGGTTGCTCCATCAAGCACCCATTCTTTCTTTGTGATGTTGTAATCTCTAATCTTTCCGGCGTGTTTATAAATACCCTGAAAGAGTTTACGATGGATAGAGATATATTCGTTTGGCGAAAATGAAAACGCTGTTTCAGAAAGAATTTCTGCGATACGGGACGAAACCTTATCTGCTTCTTCGGTACGCTCATCATCGGACAAATGCACTGGTCTTTCTTCATAATAGCTGTCAATAAGACTCTGTGCTTCCTTCATCGTGATTTTACCTTCAATGTTCTGAATGGCAGTATCAATCAAATATTTAGATGGTTTGAGTCCGTCCACTGCCTGAAGTCCGATTGCCGTACTCCAAGCATACCCCTTATAAGCTTTATCCGGTTCAGACTCCCTCAAATATTCCTTAAACGGGTCTTTTTCCATATCCACTACCTCGCTTCATAGTCTTATAATTCAAATCTGCATTATTCGCTTTCCTGCATACCCTCATCGGCTTGTGCAATCATCTGTCTGTACTGTTCTTTTACACTTTCCGGTGCAAGTATCTGTACCTTGCCATTAAAGCCAGACACCCAACTGAAAAAGGCAGGACTGGTTGGTACTTCGGTCTGTACTCTGGAAGAAGTCATATCATACGCAAGGGTTGTCACATCTTCTCCGAATCGGTCAACTATTATTGCAGAAAATAAAGCTTATGAACAGGTACTTGCTATGGTGCGTTTACATAGTGACTGCAATCATTATCAGTCCAAATACATTTAACCAGTCCATATACTCCTCCATAAATTCCGAGTTGTATTTCTGTTTGTTTTAAAAATGGGCAATCCCGATTGGAATTGCCCATTCATCGTACTAATTATGCGATTTTTTCTTGCTTGCACCGATTTCTGCATCAATTGATGTAAGTTTGATGTAAATCGCTGTTTTTTTCAGTTTTTTATCAAATGAAGTACGTCCTGTTTATTTTGCAAAACGGTACATCTTTACATCATCTTAGTACAGCTTTGCTCCTGCCGGGATCGCATCGTCCAGCATCAGCAGGTTCAGTCCTTCCCGTCCGTCGTACTCGTACACAGCGGAGATCAGCATGCCCTCGGAGGGAATGCCCATCATCTTTCTCGCAGGCAGGTTGGTGATGGCCACACATGTCTTTCCAACCAGCTCCTCCGGCTCGTAGTAGTCGTGGATGCCGCTTAAGATGGTGCGCTTCTGGTCGGTTCCGTCGTTTAAGATGAACTTAAGAAGCTTCTTGGACTTGGGAACCGCCTCGCACTCCTCGATCTTCACCACGCGGAAATCGGATTTTGCAAAGGTATCGAAATCCACCAGATCCTCGAATAACGGCTCGATCTTTACCTTGGAGAAGTCCACCGGCTCTGCCTTTGCTGCCGGCATGGCCTCAAGCTGCTGTGTAAGGACTTCGGCAGCCTGGTTCATGGCAGCGTCTAAGGAAGCAGCCTTCTTCTCTTCCTTCTTTCCGGCGTCCAGACTCTTCATGGTCGGGAACAGCAGGACATCGCGGATCGCAGCAGAGTCAGTCAGCAGCATGCACATACGGTCGATGCCGAAGCCGATGCCTCCTGTGGGAGGCATACCGATCTCCAGGGCATTTAAGAAGTCCTCGTCTGTATGGTTGGCTTCCTCGTCTCCCTGGGCCAGCAGCTCCTCCTGGGCCTTAAAGCGCTCTCTCTGGTCGATGGGATCGTTGAGCTCGGAATACGCGTTGGCCATTTCCCAGCCGTTCATAAAGAACTCGAAGCGCTCTGTATACTCTGGATTTTCCGGCTTCTTCTTTGTAAGGGGAGAGATCTCCACCGGGTGGTCCATGATAAAGGTGGGCTGTACCAGGTGCTCCTCTACAAACTCCTCGAAGAACAGGTTTAAGATATCGCCTTTTTTGTGGCGGGCCTCCACCTCGATGTTGTGCTCCTTGGCCGCAGCCTTGGCCTCTGCCAGGGTATGGATCTCGTCAAAGTCCACGCCGGAATATTTCTTAACGGCTTCCACCATGGTCATACGGGCAAAGGGCTGGCCCAGATCCATTTCAATGCCGTTATAAACGATCTTTGTGGTTCCCAGGACCTCCTGGGCCACAAAGCGGTACAGGTTCTCAGTCAGGTCCATCATGCCGTGGTAGTCGGTGTATGCCTGGTAAAGCTCCATTAAGGTGAACTCCGGATTGTGTCTTGTATCCAGGCCCTCGTTACGGAATACGCGGCCGATCTCATACACGCGCTCCATGCCGCCCACGATCAGTCTCTTTAAGTAAAGCTCCAGGGAAATACGGAGCTTCAGATCCTCGTCCAGAGCGTTGAAATGGGTCTCAAAGGGTCTTGCGGCAGCTCCTCCGGCATTGGACACCAGCATGGGAGTCTCCACCTCCATAAAGCCCTCGCCAGCCAGGTATTTACGGATGGCGGCCAGGATCCTGGAACGCTTGATGAAGGTATCCTTTACATCCTCGTTCATGATCAGGTCCACATATCTCTGGCGGTAACGGATATCCGTATTGGTCAGTCCATGGAACTTCTCCGGAAGGATCTGGAGACTCTTGGAAAGCAGGGTCACGGAATGGGCATGGATCGAGATCTCGCCCATCTTTGTAGTAAATACAAAACCCTTGATCCCTACGATATCGCCGATATCCATTTTCTTGAAATCCTTATATGTGTCCTCGCCCAGGTCATCCCGGCATACGTAGCACTGGATGTTTCCCTTCAGGTCCTGGACGTTGCAGAAGGAGGCTTTTCCCATCACACGCTTGCTCATCATACGTCCGGCGATGGAAACCTCCTTCCCCTCATACTCTGCATACTGCTCTTTTACATCTGTGCTGTGCACAGTCACATCATATTTTGTGATCTGGAACGGGTCCTTTCCGTTTGCCTGAAGCTCTGCTAACTTTTCACGGCGCACCTTGAGAAGCTGGTTCAGATCCTGCTCCTGGCCGTTTCCCTTCTTCTGGTTTCCCTGCTCTGCCACTGCTCTTCTCTCCTTTTAGTAATTAATCCACTCGCTTGATATCTAATACCTTATACTGGAGCATTCCTGCCTGGGTCTCCACATCCACCACGTCGCCGACTTTTCTGCCGATCAGCGCATGGCCCACAGGAGATTCGTTGGAGATCTTGTTCTGAAGGCTGTTGGCCTCAGTGGAACCAACTAACTTAAACTCCATCTCTTCCTCAAACTCCACGTCATATACTTTGACAACACAGCCGATGCTGATCTTGTCAAGGTTCACTTCATCCTCAACAACGACTTCTGCATTCTTTAACAGCTTCTCCAGCTCGTCGATCCTGGCCTCGATGTCCCTCTGCTCATCCTTGGCTGCATCGTACTCGGCGTTCTCGGATAAGTCGCCCTGCTCTCTGGCCTCTTTGATCTTCTGGGCGATCTCACGACGGCGGTTTACTTTAAGATCCTGAAGCTCATCTTCATATTTTTTCAGTCCTGCATAAGTCAAAATGTGTTTCTTATCTGCCATGACGTCATACCTTCCTTTATATTCAGGGCAAACTGCCCCTTTATACTAACATCCAGTGTATTATAGCGTGAACCCCTGGTATTGTCAAGAATCCGGCGGAGCGTTTTTCCTTATTCCGCCCCGCCGGATCCTATCCAGCCTCTATTCCTTTTAGAATTTAAAGATGTTTAACCCCGTATCCGGATCCTTGACCCGGTCCACGGTCCCATCGATGACTGTGATGACCATTTCCAGGGTGGCTCCCACGGTTCCGGCGCTTAAATGGCCGCCGTACACGTTTCCGTTTTTATCTCCGGCCGCCGTATGCAGATGGCAGTAATACTCCCCGTCCATGGTATTGATGGTACCGGTGAGGGAAACGATCTCGAACATACCGTCAAAGTCGTTGCCCACAAATTTTCTCTGGTCCAGGTCATAAACTCCCACATTCATGTGGCTGAAGGTGCCCAGGGCGCTGATGCTGGCTAATTTTATGTTCTCCTTAAGAGCCACCTTCTTAAGCTCGGCAAACAGGTCCTCGTTTCTGTCCATGCGGACGATCACTGTGTTTTCAAATCTGCGGTATTCCATAGTCAACGGTCTCCTTCCATATTATATAGTATCTTTGCTTCATTTTTACTGGATCGCTTTCTTTTTCCAGCGTCCTCTCTTATAGCAGACAGCCGTCATAACGGCTCCCAGCGTCCAGGAAAGGAGCAGGGAGATAAACACGCACTCGCTGCGCCCATTGGGAAGCTCCGGCGTTCTGGTGAGCCAGGATATCCCATAGGCCACCGGGACACGGACCACAACTGTGGTGAACAGGGAGATCCACATGGGTGTCATGGTGTCTCCGGCTCCTCTCATGACGCCGGAAAGGCTCTGGGTCACTGCCATGGCGATATAGCCAACGGCCAGGATCCGCATCATATAGAAGCTCAGATCCACCAGCTCTGTGGTCGAAGTGAAGATCCCCATCAAATATCTTCCAAATATAAGGATCAGGGCCGTAATGGAGGCCGAAACCCCCATGGCCATGAGGGTCCCCTGCTTTGCTCCCTGCTCCACCCGGTCGTACTGCTTCGCTCCCACGTTCTGGCCCGCATAGGTGGTCATGGTGGTGCCGAAGGAGAAGTTGGGCATCATGGCGAAGCCGTCCACACGCATGATGATCACGTTGGCTGCAATGAGCATCTCCCCAAAGCTGTTGGTCAGCGACTGGACCATGATCATGGCCAGGGAGAAGATGGCCTGGGTCAGGCCCGATGGAAGCCCCAGACGGATGATATTGAGGGCATTGTCCTTATGTGCCTTCAGATACCGGGGCTTCATATCAAAAAGCTCGCTCATCCTTGCCAGCTTCCAAAAGCACAGAATAGCCGATACCGCCTGGGCAATGGCCGTAGCCAGGGCAACGCCGAAAACTCCCAGTCCCAGGCCTGCAACGAACCATACATCCAGGACGATGTTGATGACCGTAGCCACCAGCAGGTATACCAGTGCGGAAACGGAATCCCCCAGTCCCCGGAGGACGCCGCCCAGGATGTTATAATAAGCCACGCCGGCGATCCCGTAGAACAGGACGGTCAGATAGGACGCGCACCAGTCGATGATGCTGGCCGGCGTATGTAAAAGCTCCAGCAGCGGCCGGACCACAAGGGAGCCCACGATCATAATGAATACCGAAGCGGCCGCCGTCAGAGTCACACAGCAGCCGATGGTCCTGGAAAGCTGCTCCCTGTCCCTGGCTCCGAAATACTGGGAGACCATGACGCTGGTCCCCACCGAGATCCCGATGAAAAGCACCAGCAGCAGGTTAAAAATGGGACTGGCGCTGCCCACAGCCGCCAGGGCGTTGTCTCCCACAAATTTTCCCACGACGATGCTGTCTACGGTGTTATAAAGCTGCTGCGCGATGTTTCCGATGATCATCGGGATCGTAAAAAGTGCAATGTTTTTCCATGGTTTCCCCGCTGTCATATCCACGGGTGCAAATAATTTCTTCAGTGAAGCCATTCTTTTTATTCCCCTTTTTTTCTGATAGCTATTATTCTAGCATGGGTTTTTAAAAAAAACAACCCGGCTGCTCTCCGATTTTCCGTCAGAGAACAGCCGGACTGTTCCTGTTTTATAACAGCGGAGCCGCCAGCCGCAGGATACACTGGCCGATCCTTAAGACCGCCGAGCGGCCGCTCCTGTATTCCTCCGTTACCTCCTGGCAGATGGGGAAAAGCCCGTCGAAATCGGCCTTGATATCCTTTATGGCCTCGCAGTCATAGAGGAATACGCCGTTTTCAAAATGCAGGTACAGACTCCTGTAATCCAGGTTGATGGTCCCCACCACCGCCGTCTCCCCGTCGCAGACGCACTGCTTGGCGTGGATGAAGCCCGGCGTATATTCATAGATCCGGACGCCGTCCCGCACCAGTCCCGCATAGTAGGACCGGGTCACCTGGAACACCGCCTTTTTATCCGGGATCCCCGGCGTAATGAGCCGCACGTCCACGCCGCGCTTGGCAGCCAGCCTCAGCTCCCGGCCCAGCTCGTCGCTGACGATCAGATAGGGCGTCGTAAAGTATACATAATCCTTGGCATTCTTTATCACGTTCATGTATACGTTCTCACCCACAGGCTCGCCGTCCAGGGGATTGTCGCCGTAGGGCTGTACAAAACCGCGGCCCTTTGCCGTATAACCGGGATCCGGCAGATACCTGGCAAAATCCGTATCTGTCACCTTCACGGAATTCCACATTTCCAGGAACAGAACCGTCAGATTCTTTACGGCGTCGCCCTCCAGCCGGACGCCCGTATCCTTCCAGTGGCCGTAGGGGCTTGTCAGATTGAAATACTCATCCGCCAGATTATAGCCTCCGGTGAAGCCCACCTTTCCGTCCACCACTGTGATCTTCCGGTGATCCCGGTTGTTCATGAACACATGAAGCATGGGTACCATAGGGTTAAATACCCGGCACTGGATCCCATCGGCCTCCATCCGTTTAATGAATTCGGGGCTGATGAAGCCCACGCTTCCTACGTCGTCGTACAGGAGACGTACCTCCACCCCTTCCTTTACCTTACGGGCCAGGATCTCCCGGATCCCCGTAAAGGAGGTGCTGTCCTCAATGGCATGGTATTCCATAAAGATAAAGGTCTTTGCCTCTGAAAGGGCCTTTTTCTGGGCCTCCAGCCCGTCGGAGGCGTCGCCGTAAAACTCCACGTCCGTATTCCGGTATACTGGATATTTTCCAAAATTGCTGATATACCGGGACTGGTTGGCCACAGCCCGGTCCTGGCCATCCATCTCCTCCAGGACCTTTGGATCCTGGGCGATCAGATCCGCCAGCTTTCCCTTGATCTCCCCATGGCGCTTTGTCATGAACCGCAGGACCATGGAATGGCCTAAAAGCAGATACAGGCACAGGCCCATGACAGGAGCCGCCAGGATCAGCATGATCCACAGGATCTTATAGGCGGAATTTTCCCTGGAAGCATAGATCCGCAGCACCACCACCATGGCAGCGATGGTGGAGATCAGTGCGATGAGCCAGGAATACCGGTTCAGCCGCAGGACGATCAGCAGGATCCAGCCTGCCTGGATCAGTACCGAAAGGATCACGAAGGCCATGCGGCCCACGCTGTTTTTTACATCTGTTTTCTGCTCTGCACGCATACTCATCCCTCTTTCTTGCGGACCGTTCCGTAATCTGGCTTCACGGCACAGCCGATCCCCAGCCCCCCCCGTCCGATGTGGCAGCTGACACCCAGGGACAGGGGATCGCACATCACCTGCTTTCCTGGAAATGCAGCCTCGATCTCCTTTACCCAGCTTTCTGTTTCTGCCTCTGATGCGCTGGAAGCCGCCAGGATATGGACAGCCCCGGCCTCATATGCCTCCTGGAACCTGGTTTCGATCTCCTGCTTCATGGCTTCGATCATGATTTTTCTGGCTTTTAAAAAGCCGTGGCACTTTTTAAAGGAATCCAGCTTCCCCGTGGCCAGCTTAAGGACCGGCTTAATGTTGAACACAGCGCCTAAGGCTGCTGCTGCCGGAGTGATCCGTCCTCCTTTTTTCAGATACTCCAGAGTCTGGACGCCGATATAGATCATCATCTGGTCCGATGCCCGCTCCAGAAGCTCCCGGATCTCTTCAGCCGTATACCCCTTTTCCACCAGCTCCAGCGCGTCCAGGACCATACGGTGCAGAGGCGTCGCCACCTGGCCGTGGTCCACCACCAGGACTCTCCCCTCATACTTCTCGTCCCGGGTCAGGGCATATGCCGTCTCGCAGGAGCCGCTGAGTCCGCTGCTGATGGGCATATACAACACCTTTTCATACTCAGACAGAACCTGGTCCCATAAAGCCGTCACCTCCGCCGGAGACGGCTGGGAGGTGGAGACGTCTGCTCCTTCCTTTAATTTTTCCAGAAACTCATCCCTGTCCAGGTCTACGCCCTCATACAGGCAATGGCCTTCAATATAAAACGGCATGGGCAGAACAAATATCCCCCGCTCCGACGCCTCCTTCTGACTGATTCCGCTGCAGCTGTCTGTTATAATCCCCACTGGCTTCATAAATTTCTATTTTCCTTCCCTTTCATTGACAATTATAATACACTATGATACATTTGTGTCGTCCAACTTACTGTAACAACTGTAACATCATAGCTGGGGGCCGTCAATGTTTCTTTTTCATGCCTGTACAAAATATATGCTTTTTGTAACCTCGTCCCCAGAGCCAGAAAAGGAGACCGTATGAAAAACCTATCTAATAAGGAAGCCAATAAGGTCACCAGGGAATGCCTCCAGACCGCCCTGATCCAGCTCATGAGCCAGAAGCCCTTTGAAAAGATCACCATCACCGAGCTGGTCCGCCGTTCCGGTGTTTCCCGGACAGCCTTTTATCGCAATTATGAATCCAAGGAAGAGATCCTGAACGAGGTATGCCGCTCTTTTATCGACAGTCTGTCTGCCTCCTTCTCCGATCCCACCTTCCAGAAGGATCCAGTCCTCTGGTACCGCTGTTTCTTCCAGGATATATGGGACCACGCCATGCTGTTCGGACTTCTCCTGGAGGCGCATATGCTCAATACCTCCGCCTTCACCTCTTCCTATTCTCTCGTAAAAAAGGACCACGATGGGGAGCCGGCCTCCCTGTACCGGTATCTGGCATGGGAAGGCGCGTTCTCCACCATTGTGGTCCGCTGGTTCCAGGGTGGGAGGAAGGAATCCATTGATTTTATGGCCGAATTCTGCTCCCAGGTCCTGGTATTTTAGTTTCCGGGCTATTTATAATTTACGATCTTTCCAAAATCTGCCTTTAAGGAAGCGCCGCCCACAAGGCCTCCGTCGATATCCTTCTGTGCAAACAGCTCAGCTGCATTTCCTGCATTCACAGAACCGCCGTACTGGATACGGATCGCCTCTGCCGTCGCCTCATCATAAACCTCGCCGATGCAGGCACGGATCGCTGCGCAGACCTCTTCTGCCTGCTCTGTGGTGGCAGTCTTTCCGGTTCCAATGGCCCAGATGGGCTCATAAGCGATCACTGCCGTCTTTGCCTGATCTGCAGTCACATTCTGGAATGCGATCTTCACCTGCTTGCGGATCCAGTCCAGGGTGATGCCCTGTTCCCTCTGGGTCAGAGTCTCACCGCAGCAGATGATGGGAGTCAGGCCGTGCTCAAAGGCCTTTAATACCTTCTTATTAACCGTCTCGTCGGTCTCTGCGAAGTATTCCCTTCTCTCAGAGTGGCCAATGATCACATATTTCACACCGGCATCGGTAAGCATACTGGGAGAGATCTCTCCAGTGAATGCCCCCTTTTCCTCAAAGTACATATTTTCTGCTCCAACGGCGATATTGGTGCCTTCGCAGGCCTTTACCACCGGAATGATATCGATGGCCGGAACGCAGAACACCACGTCAGCCTCTTCTGTTTTTACCAGGGGCTTTAAGGTCTCCACCAGGGCCGCTGCCTCTGTGGGAGTCATGTTCATTTTCCAGTTTCCGGCGATGATCTTTCTTCTTGCCATTTTATTTATCCTCCTTGATCCATACCCTTCCTATACGCGCACCTGCCGTCTCAGGCTCCGATGCGTCAGGTGTCTTTCACGGGTGGTCCCCATCGTAAAATCCGTTTTTTCCCGGCCTACTTATCGTCGGCTGCTACGACTCCAGGAAGTGCCTTTCCTTCCAGGAACTCCAAGGATGCGCCGCCGCCGGTGGAGATGTGGGTCATCTTGTCCCCGAAGCCAAGCTGGTTCACAGCCGCTGCAGAATCGCCGCCGCCGATGATGGTGGTGGCATCTGTCTCAGCCAGGGCTCTGGCCACAGCAATGGTCCCGGCTGCCAGGGTCGGGTTCTCGAATACGCCCATGGGTCCGTTCCATACTACGGTCTTCGCATTCTTTACAGCATCGCTGTAGATCTTGCATGTCTCCGGTCCGATGTCCACGCCCTCTTTATCTGCGGGAATGGCATCTGTGGAAACGTATTCCACGTCAACCGGTGCGTCAATGGGACTGGGGAATGCGGAAACCACAGTGGTATCCACCGGAAGGAGCAGCTTCTTGCCCAGCTTTTCTGCCTTTTCCATCATTTCCTTACAGTAGTCCAGCTTGGAATCGTCCACCAGGGAATTTCCGATCTCTTTGCCCTGGGCCTTTAAGAAGGTGTAGGCCATGCCGCCGCCGATGATCAGTGTATCGCATTTTTCCAGTAAATTGGAAATTACGTTTAACTTGTCGGCAACCTTTGCGCCGCCTAAGATGGCAACGAAGGGACGCACCGGATTCTCAACGGCGTTTCCAAGGAATTCGATCTCTTTCTGCATCAGATAGCCCACTGCATTGGAGCCGCCCTTTTCTGTGATGAATTTTGTAACGCCGGCCACAGACGCATGGGCGCGGTGGGAAGAACCGAAGGCATCGCATACATAATCGTCTGCCAGGTCTGCCAGCTCACGGCTGAATCCCTCGCCGTTTTTTGTCTCCTCAGCGCCGCGGAAGCGGGTATTCTGGAGTAAGATCACGTCGCCATCCTTCATGGCCTCTACTGCCTTTGCAGCAGCTTCTCCGGTCACATGGTAGTCGCTTACGAATACGACCTCTTTTCCTAACTTTTCAGAAAGGCTCTTTGCCACAGGAGCCAGGGACTCGCCCTCGTTGGGGCCGTTCTTTACCTTGCCCAGATGGGAGCAGAGGATCACCCTTCCGCCGTCGTTCATTAATTTTTTAATGGTGGGAAGAGCTGCCACGATCCTTGTCTCATCGGTGATCGCACCATCTTTTAACGGTACGTTGAAGTCGCAGCGCACCAGGACTCTTCTGCCTTTTACGTTGATGTCGTCGATGGTCTTCTTATTTAAAGCCATGTTCCATTCCTCCTTATTTTTCCGATGATTCCATTATATCATAAAAAATGGGTCCGGTCCATTCCAGACCGGACCCTAAGTGAGTCAAAACCAGCCAGAATTAAGCATTCAGTAATTTACCGAAGTGCTTGATGGTACGTACCATCTGGCTTGTGTAGGAATTTTCGTTATCGTACCAGGAAACCACCTGAACCTCAGAAGTATTCTCGTCGATGGGAAGGACCATGGTCTGGGTCGCATCGAACAGGGAGCCGTACTTCATGCCGATGATATCGCTGGAAACGATCTCGTCTGTATTGTAGCCGAAGGACTCGTTGGCAGCAGCCTTCATAGCCTCATTGATGGATTCCTTTGTGGGCTGTCCCTTAACAACGGCTGTTAAGATCGTTGTGGATCCGGTCGGGGTCGGAACACGCTGTGCGGAACCGATGAGCTTGCCGTTTAATTCCGGAATAACAAGACCGATGGCCTTTGCAGCGCCTGTGCTGTTGGGAACGATATTGATGGCAGCCGCACGGCTTCTTCTCTTGTCGCCCTTTCTCTGCGGTCCGTCCAGAGTCATCTGATCGCCGGTGTAGGCGTGGATGGTGCACATGATACCGGACTGGATCGGGTAAGCATCGTTTAATGCCTTTGCCATGGGTGCCAGGCAGTTGGTCGTACAGGAAGCAGCGGAGATGATGTGATCATCCTTGCTTAACTGGTCGTGGTTTACGTTGTAAACGATGGTCGGGAGATCGTTTCCTGCCGGAGCGGAGATGATCACGTGCTTAGCGCCTGCATCGATATGAGCCTGTGCTTTTGCTTTGGAGGTGTAGAAGCCTGTGCACTCTAACACTACGTCTACGCCCAGCTCGCCCCACGGAAGCTCTGCTGCGTTGGCCTTTGCGTAGATCTTGATCTCTTTTCCGTCAACGGTGATGGAATCCTCGCCGAAGGAAACCGTATCTGCCAGTGCGTATCTGCCCTGGGTGGAGTCGTATTTTAATAAGTGTGCCAGCATTTCCGGAGAAGTTAAGTCGTTGATGGCAACGATCTCAAATCCCTCTGCGCCGAACATCTGTCTGAAAGCAAGACGGCCGATACGGCCAAAGCCATTAATTGCTACTTTAACTGCCATATTTTCATTCCTCCTAAAATGATCGCTGTTATTTCAGCCTCGATTGTTAAATATTAATCAATTTAGCATGTATTATATATGACTCTTCGGGAAATTGCAAGACTTTTTTTTCGAAATAACTTCTTGTTTTTTCTTGCAACTTGCTGCTTTTTTCCTTATACTGGTGATACATAGAAAAATATCCTCTTTTTTCAAATAAGAAAGGCATGATCCATGCTTCCGAAGTTCAAAAAATTGTCTTTAGAAAAACAATTATTTCTCAGCTTTTTCTCTGTTTCCGCCTGTCTTCTGGTGCTCTCCCTGGGGATCAGCCTGTTTTATAACGTAAACAGACAGAAGGCGGAGATCGATTCCCTGATCAGCGGGGTGGCCGCCTACGCCGCCTCCATGGACCAGGTGATCCACATGCTGGATTCCGGCTATCCGGACAGGGAAACCGCAGCGGCTCTGGACGGGCTCCATGAAAACTTTCCCGATCTGAATGTCATCGCCATCTACGACAGGAACCTCCTGCGGTTTTACCATACGACCCGCCGGGAATCCGGAGAAAGCCTCATAAACGGCGAGGAGCAGGCGGTGCTTTCCGGCAGCGGTCCTTATATCACCACTGGGATCGGTACCCACGGAACCCAGCGCCGGGCCTTTCACGCGGTCGTGGGCAACGACGGCGCCATATCCGGCTTTGTCATGGCCTCAGCGTTTTCCACCTATATCGCCGAGCAGTCCCGGCAGATCTTTTCCGTTTACGCGGCTGTGCTGGTCGTCATGCTGGTAGTCAGTTTTCTGCTCTCCCACGGCACGGTGCGGCTCCTGCGCTCCTCCCTTATGGGGTATCACCCCCAGGAACTCCTGAGGCTTTACCTGCGCCAGGATACGGTGCTCAATGCCATGGAGGAGGGGATCCTCGCCTCTGATCTCACCGGTACGGTGGTCTTTGCCAATCAGCCCGCAAGGGCCCTGTTCCCTCCAGGGGAGGAGCCGCTGGGCCAGCCCATCGGCCGGCTGTTCCCGGCCACCAGAGCCCAGGAGATCCTAAAAACAGGAAGTCCGGTCATGGGACAGGGCTGCTCTCTTTCCGGGCATCCGCTGATCTGCAGTGAGATCCCCATTGGGAATCTCCCGAAGATCCAGGGCGTCCTTACGATCCTCAATGACCGCTATGAGGTGGAGACCCTGTCAGACGAGCTGTCCGGCGCCAGGTCCATGCTGGACACCCTGCGGGCCTTCAATCATGAATTTCTGAATAAGCTCCATGTGATCCTGGGCTATCTCCAGACCGGCCAGACCCAGCAGGCCATCACCTTCATTACAAACAGCAGCCTGGTATCCAGCCAGGCTATCCGTCAGACCGCCGACTGCCTCCGTGTCCATCAGATCTGTGCCCTTGTGGTAGGCAAGATGATGCACGCCGCAGAGCTGGGGATCCTGCTCACCGTGTCTCCCGACAGCCGCTGCATGGGAAAGGATCTGGTCATGGACGTGGGCGACTGTGTGACCCTCGTGGGAAATCTCCTGGAAAATGCCATTGAGGAGCTCCATGGCTCCAAAAAGGAGATCCGCGAGATCACCCTGGGGATCTACGCCAGCACCGAAGGCACAGTCATCACCTGTGAGGATACGGGCCGCGGGATCCCGGCGCCGGTCCTGGAGCGGATCTTTGACAACGGTTTTTCTACTAAAGGAGAAGGCCGGGGCACAGGTCTCCACCTGGTCCGTCAGATCGTGGACCGCTGCGGCGGAGAGATCTCCATCGACACCGAGGAGGGCGAAGGTACCTGCTTCACTCTCACTTTTACAAGAAAGGAATACCAATGATGTATCACGTCATGATCATTGAAGACGACCCGATGGTGGCCTCCATCAACCGGCAGTATGTGGAAGCCACCCCCTCGTTCCAGACAGACCGCGTCTTTAAAAGCGGCGCTGAGGCTCTGGAATACCTGAAGGACCATACAACGGACCTGATCATCCTGGATTATTATACTCCCCTTATGAACGGGGATGTATTCATCGACCGGCTCCATGCCATGGGAAAAACTCCTGCAATCATCATGGTCACCTCCGCCAATGACACCGATATCGTCCGCTCGCTTTTAAGCCGGGGCGTTCTGGATTATCTGGTAAAGCCCTTTGAATACGCCAGGTTCCGGACGGCCCTGGAGCGGTTCGCCGCCCAGCAGGAATATCTGCAGGGCGCCAGGCCCAGCCTGAGCCAGAATGCCATCGACCAGCTCTTTGCCGGGCCCGATCCTGCGGCAGATTCTGTCCCCCAGCTTTCCAAGGGACTCAATGAAGCGACCCTGAACATGATCCGCCGGTTCCTTGCGGAGCATCCGGAGGATCTCTTTACCAGCGAACAGATCGCGGAGCAGATCCATCTGTCCCGGATCACCATCCGCCGGTATATGAATTATCTGGTGGATATCGGAGAGATCGTCAGCTCCATTGACTATAAGACCGGAGGCAGGCCGTCCATTCAGTACAGCCTGGGCCGCCGGAATTATACGTTTTAAGGCCGGCGGGACTACGAAACTTACGAAAGTCTGTTACATACTTACTAAAATTGACTTTTCCTCCACGGCAATTTATACTTTTTTTATAAATTGTTTATGTTTATAAAAAAGATTGGAGGATCTTAATTATGGCAGACATTATCAGTTATTTCGGCACCTACACGCCGGCTGCCGACGGAGCTGCTGCATCGTTCAAGTTTGAATATTTATGCACGCTCGGTTTCGCAGCCATCGTCATCTTTCTGGGGCGTGCCATTGTGGCGCGCTCCGCACCTTTAAGAAAGTACGCGATCCCGGCTCCAGTGGTTTCCGGTATTATCTTTTCCATCCTGGTCTCCCTGATCAAGGGCATGGGCATCGTGGATATTTCCTTTGACGCTTCCCTGATGAAGGATCTGACCCAGAATATCTTCTTCTTATGTGTAGGCTTTGGCTTCAGTGCAAAAATGCTCCGCCATGCCGGAGGAAAGCTCTGTGTGATGATCGCCTTCGCGGCATGTCTCCTCATCACATGCCAGGATCTCCTGGGCTACGCCTTGAGCCAGCTTCTGGGAATGCATCCGCTTCTGGCTCTCCAGTGCTCTTCTGCCGCTATGTCCGGCGGCGTAGGCACAGCGGCCGCCTTCGGCCCCATTTTTGAAGGCTGGGGCGCTCCCGACGCCACCACCATCGGCGTTGCGGCCGGTACCATGGGAAATATCATGGGCTCCCTGATCGGCGGACCTGTGGCAGCCTTCCTGATCGCAAAGCACGGTCTGAAGTCTGACCCCAACGATAAGCCGGAGGCAGCGGCCACCGGAAAGGTTCCGGAATTAAACAATACAAAAATGATCATGATGTTTGCCCTGACTCTGCTTCTCGCAGCCCTTGGCATGCCTATCTACTGCCTGCTGGACAACATCCCCATGATCGAAATGCCGAAATTCATCGGCTGCCTGTTCGCAGGCGCCATTGCAAGAAACGTCATGGAGGCTGCCGGCATTAAATTCTACGTGCCCGAGGTAGATGCCATTGAGCATATGTTCCTGGAGCTTTACCTGGCTCTGGTCCTGATGACAACCGATTTCACAAAGCTGGCTCCTGTAGCCGGACAGATGAGCATCATCCTCATTGCCCAGGGCATCTTCATAGCTCTGTTTGGGATCTTTGTATCCTTTAACCTGTTTGGACGGGATTACGGTGCAGCCGTTATGACCGCCGGAAACATCGGCTGGGGCTGCGGCTCCGGATCCAACGCCGTTGCCAATGAGAAGGCCCTGATGGACCAGTATGGCTGGCACAACATCGCATGGGTATTATATCCGTCCTTTGCCGTTATCATCGACGATATTTATAATCCCATTTTCTTATCACTCTTTGGCGGCCTCTTTAAAGGCTGATCGTAATTTGACATTTTCCTGTATTCGTTTTACAGTTTACCTTCCCTTTTTAAAGACAGGCCGGCAGCCCCCAACTGCCGGCCTGCTTCTTTTTGCACGGTGCCGGCCAGAGCCCCGGCCAAACAGTTTCAAAAAACCGGTTGTATCTCCGGCGGCTTCCGTGTTATGATGAAAGCATCTTTGCTTTGAGATCCGTTTGAGAAATGGAATGGTGTAGACGAATGATCAGACATTTTTTTGCCGCCTTCGCGGCAGTTACTGTATTTTCCCTGGCTGTCTCCGGCTGCAGGACCGCTTCCCTGACATCTCCCGAGCCATCGGAGGACCAGCCAGCCGACCGTCTCCGCATCCTCACCATCGGCACTGCCGACAGCGGAGGAACTATGTACCCGGTGGGAAAGGCCATCGCCCAGGCCATCAGCCAGGCTGATGCCTCCATCACCGTCAACCTGAGCGCCTCCGAGGGCTCCGTCTCCAACGCGCTGGCCCTGCAGAACGGAGAGATCGATCTGGGGCTTGTGAGCGGAGACGTGGCTTACGCAGCCTTAAACGGTCGGCAGGAGTTTGAAGGCGCTCCCTGCCGGGACCTGCGGGTCATTGCCGCCGTATATCCCAGCCTCTCCAACTGGATCGCCCCCTCTTCGCTGGGGATCTCCTATATCCATGAGCTGAAGGGCAGGCGGATTGCCATTGGCCCCCAGGATTCCTCCACGGCGCTTTCCGCCAGGATCGTCCTGGACGCAGCCGGCATCACAGAAACCAACTCGATCCTGAAAAATGATGGCCTGGGCTCCGGATCTGAAGGGATCCTCAGCGGTTCCCTGGATGCGGTCCACGGGTTTGCCGGCGTTCCCATCAGCGGCTTTTCCCAGCTGGCTGACGCCATGCCCTGCACGATCCTCCGGTATACAGACCAGGAGCTGGACTCCATCCTAAGTGAAAACTATTTTTATTACAGAGACGTGATCCCGGCCAAAACCTACCCGGGACAGGACCGGGACGTGGATACCTTCGGCATCAAATGCCTGCTGTGCGTGGATCAGGATATGGATGAGGGACTGGTTTACGAACTGACGTCCATCCTATATGAAAACGCCGGTTCCCTGGGCCGGCAGCACCCCTCTCTTTTCGCCATGTCAAGAGACCGGTTCATGTATTCAGCCCTCCCCATTCCCCTGCATCCCGGAGCGGAGCGGTTTTACTGGGAAAAGGGATTGTTATCAGAAACACATGGAAAAATGGAATAAGAAAGGAATCAGTATGATATCAGACTGTCATGTACACACAGAATTTTCCGGCGATTCCAAAGCGCCGCAGAATGCCCAGGTCCAGGCAGCCCTGGAACTGGGCATGAAAGAGATCTGTATCACGGACCACCACGACCCCGGCTCGTCCCAGATGACCCATATTGACTTTACCCTGGATCTGCCCGCCTATCTCCGGGCCCTGGAAGACACAGTCCAGGCCTTTGAGGGGAAGATCCGCGTCCTTAAGGGGATCGAGCTGGGCCTCATGCTCCGGGAGAAGGACATTCTCACCCGCCTGGGCGCAGAGCTTCCTGTGGATTATATCATCGGCTCCAGCCATTTCCTGGACGGTCTGGACGTCTACGATCCGGCCTGCTACCAGGGCCGCAGCGAATACGCCTCCTATTTCCGGTATTTTGAATCCACCCTGGCCCGGATCCGGACCCTGGACTGCTTTGACAGCCTTGGCCATCTGGATTACATCGTCCGCTATGGCCCGGGCCGCAATGAAAATTATGATCCCATGGATTACATGGACATCATCGACGAGATCTTAAAGACCCTGATCCACCGGGGAAAGGCCCTGGAATGCAACACGGCCGGCTTCAAATATGGTCTGGGCCACCCCCATCCCCAGGAGGAGATCCTCCTGCGCTACCGGGAGCTGGGCGGAGAGCTTCTGACCATGGGCTCCGACGCCCACACTCCTGGCCAGGTGGGCCGCTTCTTTCCCCAGACCGCTGGGATCCTGAAGTCCTGCGGCTTCCGGTATTATACCGTCTACCACCAGAGAAAGCCCGTATTTTATCCCCTGTGAGCCTGGTCCTATTTTTTCTTCATCGCCTGCTCCACATCCTTGTGGAACTGCTCCCAGGCATCCTCATGGTCCACAAAATATTTGGGACAGATCTTTCCCGTCACGTCATAGTGGCGGATCACGTCCCCGGGCTTCAGCTTAAATTCCGTACAAAAATACGCGCACAGCTCCACCAGGGACTCATATGTACTGTCGTAAAACTTCCCCGTCTCATCGGGATGGCAGCACTCAATGGAAATGGTATCACTGTTCCGGTGGTTGGACGCATAGGCCACTTCCGTAAGGGGAACGCACTGGACCACCTCTCCCTCCAGCCCGATCACAAAGTGGCTGCTGGCTGATGTGGCGTTTTCCCCGGTCTGGTCCTTCAGCTGCTCAAAATAGCTCCGGTTTTCCCTGGCCGTGCTGCATGGATTTGCCACATAATGGACCACGATCCCCCGGACCTCCTCCAGCGGCTTCTGGGGCCTGGAATACGGATTGGGAGTCAGAAGGTCCACCTTCACATACTCCGGCACCTGCACCTCCCCCGGATCCACCTGTTTTTTCTGGAATACATTTTTAAACAGCACGATCACCGCTGCCAGAATGATCACAGACGCCGCCGTAAAAAAGCCTGCCAGGATCAGCTGGCGGATCCGCTCCTCCTTTTTTCTTTTGATCCGCCGCATTTCCCTCCTCAGCCGTCTCTCCTCATCTTCTCTCTCCATGACTCATATCCTTTCCTTTTTCTCCTGTACTTCACACGCCGGACTGCCGTTTCCCATTTCTCCGTCCATTGCCAGGGCTCTACGGCTCCAGAGGTTCCATGGCCCCGATCCCCAGGCCGCCCCGGGCAGAATCCATGTCCGGACCGGAAAGTCCTTCCCTGTATACGGCCAGGCTTACGACCTCCGTCAGAGGCACATATACGGCTTCATTATGGAGGCTTTCCATAATGTAGGCCATGTCCTCCTTCATCCGTTCCCCATCGTTCTGTACCAGGGTGTCCCGCATGATCACATCCAGCTCCCGCTTTCCGCTCATTCCGCTCTGTACCAGATGGAATTTATCCCCCGGAGACGCCATGCAGAAAAAGCTGCCATAGGGTTCATAGGGGATCCCCCAGGTCCTGGAAAGCAGAAGGTCGAACTGGCCCGACTGCCAGCTTTCCTCATAAGCCGCTCCCGTCTGGGGAACCAGATCCACCTGGATCCCGGCCGCTTCATACTGGGCCTTTAACAACTCTCCCACCTGGCCGTTTCCGGCAATGGAATCGTCGTATACCAGCCGGAGCTCCAGCCGCTGGCCGTTTTTGGACCGGATGGTCTCTCCCTCCGCATAGGTCCAGCCTGCTTCCTCCAGGATCCTTCCTGCCTCCTCCAGATCCTGGCCATAGGGGGCGATCCCCACGTCCGTTCCGGGTACTCTCCAGGAAAAATAGGAACCCGCCGGTTCCTGGAGCCCTCCATAGACCTTTTCCGAGATCTCCTCACGGCCTGCGGCATACTCCAGGGCCAGGCGCACTGCCTTATCTCCCGTCACCGGCCCCGCTGTATTCAGGTTCAGCACAGAAATGCTGGACGAAGGAGCCGACGCCGTCTGGAATCCGGCTTCCTCAAGCTCCTTAAAAAGCTCCAGTGTGATATGCTCTGAGTCCACCATCACATCCGCCTCTCCGGCCTTCATGGCCTCAGCGGCCTCTTCTGCGCTGGAGCATACCACTGTCCTTAAATACCGGAAGCCCGGCTTTTCTCCCCAGTAGGCCTCATTGCGCTCAAAAACGGAATATTCGCCCTCCACGTACGTTTTCAGCTTCCACATCCCGGTACCCAGGGTGGAAAAACCATTTTCCTCTTCCGGCTCCGCCAAAGCTCCCGCACTCTGATAAACATCACCCTCAGCCGCAAAGCCTTCGTCTCCCATCATCCCGAAGGGATAGCTTCCGGCCAGGTCGTTTAAAAGGGACGGGGCCGGAGCCGTTAAATGTACCGTAAGCGTCGTCTCGTCTGCGGCCTCCACAGAGCTGACCGCCGCCAGGGACGGCAGATATGGATAATATTCCCTGTGTCCCAGGACCAGATCCATATTTCTTTTGGCATTTTCCGCTGTAAACGGGCTCCCGTCGGAAAATTTTACGTCCGGCCGCAGATGAAAGGTGTAGGTGAGCCCATCGCCGGATATCTCCCACTCCAGGGCCAGCTCCGGCACCGGAACGCCGTTCTCCATGGCCGTCAGCCCCTCATAGACCCAGTCCAGGGCATAGGCCGGGCTTTCTCCCGTATACGGGTTTAAGGTTCCCGTATCCTCAAACACAGCCACTGTAAGCATCCTGTCCTCCAAAGCCTCCTCTTCGGAGACCGCCGTTTCTGTTTCCTCTGACTGCATCTGGCCAGTGGTCCCGGCCGCTGTTTTATCCATATCTCCGGCATCCCGGTTCCCGCAGGCCGTCATGGCCGCCACTGCAGCCGACGCCAGAAGTCCCCATGCCAGTCTCATCCCACGCTTCATATCAAGTCCCTCCAGATCATGTCCATAAAAATGTATGGTACAAGTATGGCACGGAATCTTTCGGAATGCAAGCGACAAAAATCTTAATATCCCGTCCGTGACCACATCACAGAAACTGCTTCCCTCATATGGTAGGATATCCCCATCAAAACACGGAGGAATGCTTATGAATCCAGTCAGAAAACACCCCAGAAAAGCCTTTGTGGACCAGAAAAGCTGCGTGGCCTGCGGCTGCTGCGCCAAGGTCTGTCCCATGGACGCCATCCAGATCTTCCATGGGATCATGGCCCGGGTGGACATGGGAAAATGCGTAGGCTGCGGCAGGTGCGCAAAGGAATGTCCGGCCAGCGTCATCACGATCCGGGAGGCGGCACGGTGAACATGAAGAAAAAATGGTACGACTATCTCTGGATCCTGTCCCTGGCATATCTGGCCCTGGGCTTTTTCAACATCATGGCCGCCTGGCTGGGACTGCTCTGCTTCTTTATTCCGCTGATCATTTCCATGGTCTCCGGCACCAAGGGCTACTGCAGCCGGTACTGCGGCAGAGGGCAGCTTTTTGGCCTCCTGGGCGGACGCTTCGGTCTTTCCCGGAAAAAGGATATCCCCGGCTGGATGAAGAGCCGGTGGTTCCGGTACGGCTTCCTGGCCTTTTTCCTTGTGATGTTCATGCAGATGCTTTTTAACACCGCCCTGGTCTTTTCCGGAGTCCGGGATCTCAACCAGGCGGTGACGCTCCTGTGGACCTTCCAGGTCCCCTGGCACTGGGCGTATCATGGGACCCGGCTCCATGCCGGAGCGGCCCAGTTTGCCTTTGGCTTTTACAGCGTGATGCTGACCTCCACCATCCTTGGCCTGGTGACCATGGTCCTTTTCAAGCCCCGAAGCTGGTGCGTTTACTGTCCCATGGGGACCATGACCCAGCTGATCTGCCAGGCAAAGCACCGCCCTTAAAACTTCATCCGCTTTTTTAAATGGCATATGTCAATTATATTCTTGACATATGCCATTTACCGTCGTATACTGAGAGAAGAAAGCAGATCTCATATGGGGAGGTGGATATCATACCAAGACCAAGAAAATGCAGAAAAGTATGTCAGCTGCCCCGGATCCAGGAATTCCACCCTCTGGGGCCTCCGCCCTGCGGACCGGCAGTTGTCCTTAACGTGGATGAATACGAAGCCATCCGTCTCATCGACCGGCAGGGCTTCTCCCAGGAGGAATGCAGCGCCTATATGCAGGTGGCCCGGACCACGGTCCAGATGATCTACAATTCTGCCAGGAAAAAGCTGGCGGCGGCGCTGGTGGACGGTCTCCCGCTCCGGATCGAGGGAGGCTCCTACCAGCTCTGCGACGGAAAGGAAGAAGCCTGCGGCTGCGGCGGATGCAGAAAGCATCTGCGGGCCTGCAGCCAGAAAACTCTTATGGAGGAGGAAGCTCATGAAGATCGCAGTCCCATTGGATGAAAATAAAAAGGACGTGTGCATCGTCCTGGCCCGCGCGCCCTATTTCCTGTTCCGGGAAAATGGGAATGACGCCATCGTCCCAAACCCGGCGGCCCAGGCCCAGGGCGGAGCCGGGATCCAGGCGGCCCAGTTCCTTGTGGACAGCCAGGCCGATGCACTGATCACCGTCCGGTGCGGCCAGAATGCCGCTCAGGTCTTCCAGGCCGCCGGGATAAAGCTCTATAAATCCGCAAATAAAGCCGCTGCGGACGATCTGGCCGCCCTGGAGCAGGGGACGCTGGAGGAACTGACCCAGTTCCACGGCGGATACCACGGCATACAATGAAGATCGCCTGCTTAAGCGGTAAGGGCGGGGCCGGAAAGACCCTGACAGCCGTCAATCTGGCGGCTGCGGCAGAAAAAGCCGTCTACATCGACTGTGATGTGGAGGAGCCCAACGGACGTCTGTTTTTCCGTCCGGACCATGTGGAGACAGAGACCGTCTGTTCCCTGCTCCCGGAGTTTGACGCCGGAGCATGCACCGGCTGCCGGGAATGCGTCCAGTTCTGCCGGTTCCACGCCCTTATGTATGTCAAAGATAAACCTATGGTCTTTTCTGAGGTCTGCCACAACTGCGGCGGCTGCAGCCTGGTATGTCCCAAAAAGGCCATTACTGAAAAGAAAAAGCCCATAGGGATCCTGGAGACAGGCGACAGCCAGACGGTCCGCGTCGTCACCGGTATCTTAAACCCCGGAGAGGCCTCCGGCGTCCCGGTGATCCGTGAGGCCTTAAAAAAGGCAGAGGGCCTCACCATCATCGACTGCCCGCCGGGAAGCGCCTGCAGCGTCATGGAAAGCGTCATGGACGCAGATTTCTGTATCCTGGTGGCCGAGCCCACAGCCTTTGGCTTCCACAATTTCCAGATGGTCTTCCAGCTCGTCTCCCTGCTGGGAAAAAAATGCGGTGTGGTCATCAATAAGCAGGAGGCCCCCTGGGTGCCTCTGGAGCGCTTCTGCCAGGACCAGGGCCTTCCTATTCTGGCCCGGATCCCCTATGATCCCCAGATCGCAGCAATGGCTTCGGACGGACGTATCGTTGCCAGGGAGGATCCCCGGCTCCGGGAAATGTTTTCCCATATCCTTCATACGATCGGAGGCAGCTTATGAAACGTCTTTTGATCTTAAGCGGAAAGGGCGGCACCGGAAAGACCACCACCGCGGCGGCCTTCGTCCGCTTTGCCGGGACAAAGGCTGTGGCCGACTGTGATGTGGACGCCCCCAACCTCCACCTGGTGACGGAGATCTCCGGAGCTCCCGAGATCTCTGATTTTCTCGGCGGGGATAAGGCTGTCCTGGACACAGAAAAATGCACTGGCTGCGGCCTCTGCCAGGCCCATTGCCGCTTTGACGCCATCTCCCGGACGGACGGAGTTTATTCCATCAGTGAATACGCCTGCGAGGGCTGCGGGGTCTGCGCACACGTATGTCCCAGGAAGGCCATCCGCCTGGCTCCCGACGCAGCCGGACGAAAGGAGCTTTACATGGATGGCGGCGTATTTTCCACTGCCGTTCTGAAAATGGGCCGCGGAAATTCCGGAAAGCTGGTGACAGAGGTAAAAATGGCTATGCTGAAGCATGCGCCGGAAACAGATCTGGCCATCGTGGACGGCTCCCCGGGCATCGGATGTCCGGTGATCTCCTCCGTCAGCGGCATGGACCTGGTCCTGGTGGTGGCTGAGCCCAGCCGCTCCGGGCTCAGCGATCTGGAGCGGCTGGTGAAGACCGCCGAAACCTTCCAGACAAAGCTGGCCGTCTGCGTCAACAAATGGGATGTGAGTCCGGAATATACCAGGGCCATCCAGGAATTCTGCGAGAAAAAAGGGATCCCCTTTGCCGGAACCGTTCCCTATGACCACCATGCGTCAGAGGCCATCAATCAGGGAAAAAGCCTGGCGGACATCGACTGCCCGGCCCGGGACGCTTTAAAAAAGATCTTTGATACTGTATGCCGGCTTCTATAACAGCCACGGGCTCCGGAGCCTTTCCGAAGCCCTCACAGACCAAATAAAATCTATCAGAAAAAGGAGAAACCATCATGAAAATTGCAGTAGCAGCCATGGGAAACACCGTAGCAGGCCATTTTGGCCATTGTGAGAATTTCATTTTCTTCGACACCGCAGACGGAGCCATCACCGCAGTCAATTCTGTCCCCAATCCAGGACACCGTCCAGGCTTCCTGCCCAACTTCCTGGCCGATAATGGAGCACAGGTCATCATTTCCGGCGGCATGGGCGGCGGCGCTGTGGATATCTTCAACGAGCGCGGCGTAGAGATCATCGTCGGCGTACAGGGCGATGCCACCGCCGCAGTGGAGTCCTATCTGAAGGGTGAGCTGGTCTCCACCGGCTCCATCTGCCATGAGCACGAGCACGCAGACGAGTGCGGAGAGCACCACTAGATCATTTCATAGAAGAAACGGCGATGCAGCCTGGCTGCACCGCCGTTTTTTGTCTGGAGGGCCTCTTCCCCCGGCACACACCATCCTTCTGATCCGCTCTGCCCCCGCGCCTGCCGCCTCCCTGCCCGGACAGCACCAGGCTCCAGCCTCCGGTCTCTCCCATGGATTTCCGCAACTGTGACCTTATCACGGAAATCCAGGAAAGGACCTGGTATACTGATATCAAACAAAAGAAAGGAGCTGGCGGTATGGCAGCTATGAATATGAACAGAGAACAATTTGATGAAATGATCCGGAGCGGAAAGACCTTTCTGGTGGATTACTGGGCGCCCTGGTGCGGCTACTGCCGGAAGATCGAAGCAGCCTACGAGGCGGTTTCTGAGACCTGGGGCAGGTCCATTCCCGTGGCTAAGATCAACATTGATGAGGAAGAGCAGCTTTCTGACAGCCAGGGCATTGAGATCATCCCCACGCTGGTGCTTTATAAGGACGGAAAGGCTGCCGCCACGCTCCGGGTCCCGGAATCCAGGGACATGATTGAGCAGTTCTTAACGGATTCCCTGGAAGCAGCCGGTGAGACGAGTGATCCTGAGCCCTCCCGCATTTACGATACTGTGATCATTGGCGGAGGCCCCGCAGGCTATACTGCGGCTCTTTACGCAGCCCGGGCCGGACTGGATACCATTGTGGTGGAAAAGCTGTCCGCCGGAGGCCAGATGGCTCTGACCCACCAGATCGACAATTATCCTGGCTTTGAGGACGGCATCGACGGCTACACCCTGGCTGAAAAAATGAGGAAGCAGGCAGAACGGTTCGGGGCCTCCACCCTGTACGCGGAGGTGGTCCGGGCGAAGCTGGAAGGACAGCCCAAGGCCGTGGAAACCTCCCAGGGCACCATTTACGGAAGGACCCTGATCCTGGCCACCGGAGCCAGCCCCAGAGAGCTGGGTGTTCCCGGTGAAAAAGAGCTGACCGGCCGGGGCGTGGCCTACTGTGCCGCCTGTGACGGCATGTTTTACAAGGATAAGACCGTGGTGGTGGCCGGAGGCGGCAATTCCGCAGTGGCAGATGCCCTGATCTTAAGCCGCATCGCAAAGAAGGTGATCCTGGTCCACCGCCGGGATACCCTGCGGGCCACAAAGATCTACCACGAGCTTCTTCAGAACACTCCCAATGTGGAATTTCGCTGGAACAGCGTGGTCACAGAGCTGCACCACAAAGAAACACTTACGGGAATCCGCTTAAAGGACGTCCACACAGGTGAAGAGACCGACCTTCCCTGCGACGGTATCTTTGTGAGCGTGGGCCGCAAGCCCTCCACCAGCCTGTTTGAGGGCCAGCTGGAGCTGGATAAGGCAGGCTATATCGCTGCCGGAGAAACCACAGAGACCAGCGTTCCCGGCGTCTACGCCATCGGCGATGTGCGGACCAAGCCCCTCCGCCAGGTGGTGACCGCCGTTTCCGACGGAGCTGCCGCCGTTCATATGGCAGAGGCATATCTGGCGGAAGCTGGGAGATAAATGGTCATTTCCACAAAATTCTCCCAGAATTTATAAAAATCATCCTGTGTCGTGAGTGAAAAGATAAAAAAAGAAGAATAGGATAGTGTAGCCGCAGAACATACAGGCGGGCAGAAGGAGGCCAGGACCATGAACGACCAATCACTTATCCATCTTCTGAAAGCGGACCCGGAGGAAGGGCTTCGGATGGCCATCAGCCTTTACGGAAAGGCTATAAAAACCATCTGTTCCAGTATCCTCCGGGATGCTCCCGACGAAGATATTGAGGAAGCTGTATCAGATACCTTTGTTGCTATATGGCAGTCTGCCAGGAATTTCCGCATGGATCAGGGGGTATCTTTTAAAAGCTACTGCTACGGAATCGCGCGAAAAAAAGCTCTGACCAGGAGAAAAACGCTTCTTCTGGATATGAATCTGATCCCATTGGAAGAAAACATCCTGTTTCCCCAGGATACCATTGCAGATGAACACGAACGGCATGAAGAAGAACGCATTCTTCATGAAATTATTTTCGCTTTAAAGGAACCCCAGCGCTCGGTCTTTATCCTGCGTTATTTTTATTTCTGGCGGATCCGAGAGATTTCCATTCATCTGTCTCTTCCCGAGAAAAAGGTGGAAAACCTGCTATATCGCGGAAAACAGCTTCTAAAAACAGCTCTGCTAGAAAGGGGAATTACAGGATGACAAAAATAACCGATCTGTTCAATGAAATCGATCCATCAGAACTGGAGACAACGGGAAAAATACTTCCATGCTCCGATGAAAAACGGCTTTCCCCCGAGGAGGAGGAACGAATTTTTCAAAATGTATGTCAGAAACTCCAGCTTTCACCAGAAAAAAAGCGGAAACATTTCTCCAGGAAACGAATGGGTATTTTCCTGGCTGCGGCCACCTTTCTCTTGAGCATAACGGTCGGAGCCGCCGAATACTTTCATTTAAATCCAGAATTTCTTCAATATTTCCATGCAGTTTCTGAAAACGAACGGCAGACCCTGAAGGATATGGCAGCCCTTCCATCCGGCCCAGACAATGCATCTCCAGCTGTAAGCGGCCATGGGGTATCCATTTGCGCTGACCAGACCATAAGCGATGGTCAGTATCTTTATTTCTGTCTGAAAATTTCCCTCCCGGAAGAGGCTGGTTTAAAAAGCCAGGGAGCGGTTGCAGATGGCGGTTATCTGGGCTTTGATGAAATCTCCTATTCTATCTCAGAAAAAAAAGGGCCAGAAATTAAAAATGGGCGGTGCGGTCTGTCCATCCAGCCGGATCCATCTGAGAAGGACCAGTATTTTGCCATCGGTGAAATTCCCATAGCCGAAAAGGATTTCAACGGACAGGAGCTTTCCCTGACGTTTACTGATCTAGGATATCTGGAGCCCTCCAATACTGAATGGGTATCCCTGATTTCCAGTCAATGGACTCTGGAATGGGTATTGCAATATAAAGATTCCTCCGTAAAGTATATGATAGGAAAAGAACTCCGGCTGGAAACCGGAACGGTTTTCATCCAGTCAGTTTCTGTATCTCCCCTGAGCCTGTCTCTCACAGGAAGCAGCGACACCCTGGAGTCCGTTACCAATGACGACCAGATACTCTTTTCCATAGATGGGATCCTGCTCTCTGACGGTTCCTGCCGCGATCCTTTCCGCTATCAATATGTCGGACCGGAAAACGGGAAACTCATTGCCGGAGGCGAATTCAATACTATCTTTTCTGTAGAGGATATCATTGGAATCCGCATCCATGGAACAGATTTTTATTTTAATCCATAGCGCCTCCTGCAAAACGGTCTTCAAAATATCAAAGCTTATCCCGGCGGCACCCGTCTTTTCATAGGGAACCGCCGGGGCTGATCTTTTATCTTTCTGCCCGCCGCTCCGCCAGGGCGATCCCCTGGTACATAAGGGCTGCCAGGATACAGAGGATCACAATGGACATGAGTACCAGGTCCAGTTTAAAGAGCTGAAGACCGCAGCTGATACGATTGCGTATCCTAATTATTTAAATAGATATTTCGCAGCTTATCTGCTCCATTTTCTATGGACGCCTCATGCAAAGGATAATATTTTGAGTAAAGTTCTTCCGGTTCCAATTTCTTTACCAGCTCGCCGGATGGAACATTATACCTCCACTGCATATAGGTATAGATATCTGCCATCCATTCCAGGATAAACTCATCAAAAGTTTCACTGATCGGCGCATTGATATCTACAGAAATATTCATATTCTGAAGAATCTGTTTCGGAGTCTTATTCAAAAACAAAGGGTTTCCCTGATCCATATTTTTTCGGTAATCACTGTTCATATAATCTGCTATTATCTTGAAAGCATCTGTCCTGTTTCTTCCAATTAATTTAAACAGATAACGGTGCTTTTGGAGCATTTCATCCAGATAACATTTATCATAGGCTAGCAATCTCATATCCTCCAAGTTCCTTACTATAAATCAACTGGTTCTGTATTGCATACCTGGCCGTGATACCCGGCACATCATATCCCTCCAGTAAAATAGCCTGCAGCCGCCCTGATAAAAAACGATTCACTTCACGCCGGGCATGCATATCTGCGGTTTTATCTTCTTCCTGCAGTTTCACTTCATAAGAATCAATCCAATGAATCTGACGAAATGCTTTTTCCGATTTCAAAAAGACCTGGTTTCCTAATGAACCTTTATAAAATAAACGCTCTACTTCCTGCAGCTGAATCTGATTCAGCAAAAAGGCTTCTACCACCTGGGTATAGCTGTCATCGGCACGGTAGCCCTTAACGATATCATACTCTGATACATCCGGCCGATATAATTCTACCAAACGGTTTCCTACTACATTTGCAGCCTCCTGATTGGTTCCCCGGTTAGCAACTACTTCTGCAATCCAGGCCAGCACACTACACTCATTAAAATCCAGTACCTTAAGGCTTTCTAAATCCAGATCATAAACATTTACAACAGAGCTTTCTGGATTTCCATTCAACGCTGCCCAGCTTCTTGCCCTATCCTCAAATTCTGTTGTATAAAACCCATTCCCATAATCATTATCTGCTTTTCCGCCAAGATACTGCGGTTTTTTTATGATATGATCAGAACCATGATATACTCGAATCACTATTCCCGCACCTGCCTTTCGGCTTTATAATATGGTTCTATTATAGTATAATACAGCCGGTGTCTCAACACCTAAATTTCCTGTGAGTTCAAAAAGGCCAGTCGGTTAATACCGATTTTTACCCCGGATAACACAAGAATAAGGCAGTCTGCAGAACTCCTGGCTTTTTCAAGGCCATGGTTTTCTGCCAGACCGCCTCATTCGCGTTTTGTCTGGAATTTTAGGGCATAATCCGCACGGATCAGGGGGGATCTTTTAAAAGCTGCTGCTACGGAATCGCACGGAAAAAGGCTCTGACCAGGAGAAAAATTCCGGACCTTCTTCTGCAAGAGATTTTTATCCGTCAAAAAACCAGGCAGAAAGCCCATCGTTAAACAGGTTCTCTGCCTGGTTTATAATCCTATCATTCCAGAAGCACAGCTTCTTACTTATGGCACAGGCCGGCATCAGTCCCCTTTCCGTGCCTTTTTTTCCATGTACATGCGCTCGTCTGACCTTTGCAGCAGCACGTGAAAGTCCTCCCCGTCCGAGGGGTAAAAGGCCTCTCCCATGGAAAACCGAATCGTTTGAATACCTCCCCCCCGGAATATTTTTTCTTTCATTTCCGATCTCTGAAATCCGCTTTCTTAAAGCCTCTGTACTGGAAAATCCAGATAGGAAGATGACAAATTCGTCTCCTCCAAGTCTGGCACAGACAGCGCCCTCTCCTGCGGCGGACTCAATGGAACCGGCAATCCGTCTGAGATACTGGTCTCCGACAAAATGCCCATAAATATCGTTGATCTTTTTCAGTCCGTCCGCATCGATCATCAGCATAGCCGCACAGCCCAAAGCGTCCTTTTTTCCAAACAGATCGTTCATCTGCTCGTAAAAGCCTCTGCGGTTCAGCAATCCTGTCAGTTCATCCCGCTGGCTTTCTTCCCGTACCCGGCTGACATTTCTCCATAAATAAGTTACATCATTGACATAATAGATCACGCCCTGACTGTCCTCTGCCTTCTTGATCTGAAGATATCGTTCCTCTCCCTGTCTCTGATACCGGTACACATTTTCTGATTCGCTCACTGGATCCTTTTCTGCCTGCTGCAGCGCTCTCTCCAGAAACGCGTACTGCTTTCCCGGAGCCATAATGTCATAATCCTCCGCTCCCAGGATCTCCATCATACGGCTATTGGCATAGGACTGATGATAAAAGTGATTGATCTCAAAAAAGCCAAAGGGGATTTCTGCCTGGTTCAGGATATATTTCAGCTGATTCCTGTTAAAGCCAAGGGAATTCAGGATCTGATTGATATAGAACAGAAGTTCCTCAAATTCTGTGATCCCTGTTTCAATATTAATGCTCTCTAAATTGCCCGTCTCTATTTTCTGGAGATCATCAATGATCCTATCCAGGATCCGGATCAACTTTTTCTCTATGTACCACCGGATCAGGGCAATGATCCCAAAACCGCCCAGCAATACATACACGATCACAAAAATGGTCGATTCCATGGTATCTCTCAGAAGGAACCTGGATCTGTACGTCCGCACCAGAATATAATTCTCGTACGGTTTCGTGTAAACGCAATATCTGTCCCCCTGAAACTGAGTATGGAATACCTGAAGTTTTCCCTCCTCATACTGCATCCGTTCCTCCTCAGGGATCTCCCTTCCATAAAGGTTTCTGGATGTAGAGGCAACAATGGTGTTGGTTTTTGTATCAAGGATATGCAAATATCCTGTCGTTTCAAACGGCATCCCGGATACGATATTTTCCAGGCTCTTCTCCTTCATTTTCTGCCGCAGGTGCCAGGGCTCCATTCCGATCTGGACAATGCAGCTCCCATCCTCCAGCCATACGGCCGCATACTGCATCTCCTTTTCTTCCGCCGTATTAGGCATAATATCCTGGCAAAGCTTCAGCGATCTGTCCTTCAGCATGGGCAGAAAGAAGCGCATCTGCTCTCCAGAATCAAAGGTATACCCGTAATACTGCGGATGCGTTCCTGCGAAAACTGTCCCCTCCGGCGTGAAAAAATGGATCTCGTCCACATGGACCTTCTGCGCCAGTTCTCTCACATAGTCCAGATCTCTGATATCTCCTGTGGACCGCGCGATATGATATGCCACCATATCTGCCGCACGGATACAGCCCTGTTTAAATTCCTGTTCCTCGTCCTCCAACTCCTCCTCCGTCGTCCAGATCATCTGCTCCAGCTGACCAAACATTTCCTTCGTGCTTTCCAGCTGATTCTGATGGAGCAGATGAAGCTGGAGCCAGAAATTCAAAGGCAGGATCAGAAGCAGAAACAGAATCAGGATCAGCCCCGTCATCTTAGGTAAGACTTCTTTCAAACTTCTTTCTCTCATCCTCCACCCCTCTTGCCCATTGGGCCGCGCTCATTTCTCTATTTGCCGGTACTGGCCTTCTGAAAATCTGTATATATGCAGATTATACTGGTGTTTACCAAAAATTTCAATATTTGATGCGATAAAATCCAAAAACCAGATATGTTAAATTTCACCATATACAACCGGCCCATCTTTTGATATATTAAAGATACTGTAAATCCTGCTCTTGCAGGCTGATTTCATGAAGAAAGAAGATATATAATGAAAAAAAGAACCGATCCATCTGCGATTCCCAGAAACAAAGCATCCTTTCACTACATCCTTCCAGTCCTGGGCGGCATCGTCCTGCTCCTGATGGTACTGGCTGCCCTTCTGCTGAACACAGCAGATATGAACCGGCAGCTGCAGAAAAACACGGAGAGCTATGCCAACGATGTGTCGGCCCAGCTGGCCAGCAACATCTCCTCCCGTATGAATATGCGGGAAACCTATATACGGAATCTGGCAGACACATTTTCCAGATCCCCTAAGACGATTCTGACTGAAGAGCTTCTTGAACGGAAGGCCGAATATCTGGAAATGGATATGATCTTTCTTCTGAACTCCGACGGGACCACCTTTCCTTCCGGCGCGGCTGCAGCCCATCCGGAATTAGACGCGTACCGCCAGGAGCACCCGGATATCTATAAGAATGCCCATATATTCCACTCCGCCCACAGCGAGGTTTTTTCTCAGCTCCGGTTTTCTGGAGGGACGGAGGACAGGCTTCTGTCCTGGTGGGTACGCGCTCCAGCGAAGTGCTCCAGAAGATGCTCCAGGAAGTGGATTTTAAGGACCAGGGCTTAAGCTGTATCGTAGATTCTGACGGGACCGTTATCGTATCCGCCACAGATGAGGCTCCGTTTTCCGCCTTGAACGACATCTTCCAGTCCGTCACAGCTGAGAAAAAAGAAGCGGCGATCCAGGCCCAGGTACTGGAAGACATCAAAGAACGGCGGCCTGGCATCGCGCATTTTCAGGACCTTGGGGGCGAACCACTGATCTTCAGCTACGATTTCCTGGAAGTCAATGACTGGATGCTCCTGACCCTGCTCCCATCCAATCTGTTCAGTAAAGGAACCGCACAGTATCTGTTCCGCTATATCCTTCTCACCAGCCTTTTGGCATTTATAATCCTCCTCATCTTTGTCTGTGTGGTATGGAGCTATCGAAGGTCTTACCAGGCGATCCAGACCGCTGCGCTGACGGATCTGCTCACTGGCGGCAGGAACCGGGTCTCGTTCCAGATCCAGGCGGAGCACCTGTTTCAGAAATATTCCTGGAAAGGCCTGGCCATTGTATATATGAATATCCGCGGTTTCAAACGGATCAATGAAAAATTCGGCTCAAAAGTCGGCGACACAGTCCTGCTCCATATCTACAATGCCCTGAATTCCTGCCTGGAAGAAGAGGAGCTGATCTGCCGCGCGGCCGGTGACCACTTCTTCCTTCTGTTAAAATGCTCCAGTGAGGAAGAGATCCTCCGCCGCGTATCATCCATGTTCGAGAAGCTGGAAAAGCAGCTTCCAGCGGGGTCTCTCACCGCCAGCCCCAGCATCGCAGCCGGCGCGTATCTGATCCAGCATTCAGAGGAGGAATTTATCGTCCTCATCGACCGGGCGAAGCAGGCGGGAGACCAGGCCCAGACAGGCCAGTGCCGCCTCTTTGACGATTCTTTTGAAAAACAGATGAAGCGTGAATATGTGCTGGATGAATCCTTCCAGCACGCCATTGAAAATCATGAATTCCAGCTCTACATCCAGCCTAAGCTCTGCCCGTTCCAGGAAAAGGTCTGCGGCGGTGAGGTGCTGGTCCGCTGGCAGCATCCGAAATTTGGAATAGTTTATCCAGGAGAATTTATTCCTCTGTTCGAACGCAATGGAAAAATCTGCGCGCTGGATCTCTATATGTTTGAAGAGACATGCAGGCTGCTGAGATCCTGGCTGGAAAAGGGGACTGCCGTTCCTTTGTCCGTCAACCTTTCCCGCGCCCATCTGATCTCCAGCGACATCTCCTTCCTGGACCGTTTTAAGGCCATTAAGGAAGCCTATCAGATTCCCGACGGCCTCATCGATCTGGAGCTGACAGAATCTCTGATGCTGGAACGGCGCGAGATCCATCTGGTCACCTCTATGATCAACCGCATAAGGGAAATGGGCTTTCTCTGCTCCATTGACGACTTCGGCTTCGGTTATTCCTCGCTGACAATGCTGAAGGATCTGAATGTATCCACCGTCAAGCTGGACCGCCAGTTCCTGCTGAACGAAAACGAAAAATCCTGGATGGTCGTTCGGCAGCTGATCCAGCTGGCCCATAACCTGGGTATGAGCGTTGTGGCTGAAGGCGTTGAAAAAAAGGACCAGGTGGAGCATCTGAAGGAATGCGGATGCGACCTGATCCAAGGATACTTCTATGCAAGGCCAATGCCCGTTTCTGACTTTGAACGGTGGCCGGATGTGTAAGGAAGAAGAAGCCCCCAGCGTTTTCTTATAACGTCGGCTCCAGCGGCTGTACGACAGCTGTGATCTCGATCGGAGCGTGGGGATACCGGCGGCGGAATGAATCGATCACCCTCTGACAGACCATGCAACTGTCCGGATAGTTGGCCTGGGGCAGCAGGATCACATACTGGGAGGTACTGCATTGTGCAACTACATCGCCCCGGCGGAGCCCCATACATACGATATCCTTCAGGTTCTCCATTCCCCTGTCCAGACTTCTTTTTGACAGCGTTTCATTTCCCCGTCCGGAAACGGTCAGCAGCCCGATATGGACCGCGTCGCCGCTGCGGGCCACGCCGCGTGCAATGGCATAATAAATCTTCTGAAAGAATTCAAACTCACAGAACAGGGCTCCGGCGCTCTCCTGCGGCTCCCGCAGCTTTTCCATCACCATCGCAATGGAAAGCGTACTGCCGGCCGCCATACGGACTGCAGTTCTATATACAGTCTGAGCTTCCTCCGACGGCAGAACTCCGAAACGGTCAAAAAGCTCCCGGCTCAGTCTCTCATAAGCGGAGATCACCTCCCCTGGCTGACCCGAATCCAGAAGATCCTTCAGAAAATGGCTGTGCAGCTCTTCACAATACGGCACAAGCCGTATGGCTTTCCTGCACAGTTCCGCCGCTTCCTTAAGCCTTTCCCCCTGCTCCAGCCGCTCCAATGCCTCCTGCACCGCGCCAATGTATAGATTCTGGTAATAAACGGATACCGGGATCACCCACGGCTCGGAAGAATGCATGGGCAGGAAATCTCCCTGGTAAAGCTCGATCGCCTTCAGAAGCTGGCTGAGACGCTGATCCTCACATCTCTCTCCCGAGCGGCACAGACTCTCAAATACCTCGATATCCAGAATGCTCTCCCCCTCTGGATTCCAGATATACCCCTCTTCCTTCTGGACCAGCAGTTCCCGTCCGGAATCCTCTCCAAGCCGGTTCAGGACGGTCCTCGCCCGGTAGGACACCGTTTTCACTCCATTACTGTTCTCATCTCCCCACAATATCTTTGTAAGCTCTTTCCGTGGAACTACCCGGTCATGATGCACGATCAGGTAGCTCAGTAACAGCCAAATATTCCTTGAGCAGCTTTCCTGGCTGGAGATCTTCTGCTCTCCCCTCCATATGGTCAAGCCTCCCAGGAGTTCAATCCGAATCCTGTCCTTGCTCATAAAGTCCCCCTATCGCAGCGTCCATTGGTTGCTTTCATCTGTCCATATTATACCATACTCCCCTGCCCCAGGCAATTCGCAATTCCAATCATCTGTTTTATCGGGAAACCACCTTCTCATCTGATAAAAAATATGCTATAATCCAGATATCTTATAAGGAAGGGGATATCTGCGATGTTTTTCAGCCGCAAATTCCGTACCCGGGCAGCCCTTCTGCTGCTGACCGCCTTCTGCGCTGTCTCTGTACAGCAGGCCGACGCATCTCTTTCTTCCATGGAATCAAGGATGCCCGCGGCCTCAGGTACGCTGGTAAAATCCGCCTCCGCCGCCTCCATCGACTACTCCAACACGGCGGATGGCTATGTGATGGCGCAATACAGCGGCGCGACCAGCAATCAGCTGAAGGTTCAGGTCAAGGGACCGGCAACCACTTATACCTACAATATCATCCCGGGGAATTGGACTACATTTCCCTTGTCTGACGGAAATGGAAGCTATCAGGTAACGATCTACGAAAACGTCACTGACAACAAATACGCCGCCGTAGTATCAGCCAGCTTTTCCGTGACCCTGGCAGATGAATTCGCGCCTTTCCTGCGTCCTAACCAGTACGTGGATTACAGCGCGGCAGGACACACCGTAGCCAAGGCTGCCGAACTTACCAATGGGAAGGACACCCTGGGATCCGTACAGGCCGTATATGATTTTGTGATCACAAACCTTACCTATGACAAGCAGCTGGCTGCCACTGTGCAGAGTGGATATCTGCCGGTTCTGGACACGGTCCTGGAAAAGAAAAGCGGCATCTGCTTCGATTATGCCGCCCTGATGACCGGAATGCTGCGCAGCCAGGGAATCCCCTGCAAGCTGGTCGTCGGGTACGCCGGAACCGCTTATCACGCGTGGATCAGTGTCTGGTCGCGGGAAACCGGCTGGATCGAGGGTGTGGTCTACTTTGACGGAACCTCCTGGCAGCGGATGGATCCAACCTTTGCCTCCAGCGGAAATCAAAGCGATTCTATCATGCAGTTCATCGGTGACGGAAAAAACTATACCGCAAAATATCTATACTGACCGTTCCGGCACACCTTGCAGCAATTACGGCAGATCATGATCCTGTACCATCGAATTGGGCCGCAGTTTCTGCAGGCCCGATTTATTTTATCATGGAGTGAACATTATGAAAAAAGAAACACTTTTAAATGAGGAAATATCCTTTTTTGCCCTGGAGCTTTCTCTGCTGCTCCGTACCGGTATCAGCACAGGAGACGCCCTGCTCCTGCTTTCTGACGAGGCCGGGGGATCCATGAAAGAGCTTCTCTCATCCATGGCTTCTGCTGCAGACAGCGGCCTTCCCCTGTCCCGGATCATGGAGGAAACCGGACGCTTCCCTTCTTATGTAACGGGCTTAACCGCTGTTGGAGAGGCCTCCGGCCGGCTGGAAGAGTCCCTTGCCGCCCTGGCCCAGTATTACGATGCCAGGGACCGGCTGGACCGCCAGATCCGCTCCGCCCTGCTTTATCCGGCTCTGATCCTTTTCCTGATGACTGTGGTGATCTTTGTTCTGCTGATCCGGGTGCTTCCGGTATTCCAGGATGTATACGCCTCTCTGGGCGGTACCCTTACCGGCGTAGCAGGAGGCCTCCTGCGTCTTGGAAAGGCCCTGGACGCTGCTCTTCCCTGGCTCGGAATCCTGCTGGCATCCATCCTGGCCTTCTGGGCAGCGTTCCGGCTCTCCCGCTCCTTCCGGGACCAGGTACTGTCTGTCTGGAAAAAACGGACCGGAGACAAAGGGATCGCCCGTCTGATCCATGACGCCCGCTTCGCCCAGTCCATGGCCATGTGCCTTTCCAGCGGACTTCCTCTGGAAGAAGCGCTGGAGCTCTCTGCCTCTTTAATGGCTGATAATCCCAAAGCTGCCGCCAGATATAGAAGCTGCGGGGAACATCTGGATCAGGGAGCCAGTCTCTCTGAGGCGCTGACTGCCTCAGACGCCCTTCCTCCCTCCGCCTGCCGGCTTCTGGCCCTGGGCGTAAAAAGCGGAAACGGTGATGCGGTAATGGAGGAAATTTCCACCCGGCTCTCCCGCCGGAGTGAGGACGCCTTAACAGTTCTGCTGGGGCGTGTAGAACCGACACTGGTATTGACCGCCGCCGTTTTAGTCGGAGCCATTCTGCTTTCTGTTATGATGCCGCTGCTGCACATTATGAATACCATCGGGTGATCCTATGAAGAAGCTTATTTTTTCCCTGCGGGCCGCCTTTTCCGGATTGGCTGCTGCCGCAGTTTTACTTTCATTCCTCACTGCTCTGGATAACCTGGACCGGGACCAGTCCGGAGAGGGCCGCCGCCGGCTGGAGGAAAGTCTCCGCCGTTCCTGTGCGGCCTGCTATGCGGCCGAGGGGATCTACCCTCCGGATCTCGCCTATCTGACCTCTCATTACGGGATCCAGATCGATGAACGGCTGTATGCCGTAGATTACCGGCCCATTGCGGAAAATCTGATGCCTGACATCACTGTATTGGAGATAGAGCCATGAAACAAAACAATCATACTGCTCTGAGCCATCTGCCTGTTCTGATCCTGTTTACCATATTAGCTATGAGCGTGATGCTGGTCCTGCTCACCGGGGAAGACGTTTACCAGCGTATCGCAGGACGCGACGACACTGCCTATACCCGCCGCACCGCTGCCCAGTATCTTACGACACGGGTGCGGCAGGCTGACTCATCAGGCTGTATCGCCGCCTCCCCCTTTGACGGCAATGCAGGCCCCGAAACGCTCATATTAAAAGAGTACATCGACGGCTCGGCCTATGAAACCCGCATTTACTGTTATGACGGCTATCTGCGCGAACTGTTCTGTCCCTCCGGAGCCGTTTTTTCTCCCGGGGACGGGGAACCGGTCATTCCTGCCCAGAGCCTGGATCTTGATCTTGTTTCCAATCCCGGCTCCATTCTCATGGAGCTGACCAGCGAGGATAGAACGGCTCAGACGCTGTACCTGCTTCTCAGAAGCGGAAAGGAGGAGGCGCAATGAAAAATAAAACGCCTTTGATCCTGGTGGAGCAGCTCGTCATGCTGCTGGTCTTTTCTCTGGCATCTGCCCTGTGCATCCGGGCCTTCGCCCTGGCAGAGCGGACCTCCCAGTGGAACGCAGACCGGGACCGCGCTGTTTTTTCTGCCCAGAATGCCGCAGAGGTCCTGAAAGCCGCCGGGCTCCGCAGCGGCAGCATGGAGGGGACCATGGCAGAGGCCGCCAGGCTGCTGAACGGGGAGGCCGGCCAGGATCTTTTATACGTATATTATGACGACAACTGGGACGTATCCGGAAAAGAAACCGCCTCCTACCATCTCTGTGCCCATAGTATCCCCTCATCTGTCCAGGGACTCTGTACGGCAGAGATCCGGATAGACAGCCTGAAGGGCTCCTCTGGTCCAGACCGCAGCCCCCTATTCCAGTTGACCGTCGCATGGCAGGAGGTGGACCTCCATGGATGAACATAGATTATCGCCTCCCGCAGTCGGCGGCAGCTCCCTGCTGATCAGCTTTGCGGTCCTGTGCTTTACGATTTTCGCCCTTCTGGCCCTGGAAACGGTCCAGGCCGGAAAGCGTCTGTCCGATGCAGCTTCAGCAGCTGCATCCGCCTACTATCGTGCTGACTGCGCTGCCGAAGCCATCCTGGCCCAGCTCCGCTCCGGTCAGATGCCAGAAAATGTTTCCATAGAGCGCACTTCCCAGGGGGAGCTTTGTACCTACTCCTGCCCCATTTCTGATACCCAGGTCCTGGAGGTGGAGGTGCTGCTCCACGGCAGGGACTGGACCATCCGGCGGTGGCAGGCCGTTTCCAGCTCTGACTGGACCACAGACGACCACATCCAGGTCTGGGACGGCAGTCCCATTGCCGGACCAGGCCATTGACAAAGGAGGATATATGGCAGAAATACTGGATTATCTAAAACAGGCCATGGAAGATGGCGCTTCTGATCTTTTTATCGTAGCCGGCGGTCCTGTAAGTGAAAAAACTGCGGGACGTATCCGCCCCATAGGCGAAGCCCGGGTCATGCCTCCGGAAACGGAGCATCTCATTGAAGCAATGTATGAGCTGGCAGGCCGGGATATGGAGGCGTACCTGCGGACCGGTGACGACGATTTTTCCTTTTCTGTTCCCAACCTGGCCCGTTTCCGGGTAAACGCCTACCGTCAGCGGGGGTCTCTGGCCGCCGTGGTCCGTGTCGTAGCCTTCCGTATCCCGGACTGGAACGCTCTTGGCATTCCCCAGGAGGTAATGGATCTGGCGGATCTGCGCAATGGAATGGTGCTTTTTACGGGAAGCGCCGACAGCGGAAAATCCACCACTCAGGCCTGCATCATCGACCGGATCAACCGCACCAGGGAGGGACACATCATTACGCTGGAGGACCCCATCGAATACCTGCACCGGGACCAGAAATGCATCATCAGCCAGCGGGAGATCGCTACGGACACGGCTGATCACCTCATCGCCCTGCGGGCCTGCCTCCGCCAGTCCCCCGACGTGATCCTCCTTGGAGAAATGCGGGATCACGAAACCATACGTACCGCCATGACTGCGGCTGATACCGGCCATCTGCTGCTGGCCACTCTTCATACCCAGGGCGCGGTCCATGCCGTAGACCGGATCATCGACGCCTTCCCTCCTTCCCAGCAGGATCAGATCCGGGTCCAGCTGAGCATGGTACTCCGTACGGTCGTATCCCAGCAGCTTCTTCCCGGAATCAGTGGAAATCTGGTCCCCGCCTATGAGATCATGCACGGCACCAACGCAGTTCGCAGTATGATCCGGGACAATAAGACCCACCAGCTTCCCGGTGTCATCGCCTCCGGCAGCGCCGACGGAATGCGTTCCATGGATCAGTCTCTGCTTTCCTTATACCAAAGCGGCGCCATTACCCGGGAAACCGCTCTGGACCATGCTGATTTTCCCGAGCAGCTTCTCCGGCGGATGGAATTATCCAGACGCTGAACGATCCGTAACATTCCGATGCTGCCTTTGTACCAGTCGTGTTTTGTATATAGTGTATATTTTTTCTTCTATAATTTGTGCACTTTTTCAAGAAATTTTGCATAAAAAAAACAAAATGCCACCCAAAATGAAACCGACAGGTGCTATGATATAGGAAAAGAAAGGCGGTGAGCAGCAGGTGCGAAAAGTTTGGGGCGAGCCCTATCGAACGTCTATGATCTGCATTGATCAATACCGCCAGGGTATCCTCAGCGGACGCTTCTACCATCCGTATCTTCAGACCGGACAGCATTTCCACAGTTTAATGGAACTTCTGCTTCAAATGGAGTCGGTGCTGGAGCAGATGCAGTTTCCCCAGTCTTTCACAGACCGGCGGGATGGACTCCGTACAGACCGGATCTCGCTTTGGACAGAGTCAGACGCGGATGCAAAGCCTGGCAAAACGGCAACCTTTACAGTGCGTATCCTTTTCCGGCAGAACGCCAGCTGGCAGGGAACCATATCATGGCTGAACCACCAGCAGGAAAATCATTTCCGCAGTGTTCTGGAATTGATCCTTCTAATGCACAGTGCTCTGACCACGGAAGAAAATGCCCCGCCCGATCCCATCATGGACCGGCGGACTTCCATGTAGCCTGCAGCAGACGCTGCCCAAGACCAACAAAAGAAATAGCTGAACCGGCAAACCGGAGGAAACTCCGGGACGCAAAGCTACGGGGGCTAACGGCTTCTGCCCATGCCAGCCCGGCTGCCACATATTTCGATCTTCATAAAAAAGCAAAGGAGATTGAAACAAATGGCAAAGAAAAAACTTGTATGCGGACGCGCTCTGGCCGTTCTGATGAGCGTCAGCTTATCTGCCAGCTTAACAGGTTTCCCCGTCATGGCGGCTGGAGAAACCTCCGCTGACTCCAGCGGCACCTCTGCCGGAACGGACTCTTCCTCCACCGGCGAAGCGGATACATCCACCGGCGAGACAGAGAAAAAGGATTATCAGGAAAGTACCACCACGACCTCTGGGACGGACGATAAAGGAAATAAAACAGAAACCACTACGAAGGAAGAAACCTGGACAGAAACCCGCCCAGACGGCGCAGGCGGAACCCAGGATGTGGATGTAAAGCAGACGACGACTACGACGACAGTTGTGGAGAACGAAGAGGAAACTGTCACTGAAGATCCCGTTGAAGAAAAGCTGGAAATTCCAGGGGACCAGGCGTTGGAAAATACCGAGGATCTGAAAACAGATGTAAGCACCGATCTGCCCTCTGGTGACAATCAGCTTTCTGTAACACTGACCCCGGACCAGGACGGCAACGCCGCTGGCCAGGATTCGGCGACCCCCGGATATACTGCTCCTGAAGATACAGAGCAGACGAACACAGAAACATCATATGACGAGAACACAGGTACGACGACCATCACTACAACCGATAAAAAAGAAGAAAATGACCATACAGTTTCCACTGGGACGAACGGCCCCGTAGAGGATGATCCCGTTGTTTCAGCCCCTGTTACAACGACAGAAACAAAGACAGATACAGGCGCAGATGGAACAGTCACAGAAACAACCATTGAAACCACGACCCAGACCACGACCAATACCTCAACGACAACAACGACGACAACGGATACGGCGACAACAACCGAATCTGAGCGTAAAACGGTCATAACGGATTGGGTGTTAAATGCTCAGCTGAGCATCGGGAAGGAAACGTCTGAAAGCAGTACCGAAAATCAAACGACTGGCAATAGCTTTGATGATGTAAAAAAGATCCTGTCTGACGCAGGTATCACGATTCCGGATGGCCTTTCCGAGGCCCAGCTTGCCAACGCGATCAAAGACGCTCAGAAGGACGCCGCAGAAGGGGAATCTGAACTGGTATCCGCTATCCGGGAGTTCCTGTCCCCAGACGCTTCGGATGGTACGGGAAGTCCTTCCGCCCCGGAAGCCACCGGTGACAATATCGTTGTCTCCGATGTGACCTTTACTGTTGAAGAGAAGGTCAGTCATCCGGAAAGCGGAAGCAGCTCGGCTGACGAATATAAAACCACGCTCAGCTTCAACGTAAAGGTTACAAAAGATGATGCCACCGGCGAACTGCAGGCAACCGTGGAGCAGGATGGAAAAATCATTGGCACATATGACTTAGATCTGGACGCTGCCAAAGCTGACACCGGTTATCAGGTGGTTCTTAATGATCTGAAACTTGTCAACGATAAGGAAAAGCCTGTAAAGGTCCACATCGGTCTCTTTGGCCAGGCTCCATCTAAAAATACTCTTCAAGTTGATAAAGGCGAGACCATCGGCAGCGGCTATAAAGATAAAAATAATAAGGGCAATGGCCCCAGCGGAGATAAAGGCAACAATAAGGAGGACGGTAAAGTTCATATCCATACCTCTGGCGCTGACAATATGAAAGAAATTTTAAATGCTCTTGGCGCTGGTAAAAATGATAACATCCAGGTGTCCACTGTGCGCGGTGACTTTACTGCCAAAGTGAGCGGCGAAACATTTGATCTGACAAAGAATTCTTCGGAAGGCACAAAAGAGGATCTGGAACAGGGACAGGTGGTTCTGAGATTCAATGGCAAAGAGGTTGTCCTCGAGCTCTCCACCAGCGGAGAAGGCAACGACCAGGACAGCGGAAACGCCACCGATAATTACTGGGTATCCGACTGCTACCAGTACACCTTTAAAAGCGGAACAGATACCGAAACGTATAATATTAGTGTGGATATGGATCTGAATTTCAATATAACCGGAGGACTGGTCACAGAAACCGCGTCACAATCGGTCCAGACATCTGCCCAAACGCAGACGACGATTGACACGACGAAGGAAACAACCACAACGGTTACAGAAATTTCGAAAACCACAACCCAGACCTCAAAACCGGAGCCCGATCCAGAGCCCACTCCCGACCCAGAGCCCACTCCCGATCCGGAGCCTACTCCGCAGCCGGAGCCCACTCCCGACCCGGAGCCCACTCCTGATCCAGAGCCCACTCCACATCCGGAACCCACTCCGCAGCCGGAGCCCACTCCCGATCCGGAGCCCACTCCTGAGCCAGATCGGGAATCGGATGACGATCGTGACCGGGAGCCGGACCGTGAACCGGCACCTCTTACTGATCTGCCCGACGAGAGTGTCCCGCTGGCTGCCGCTCCGGACAGCACTGGACCGCTCACCGATATTCTCGAGGTCAGTGTTCCTTTAGCTGACATTCCTGAAGAAGCCATTCCTTTGGCTGATATTCCTGACGAGGATATTCCTCTGGCCGACGTGCCAAAAACCGGCGATTCCGGATTCTGGACGCTTATGACGGTCTTGTCCGGACTTGGTCTGACTTCTTTTTCTTTCATCGGACGCAAAAAGGATGAAAACGCATAAAAACCGAACGCGAAAGCCCGGACATCGTCCGGGCTTTCGTTACATCATCATAAGGAGACAATCATATGAACAACTATATCCGGCGGATCCTCATTGTACTTCTGTCCCTGGTATTTCTGGTCGGTGGATCCATGACGATCCATCAGCAGCTCCAGTACAAAAAAAGCCATGATATCTACAATGAAGCGCGGGATCTGGCATCTCCCTCCTCTTCGGAGCTGGAGTCTGAGCCGCCGGCTGAAACAGGATCCGAACCTCAGTCTGAACCTGCATCCGCCGGGAGCTTCGATGCCGCTCCATCTCTGGATCCCCCTGCGGACCCTCGCGCCCAGGCAATGAACGATATGGACCTGGGCTCCCTTCAAAGGACCAATGAGGACGTTCTGGGCTGGATTGAAATTCCTGACACCGATTTATCTTATCCCCTGGTCCAGGGTACGGACAACCAGTTCTACCTGGATCACACCTGGAAAAAAGAGCCCAACTCTGCCGGCTCCATTTTTTTGGAATGCCAATGCAGTCCGGATTTAAGTGATTTCAATACAATCATTTACGGCCATCGTATGAGAAACGGATCCATGTTCGGCAGCCTGAAATATTTCAATGATCCGGCCTATTGGAACGAGCATCCGGTCATCTACCTGAGAGATAGCTCCGGAACCCGCCAGTATACGATCTTTGCCGCCTACGAGGCAGGCATCCGCAGCTTCACCTATCGCCTGAAGCTCACAGAAGCCAGAGATAAGCAGACCCTGATCGATTTTGCCCTGTCCAGTTCGGTCATCGATACTGGTGTTATCCCGACTGTGGACGACCGCATTCTGACCCTGTCTACCTGTACGGGCAATGGGCACGCCTCCCGATGGGTGGTCCAGGCTGTCCTGACCAGCCATTTTCCGTCTGATTCGTGACAGGATACGGAATCGTATACGTCTGTCCGTACGGTTCAAGCCCTTCGCCAGCTGGTGACACTGTTTCCGGCGAATACCGCCAGGATCTTTTCACCTCGCCGCCCGCCGCTCCGCCAGGGCGATCCCCTGGTACATAAGGGCCGCCAGGATACAGAGGATCACAATGGACATGAGTACAAGATCCAGTTTAAACACCTGGCTCCCATAAATGATCAAGTATCCCAGCCCCAGCCGGGCGGCCAGAAATTCTCCGATGATCACTCCCACCAGGCAGAGCCCCACGTTTACCTTCATATTGCTGATGATCAGAGGGACAGATCCGGGAAGAAGGACCTTAAACAGGATCTCCCTCTTCCCTCCCCCCAGGGATCGGATCAGACGGGCCTGGTCCGGGTCCATGGACATAAATCCGTTGTGGAGCGTTAAAATAGAGCCGAATACGGCCACCGAAACGGCGGCCGCCACAATGGTCCTCATGCTGCTCCCCAGCCAGACAATGAGGATCGGGGCCAGGGCCGATTTGGGAAGGCTGTTTAACATCACCAGATACGGATCCAGGATCTCCGCCAGGCTTTTGCTGGACCAGAGGGCAACGGCCCCAAGGATCCCCACCGCAGTTACAAAGAAAAAACTCACCAGAGTCTCCAGGATGGTGACTCCGGTGTGTAAAAAAATGCTTCCATCCAGCACCATGGAGAAAAAACAGCGGACGATGCGGGATGGAGAGCTGAAAATAAAAGCATTGATCACACCGGTCCTGGCGCAGGCCTCCCAGAGGACCAGGACCGAAAGGAAAAGAAAGAGCCGGGCCAGGACCACCATCTGGCGGCGGCGCAGCTGTCTTGCCACAAATTCCTGCTGGGCCAGGGTTTCATGCGTTTTCATGAGACACCTCCAAATCACTGGGATCGTTCCTATTCTTTCAGAATCTTCCACACCTCATTAAAATAAACGGAAAATTCCGGAAAATTTCTTCTTTTCAATGGACTATCCGCTTCTTTGGGAAACGTAATAGAAATGGTATCTTTGATACGGCCGGGGCGGCGGGTCAGGATAAGGATCCGGTCCGCTGCGCTCACAGCTTCTGAAAGATCGTGTGTAATAAGAACTGCCGTCTTTTTCCGGCTGCGGATGATGGTGCTGATATCGTCGCAGACCGTGAGCCTGGTCTGATAGTCCAGGGCCGAAAATGGTTCGTCTAACAGCAAAAGATCCGGCTCCAGGGCCAGGGTCCGTATGAGGGCCGCCCGCTGGCGCATGCCGCCGGAAAGCTCCGAGGGCCTGGCTTCGGCAAAGTTTCCAAGGCCATAGGCCTTAAGAAGCTCTTCCACCTTTTTTTCATGGTCTGGATCCATCTTTTTCTGGATCTCCAGCCCCAGACAGGCATTGGAGCGTATCGTCCTCCACTCAAAAAGATGATCCTTCTGGAGCATGTAGCCGATCCTGGTATCTCCTTCCAAAACCGGCTGGCCATCCAGAAGGATCCTGCCGGAATCCGGCTTTAAAAGGCCGCAGATCAGGGACAGCAGTGTGGATTTCCCACAGCCCGACGGCCCCACCACTGCCAGAAATTCTCCTGTCTGCACCTGAAAGGACAGATCGGAAAGAGCCTCCGTCTCCCCCTCCATCGTATGGTAGGAATAGCATAAATGACTGACTTCCAGCTTGGGAATCATGGACCACCTCTGAACATCTTCTGTTTCTATCAGAATATGCCGCCTGCGCTCCGGGCGTGAATCCGGCATTTCTGGCCGTAAAAAGCCGGATGCCCCGGCCCTGGACCCATCGTATTTTTATTAGGTATTGTATCGAAGGCTCTGTATATTGTATAATATCCATCATGAGACAGGGCATAAAAGACAGGTCCAGACATGGCTCCGGGCATATATAGAGCCATGTGGAAGAGAGGGGTGGTCTTATGACGGTTGCAGAAATATTACAGGAAATTGTGAAGATCGGCCGCAGATACCAGGTCAGAGAGGTAGTCTTATTCGGTTCCAGGGCAAAGGGAACCGCTGCTGAACGAAGCGATATCGACATTGCGATCTCCGGATGCAGGGACTTCGACCGGTGCAGGGATGAGATCGACGACATTCCTACCCTGTATTCCATCGATGTTGTAAACATGGATACCTGTGCAAACGAACTGTTAATGGAGGATATCAGAAAATATGGAAGAAAGATTTTATAAGAGATATGAAAGCTTTAAACGTTCCCTGGATGCACTTGCAGAGGCAAGGCAGAGAGATATGAGCGATTCCTTTGTCCTCAGCGGCACAACGGCAAAATTCAGCATTACCATGGATCTGGCCTGGAAGGTGATGAAGGATATCATCGTAGGCTACTATGAGATCACAGATTTTGTGACAGGCTCCCCAAAAGAAGTGCTGAAAAAAGCATTCCAGGCAAAGCTGATCAGCGACGACACATGGCTGGAAATGCTCCGGACCAGGAATGAGCTGGCCCATGATTATGATGGAGCGATCATTAAAAGCGCCTGTATGACCATCATTGGAAGGTATCTGGATCTGTTTTATGATTTTCGTAATACCGTAGATGAGCTGCTGAAGGAATCTCTATGATCCGATGTTCTGGCCGTAAAAGCCGGATGCCCCGGCCCTGGACCGGCGGCCAGAAAACTCCCCGGTGGTCTTTCCCGCCGGGGAGAAGGCCAGTCTGATCCATCCCGGCTCACCGGCCGCCCTGGCGCGGCCCCTGGCAGGCCATCATGTACCGGTTATGGGCGTCCTTCATACAGGCGATAAGAGGCTTCTGGGTCAGGGCAAAGTACCGTTCCTTTATCTCCCTCTCCAAAACTTCTGTATCAGTCCTCAGGTTTTTCCCCACGAACATGGACGCCACAAAGTTCTTTGTGACTGAAAGGATCGTATTGCAGTCCACGTCCAGGATCCTTCCCGTGTCCCTTTCCACCACCAGGCTGATGTAAAATTCCCCATGAAGATTATAAATGGCGTCCTCCCGGCTGGGCTTGGCCTGGCCTACCACCAGGACCGTATTTTCTGCATACACCGTTCTGCTCCCCCTTTTTTCCGTTTTCTTCCGGCTCCATCCGTTTCCCGGAGCCGTATTCCCCTCCTCATTTTACTATAAACCTGCTGCCTTTGTAAATCCCGGAAGCCTTGACTTTTCCCCCGTTATAGGCTAAGATGGTCTTAACAGATAACGATTCTTTTATTTAAAGGGACTCCTGCCCGGATGCTCCCTCCTTAAGTAAGAGCCATGAATCTCAACGGGATACGTGGGTCTTTTTTTATTGCCCTTAAGGGCCGGATCCTGCGTATCCGCGAATTTTCCATGGAGGATCAAAACATGAATTTCTATCACCAGCTGGATGCGATCATGAAGCAGGACATGGGAGGCCGGGGCCTTCTTGCGTCCCTTCCGGAAAATCCCATCAAAAAAGCAGCCGAATCCTTAAGACATGCCGCCCGTGTCATCCTTTTAACGGGCTTTCCCGTCCGCATGGAGGACGGCGGCTGTATCGGAGAGACCGACGGCCCCTCCGGCACCGCCAACCTGGCCTTTGCCTTTACCCAGGCCGGAGCCCAGGTCCTGGTGGTCACAGACCGGGCCTCCTACCATCTCCTGGAGGAAGCCCTCTCCTGCCGGGCTCCCAAGGCGGCCCTTTCCATGATCCCTGAGGACGCATCCGGGGACTTCATAAGAGACTGCATCCGCTCCTTCCGTCCCACCCATTTTATCAGCCTGGAGCGGCCTGGAAAGGCTCTGGACGGCCACTACCACAACATGCGCGGCGAGACCATCGACGACATGATCACCGACTCTGCCCTGTTCCTGTCCGAGGCCCGCGCCTTCGGGGCAGAGACCATCTCCATCGGCGACGGCGGCAATGAAATGGGCATGGGCGCTTACCGCCATGAGATCGAGGCCCATGTTCCCTGCGGAAAGCTGATCTGTGCCAGCGAGGCGGCGGATATCACCCTGGCCAGCGGCGTATCCAACTGGTGGGGCTGGGGGATCGCGGCCCTTCTTTCCCTGCAGGCCGGCCTGTATCTCCTTCCCACCGAATCCCAGGAGGCCGAGCTGCTCCACCGGGTGGTGGAGGCCGGCGGCGTGGACGGGTGCACAAAGGAACACACGGAGACCGTGGATCACTTATCCCTGGCCGTCCATCTTTCAGTGCTCCGCTCCGTCTCCAATGCTCTTATGGCCCAGATGGAGGAAAACGGCCAGGCGTCTGTATTTTTCAGCTCCGTAAGCTCCCGCCCGGTGCAGGCGTAACGCACCGGACGGCCCGCTGCGGGATCTCTCCTGCGGCGGGCCGTCCGGCCTTTTTCTGTCTTTTTATATTCCTATTCCGCTCCGGCGTTGATATAATTCACAAGGCCTCCGGCGGCAATGATCTTCTGCATGAACGGAGGGAACGCCTGTCCCTCGTAGGACTCATCCTTCGTCCTGTTGTGGATGATCCCGCGGTCAAAATCCACCTCCACCTGGTCTCCGTCCCGGATGGCCGCAGCGGCTTCCGGACACTCGATGATGGGAAGGCCGATATTGATGGCATTGCGGTAAAAGATCCGTGCAAAGGTCTCGGCAATGACACAGCTGACGCCGGCACACTTGATGGCCAACGGCGCATGCTCCCTGGAGGAGCCGCAGCCGAAATTTTTCTCCGCCACGATGATGTCCCCAGGCTGTACCTTATGGATAAACTCCTTATCGATGTCCTCCATGCAATGCTTCGCCAGCTCCTCTCCGGTGGTGGCGTTTAAATACCGGGCCGGGATGATCACATCCGTATCCACGTTGTCTCCATATTTAAATACTCTTCCTTCTGCCTGCATGCTGCATCCCTCCTATAAACCAAGCTCCCACGGGGCGGAGATCCTTCCAGTTACCGCGCTGGCCGCCGCCACTGCGGGACCTGCCAGGTACACCTCCGACTCCACATGGCCCATACGTCCCACAAAGTTCCGGTTGGTGGTGGAAACGCACCGCTCTCCCGCTGCCAGAACACCCATATAGCCGCCCAGACAGGGGCCGCAGGTGGGAGTGCTCACCACAGCGCCGGCTTCGATAAAGATCTCTAAAAGACCTTCCCGCATGGCCTGGAGGTAAATGGACTGGGTGGCCGGGATCACGATGCAGCGGACATTTTTTGCCACCTTCCGTCCCTTTAAGATCTCTGCCGCCTGACGGATATCCTGGATCCGGCCGTTGGTACAGGAACCGATGACCACCTGGTCGATCTTCACCTCTTCAAAGGTTCCCATTTCCTTTGTGTTCTCCGGAAGATGGGGGAAGGCCACAGTGGGCTTTAATGCAGCCAGGTCAATGGTGTACACCGCGTCATAAACCGCGTCCTCGTCGGCCTCGTATACAGTATACGGCCGGTCCCCATGTTCTTTGATATACTGGACCGTCGTCTCATCCACCGGGAAGATCCCGTTCTTTCCTCCTGCCTCGATGGCCATGTTGCAGATGGTGAGCCGGTCGTCCATGGTCAGATGCTTCACACCGTCCCCGGTGAACTCCATGGATTTATAAAGAGCGCCGTCCACTCCGATCATACCTATGATATGGAGGATCACGTCTTTTCCGCTGACCCATTTGGAGGGCTTTCCCGTAAGGACGAATTTTAAGGCAGACGGCACTTTAAACCAGGCCTTTCCCGTGACCATGCCAGCCGCCATGTCAGTGCTCCCCACTCCGGTGGAGAAGGCGCCCAGGGCTCCGTAGGTACACGTATGGGAATCGGCGCCGATCACCGCATCCCCGGCGGTCACCAGTCCCTTTTCCGGCAGGAGCGCATGCTCGATGCCCATGTCTCCCACGTCAAAATAGTTGGTGATCCCGTGAACGTTGGCAAAATCCCGGCAGCATTTGCAGTTTTCTGCCGATTTTATATCTTTATTGGGGATAAAATGATCCATGACCAGGGCGATCTTTTCCTTATCAAAAACAGTCTGGTCCTTCATTTTCTTCATTTCATTGATGGCCACGGGAGATGTGATATCATTTCCCAGCACCAGATCCAGCCCTGCCTCGATCAGCTGGCCTGCCTTTACCTCCGGAAGCCCCGCATGGGCGGCCAGGATTTTTTGTGTCATTGTCATTCCCATCTGGAATCTCTCCTCTCGTTTGGAACTGCCTGTTGACATTTTAGCATGGGATTCTCTATAATAGAAATACATAATATGAATGTTAAATATGAAATGGAGTTATAAATATGGAGCAGCATCTGTCTCAATACCGTATATTTTATGAAGTGGCCCGGTGCGGCAATATCTCCCGGGCTGCAAAAGAACTGTATATCAGCCAGCCGGCCATCAGCAAGGCCATTGGAAAGCTGGAGGAAAGCCTGGGGACCCGGCTTTTTCTCAGAAATTCCCGGGGCGTCCAGCTCACCCCCGAGGGAAACGTGCTCTTCCAGCATGTGGCCGCCGCCTTTGATTCCTTAAGCCGTGGGGAAAAGGAATTAAAGCGGATCCATGATTTCCACATCGGCCAGTTAAAGATCGGCGTCAGCAATACCCTGTGCAAATACGTTCTCTTACCTTATTTAAAGAGCTTTGTGGAAAAGTATCCCCATGTGAACATCACCATCGAAAGCCAGTCCACCGCCCATACCCTGGAGATGCTGGAGGCCCGGAAGATCGACATCGGACTGGTGGCAGAGCCCAGGGCCAGAAGAGGATTGAATTTCACTCCTGTCATGGAGATCCACGACGGCTTCGTCTGTACCCCCGCCTATATGGAAAACCTGACCCTGCGGGAGGGACCGGCCCCGGATATCTTCAAAACGGGAAATATCATGCTCCTGGACCGCAGCAACATGAGCCGGAAGCACCTGGATACCTACCTGTCTGACCGGGACATCGAGGTAAACCAGCTTCTGGAGGTGACCGACATGGCCCTCCTGATCGAATTCGCCCGCATCGGTCTGGGCATCGCCTGCGTGATCCTGGATTTTGTCTCCGACGATCTGAAAAACGGGACCCTCATGGAGGTCCCGCTGGATGCGCCGATCCCAAGGCGGGTCATCGGCTTTGCCTGCCCGCCCCAGGACCAGTCCCAGACCTTAAGAGAGTTTCTGGCCTTCTGCTCTACTCCCCAGGCCTGATACCGGTGGCTTCATAAAATTTTTCCATGCTGCCGTACTTAAAGACCATCTTCAGCTCGCTTCCGATGCTGTTTAACATAGTCTCATCCGGCACCTGGTCTCTGTGGTACCATCCTGCCTCCGAAAGCTCGTCCTCCTGGAGACGGATGGTATCGTCTCCGTCCAGCTCTGCGAAAAATCCGATCATCTCCGTATCGGAAAAAGCCCAGGGCTGGCTCTTATAGTAACGGATATTTTTTACCTTCAGCCCCACTTCTTCCATGACCTCCCGGCGCACTGTATCCTCAAAGGTCTCTCCGATCTCCACAAATCCGGCGATCAGCGCATAGCCCCGGTACGGGTTATTGCTGACCCGGTATCTGGACAGGATGATCCTGTCTCCGTCTGTAATGGCCACGATCACAGCCGGGCAGATCTTGGGGTATTCCGTCTGGCCGCAGAAGGGACAGACCACCGCCCGCTCCGTTTTACTGTCCTCTGTCTCATGGCCGCAGCGGCCGCAGAACCTCCGGCTCTCCTTCCACCGGTGGAGCTGGGTGGCTGTGATCCCGGCAAAGGCCTGGTACATGGGCGTCATTTTCCGGAACACCGAAGTAGGACAGAATTCATACCCATCCTCTTCTCCCTGGAGCATTTCCCGCACATAATAATACCCCGTTCCGTCGATGGCAAACAGATAATACGCCTTCATTTTCAGCCGCACCTTTTCCATGGGGAAATCTGAAAATCTGGGGATCTCATAATTTCCATCCTCTGTTTTTCTTAAGAGCGTTTTATTGCTCTTCATATATAATACATAATCTTCGTCCCTGGCCTCCGGCTGGCGGAAGGACAGGTCAAACCTGTGTTCTCCAATATCCTGGATCATAGCAGTCTCTCCTTTTTTCATCGTTGTACAAGCCCAGAGGGCATACGCCCATACTGAAAAATATCATACGCCATGAAGCGGGTTTTGTCAAATCCGGCACCCGCATAAGTTTTCTTTCCTTTTCTTGCTTTTCGTTTTTCATTCTGGTACAATGAGGCAGAGCGATTTTTTACGGGAGAAGGTGCATACCATGAATGTAACAGATTTCAATTTTGAATTACCCCAGGAGCTGATCGCCCAGGATCCTTTAGAGGACCGGGCCGCATCCAGGCTCCTTGTATTAAATAAGGAAACGGGAAATATCAGCCACCGGCATTTCCGGGATATCAGGCAATATTTAAAAAAGGGAGACTGTCTTGTCATCAATGACACAAAGGTGATCCCGGCCCGTCTCATCGGCCACAAGGTGGGAACCGACGCAAAGATCGAGGTCCTGCTATTAAAGAGAAAAAGCGACAATGTCTGGGAGACACTGGTAAAGCCGGGGAAAAAGATGAAGGAGGGCGCAGAGGTCTCCTTCGGAGACGGCCTTTTAAAGGGAACGGTCGTGGGCGTTGTGGACGAGGGCAACCGCCTGATCCAGTTTGAATACGACGGGATCTTTGAGGAGATCCTGGACCAGCTGGGACAGATGCCCCTGCCGCCCTACATCACCCACCAGTTAAAGGATAAAAGCCGCTATCAGACGGTCTATGCAAAGCACGACGGCTCTGCAGCCGCTCCCACTGCCGGTCTCCACTTTACCCAGGAGCTCCTTCAGGAGATCCAGGATATGGGCGTCACCATTGCCCATGTGACCCTCCATGTTGGCCTGGGAACTTTCCGGCCCGTAAAGGTGGACACCATCGAGGAGCACCACATGCATTCAGAGTTTTATGTGGTGGAGGAGGAAGAGGCGAAAAAGATCAACGACACGAAGAAAAACGGAGGCCGTGTGATCTGTGTGGGCACCACCAGCTGCCGTACCCTGGAGTCTGCCACCGGTGAGGACGGGATCTTAAAGGCAGGAAGCGGCTGGACCGATATCTTCATCTACCCGGGATACCGTTTTAAGATCCTGGACTGCCTGATCACCAATTTCCACCTTCCGGAATCGACCCTGGTGATGCTGGTCTCCGCCCTGGCCGGACGGGAGCACATCTTAAACGCATACCAGGAAGCCATAAAAGAGCGGTATCGTTTCTTCAGCTTTGGCGACGCCATGTTCATTACCAATGATCCTGTCTAAGCCTTTCACGCCCTGCGCCGGAAACGGCGGGTCCGGCAGGCCCGTCCCAGGCGGCGGGGCGTTTTCCATCCCAGGCCATGGGATCACAGCAGGATACAGCACTTATGAATCAGAAAAAGGAGGATCATCAATGGAGGAAGCCATTCGTCTTAATAAATATCTCAGTGACGCCGGAATCTGCTCCCGGCGGGAGGCAGACCGTCTCATTGAAGCCGGAAAGGTGCTGGTGGACGGACAGACTGCGTCCATGGGCATGAAGGTAGCTCCCGGCCAGACTGTGGTCTGTGACGGAAAGACCGTAGGCGGAAAGGACAAGCCTGTATTCCTGGCGGTCAACAAGCCCAGGGGGATCGTGTGTACCACCTCTGACAAGGACCAGGCTGAAAATATCGTGGAATTTTTAAATTATCCCCAGCGGATCTACCCGGTGGGCCGTCTGGACAAGGACTCCGAAGGACTCCTCTTAATGACAAACCAGGGAGACATTGTGAATAAGATCCTCCGGGGCGGGAATAACCATGAAAAAGAATATGCCGTAGCTGTCAACCATCCGGTGACAGAGGAATTTCTCCAGAAAATGCGCGAAGGCGTATGGATCGAAGACCTGGCCGTAAAGACAAAGCCCTGCAAGGCCTGGAAGACCGGCCCCTATACCTTCCATATCATACTGACCCAGGGCTTAAACCGGCAGATCCGCCGTATGTGCCGGGCCCTGGATTTCCATGTAAAGCACTTAAAGCGGGTGCGGATCATGAACATCACCCTGGGCGGACTGGAACGGGGCCAGTACCGGGAACTGACGGAGGCGGAGGTGGCGGAGATCCGCCGCCTGGTGAAGGACTCTACCAATCTTCCCATGCAGGCAGCCACGGCCGGGAAACCGGCCAGCGTGACCAGAAGACCAGCGGATCCCGCCAGGAGGCCGGCCGCCGGACAGGAAAGGAGGGACCGAAATGGATGATCGGTTAAAACGGATGAAGGAGCTGGCCGGTGTCCTTTCTGAAGCGTCCAGAGCCTATTACCAGGAAAGCCGGGAGCTGATGAGCAACCTGGAGTATGACCGGCTGTACGACGAGCTCTTAAGGCTGGAGGAGGAGACCGGCACAGTTTTTGCCGGAAGCCCCACCCAGAAGGTGGGCTATGAGGTCTTAAGTGAGCTTCCCAGGGAGCGTCATGAAAAGCCCATGCTTTCCCTTAATAAGACAAAGAGTGTGGATGAGTTAAAAGAATGGCTGGGAAACCAGACAGGCCTCCTTTCCTGGAAAATGGACGGCCTCACCGTGGTGCTCACTTACGAAAACGGTGTCTTATCCAAGGCAGTTACCAGAGGCAATGGCGAGATCGGGGAGGTGATCACCGGAAACGCCAGGACCTTTGTGAACCTTCCCATGTCCATCCCGTACAAGGAACGGCTGATCCTGCGGGGGGAAGCCGTCATCACCTATCCAGATTTTGAAAAACTCAACGCCTCCATCGCAGACGCAGACGCCAGGTATAAAAATCCCCGGAATCTGTGCAGCGGCTCTGTCCGTCAGTTAAACAGCGCCGTCACCGCCAGCCGGAACGTCCGTTTCATGGCCTTTTCCCTGGTACAGGCCGATGGCGTGGATTTTAAGAACTCCCGGAAGGAGCAGTTTTTATGGCTGGCTTCCATGGGCTTTGAGACTGTGGAATTTGTGGAGGTGACCCCGGAGACCCTGGAGGCGGCAGTAGAAGATTTCAGCCGCCGGATCGAGAACAACGACATCCCCTCCGACGGCCTGGTGCTTCTCTATGACGATATCGCCTACGGCGCATCCCTGGGCCGCACCGCCAAATTCCCCAGAGACTCCATTGCCTTTAAGTGGGCGGACGAGCTCCAGGAGACCACCCTCTCCTATATTGAATGGAGCGCCTCCCGGACGGGACTTATCAATCCGGTGGCCGTATTCCAGCCAGTGGAGCTGGAGGGGACCACCGTAAGCCGGGCCAGTGTCCACAACCTCAGTATCATGGAGGGGCTGGAGCTGGGAGCCGGAGACCGGATCACCGTTTATAAGGCCAATATGATCATCCCCCAGATCGCCGATAACCTGACCCGCAGCGGCGTCAGGGATATCCCCGCCCACTGTCCCGTCTGCGGAGGGGCAACAGAGATCCGCAGTGTCAATGATATAAAATCCCTGTACTGTACCAACCCGGACTGCCAGGCCAAAAAGATCAAGGCCTTCGATCTTTTCGTCAGCCGGGATGCTTTAAATATCGACGGCCTTTCAGAAATGACCCTGGAAAAATTCATTGCCGCCGGGTTCATCCACGAATTTGCCGATATCTTCCATCTGGACCATCACCGGGACGCCATTGTCACCATGGAGGGCTTCGGGGAAAAATCCTATGAAAACCTGGTACAGGCCGCAGAGAACGCCTCCCATACTACTCTCCCGCGGCTGATCTACGGCCTGGGCATCGCAGGCATCGGCCTGGCCAACGCCAAAATGATCTGCCGTCATTTCCGCTTTGACCTGGACGCCATGCGCAGGGCCGACGCTGAGGAGCTATGTGCCATCGACGGCATCGGAGCCGTCCTGGCAGACGCCTGGGTGGGATACTTTAAGGATCAGAAAAACAATGAAAGCCTGGACCGGCTTTTAAAGGAACTGACCCTGGAGGACGGCCCGGAGGAGGCTGCGGACGGGCCCCTGGCAGGAAAAACCTTCGTGATCACAGGCTCTGTGACCCATTTTGCCAACCGGAAGGCCCTCCAGGAACGGATCGAGGCCCTGGGAGGAAAAGCCACGGGCTCTGTGACTTCCAAAACCAGCTACCTGATCAACAACGATGTGACATCAAATTCAGCAAAAAATAAGAAAGCCAGAGAGCTGGGGATCCCCATTCTCTCAGAGGAAGATTTTCTTAAGATGACCGAGGAAGACGACCATGCCCATTAAAATTCAGAACGATCTGCCCGCGCGGGCCATACTGGAAAGCGAAAATGTATTTATCATGGATGAGGCCAGGGCCTCCAGCCAGGATATCCGTCCTCTGGAGATCCTGATCCTGAATCTGATGCCCTTAAAGGAGGACACAGAGACCCAGCTTTTAAGGGCCTTATCCAACACCCCCTTACAGGTGGAATGTACGTATATGATCATGTCCACCCACGAATCCACCCACACCTCTGCCAGCCACTTAAATAAATTTTATGTGACATTCCAGGATGTAAAAAACCGCCGCTTCGACGGTATGATCATTACCGGAGCGCCGGTGGAGCTGATGGAATATGAGGAGGTCAATTACTGGGAGGAATTAAAGACAGTCATGGAATGGAGCCGGTCCCATGTGACCTCCACCATGCACCTGTGCTGGGGCGCCCAGGCTGGGCTTTACTACCACTACGGGATCCCCAAATATAAAAGGGAGGAAAAGCTGTCGGGCATCTACACCCACAGGACTCTGGACCGGAAGGTCCCCCTGATGCGGAGCTTCGACGATACCTTTCACTGCCCCCATTCCCGATACACTGAGGTCCGGGAGGAGGATATCCTGAAGCACCCGGAACTTAAGATCCTTGCCCGCTCCGAGGAAGCCGGAGTCTTTCTTGTGATGAACCGGGACGGAAGCCAGATCTTCGTCCAGGGCCATCCCGAATACGACCGCATGACCTTAAACGCCGAGTATCACAGGGATCTGAACCGCGGACTGGATCCAGCCCTCCCGAAAAATTATTACGACCATGACGATCCCTTTTCCATCCCTCCCCTGACCTGGAGAAATATGGCCAATACCCTGTACTGCAACTGGCTGAACTTCTACGTTTACCAGGTGACGCCCTACGATCTGTATAAGGAGCCGTCTCCGGAAGTGATCTAGCGGTTTCCAGGATCATAAAAGCTGCCTGTTCCTCCGTAATATGGAGGGTCAGGCAGCTTTTATTTTATATACACTCTTTATCCCGTTTTTGTTCATAGATCTCTTTCAGATCATCAATGGCCATCTCAACATCAAGCGTATGGAAACCAGGCCAGCATTCATTCATGGTTTCCGCATCGGCAGCTTTATATATTTCATTACTGCACTCCCCTGTATAATAATGCCAGTAGCGGTACGTATATCCGCTCCAGTACATTACCTCCATAGAGTAAGATATGCCCGTCTTTTTAAGTCCTCCAACTTCGTCATTCAGCTCCTCAAGAATATATTCCTCGCCTGCCCACTGCATCCGGTCATAAACATCATCCAGGGCCGCCGCAACTTTACTGTTCATAAAAGCTTCTATAAAAAATGGGCAATCATATCCAGCTTTCAGAGCAAGTTCAAATAATCGTCCTTGTATATCACAAAGCTGGCGCTTTTCAAGTGTAAGTTTTTCCATTCTATTCACCCGCTTTTAATATTTCGTCAAAAAACATGCCGTCACGACGATACTTCCGGCAGATCTCATCTGCCATTGCGATTCCCTTTGAACGGTTGGCTTCACTCTCCTGCTTCAGTTTTTTGCGATCATCCTCCGTAAGTTTCTGTTCATCAAGAATCCTTATTTTTTTACAGGCTTTTTCTGTTAAAGCTACATACTGTCTGCCAGGCTTCAGCGCTGAAAGGCTGTTAACAAGAGCCATATCCGTAATTTCTCCGTTGAAAAAACGATCATAAATTGCTGACCCTTTTATGGAATCCATTTTTCCACGATTATACGCAACCAGCAGCGCCCAGTCCAGCCCCACTTCTATATCAAGGATCCTGAGATCTGACAGATCAGCACTCAGCGTATAGATTCTGGCATCGGGATAATTGCAGATTAAAGTAAGCGGCTGGGTCCGATCCGTCCCCATATAAAATCCCTTACCAAAATCGCAGTGTTCTCGGCTTATGGGAACGATCTTCCCACGGATTCCCGATTTTGAGCCATGATAAAGCGTTACGATTTCGTTTGTTCTGATCATATGATTCTCTTCCGCCCGAGTCATCTCTTTTATGGTTACGGAGTTTTTCATGGCAGTCCCCTCCAGCAGCAGTATACGATTGGAACACTCTGATTGTAGCACATGAGAGAATCAAAGACAATACAACTCCCCCAGAAATCCACGGACCAGATTGTCAAAAACCAGCTCTTCCATGGCCTTCAAAGACACGGCTCTGATCTCTGCCATCGTGCGGACTGTGTTCTCCAGCGCTTCTGAAACTGTTCCCGGAGCCATCCGCTTCCCATCCTCTGGCCCGTTCTCATAGGCCCACTGTACCGCTCCCAGCCCGTCCGTTTCCACCAGGATCCGGTCCCTGGGCACCCGCCTTGCCGCCTGTGCCACCGCGGGATTCCACCACACATCCGGTCCCACAGAAAAGTAGCAGTCCAGAGCCAGATACTCCTCCAGATATTCCTCACAGGAATACCAATGTACGAGATACCGGTTCGGATACTCCTTCAGAATGGAGGCAATGGCCTTTTCCTGGCCTTTGGTATGGAGGATCACCGGCTTTTTAAGGGAACAGGCCATGGCCAGCTGTTCTCTGAACACCTGCTCCTGGACCGGAAGGGGCACCTGGCACCAGACGCTGTCCATACCGATCTCGCCAACCACCGGGCACCGCCGGATATATGGCTCCATATCCTGGACCGTATACTGGTCTGCATACCAGGGATGGAGCCCGGCGGTGGGGACCACGGCTCTCCCCTTAAGCCATTCCAGCCTGGAAAACAGCTTCCCGGCTTCCTCCGGCCCTGTGGCGCAGATCAGGGAAAGGATCCCCTTTCCGGTCCGCTCCTCCCATTCTGTATCGTTCCCCAGATGGGCATGGGCATCACAAAGCATCATTTCCCTTTCTCTCCTTTCCCATGATCCGTCCATGGATCTCCCGGCGCAGCTCTCCCTGTCCATAAAGCCAGTCCCGGTCCCTCTGGGTCTCACAGACAGAGATTTCCCCGTGGATCCCTGCCGGAGCCGGGTTCAGGATCAGGATCCGGTCGGATAAATAGATGGCCTCATCCATATCATGGGTCACCAGGACCACCGTTTTTCCCAGCTCCTTTCTCATGGCCAGGAGCCAGTCCTGCATTTCTCCCCTGGTGATCACATCCAGGGCTCCAAAGGGCTCGTCCAGAAGAAGGATGTCCGCGCTGCAGAGGGCCGTTCTCAAAAAGGCGGCCCGCTGGCGCATCCCGCCGGAAAGAGAGGCAGGATAGCTGTCTTCATACCCCTCCAGACCAAATACAGGAAAATATTCCCTGGCCCGCTCCCGCATTTCCTCCAGAGAGCCGTGGATCCGTCCGTACAGGCACACATTGTCCAGGATGGTCTTCCAGGGAAACAGAAGATCGTTCTGGGGCATATAGGCAAAATGACTTGAAAGCCCCCGGATCTCTTCTCCATCCACCAGGATCCTCCCGCGATCAGGCGAAAGGATCCCGGTCAGAAGCTTCAGGACCGTAGACTTTCCGCAGCCCGACGGCCCCAGAAGGCTGACAAACTCTCCCTCTGCCACGCCGAAGGAAATATCCTCCAGAACCTGCCTTTCCCCATAGGAAAAAGACAGGCCGGAAATCTCCAGCTTCATCATTTTCTTTACTCCTTATCTGGAAGAAATTCATTGGTATAGCACTCAGCCGCCGGGATTGCCTCCTGGATGACACCGTACTCCACCATAAATTCCGTATAATTATCCCATACCTGGTCCTTCATCTCTCCCCAGCGGTCCGCATCCTCCGCATATTTGTCTGCCAGGTACTTCTGGGACATGGTGAGCATTTCCAGGGAATAATCCGGAGCATATTTATGAAGGATCTCTGCGCTCTCCTCCGGTTTTTCCATGGCAAATCCATATCCCCTGGAGGTGGCAGCCAGGAATTTCTTCACCATCTCCGGCTTCTCCTCCAGGACCTGATTCCCTGCAATGATCACCGGCGTATAATAATCCAGCCGCTCGTCCAGATCCCGTACCGGCATATAGCTGATGGGGAAATCATTGAGTTCACATTTCACACTGTCCCACGCCTCGTAGAACCACATGATATCCACCTTATCCTTTAGGGCCTCAAACCCAGAGCCACCGGAGATCACCAGGTTCAGCTTTGAAAAATCGGCTCCAGCCTGGGTCATGACCGCCTTTAATACGGCTTCCTCTCCCGGGCCGCCCCAGCCTGCATACGTTTTCCCCTCAAAATCCTTTGGAGAATGGATCCCCTTATCTTTGTAAGCCGCAAAGCCCGAGGTATTATGCTGGATCACTGCCGCGATGGCCTTAATGGGAAGCGGATCCTCGGACGTTAAGGCAACGGTCACATCCTCCTGGTAGCTGATCCCGAAATCGCCTTTTCCCACAGCCACCAGAGAAGCCGTAGCCCCTTCTGTCGGCTCCACAATATTCACCTTCAGTCCTTCTTCCTCATAATATCCCTGGTCCAGGGCCACATACATGCCTGTATGATTGGTGTTTGCCACATAATCCAGGATCACGGTCACCTCTTCCAGCTCCGCCTTTTCCGAAGTTCCCCCTGCTGTCTCACTTTCTACTTTTTTTCCACAGCCTCCCAGGACCATGGATACTGCCAGGGCATAGGCCGCTGCAGCCGCAAGATTCCTCTTCATCTTTCTCATTGTCTTCTCCTCCAGTTTTTATGTTCTATATTACCGCTGTTTTCTCAGATACGGCATTCCCAGGTACTGGTACAGCCGGATGAGTCCATTCATGCACAGGCTTAAAAAAATGATCACTGCCACACAGGCAAACACCTTATCCAGCATATAGCCGTTTTTCACCCGCAGAAGGTAATAGCCCAGCCCTTCCTGGGAGCCGATCCACTCTCCCACCACCGCTCCGCTGATGCTGTATGTGGCCGCCACCTTAAGTCCCGAAAGAAGCGCCGGCACTGCCGCCGGGATCTTCACCAGACAATAGGTTTTCCATTGTCCTGCCCCGTAGGACCGGACCAGATGCACATATTCCGCATCCACCTGGCTCAGGCCGTCGGAAAAGCTCACCGCCACCGGGAAAAAGCACATTAAAACCACCGTCAGGATCTTGGGAGCAGCGCCGAAGCCCATATAAATGATGAAAATTGGCGCCAGAACGATCATGGGCACCGTCTGTGTCACCACCAGGACCGGATAAAGTCCCTGGCGGATCATTGGAAAACAGTCCATAAGGATCCCCAGCACCAGGGCCAGGACCAGGGAAATGGCCACGCCCGCCAGGGCCTCTGCCACTGTTACCCGGGCATGCAGCGCCAGCACAGGCAGTTCCTGTACCAGGGTTTCCGCCACCTGGACTGGCGACGGCAGCACATATAGGGGGATCCCAAAGATCCGTACCGCCCCCTCCCAGAGGACCAGGAGGCCCAGAATGAAGAAAGCCGGCATCAGCCTTTCCGATGTCTGTTTCATACAAATTTTCTCCTTTTCCATTAAAAAAAGACCGCCGGATAACGGCAGTCAGTCAGGCATACGCTTATGTCCCTACGTTGGCATTATCCAAATCAGGTTATGGGTCGAAATTCACAATTTCCTCTCAGCCTGTATACAGGCTCCCCTTGTTATGAATCATATTTTTACATCTGGAACTGATTATAGCACGGAATCCAGCCTTACGCAACGGCAAAGTTCAAAAAAGACCGGAACCCCCATAAAAGAGTTCCGGCCTTATAAAGCCTAGTCGGTA
>ENA-UONQ01000362-UONQ01000362.1-human-gut-metagenome-genome-assembly--contig:-CS26-NODE-362-length-62051-cov-11.552471_pt1 | contig 62051 bp, 55 predicted proteins | sample MGYA00242460_ERZ724007 | MGnify/ENA metagenome assembly ERZ724007
GGCGCAAGGGTAGATGGTTGCCGAAGCAACCGCGCCTCGGCGCGAGAATGTGCCAGGGCACATTCTTTTTTACAGAAAAAGTGGATGCGCCGGCGCATGCAGACGGGCTGTGGCAGCACATTCGATCAAGGGAAAGGACAGGGAAAAAACATGAGGGATTATCAGACTTATATCGGGGAAATCTGTGATACACTTTTGTTTCCGGCAGAGGCGAAGGAGACAATGGAACAGGCGTGGGAGAAAATCTGCGCAAATGCGGCGGCAAAAGAAACGTTTCTGAAATGGCTGCTCGTATACGAGGCGGACGGCAAGCTGGATTATAAAGAAGTATTAAAGGCGGCAGACACTGCGGCAAAGGAAGCGGGGATTGCATCCTATACGGCGGATCTGTTGATTTATCTGCTGATGACGGCGCACTTAAAGGAGCGGTATCAGGAAAAAGGAATTTCAGAGCAGATCTGGCGGGATTCCTGTATGGATTTAAACTGGAAGCTGCATGAGTGCCGCAAAATGTACGGAATCTGGGGAAGTTTTGTATCGTGGTGGTTTGACGGTTTTTTTGAGATGACACGGTTTGCGCTGGGCAGACTGCAGTTTGAGCTGATGGATTTTCCGGAAAGCTATGAAAAGACCGGACATGTGCGCCCGGAAGGCATGACAAAGGTTATCAATATGCACATTCCGTCCTGCGGGCCGTTGAAAAAAGCGGACTGCGAGGCATCGTTTCGGCAGGCGGCAGCGTTTTTTGCGGACGCGTTTCCGGGAGAGGAAATCGCGTTTTTCTGTGAATCATGGCTGCTGTATCCGCGCCATCGCGAATTTTTAAGCCCGGATTCCGGAATTGTGCAGTTTATGTCCTTTTTTGACATTTACAAAACGGAAGAAGGGGATGGTGATCTGTGGAGAATTTACAACCGGGAATATGATGGAAACCCGGAAGCCCTGCCGGAGGAAAACACGATCCAGCGCGGCTACAAGAAACTGTTGCTTTCGGGCGGACATGCCGGATACGGAGAGGGAATTTTCTTCCGAAAAAAGAAAGAAATGCTGTAAACGGTGGTGCACAGGCACAGGGAAGGTTCATACATTGTAAAAAGTACGAAAACAGAAGAGGAAACAGTTGCGACACCCAAAAAGCATGGTATAATGAGAATATTGTGGCGTAAAGTGTTCTGCGGACAGCTGCAGAATACGGAAGAACAAAAAGCGCTTCATTGTACACAGGAGGAGAATTTATGTTGAAAAAAGCACCCATGAAGTTTGACAAAGAGCTTTTTAAGGGTACCGTACTGAACAATATCAAGACTCTTTACCGCAGAACGCTGAAAGAAGCTACCGAACAGCAGATTTTTCAGGCAGTATCCTATGCGATTAAGGACGTTGTTGTAGACAACTGGATGGCGACTCAGAAAGAGTACGAAAAAAAAGATCCGAAGATCGTCTACTATATGTCCATGGAGTTCCTGATGGGTCGTGCGCTGGGCAACAATCTGATTAACCTTCGCGCTTATAAAGAAGTGGCGGAGGCTCTGGACGAGCTTGGCGTAGATTTAAACCTTGTCGAGGATCAGGAGCCCGATCCCGCGCTGGGTAACGGCGGTCTGGGACGTCTGGCAGCATGCTTTTTGGATTCTCTTGCAACCTTAAATTATGCGGCATACGGCTGTGGTATCCGATATCGTTACGGTATGTTCCGTCAGGAGATCCGCGATGGTTATCAGGTAGAAGTGCCGGACAACTGGCTGGCTGACGGCTATCCCTTTGAGCTGCGCCGTCCCGAGTATGCAAAAGAGGTAAAATTCGGCGGCTGGGTAAGCTCTTATGTGGATGAAAACGGCCGTACCATTTTCAAGCAGGAAGGCTATCAGTCCGTACAGGCTGTTCCTTACGATATGCCGATCGTCGGCTATGGCAACGGCATTGTCAACACCCTGAGAATCTGGGATGCGCAGCCGGTAGAGTGCTTCAGCCTGGATTCCTTTGACAAGGGAGATTATCAGAAAGCCGTAGAACAGGAAAACCTTGCACGCAATATCGTTGAGGTTCTGTATCCCAACGATAACCATTATGCAGGTAAGGAGCTGCGCTTAAAACAGCAGTATTTCTTTATTTCTGCATCTGTACAGGAAGCAGTAGACAAATATATGCGCACCCATACAGATCTGCATAAGTTCCATGAAAAGGTCGCATTCCAGTTAAATGATACCCATCCGACCGTTGCAGTAGCAGAGCTGATGCGTGTCCTGATGGATGACTATGATTTGTCCTGGGACGAAGCATGGGAAATCACCTGCAAGACCTGCGCATACACCAATCATACGATCATGTCCGAAGCGCTGGAAAAATGGCCTATCGAGCTGTTCTCCCGTCTGCTTCCCAGAATTTATCAGATCGTAGAAGAGATCAACAGAAGATTCGTTCTGCGCATTCAGCAGATGTATCCTGGCAATCAGGAGAAGATTCGCAAAATGGCGATCATCTACGACGGACAGGTTAAGATGGCGCATCTGGCAATCGTAGGCGGTCATTCCGTAAACGGCGTTGCACGCTTACACACTGAGATCCTGGAAAAACAGGAGCTGAGAGACTTCTACGAAATGATGCCGGAGAAGTTCAACAACAAGACAAACGGTATCACACAGAGAAGATTTTTACTGCATGCAAATCCGCTGCTGGCTGACTGGGTAACGGATCATGTCGGAGACGAGTGGATCACAGATCTGCCGGCACTTTCCAGGCTTCGCATTTATGCGGACGATGAAAAAGCTCAGCAGGAGTTCATGAACATCAAATATCAGAACAAGGTTCGCCTTGCAAAATATATCCGTGAGCACAACGGCATCGAAGTGGATCCAAGATCCATCTTTGACGTACAGGTAAAGCGTCTGCATGAGTACAAACGTCAGCTGATGAATATTCTGCACATCATGTACCTGTACAACGAGTTAAAGGATCATCCGGATATGGATTTCTATCCGAGAACCTTTATCTTCGGCGCAAGGGCTGCTGCAGGCTATAGAAATGCGAAGCTGACCATCAAGCTGATCAACAGCGTGGCGGACGTTATCAACAACGATCCGGTTGTAGATGGCAGAATCAAGGTTGTCTTCATCGAAAACTACCGCGTATCCAATGCGGAGTGGATTTTCGCAGCGGCAGATGTATCTGAGCAGATTTCCACCGCCAGCAAGGAAGCTTCCGGTACCGGCAACATGAAGTTCATGTTAAACGGTGCGCTGACCCTGGGCACGATGGACGGTGCGAACGTCGAGATCGTAGAAGAGGTCGGCAAGGAAAATGCCTTCATCTTCGGCCTGAGCGCAGAGCAGGTTATCCAGTACGAAAACTACGGCGGCTACAACCCGATGGATATCTTCAACAACGATCAGGATATCCGCCGCGTGCTGATGCAGCTGATCAACGGAACCTATTCCCCTCAGGATTCCGAGCTGTTCAGACCGCTGTATAACTCCCTGTTAAATACGCAGGACACTGCGAAGGCAGATACTTACTTCATTCTGGCGGACTTCAAGTCCTATGCAGAAGCACAGCGCCGCGTAGAAGCAGCTTATAAGGATGAGAAGAACTGGGCAAAGAGCGCGCTCTTAAATGTAGCGTGCGCAGGCAAGTTCAGCTCTGACCGTACGATCGAAGAGTACGAGCGCGATATCTGGCATCAGGAAAAAGTGATTCTTCCGAGCAAGCCGGAACTGTCGAAATAAACAGAATAATAAAGTAAACCACGTTTTTAACGGAGTATAGTGTGAAAAATAAGCGTGATCGCTTATTTTTCACACAGCTATTTGTGGCGCAGGCGTCACAAAGTAGCTATGATCGCAGAGCCGAACTAGACGTTCGCCTCGCGATTCCTTCGGCGCAAAGCGCCTGCGGAATGGAGATTTTTACGAAAAACGGCATGGCAGTTTCTGCTATGCCGTTTTCTGTTGTAAAAGGTACCTCTTGTGGGAAAGCAATGTACAAACGATGTAAAATGTTGTAAAATATGTGATAAGTTACAAAAGGAGACGGACAGGAGAGTTATACGGAGGGTGAAATACAATGGAGCACTTGAATAAGAAAGAAGAGATCTGCCGGAAAGTGGCGGAGAACTTTCGGTTTGCAGGGAAAATTACAAAGATGAGTCCCTATGGCAGCGGTCATATCAACGATACGTTTATGCTGACCTGTGAGCTTGAGGACGGCAGCAACAAGCATTATATTTTGCAGCGCATGAATGACGATATTTTCCGGAATCCGAAGGAACTGATGGAAAATGTTGTAAATGTTACAACGTTCTTACGGAAAAAAATTATTGCAGCCGGCGGCGATCCGGAGCGTGAGACACTTAACATTATCCTGACAAAGGATGGCGCGAACTATTTACAGGATGAAGCAGGTGATTATTGGAGAAGCTATGTATTCATTGATGATGCGACCTGCTTTGATCTGGTAGAAAAGCCGGAGGATTTTTACAACAGCGCGGTTGCATTCGGACATTTTCAGCAGTTGCTGGCAGATTATCCGGCAGCAACCCTGCATGAGACGATCAAAAACTTCCACAATACGGTAGACCGTTTTCACAACTTCTTAAAAGCAGTAGAGGAAGACGTAGTCGGACGTGCAAAGGACGTGCAGGCAGAGATCGAATTTGTCAAAGCGAGAGAGGCAGACTGCCATATCATCTGCGATGCGCTGGCAAACGGAGAGATCCCGCTGCGTGTCACCCACAATGATACCAAGTTAAACAATGTTATGATTGACAATAAGACCGGCAAAGGTCTTTGTGTCATCGATCTGGATACTGTTATGCCGGGAAGTGCGCTGTACGATTACGGCGATTCAATCCGTTTCGGCGCAAGCACTGCTGCAGAGGACGAGCAGAACCTGGATCTGGTATCCTGTGATATGAACTTATTTGAAATTTATACCAAAGGCTACACGGAAGGCTGTGCAGGCAGCCTGACGGAGAAAGAAATTCGCCTGATGCCGATGGGCGCGAAGCTGATGACGCTGGAATGCGGTATGCGTTTCCTGGCGGATCATCTGCAGAACGATATTTATTTCAAGATCCACCGTGAGAACCATAACCTCGACCGTGCAAGAACACAGTTCAAGCTCGTTGCGGATATGGAAGCAAAATGGGATCAGATGAATGCGATTGTGGAGAAATATCTCTGATGCCTGCGATTCATGTGATGATGAAGCCCGCATCCGGCCTGTGCAACATGCGTTGTCAATATTGTTTTTATGCGGACGAAATGGAAAAGCGCAGCCAGGCTTCTTATGGCATTATGAGCTTTGCCACGCTGGAAAACGTGATCAGACGGACACTGGAATTTGCAGAAGGCTCCTGTACGATCGCGTTCCAGGGCGGGGAACCGACGCTGGCAGGGCTGGATTTTTTCCGGGAATGTATTCGTCTGGAACAAAAATATAATACCAAAAATGTTACGATTTCCCACGCATTGCAGACGAACGGCTATGCGCTGAATGAGGAATGGTGTCAGTTTTTTGCAAAAAATCATTTTCTGATCGGTCTTTCTGTGGATGGAATCAAGGCGACGCATGATCTGTACCGGAAGGATGCTGTAGGAAAAGACACCTATTTCCGTGTTTTGGAATCAGCGAAGCTTTTGGAAGCTGCCGGTGTGGAATTTAACGTGCTGATGGTGGTAAACGGCAAGACAGCGCCGAAGATCCGCCGGATTTATGAAAATTTCCGGAAGCTGGGATTTTCGTGGCAGCAGTATATCGCCTGTCTCGACCCCATCAGCGAGCGCCAGGGGCAGGAGGAATATTCTCTTTCCCCGGAGATGTACGGAAGGTTTCTGATCGAGCTGTTTGAACTGTGGGATCTGGATTTACGGCAGGGGAAACAGCCCTATATCCGCCAGTTTGAAAATTATGTCGGGATTTTACTGGGACAGTTCCCGGAATCGTGCGAACAGCGGGGCGTCTGCAGCTTTCAGAATATCGTGGAGGCGGACGGCAGCGTGTATCCGTGTGACTTTTATGTACTCGACGAATATCGAATCGGAAATTTAAACGAGGATTCGTTTGAAACGATTCATGAGAGACGATTAAAGCAGGGATTTGTGGAAGCTTCCTGCAATCATACAGAAGAGTGCCGCGCCTGTCCTTATTTCATGATCTGCCGGGGCGGCTGCAGGCGGCACCGGGAGCAGCCGGGAAGCAGACCGGGAGAAAATTACTTCTGCCAGTCCTATCGGATGTTTTTTGATGCATGCCTGCCGAGACTGCAGGAGATCGCGGCAGCGATCCGCTCGCAGGGGCGTGTGTAAGTGATACTGGAAACATAAAAGGCTTGCAAGTGCAGCCTTTTTTCGTTATACTACTTTAGTATAGCAAAGTGAAAAAGGAGGTTCCTATGGTTACATTGGCAAACGGCGGCGCCTGGCTGGTAAACGGCGCTGAAATCATAGCGGACGGTCCCAAGGCGCAGGCAGCGCTTGCGGCAAAGACCGGACGGACAGTATCCAAAGAAGAAGCAAAGAAGCAGACCATTGCGTACGGAATTTTAGAGAATCACAATACTTCCGGTAACATGGAAAAGCTGAAAATTAAATTTGATAAGCTGACAAGCCATGATATTACCTTTGTCGGAATTATTCAGACCGCGCGCGCATCGGGGTTGACGAAGTTCCCGATCCCTTATGTTCTGACCAACTGCCACAACTCCCTGTGTGCGGTCGGCGGAACGATCAATGAGGACGATCATTTATTCGGACTGACTTGTGCAAAGAAATACGGCGGCGTTTATGTACCTCCTCATCAGGCGGTTATCCACCAGTTTGCAAGAGAAATGCTCGCAGGCGGCGGCAAGATGATCCTTGGCTCTGATTCCCACACCCGCTATGGTGCGCTGGGAACGATGGCGATGGGCGAGGGCGGTCCGGAGCTGGTAAAGCAGCTGTTGAACCAGACCTATGATATCCGTATGCCGGAGGTTGTCGGCGTTTATCTGACCGGCAAGCCGGAAAAAGGCGTTGGTCCGCAGGACGTTGCTCTGGCGATTATCGGCGCTGTTTTTGCAAACGGTTATGTAAAAAATAAAGTGATGGAGTTCGTTGGCCCCGGCGTTGCAAATTTAAGTGCGGATTTCAGAATCGGCATCGACGTTATGACGACAGAGACAACATGTCTTTCTTCCATCTGGCAGACAGATGACCAGATCCGCGAATTTTATGAAATTCACGGAAGAGAGGCAGAGTATAAAGAGCTGGCACCCGGACAGACGGCGTACTATGACGGACTGATTGAGGTTGATTTATCAAAGGTAAAGCCGATGATCGCAATGCCGTTCCATCCGAGCAATACCTATACGATTGAAGAGCTGAATGCGAACCTGACAGATATCCTTGCAGATGTAGAGAAAAAGGCTGCAGTCAGTCTGGATAATGCGGTACCTTACAGCCTGAAGGATAAAGTGCGTGACGGCAGATTTTATGTGGATCAGGGAATCATTGCAGGCTGCGCAGGCGGCGGCTTTGAAAATATCTGTGCGGCCGCGGACATTTTAAAGGGCAGCTATATCGGAAATCAGGAGTTCACATTGAGTGTGTATCCGGCTTCCATGCCGATTTATATGGAACTGATTAAAAATGGCTGTGCGGCGACGATTCTGGAAACGGGAGCTGTTATGAAGACTGCGTTCTGCGGTCCTTGCTTCGGTGCTGGCGATACGCCTGCAAACAATGCGTTCTCGATCCGTCATTCTACAAGAAACTTCCCGAACCGTGAAGGCTCCAAGCTGCAGAACGGCCAGATCGCTTCGGTAGCTCTGATGGATGCCCGTTCGATTGCGGCGACTGCGGCAAATCAGGGACGCCTGACAGCGGCGACTGAATTCGACGGACCCATCGGCAAATATCAGTATCATTTTGATTCGAAGATTTATCAGAATCGCGTATTTGATTCCCATGGTGTGGCAGATCCCTCTGTGGAAATCCATTTCGGTCCTAATATCAAGGACTGGCCGACGATGTGCGCGCTTCCGGAAAATCTGGTGCTGCAGGTCGTTTCCGAGATTCACGATCCGGTTACGACGACAGACGAGCTGATTCCGTCCGGAGAGACAAGCTCTTACCGCTCCAATCCTCTTGGACTGGCAGAGTTTACCCTGTCCCGCAAGGATCCTGCCTATGTCGGACTGGCAAAGGAAATCCACAAGGCGCAGGAAGCTTTGATGGATGGCAAGGATCCAGTGACTGTAAAACCGGAGCTGGCAGAAATTATGGATGAAATCCATGTGCAGTTCCCGCAGGCTGCAAACGACAACATCGGGTTCGGTTCCACGATTTTCGCAGTAAAGCCCGGAGATGGTTCTGCGAGAGAGCAGGCTGCAAGCTGCCAGAAGGTGCTGGGCGGTTGGGCAAATATTGCAAACGAATATGCGACCAAACGGTATCGTTCCAATCTGATCAACTGGGGCATGCTTCCGTTCGTCATTCCGGACGGAGATCTTCCGTTTACCAACCATGATTACCTCTTCTTCCCCGGCATCCGCAAGGCGGTGGAGGAAAAGGTTGCAGAAATTACAGGATATGTGGTAGATGCAGACGGCTTGAAGCCGTTTACCGTAACCCTCGGTGAGCTGACCGATGAAGAGCGCCAGATCATCCTGAAAGGATGTCTGATTAACTATAACCGCGTGGAAAAATAAGGCGCGGGAAGCTTTCTGCATAGAAGCGTGCGTCTCTGCATAGACTGCCGTATAGGAAAATACCGGCAGCCGCGGAGGGTTCATGATGCAGGAAACAATGGAAAAAAGAGCAAACAGAACCGTAGGAAAGAGCCGTCAAAAGGACTTTTTTGCGGTTCTTCTTTTTTTCTTTCTGCTGCCGTATACCTGCAGCAGTGTAGTGCGGGCAGGGCAGGAAAAAACGGTGGAAACCATTGTGCCCGTATCCGGCAGGACAGTCCGGATGCAAAGTGGAAGCGATGTCCGAACGATGACAGAGGAAGCGTTTCTGATCGGCGCGCTGGCGGCGGTGATTCCTGCAGAATATGAACCGGAAGCGCTCAAAGCCCAGGCGGTGATTCTGCGCAGCAGCTGTGTCGCAGGAGGGCATCTGGAGGAGACCGTGTTGGAGAATGGCACGACCGGAGCAGCGCAGGAGAGCATTTCTCAAAGTAGTGTGAGCGCCGTTGAGCCGCGGATTATCGACAGTAATAGCGGTTTTTCGTACCTGGACAAGGCGCAGCGCAAGCGCCTGTGGGGCGAGCAGGCAGACGTGTTGGAGGAGCGCTGCAGGGAGGCGGTGCGCGCTTCTTCGGGCTATGCTCTCGAATGGCAGGGAGCGGCTGTCAGCGCGCCTTTTTTTCGCCTGAGCGCAGGGCGGACAAGGAGCGGGACAGAGCTTTTCGGACAGGAGTCGGACTGGTGCAAAAGCATCGCCTGTCCGGTAGATGAGGCTGCAGAAGATTTTTTACAGGAAAAGAGCATGAAAACAGAACGGTTTTTCGGGATGCTGGAGGCAGAAGGCGTATCAGTGGAAAAAGATGCCCCAAAGCTTGTACTGACGCGGGACAGCGCCGGATACGTATTAAATGTCCGTGCGGGACGGTCATCCATAGAGGGAGAACGGTTTCGGCAGCTGTTTGATCTTCCGTCGTCGTGTTTTTTCCTGGAAGAACAGGGCGGGAAAATGGTGATTACGACAAAGGGAATCGGGCACGGGATCGGATTGGATCAATATTATGCCAATGCGCTTGCGGAGCAGGGAGCTTCTGCAGAAGAAATTTTGGAGCTGTTTTTCCCGGGACTTTTGAAAAAATCGGAATAAAACGGTTGAATTGCGCTCAAACTAAGCCTGAACACAGGAAACAGGAAAGGATGAGCGTGATGAGAAGAAAAAGAACAGGCGGAAAAAACAGCGCATACCGCAGAGAAAAAGCGATCATGACAGCTTCGGTCGTTCTGGTACTGGCGGCGATGACAGTGACGGGCATTTCTGTGTACCGCAATCATCAGAAAAGCCAGGAGGAAGAGCAGCATATTGTAGATTTCTCCAAATTGGAGAAGGAGACGCAAAGTCCGGTGTCACAGGCACAGAATCCGTCTGCGCAGAATGTGACCGGCAGCGATAAAGACAGTGGGGAGCTGGATTATGACCCCTATTATGCGCAGAAGGATAAAGATCTGAGTGCGCCTGCAAAAACAGGCGGGGAATCGGGCGCAGGAGCAGCTGGAGAACAGGAAACGGGAAGTCAGCCGACGGAGGAGCCCAAAAATCGCAACATCGGCTATGCAGAGTATCGAAACGAAGCGTACAACAGCGACGGAGGTTCGAGCGAACTGGCATCCGGCGGCGGTCAGGCGGATGCGGCAGACGCTGACAAAAAAGCGAACGGAACAACCGCGAGTCAGGATGCAGCCGACAATCAGGACGAGGCGCTTGCAGCGTCTGCGAATATCGCAGTGCAGGAGAGCCAGCTGTCCTTTGGAGAAAGCAGTAAGCTGGCATGGCCGATTGCAGGCAACGTTCTGTTAAATTACAGCATGGACAAGACAATTTATTTTCCGACGCTGCAGCAGTACAAATATAATCCGTCGATTGTAATCAGCGCAGCAGAAGGAACAGGCGTGGCATGCGCAGCAGATGGAATTGTGGAATCTGTGTATGAGGATGCGCAGACCGGACAGACTGTTGTGATGCGCCTTGGAGGTGGATACGAGCTGACCTATGGACAGCTGCAGGAAGTGACTGTGGAAGAGGGAGACTATGTGGAAACCGGCGCGGTGATCGGACATGTGGCGGAGCCGACAAAATATTACTCGGTAGAGGGCTCCAATGTTTATTTTAAACTGACAAAGGACGGGGAAGCGGTCAATCCGCTGGATTATCTGGGATAAAAATTCCCGGTAGCCCGGTTCCAAAAAGGAGCCTGACTGCCGGGAATTGTATTACATAGTTTTGTCGAACTTTTTACGTACTTCGATATAGGAAAGTATCGCCTCTACTGTGCCATCAAAACCGAGACGGGAGCTGTCCAGAGACAGGTCGTAATTCTGGGCGTTTTTCCATTCCTGGCCGGTGTAATACTTGTAGTAGTGGGCACGGTATTCGTCGGTCTGAGCGATGAGCTTCTGAACGTCAGAGACAGAAAGACTGTTGACCTTCATTGCTTCCTGCAGACAAAAATCTTCGGGCGCGTGGACAAAGACACGGACAACGCCTGGAACATCTGCAAGGATATGGTCGGCGCAGCGTCCGATGATAACGCAGGAGCTTTCCTCTGCGAGCTGGCGGATGATTTTTGCCTGATAGCGAAAAAGGTTGTCATCCTTTGTAAAACCTGCGCTTTCCGGGGAAAGCGGGGAGGCATTTTTGAAGCCGCCGGTAAGGAACGCACGCAGAGAGCCGTGCTTTTTTTTCTCATCCTGAAACAGAGTGGGATGAATGCCGCTTTCTTCGGAAGCGAGCGAAATAATCTCCCTGTCGTAGCAGGGAATGTCCAGACGTTTTGCCAGCATTTTGCCGACGGTACGTCCGCCGCTGCCGTACTGACGGGCGATGGTAATTACTGTGTTTGACATAATTGTTTCCCCCTTATTCGCCGAGATAAGCTTTCTTGATCGCTTCATCATGTAAAAGAGCCTGTGCATCATCTTCCTTTACGATGCGCCCTGTTTCGAGGACATAGGCGCGGTTTGCGATGGAAAGTGCTTTTTTTGCGTTCTGTTCTACCAAAAGGATGGTAACGCCCTGTTTGTTGATCTCCTGAATGATATCAAAAATTTCAGAAACCAGAAGCGGGGACAGACCCATGGAGGGTTCGTCCAACAGCAGGATGCGGGGATTTGCCATCAGCGCGCGTCCCATTGCAAGCATCTGCTGTTCACCGCCGGAAAGAGTTCCTGCCAGTTGGCGGGTACGTTCCTTTAAGCGGGGAAACCGCTCATAAACCATTTCCAGGGAATTGTTGATTTCCTGCTTGTCTTTTCTGGTGTAAGCGCCCATTTTCAGGTTTTCCAAAACTGTCAGATTGGAGAACATCCGGCGTCCTTCGGGGACGTGGGAAATTCCCTGCTTCACGATTTTGTGCTCCGGCATTCTGGAAATCTCCTGATCCTGAAATCGGATCGAACCGGACTTTGCGCTCAGCATGCCGCTGACAGTTTGCAGGGTGGTGGTTTTGCCGGCACCGTTTGCGCCGATCAGTGCGACGATCTCGCCTTCGTTTACCTGAAAGGAGATGTCTTTAAGGGCGTGGATCACGCCGTAATATACATTGATATTTTCTACAGTGAGCATTGCCATAAAAGAAGCCTCCTTTAATCGCCCAGATATGCCTTGACAACGGCAGGATCATTTAAAACCTTATCAGGAGTGCCTTCTGCCAGCAGACGACCGAAATTCAGGACATAGAGGTATTCACAGATACCCTGTACCAGCTTCATGTCATGCTCGATCAAAAGGATGGTGACCTGATACTTCTTGCGCACCAGACGGATCGTATCCATCAGCTCTCCGGTTTCGTTGGGGTTCATGCCGGCGGCAGGCTCATCCAGAAGCAGAAGCTCCGGTTTGGTTGCAAGCGCACGGGCAATTTCCAGTTTACGCTGTTTGCCATAGGGCAGGTTGGATGCCAGCGTCTGAGCAGAATCCTCCAGCCCGAAGACTCGCAGGATCTCCATGGAACGCTCGGTCATTTCTTTTTCTTTTTTGTGGTAGCTTCCCACATGTAAAAGGCTTTCTGCAAGGGAATACTGCACCTGATTGTTTAAGCCGGTCATAACGTTGTCCAGAACACTCTGCTGCGGGAACAGTCGGATGTTCTGGAAGGTGCGGGCAACGCCCATGCGGTTGATTTCGTAAGGCTTTTTGCCGATCAGATTTTCACCGTTTAAGCGAATGCCGCCGTCTGTGGGGCGGTAAACGCCGGTCAGCATGTTGAATACGGTGGTTTTGCCGGCACCGTTGGGTCCGATCAGGCCCACCAGGCCGCCTTTTTCGATGGACATGGTAAGATCATCAACGGCCCGCAGACCGCCGAAGGAAATACCGAGTCCGGTTACTTCAAGAGTTGCCATATCAGTTTACCCCCTTTCCGGCTGCCTTTTTCGCAGTCCGTTTTTCCTTCTGTGCGCTGAAATATTCTGTCAGACGCTTCTTTGCACCGGAATTGTTGAAGATCATCATAACGATCAGCAGGATCGCATAGATGAGCATCCGGTAGTCGTTCATGGAGCGCAGAAGCTCAGGAAGCACGGTTAAAAGTGCAGCGGCGATGATCGAGCCCCAGATATTTCCAAGACCGCCCAGAACGACGAATACCAGAATGAGGATCGAGGTATTAAAGTCGAATTTGGATGCGGTGACGGTAGAGAAATTCATGGCGTAAAGGGTGCCTGCCATACCTGCAAAAACGGCGGAGATCACGAATGCCAGCAGCTTATAGCGGGTTACAGAAAGTCCGATGCTCTCTGCGGCTATCTTGTTGTCGCGGACAGCCATGATGGCACGGCCGGTACGGCTGTGGATCAGGTTCAGGACTAAAAACAGCGTGATCAGGATCAGGACAACGCCGGAAGAAAAGGAGGAAAGCTTCTGGACACCGCCGACACCCATGGGGCCGTTGATGATCATGGAACCGCCCTCAGCAAGGGTAAAATGCTGTTCCAGAAGGCTGAAATGCAGTCCTTTTTCATCCAGACCGATATAGAGCACGTTGATAATATTCTTGATAATTTCACCGAATGCAAGGGTAACAATGGCAAGATAGTCACCTTTTAAACGAAGTACGGGGATGCCGACGATGAGTCCTGCAATTCCGGCAAAAAGGCCGCCGACGATCATGGAAATGGCAAGGCGCAGAGGGCCGTTCGGAATCGCAGCGGCAAGTGAGGTGGAAACCACGATGCCGGTAAAAGCGCCGACCGACATAAAGCCGGCATGCCCTAAAGAAAGCTCGCCTAAAATGCCGACGGTAAGATTTAAGGAGATCGCCATGATGATGTAGGCACAGATCGGAACCAGCTGTCCCTTTAAGGAAGAGGTGATGTTTCCGGTTGCGATCATGGTCTGGATCAGGATAAAGGCGAGAATGACGATCGTATAGGAAATTGTGCAGTCTTTTCTGGCTGACAGAATAGGTTTGAGTTTGTTCATGCTGCTACCTCATACTTTCTCGCTGACGTGTTTGCCCAGCAGACCATCCGGCTTTACGATCAGGACCACGATCAGAACCGCAAATACGATCGCATCGGACAGCTGTGTGGAAATGTACGCTTTGGAAAAGATCTCAATAATGCCGAGCAGGATACCGCCGATCATTGCGCCGGGAATGGAGCCGATGCCGCCAAATACAGCTGCAGTAAATGCCTTGATGCCGGACATGGAGCCTGTGGTGGGCATCAGGGTCGGATAGGCGGAGCAGAGCAATACACCTGCGATGGCCGCCAGACCGGAGCCGATGGCAAAGGTCAGGGAAATGGTTGTATTGACATTGATACCCATCAGACCTGCAGCAGCCTTGTCTTCAGAAACTGCGCGCATCGCCGTTCCCATTTTTGTCTTGTTGGTGAAAAGAGTCAGACAGATCATGATCAGGATGCAGGCAAGGATCGTAACGATCGTGACGCTGGAAACGATCAGCTGTCCGTCAAAAAGCTTTAAGGTCCAGTTTCCGGTTACGGAAGAAAAGGTTTTCGGGCTGGAGCCCCAGATCAGCAGGGCGGCATTCTGCAGAAAATAGGAAACGCCGATGGCAGTGATCAAAACTGCGAGGGAAGGAGCCTGACGCAGGGGCTTGTATGCCAGACGTTCTACAACGATGCCGAGAACCGTGCAGACGATGATGGAAAAAAGGACAGATACCAGCGGAGAAAGTCCGAGATAACTGGTGGTACAGAAGGAAATATATGCGCCCACCATGATGACGTCTCCGTGGGCAAAGTTCAGCATCTTGGCGATACCGTATACCATTGTGTATCCCAGTGCGATGATCGCGTATACGCTTCCAAGACTGATGCCGTTGATCAGGTGTGATAAAAAGGTCATAAGCTACCTCATTTCTCTGTATGACGCAAGGGAGCGCCGTATCAAAAACGATAACGGTGCTCCCTTGCGCATTGATAAAATCAAAATTAAAGGGTAAGTATTACTCCATGCCGACGTAAGCGCCGTTTTTGATCACCATACCCTTAGGAGTCTTGGATACGGCACCGGTGGAATCCCAGGTGATGCCTGTACCGGTTAAACCGTCATAGGTCAGAGTCGGGAAGGCTTCGATCATCTTGTCGCAAAGCTCCTCTGCAGACATATCTGCGGTAGCGCCGGATGCCTCCAGAGCTGCTTTATAAGCATATACACAGTCATAAGCATCTGCTGCGAACTGGTTCGGAACATCGCCGTAGAGTTCTTGGTATTTGGTTACAAAGCTCTGGGTCTTTTCATCTGTCGCATCAGCGTTGAAGGGAGTCAGCAGCATAACGCCTTCTGCCAGAGAGGTGTCAAAACCTTCCAGGGTCAGGATACCATCCATACCGTCTACGCCAAAGAAGGTGGGTTCATAGCCCATATCCTTTGCCTGCTTTAAGATCAGGGAAGCGGGCTGATAATAGATAGGAAGGAAGAGCAGGTCAGCACCTGCATTCTTTGCTTCGGTCAGCTGTACGGAGAAGTCATTGGAGCTTGCATCGGTAAAGGTGGTTGCGGAAACGATTTCCAGACCCTTTACATCTGCTTCTGTTTTGAATTTCTCGTAGATGCCACTGGAGTATACATCGTCATTTCTGTAGATGACAGCGACTTTTGTGCCGAGCTTCTGATCTGCGACATAATCAGCGGATGCAAGACCCTGGTTGGGGTCAGCAAAACACATCTGGAATACATTGTCCTTGCCCTCTGTAATAGCGGTAGAGGAAGCGGAAGGAGTCAGACCAAAGATACGGTCAGCAAAGTGCTCTGTACTGGTTGCTTCACAGGGCTTTGTGGTAACGGAAGCCAGGGAAATCTGCATGCCCCAGTCCTTTAATGCGTTGTAAGCGGAAACTGCTTTTTCCGGGTCGTTCTCGTCGTCCTCATATTTGAGTTCGAACTGTACGGAACCGCCTGCTTCGTTGATCTCGTCAACGGCGATCTGTGCGCCGTTCTTTACAGCGTTGCCGTAGATTGCTGCCGCGCCGGTCAGGGGAGAGGTACCGCCGATTTTAAATACATTTACGCCTTCTGCAGAAGCAGAAGAATCTGCTGCTTCGGTAGCAGCGGCAGCAGTGGTTTCAGCGGAAGCGTCTGCTGCAGTGTCAGCTGCAGTAGAGCCGCAGCCTGCAAGCATAGCGCTGCACATGGCGGCTGCCAGTAAAACACTCATGGTTTTTTTCATAATAGTTCCTCCTTTTCAAAAGAAAAATGCCTTTCCTGGAAGAAATGTCTTTTGTAGAAAGACATCTGTCTTTGTAACGTGTCTGTATTATACACCTATTTGCAGAAAGGTGCGAAAAAATTTTACAAAAAATTAATATTTCAGCGCTTTAACTGGATAATACGGTAAAATATATCGGTATTTTAGGCAAACTGACTGCTGATTTTCCTTTACGGAGCAGTGGATTGAGCGTATACTATGGCATGAAGTAATTTTGGAAAACAGTAGAAGAGGAGAAAGACATGAAGGTTGTAGTATTAGCAGGCGGAATCAGCACGGAACGTGACGTATCCCTGATTTCCGGCAAGATGATTTATCAGGCGATGAAGAGACTGGGACATCAGGCTGTCCTGCTGGACGTTTTTCTTGGAATGGAACGGGACGACATTGATCATATTTTTGAAAGTGATGAGGATTTTTCTGCAGGAATCGAAGCGATTCATGAGATCAATCCCGATATCAGTGCGGTAAAGGCACTGCGGAAGGACGGCGGCAAATGTTACTTTGGCCCCAACGTGATCAAGATCTGTCAGATGGCGGACGTTGTCTTTTTAGGACTGCACGGTGCAGACGGAGAAGGTGGAAAGGTGCAGGCGGCATTTGATCTGCTGGGAATCCGCTACACCGGCACAGACTTTGTCAGCGGCGCGCTGGCGATGGATAAGTGCCTTGCAAAAGAACTGTTTATGCAAAACGGGATTCCGACCCCAGCAGGCTTCCGCCTGAAAAAAGGTCAGGAGCCGGGAGAAGGCCAGCAGCCGAAGTTCCCCTGCGTGGTAAAGGTAAGCTCCGGTGGTTCGAGCATCGGCGTTTCCATCGTGCAGAAAGAAGAGGACTATCAGGCAGCACTCGATGATGCATTTTTATATGGAGACGAGGTCGTTGTAGAAGAATATATCAAGGGCAGGGAGTTAACCTGCTGCGTGCTGGACGGCAAAGCACTTCCGATCGTGGAAATCGCGCCGAAGGAAGGCTTTTACGATTACAAAAACAAATATCAGGCGGGCAGCACCATTGAGATTTGCCCCGCGCCGATCGGCGAAGAGAGCACCAGAAAGATCCAGAAGATTTCAGAGCGTGTATTCGATGCCCTGCGCCTGCATAAATATGCCCGGATGGATTTTATGATGGATGAGGCCGGAAACGCCTACTGTCTGGAGGCGAATACGCTCCCCGGCATGACGCCTACCTCCCTGATTCCTCAGGAAGCTGCGGCGGTCGGCATCAGCTATGACGAGCTTTGTCAGAAGATTCTGGATATGGCGTTTGAGGATTGAAAAGGATGCAGCTTTTCAACTGCAAAATGGAGACCAAAAGTGATATGAAAAATATGACGATATGGAATATTGCAAGAGCCTGTAAGGGGCATCTGGCTGTGCCGGCGGGAAAGCATACCGGAACCTGTCCGGCGGCGGGAATGGCTGTAATCCGCGGCTATTCCGGCAAAGAAGCGGCAGGAATCGTAATCGATTCCCGCAAAGTGGAACCGGGCGATATTTTTGTGGCAATCCGCGGAGAACGGGTGGATGGTCATCAGTTTATCCGGGAAGTTTTTGACAAGGGCGCGATTGCGGTTGTGTGTGAAGAAGAACCGGAAGAACTGCCGGGTCCCTGCATCCGTGTGGAGGACAGTCTGGCTGCGCTTCGGCAGATCGCTGCGTTTTACAGAGAGCAGATGCCAATTCCGATCGTTGGGATCACCGGAAGTGTCGGCAAGACCAGTACAAAAGAATTTGTTGCGTCAGTGCTTGCACAGAAATACAAGACACATAAGACGCAGGGCAATTTCAACAACGAAATCGGCGTGCCGTTGACACTGCTTGCCATGCCGGAGGATACGGAGGCTGCCGTTGTGGAGATGGGCATCAATCATTTCGGAGAGATGCACCGTTTAAGCGAGATGGTAAAGCCGGATATTTGCGTGATGACAAATATCGGTCAGTGCCATCTGGAATTCCTCGGAAGCCGGGACGGTATTTTGAAGGCAAAATCCGAGATTTTTGACTTTATGAATCCTGAAGGGACGGTCTGTGTCAACGGAGACGATGACAAGCTCATGACAATTGAGAAAGTACACGGCAAAAGGTCGGTTCACTTTGGACTTTCTCCCGAAAACGATATTTACGCAGACACCATCGTAAGCCGTGGACTGCTGGGCAGTACAGCGACAATCCACACGCCGGACGCTGCGTTTGACGTACAGATTCCGCTGCCGGGCGCGCATATGGTGTTAAATGCGCTGGCGGCGACTGCAGTTGGTTTACAGCTCGGACTGACGACAGAGCAGATCGCAGCCGGAATCGCTGCCGTGCAGGCAGTAAGCGGCAGAAGCCGTGTTGTGCAGGCGGGGGATCTGGTGCTGATCGACGACTGTTACAATGCAAACCCGGTTTCGACCAAGGCTGCGCTGGATCTGTTAAGTCTGGCAGACGGACGCAAAGTTGCGGTGCTCGGTGATATGTTTGAGCTTGGAGAGAAGGAAAGGGAGATGCACGGGCAGGTTGGCGCATATGCCGCAGAACAAGGCATAGACTGTCTGTATTGTGCAGGAAGCCTTTCGGAAGAGATGTACCGAGCAGCGAAGGAAGCTGGAATTTCTCAGGCGGAACATTTCGCAGATACCGACGCACTGCTTGCAGCATTGCCTGGACTTCTGCATCCTGGGGATTCGGTACTGATCAAGGCTTCCCACGGCATGGGGTATGCAAAAATCGTAGAAGCATTAGAAAAATAGGAGGTCAGATATGGGGTGTACAACAATACTGGTCGGGAAAAAAGCGACCTATGACGGATCAACGATGATCGCGAGAAACGATGATTCCGGCGCCGGACATTTTACAGCGAAGAAGTTTGCAGTGGTTTCTCCGGAGCAGCAGCCGAAAACTTATCATTCCGTGCTCTCTCATGTGACCATCGAACTGCCGGAGAATCCGATGCGCTATACAGCGATGCCGAATGCGGTGGAAGGAAAAGGTATCTGGGCTGCCAGCGGCGTCAATGAGGCACATGTTGCGATGACTGCTACTGAGACGATCACCTCGAATCCGCGCGTGCTGGGAGCGGATCCGTTGGTCGTTTATCAGCCTGCAGCGGATGGAAAGGAAGAGATTGCCGGAGGAATCGGGGAAGAGGATCTGGTTTGTCTGGTGCTTCCTTATATCAGAAGCGCCAGAGAGGGCGTTTTACGTCTTGGCAGCCTGTTGGAGCAATACGGGACATATGAGATGAACGGAATTGCTTTTCAGGATAAAGACGAGATCTGGTGGCTGGAAACCATCGGAGGACATCACTGGATGGCAAGAAGAGTGCCGGATGAGGTTTATGTCGTGATGCCAAACCAGCTCGGAATCGACAGCTTTGATCTGGAAGATGCTTACGGAGAACAGAAAAATTTCCTCTGCTCCGCAGATTTGAAAGAATTTATCGAAACCTACCATCTGAACCTTTCGATGGACGGTTCGCTGAATCCGCGGGACGTCTTCGGCAGTCATGACGATGCAGATCATGTATACAACACACCCCGGGCATGGTTTATGGAGCGGTATCTGAATCCGAACACCTATCGCTGGGACGGTGCGCTTGCTGATTTTACACCGGTTTCCGACGATCTGCCGTGGTGCATGGTTCCCGAAAAAAAGATCACAGTCGAGGATGTGAAATATGTCCTGTCCGGTCACTATCAGGGGACGCCGTATGATCCCTATGGATCCTATGGCGATAAATCCATGCGTGGTGCATACCGTTCCATCGGCATCAACCGAAATGATTTCATGGCGTTGATCCAGATCAGACCGGATATGGAAGCGGACTGCAGGCCGGTGGAATGGATTGCCTACGGGTCCAATGCATTTAATGCCCTTGTTCCATTTTATGCAGATGTGGAGGAAACACCGGAGTATTTAAACAACACGACCGGGCGGGTTTCGACAGAGAACTTTTACTGGTCGAGCCGTCTGATCGCAGCGATGGCGGACGCTTCCTATAATAAATCTCTGTTCCATGTGGAGCGTTATCAGGAAAGGGTTGCAGCAAAGGGACACGAGCTGATCAACCGCTATGATGCACGTTTAGCAGCAGAACAGGATCCGGCGGCAAGAAAAGCGCTGCGGCAGCAGGCAAATGCGGAGATTGCTGCGATGCTGCAGAAGGAAACAGACGATACGCTTGATAAGGTGTTGTTTGAGCTGAGCAGCCAGATGAAAAACGCATATTCCAGATCGGATGCATAAAAAAACGCGCCGTTAGGCGCGTTTTTCTTTCTTGTTCAGGTAGAGATAAAATCCAACGTTCAACAGGATGCCGACAGTTGTGGAAACCGGTGCGGCAAGTCCGATCCTTGTCAGGCTGGCGTTTGGCTGGATACTCATGAAGTAAGCGAAGGGGAGACGGACGCAGAGGGTCTGGATCAGACCCTGGAGCATAACCCAGAGCGTTTTGTTGTTACCGTTGAAGTAGCCGATCATGCTGAACAAAACAGCGGTGACGATGGTTTCGGGCGCAAAGCCCTTTAAGTACGCGAAGCCGTTTTGGATAACAGCAGCGTCTGTGGAAAAGAAAGCTGCGAGCAGGTCACCCTTAAACCAGATGAGGGTAAAGACAAGGCAGCCGAAGATCAGACCAATGCCGATTCCGGTGAACATGGATTTTTTGGCCCGTTTCAGATTGCCTGCACCGACATTCTGGGAAACGAAGGACGCCATGGACTGCATCAGGGAGCTGGGGATCAGCATTGCAAAGTTGACGATTTTGCAGGCGACACCATAGCCGGAGGAGGCTTCCAGGCCGAGGCGGTTGACAAAGGCGCAGAGGGCGAGGAACGAAACCTGGGTCAGAAATTCCTGCAGGGCGAGAGGAAGTCCGATGCTTAAAAATTTGCTGCACTGGGAATTGAAGCCAAGATCTCTTTTGCCAATGTGGAAGGGCAGCTGCTTTTTGAAAAGAATAACCACCGCAAAGACAACGCTGACCGCCTGTGCAAATACGGTTGCAAATGCTGCGCCCGCTGCGTCCATGTGCAGACCGGCAACCAAAACGAGGTCGCCGACGATGTTGACGATACATGCGACGAGGACGAACAGGAGCGGAGATTTGCTGTCGCCAAGTCCGCGGAAAATCGCCGACAGAAGGTTGTAGGCGACGATGAAGAAAATACCGCTGCCGCAGATACGAACATAACTTGTGGTCAGAGTGACTGCTTCAGCAGGAGCCTGCATGAGTATAGAGATGGGGCGGGCAAAGAAAACCATCCCTGCGAACAGGCAGACAGAAAGCAGCGTGAATACAACCGCCGCGCCGCCGATGACGGAGCCGATCTGTTCCGGGTTCTTTTCCCCGAGATAACGGGCGATCAGGACGGTGACGCCCATTGCGAGCTGTGTCACAACAAAGGTGACGAGGTTTAACACCTGGCTGCCGGTGGAAACCGCAGAAAGCCCGGAGGTGGAGCCAAATCTGCCGACGACGAGCAGATCGACCGCGCCGTAGGCGGCCTGGAGTACCAGCGCGCCCAGAATCGGAATCATAAAAGGTACCAGTTTCTTTAAAATATTTCCCTGTGTAAAATCTGTCTTATCACTTGTCAAGGTCGTTTCTCCTTTCGCACATTACCCGATAAAATCTTTCAATGGTACGAATGGTACATTCCGCATCTTCGCCGGAGATGGCCTCCAGATCGGGCAGCAGGGCGTTAAAAACCTGTTCGTTGTACTTGGCAGAGAGCTTTTTGCCTTCGTCTGTAATGAAAAGGTACATGATGCGTGCATCCTCTTCGGACGGCTTTTTGGTCAGATAGCCTTTTTGCTCCATCTCCTTTACCGTTCTCGTCACGCCGGGACGCGGAAGGTTCAGCGCATCGCTGATGTCGGATACTTTTACGGAAGTTCCGTTTTTTTCCATCTGTTCGATGACATCCAGAAAATGGATATAGGATGGTGTCACGCCGTCCGGCAGCGGCGGGAGCATATCACGGATGCGCTTTGCCTCATAGCAGGCGTCCAGCAGCCGTTTGATGAGTTCAATTGTCATAAAAATCTCCATTCCGCAGGCGCTTTGCGCCGAAGGAATCGCGAGGCGAACGTCCAGTTCGGCTCTGCGATCATAGCTACTTTGTGACGCCTGCGGCACAAACAATAGAATGCACGCTCTGCGAGCATTCTATTGTCATGAATAGCTGTGTGAAAAATAAGCGATCACGCTTAGTTTTCACACTAAATCCCCCTATATGATTATCTTTGATAATTACTACTGATAATAATATGGAGGGATTTGAAATTTGTCAAGAAAAAATTTTGTGAGAAAATCCAGTGCAGTGCGTTAGGAGCGGCGACCGACAGTGGTTTTACGCTGTGTTGCCGTTGTGCTTTCGCATACCATTGGGGCGCACGGACTGCGATTGGTGCATAGCGGATTGTTTTTTTAACGAGGTCTGCTAAGATGAAAAGGTAGCAGCAGAACATCTGTGGGATGGAGGATAAAATGCCGCTTGTTGGATTGTGCGGAGAGCCGAAGGAAGCCCTGGAAAAAATTGAATACATGATGCAGGCGCTTTCCCTGCAGGGGCAGTTTTCGGAAAAAGATCCAATCCAGGCGGAAAAAAACAGACAGACAGAGTTTGTGCGGATCACGGAAAAATCTGCGGAAGCGTTGGAAGCTCTGGATTGTCTGATCTGGTCGGGCAGCTGTGAAAATGTCCTGTCGGAGGAAGTAGACAGCCTGTTGGAAGAATATCCCCGCCTTGCGGTGATTTTTGTGGCGGACAGCCCGGATGCAGTGTTTGATGCACTGACAAAGCCTTTTTTTCATGTGGTGCGGGGATACGCGCTGGAACAGGATTTGAAGGCGGCGCTTGCAAAATTGAAAAAACAGAGGCGCACGGGCAGCGGTTACCGGAGCTTTCCGTATCGGGAAAGCCCTTCGTCCGACGGCAGAATTCGGGTGCGGGAAAAGGAAATCCTGTATCTGGAAAGTATGCGGCACGAGATCTGGGTGCACTGCGAAAAGAAGGTGTTCCTGACGTCGGAAACGTTCGGATACTGGGAGGAAAAGCTGCGTGTCAGGTCGTTTTTACGCGTCCACAAAAGTTTTCTGGTCAATCCCGGGCAGATCAGCCGGATTGGAAGGGAAATGATAGAGCTGGAGGATGGCAGCAGGCTTCCGGTTAGCCGCTACCGCTATCCGGAAGTCATGGCGCGCTACGAGGCGTGGATCCGGCATGCGGAATTTCTGGAGTGAGACAGCGAGTGAACCAAAATAGAGAAGAGAGGGAAAACAATGGAAGAGATGATTTCGGTCAATAATCTGCGGAAGGAATTTTCCTATTATAAAAAGGGCGCGGGGCTGCAGGGATCGTTAAATAACCTGTTCCACCGGCAGATGCTGACAAAGGAAGCGGTAAAGGACGTTTCTTTTTCCGTGGAAAAATGGGAAATGATGGCGCTGCTGGGACCAAACGGCGCAGGAAAGACGACGACATTAAAGCTTCTGTCCGGTATTTTGTATCCGACATCCGGGGAGGTTCTGGTGAATGGCTTTGTGCCCTGGGAACGGAAAAATGAGTTCAAGCGAAGCTTTGCCATCGTCATGGGTCAGAAAAATCAGCTGTGGTGGGATCTGCCTGCCAGCGACAGCCTGTATCTGAATAAATGCATTTACGATGTGGATGACAGGGAATACAAAAAGACCGTGGACGAGCTGTCGGAGCTTCTTGGCGTGCGGGAGCTGATGAATATTCAGGTGCGCAGACTTTCTCTCGGAGAACGGATGAAGATGGAAATCCTGGCGGCGCTGATTCACCGCCCCGGCATTCTGTTTTTAGATGAGCCGACGATCGGTCTGGATATCGTGTCCCAGCAGAAAATCCGTGACTTTTTACACTATTACAACGAACAGACGAAAACAACGATCATTTTAACGAGCCATTATATGCGGGATATTGAAGCACTTTGCAGCCGGGCAGTCATTATTAACAGCGGCACGCTGGTCTACGACGGCGCGCTTTCTGATATCAACCACAGGATGGGGGATAAACGCCTGCTGACCCTTTCTTTTTCCAGCCCGGTAGAAAGCGGGAAGCTGTCCATATTCGGGCGGGTGCGGGAAAATAAAGATCTGACGGCAGTTCTGGAAATCCCGAAGGAGCGGATCAAGGAAACGGCATCGCAGATGCTTTCCCTGTTTCCGGTGGATGATTTTACTGTGACAGAGGTTCCGCTGGAAGAGAGCATTGCCAGAATTTTCACCGGGGAGGTGGCAGGATGAAGCTGTATCGATGCGTGTATCAGATGGGAGTGGAAACCGCTCTGGAATACCGGGCAAATATGGTGCTGACATTGTTGAGTACGATTTTTCCAATCATCATTCAGACCTTTTTGTGGAATTATCTGTACGGTAACGGGGATGCGGGAGCGATGACGGGCTATAGCTATACGGAAATTATCGTGTATACGCTACTTGCCGGGCTGGTGTCGAAGCTGGTTATTACCGGGTTCGAATATCAGATCAACGAGGACATCAAGGACGGCGGGCTGAATAAATATCTGATCCGCCCGGTCAACTACTGCGGCTACCGGTTCTGCAGCTATCTCGGGGAAAAGATGCCGCAGCTGATTTTACTGCTGATCTGTACGTCTGTACTGGTTGCATTTTCAAGCATATTTCTCGGACTGAAGCTGTCTTTGGTTCGAATCGTGCTGTTTTTGGTGGGGCTGGTTCTGGCAGTGATCCTGAATTTCTTTATCTTTTACTGCGTGGCGCTGTTGAGCTTCTGGCTGACGGACGTGCATCTGCTGTTCGGAACAGTCAGCGTGGTGCTGGTTGTTGTCAGCGGCGGCGTGTTCCCCATGGATATTTTCGGAAAAACGGCGGCGCTTCTGCTCTCTCTGCTTCCGTTCGGGTATACGACGCAGTTTCCGGTCAACATTATCAATGGAAAGCTTTCGATGGGAGCAATTGGCACCGGAATGCTGTGCCAGCTTGCGTGGATCGCATTTTTCTGGGGACTGGGGCAGATGATGTGGAAAAAAGGACTGCAGCGCTTTGCTGCGGTAGGAGGCTGACGGATGGAAAAGAAAACTGGTATTCTAAATACATTTATAAGGTATGGGAAACTGCTGTTCGTATTTCTGAAAATGTCCCTGATGGCGCAGCTGGAATACCGGATCAACTTTGCAGCGGGCGTTTTGGTGGAAACCGGTTGGTTGTTGATCAAGCTTTTGTATGTGGCGGTGGTTTACCGGGCAGGCATCAAAATCGGAGTCCTGACGCCGGATCACATTTTATTGTTCATTGGGGTGTACATTCTGCTGACCGGCGTTTACATGCTATATTACCCGAACTTTACGTCATTGACGACGATGATTCGGGATGGAAAACTCGACATGTATCTGGTAAAACCGGTTGCGGCGCAGTTTCTGGTGACAATGCAGCGACTGGATCTGTCGCTGCTTGTGCCGGATGCGGCTGCGGGAATCGTCATGATCGGGATCGGCTGGCATCGGGCAGGACTTCCCGTGACGGTCGGCTCGATCGCAGGCTTTCTCTTTTTCCTGGTCTGCGGCGCGCTCCTGACCTACAGCCTGTTTTTGCTGCCGCATCTTCTGGTGTTCTGGACGACGGCAACGAACGGCATCGCGGATCTGACGGCGGCGGTGTGGGACTTCAACAACATGCCGCAGCTCATTTACGGCAAGTGGATGCAGCGTATCGGAACGTTTCTGTTGCCGGTGTTTGTCATCACGAACTTTCCAGGGCTGTTTTTGATGGGCGAGTTGTCTGCTCCGATGGCAGTCTGGGGCGTCGCTGTACCGATCGTATTCTTTTTGATCGCACGGGCGGTGTGGAATCAGGCAGTGAAGAATTATACATCGGCGAGCACGTAAGAAGCTTCTAATCCTTCGACTATTCCAGCAGATCTTCCACGCGGCAGCCCAGCGCATTGGCAAGACTGATTACAACATTCACCTGCGCTTTGCTGATATCGTTCTGCCGTTGCTCATAGAGCTGAATCATGCGAAGTGTGACGCCGGATGCGTCGCTTAACTGCTGTTGGGTAAAGCCGCGTGCTTTTCGGATTTCATACAGTCTGGTTTTTCTGCGGGCTTTGTTTCTGGAGAGAATTTCGTTTGCTGCCTCGACGAATTTGTTTTCATCGGCTTCATGGAGGATATACATGGACATCACAGTGGAAAGTGTAAGCCCGTCTTTTACGATATCTTCAAAGCGTCTGCCAGTGTGCCACTGATAGTAGGCAAGAACCATGATAGATTGTGAGCTTATCTGACATGGAAGTACCTCCTTTAAAAAAATATCGCCAGAACGATAGTTTTACCACGATATTCATATTATATCGACAGAACGATAGTTTTGCTGTTTGCCTATATTATATCGTTCCAACGATAGTGTGTCGATGAGGCGTAAAAAAACAGGCGTTGTAATTACGCCTGTTTTTTTTTACGATTTATTTCTTTTCAAACCCATGAATCCAGTCCGCCTTGCGGTAATAAAGGAAAAACAGAATCGAGCTTAGGGTCCATGTCAGGGGATAAGCCCAGAAGATTGTATTGATGACGGGGAAAATGCGGACAGCGATCGTGATGTAGGTCACGCGGATAATGCACCAGCAGCAGAGCATGACGAACATCGGTACAGTTGCCTTGCCTGCGCCCCGCATGATGCCTGCGATGCAGTGGGAAAATGCCAGCAGGAAATAAAACAGTGTAATCGTATGCGCCTGCAGCGTTCCGTAAGCGACGACCTCAGGGTCGCTGTTGAATGCGGCAATCAGGTAGGGGGACAGGAAATAGACACAGATACCGACGATTTCCGCAAGGGTGATGGAGCAGAGGATGCCGAAGCGTGCGCCTCTTTTGGCACGGTCATACTGCTTTGCGCCGAGGTTCTGACTGATAAAAGTGGTCAGTGCCAGAGAAAAACAGGTGATCGGTAAAAAGCCGAAGCCCTCGACCTTGGAATAGGCACCGCAGCCAGCCACTGCCATTTTTCCAAAGCTGTTGATGTTAGACTGAACAACAACATTTGCCAGGGCGATAATGGAGTTTTGCAGACCTGCGGGCAGACCGTTTGAAATGATCTGCTTTAACATGATCGGGTCGAAGCGGATGCGGGACGGAACCAGACGATATTCCTCCGGACTTCTCAGCAGGCGGCGCAGGCACAGCAGGGCACTGATAAACTGGGAAATGATCGTGGCGAGTGCAGCACTTCCAACACCGAGCTTGAGTACGCCGACAAACAAAAGATCGAGCACGATATTGACGATAGATGAAAGGATCAGGTAGTTGAGGGGATGTCTGCTGTCCCCGATGGACTGCAGGATGCCGACAAAAACGTTATAGAGTACGAACGCCAGCGAGCCCATAAAATAAATCCGGAAATATAACAGGGAATTGGGCAGGACGTCTGCCGGTGTGCCCATCCAGATCAGCATCTGCGGCGCGAGGATCAGACCGATGATCGTCAGCAAAATACCGGCGACAATCCCGAAGGCAACATCCGTATGGATTGCACGCTGCAGACGGTCGATCTGTCGTGCACCATAATAGCGGGCGACTACAACACCTGCGCCCATTGCGATACCGTTGAAAAATCCGACCATCAAAAAAATCAGACTTCCGGACGAACTGACGGCAGCGAGTGCGTCGCTGCCGAGAAAGTTGCCGACGATCAGGGAGTCGGCGGTATTATAAAGCTGCTGGAACAGATTCCCGAGAAAAAGCGGAAATGCGAAGGTGACGATCTTTTTCCAGATCGATCCTTCTGTCATCAAGGTAGAAGATGCAGTACGGTTCATTTATTTTCTCCAGAAAGTAATTTCATGTTCTTTTCATAGGTTTCAGAAATACGTGCAACAACCTGGGAGGTCAGAGCCTTCTGCTGTGTGCGGTCGAGATTCTTTGTTTCGATGGGTTCTCCATATTCGATGATAACCTTTGTCTTGCGGATGCAGGGAGAATGGGCTTCGAAGATCTGTTCTGCGTTGGCGATCGTCATCGGAACGATCGGGCATTGAGCCTTTTCTGCGATTTTTAAGCTGCCTGCGTGGAACTCAAGCAGAGGAGCATCGGTGCGGTTGCGGGTTCCTTCCGGAAAAATGCAGATGGACACGCCGTTTTTTATCTCCTCGATTGCTGCAAGAATCGTCTTCATACCAGCCTTGAGATCGCTGCGGTCAAGGAACAGGCAGTGCAGGTTTTTCATCCAATTGGAAAGCAGAGGAATCTTCAAAAATTCGACCTTGGAAATATAACCGGTGGTGCGGGGGACACGGACATAGGTCATAACGATATCGAAATAGCTGCGGTGATTACCGACATAGAGAACCGGGGTATCCTTCGGAATGCGATCCTCTCCGATGTAGGTGACGGAAACGCCGGACAGGCGCAGCACCATGCGGAACGCCCAGTTGACAATCGCAAGGCTGGAACGATCCTTTAACGGCGGATTGAATTTGCCGATGATCCATTCTGCGATCAGGAGCGGGATGCTGAGGATCAGAAACAGAATGACAAATAACGCGGTAATAATAAAGCGAATCATAAAACTCTCCATTCTGCAGGCGCAGATGCGCCGGCTACCTTCTTTATTTTCAGTATACCTGTGCCGCTGCAAAAAAGCAAGACGCGCGTACAGGTGTTCTGCGAGGACCGTCGTATTCATATATATGAAACAAACAGGATATCGATCGAAAGGACGGTCTTATTATGAAAAAAATAGTTCGGACCCTGTGCCTGATCTGGTGGGGAATATTCGGATGCGTTGGGATACTGCTTTTTACAGGATGCAGCTGGAAACAGGAAAAGCCGGAGAAAACAAACCTCGCATTCACAGTCGTGGACGAGGCGCGGCTGCCGGAGGAACTGTTAAAGCTTGTGGCGGAAAAGAAAGAAGCATCGTTTAAAATGACGTATGCGGACAGCGGCTATTTGTACCTGTGCGTGGGCTACGGAAAGCAGGACAGCGGCGGCTACAGTATTACAGTGGACGATTTGTATGCAAGCGGAGAGATGATTTATCTGGATACGAGCCTGATCGGTCCGAAGCAGGCAAAGGAGCTGAGCAAAACGCCATCCTATCCATATATTGTAATAAAAACACCGTTTGAGGACAAAACAGTGGTGTTTGACTGAAGAACATGGTAAAATGCAGAAGATACAACAGACATTTGGCAGCTGTCGGACGCGGCTGCTTTGCAACAGCGGAGGCTGACATGATTTTAGTTCAAAATTGCCGCATGATCGATCCGGCTTCACAGACGGATGGCTTGCGGGATATCCTGATCGGTGAGGACAGAATTACAAAAATCGCAGAGGCAGGCACAATCGACCCTGCACAGATTACAAAAGAAAAAGAGGACGAGCTTCGCATCCTGAATGCGGATGGCCTGATTGCAGCGCCGGGGCTGGTGGATACCCATGTGCATTTCCGTGATCCGGGTGCAGAATATAAGGAAGATATCCTGACCGGCGCGGTGTCGGCGGCGGCTGGCGGTGTGACGAGCGTTGTGCTGATGGCGAATACGAATCCCCATGTCGATCAGGAGGAAACGCTTTCCTATGTTCTGGAAAAAGGCGCAAAGACCGGCATCCATGTCTATACCTGCGCGAACGTGACAATGGACATGGAGGGGGACGAGCTGACGGATATGGAAGCGCTGGCAAAGGCTGGCGCGGTCGGCTTTACGGATGACGGCAAGCCCCTGTTGGATGCCAAAATCGCGAGGAAAGCGATGCAGGAAGCGGCAAGGGTGCACAAACCCATCAGCTTCCATGAGGAAAACCCGGCATATATTCAAAATAATGGGGTCAATGCCGGAAAGGCGAGCGAATATTTCGGCATCGGCGGTTCGGACAGGCAGGCGGAGATCGATATGGTGCGCCGCGATCTGTCGATTGCGCTGGAAACGGGTGCGGAGATCGTGATTCAGCACATCAGCGCGGCGGAGGCGGTCGAACTTGTCCGCCAGGCGAAGAAAAAGAGCACGAAAATCCACGCAGAGGCGACACCCCATCATTTTACGCTGACGGAGGACGCCGTGATGGAACACGGTACGATGGCGAAGATGAACCCGCCGCTTCGCACGGAAGCTGACAGGCAGGCGATTATCCGCGGTTTACAGGACGGAACGATCGACCTGATTGCGACAGACCATGCGCCGCATGCGGATTATGAAAAAGCGAAGCCCCTGACGGAAGCGCCCAGCGGAATCATCGGATTGGAAACGTCCCTGGCGCTCGGCAACGAGGCGCTCGTCGATACAGGGGAACTTACGATGATGCAGCTGCTGACCTGTATGACCATTAACCCCGCAAAGCTTTACCGCCTGGACGCTGGCTATCTGGCAGAGAACGGACCGGCAGATCTGGTTTTGTTCGATCCTGCAAAAGAGTGGGTTCCGGAACGTTTTTATTCGAAATCCCAGAACTCGCCGTTTTTGGGACAGAAGCTCAAAGGAAAAGTGGAATACACGATCTGTAAGGGCAAAGTGATTTTTGAGGCGTAAAAACTGGTTGCGCCGGCACGTAAAAGCACTATGGGCATAAAAGCTGGCAGCTTTTGTACAGCAAGCGCCCGTAAACCGAGTGAAAATGGAGAAAATTATGGCACAGAAGAAAAAGACAAAGGCAATGGTAGTCAGTCAGGAAAAGCTGGCGGACGGAATTTATGATCTGAGACTGGAAACAGAGCTGGCGCAGGACGCTGCGTGCGGACAGTTCGTAGGCGTTTATCCCAAGGATAAAAGCACGCTCCTGCCCAGACCGATCAGCATCTGCGAAATCGATAAAGAAAAAAATCAGCTTCGTCTGGTTTATCGCGTGGCAGGCAAGGGAACGGCAGAATTTTCGAATCTGAAGACAGGCGACAGTGTGTATCTGCTTGGCGTTTTGGGAAATGGTTTCCCGGTGGACAAGGCAAAGCCGGGCACGAAGGCGATGCTGTTTGGCGGCGGAATCGGCGTTCCTCCGATTTTACAGCTGTCTAAAGAGCTTTCCTGTGAAAAACAGATCGTTGTGGGTTATCGCAACGCACAATGCTTTTTGAAAGAAGATTTTGAACAAAACGGCGCTGTCTATGTGGCAACCGAGGACGGAAGCGTTGGCACAAAGGGAAACGTCATGGATGCGGTAGCTGCAAACGGACTGGAAGCGGATATTATTTATGCCTGCGGACCGATGCCGATGCTGCGCGCGATTCGGCAGTATGCGATCGAACATGATATTCCGGCATATATTTCCCTGGAAGAACGGATGGCATGCGGTGTGGGCGCCTGTCTTGGCTGCGTTTGTAAAACGACCCACAAGGACGCGCATTCCCATGTAAACAACGCAAGAATCTGTACCGACGGACCGGTATTTGAAGCACGGGAGGTGGAAATCTGATGAATACAGCGGTAACAATTGCAGGAGTAACCTTTCAGAACCCGGTCATGACCGGCTCGGGGACCTTTGGCTCCGGAATGGAATACAGTGAATTTGTAGATTTGAACCGTCTGGGTGCGGTGGTGACAAAGGGCGTTGCAAACGTGCCGTGGCCGGGCAACCCGACACCGCGTGTCGCAGAGGTTTACGGAGGCATGTTGAATGCAATCGGTCTGCAGAATCCCGGCATTGACGTGTTTATCGAGCGCGATCTCGCGTTTTTAAAGCAGTTTGATACAAAGGTCATCGTCAATGTCTGCGGCAAATCTGTCGAGGATTATCTGGAAGTCGTAGAGCGCCTGGCGGACACGGACATAGCGATGATGGAAATCAACGTTTCCTGCCCGAATGTCAAGGAAGGAGCCATCGCGTTCGGACAGAAAGCGGATGCATTATTCGACATCACGTCCAGGATTAAAAAGGCTGCAAAGCAGCCCGTTATGATGAAGTTGAGCCCGAACGTAACAGACATCACGGAGATGGCAAAAGCCGCAGAGGCAGGCGGCGCGGACGCGATTTCCCTGATTAACACGCTGACCGGTATGAAAATCGACATCCGGCGCAGAAGCTTTGCCCTTGCCAACAAGACCGGCGGCATGTCCGGTCCTGCAATCAAGCCGGTTGCGGTGCGGATGGTATGGCAGTGTGCAAACGCGGTCAAAATCCCCATTGTCGGCATGGGCGGCATCATGACCGCAGAGGACGCGATTGAATTTCTGATGGCAGGCGCAACGGCAGTTTCCGTCGGCGCGGCAAACTTTATCAATCCTTATGCGACGGCAGAAATCGCAGACGGAATCGAAGCATTCATGAAAGAGCAGGGCATCGAGGATATCAACGAAATAATCGGCTGCGTACGGTAAGACAGATTGCGGGAGTGCGAAGCACGGAGCAATCCGCGGATATCATTTGAAAAAAGAATCTCCCTCCCGGGTGCATATCGTCTTTGACGGCAGCATACTGTTAGATAGAACAGCATGTTGTCTGGAAAAGGCGAAGGTGCCCGGGAGGTATTTTTATGGAATTTCTCAAAAAAAGCATACATATGGATCAGATCGGATGTGAGGAACAGACGCAGATTACGCTCGAGGACGACGTCAATATCGCGGACGCAAAGCCGGACGTCTATCAGGTCGTGACGCAGCAGGGGCACGTCGAGCTGGAAGAGGTGCGTGCCTCGGACGGGCATGTGCATGTAAAGGGCGTGCTGCATTTCAAGGTGCTTTATCTCGCAGATGAGGAAACGCACCATCCGGCATGCATGGAGGGGGAGCTTGCGTTTGAGGAACAGATTCTGATGGGCAGCGTGTCGGGGACGGATCAGGTACAGGCGCAGGCGATTTTGGAGGATTTAAGCGTCGGCATGATCAATTCCCGGAAGCTTTCGGTGCAGGCACTTTTGCAGATCCGCCTGTTCACGGAGCGGATGAAGCAGTTGGATGTGGCGGTGGGTCTGGACGGCACAGAGCAGATTGAAGTAAAGAAAAAAGACCTGCAGGCGCTGGATCTGATCGTTGCCAAAAAAGATATCCTGAGGGTAAAAAAAGACCTCCTGTTGCCGGGCGGCATGCCGAACATTTTTGCGCTGCTGTGGAAATCCTGCCAGATTCGGGAAATGACGTTCCGGGTGCTGGACGGAAAGCTGCAGGCGACAGGCGAGCTTTCGCTGTTTTTCTTTTATGAAGAGGAAAGCGAGACTAAAAAGGCGGTATGGTATGAAACCACTGTGCCGGTGAGCGTTGCCATTGAGTGTCAGGGCGTCCGCGAGGGGATGCTGGAGCAGATCGGCTGCAGTATCGGGCATCTGGAAATCGAAGCGAAGGCGGACGAGGACGGGGAAGAACGCGTAATTTTGCTCGACCTGGTACTGGATCTGGATATTCGGATTTACGAGGAAACGAATCTTTCGATGATTGAGGATCTCTACGGCGTTGCGAAGCAGGCGGACGTCGTGAGGGGAAAAGGGCAGTACCGGAGGCTTCTGGTCAAAAATACCGCAAAAACGAGAGTGGGCGACCAGTTTTCGATTTCGCCGGGCATGCCGCAGCTTCAGCAGATCTGCGGAAGCTTTGGAGAAGTGTTCGTGCAGGAGATAAAAAAGCAGTCCGACGGCGTGCTCGTAAAAGGGACGGTAAACGTGCAGATTCTGTATGAGTCTGCGGAGGAAGAGGTTCCGTGCGGCTGTCTAAAGGGCGAGCTTGTGTTTGAAGAGCTTCTGGAAACCGCAGAGCCGGTAAAAAATACATGCAGCTGCAGGATCGAAGCGTCGCTGGAACAGCTTTCCGTGCAGGCGCAAAACGAGCAGGAAGCAGAAGTTCGCGCAGTTGTGTGCGTCAAAGGGCTGATCTGCGCCGACTGCGAGGAAGAGATCGTGACGGATGCCTTGCTGCGTGCTCCCGACCCGGAAAAGCAGGCGAACCAGCCGGGTATCGTAGTGTATCTGGCGGGCGAGGGCGAGACGCTTTGGGATATCTGTAAAAAGTACGACGTCCCGATGGATGGAATGCGCGAAATGAACAATCTGACGCAGGATGAAATCCATCCTGGCGATCAGCTCCTGATTGTGAAGGGATATGCAGTTGACAAAGAGGTGCAGATTGTATAAAATTAAATACAATCAGTGTATACAAAATGCAGAGGCAGACGGCTTTTCGGATCGCCTGCCTTTTCAACGGAAATGAGGATTGAATTGAAAATGAATACCTTTCGGATAAAGGCATATGCCAAAATCAATCTCGGGCTGGATGTGCTGCGGCGCAGACCGGACGGATACCATGAAGTCAAGATGATCCTGCAGACCGTCGATCTATATGACGATTTGGAATTTACAAAGCTGGCAGAGGATGAGATTCGGATTTTTACCGATAAAGAAGAGCTTCCGGCGGATCAGGGCAATCTGATCTGGCGGGCGGCAGCGCGGATGAAGGAGCTGTATCAGATCTCAGAGGGCGTGAGCGTGAAGCTGACGAAGCGGATTCCGATTGCGGCTGGCATGGCAGGCGGCAGCGCAGATGCAGCGGCGACCATTCATGCGATGGATGCGTTGTTTTGTCTCGGACTTTCCCTGGAAGAAAAACAGAAAATCGGCGTAAAGCTCGGCGCGGATATCCCGTACTGCCTGATGGGCGGCACGGCGCTTTCGGAGGGCATCGGAGAAATCCTGACAAAGCTGCCGGACGTCCCGAAGGCGAAGCTTGTGATCGCAAAGCCAGATCTGGATGTTTCGACGAAATTTGTCTATGAAAATCTGCACGCTGACAGCCTGCAATATCATCCCGACATCGACGGAATGGTTGCGAGCATCGAAAAAGGCGACCTTTGCGGCATCACAGACCGGATGGGAAATGTGCTTGAGACGGTTACCTGCAAGCACTATCCGGTGATCGAGCAGATGAAAGGGATTTTAAAGGAGCACGGTGCGGTCAATGCGCTGATGAGCGGCAGCGGCCCTACCGTATTTGGTATTTTTACAGACGATCAGAACGCAAAAGAGGCGTATGAGGCGATGCAGGAGGCAGGTCTTGCCAGACAGCTGTTCCTGACAGGATTTGCCGACGGCAGAGGGAGAGAAGAATGAAAGAATTTGAAGCAAATAACGAAAATGATTACCTGCCCCTGCGGGACGTGGTGTTCAATACGCTTCGGACGAGTATTTTGACCGGTGAGTTAAAGCCGGGGGAGCGCCTGATGGAAATTCATCTGGCGGATAAGCTCGGAGTGTCCCGGACGCCGATCCGCGAGGCGATCCGCAAGCTGGAGCTGGAGGGGCTCGTTACGATGATTCCAAGACGCGGCGCAGAGGTGGCGCAGATCACGGAAAAGAACCTGCGGGACGTTTTGGAGGTGCGCCGGGCGCTGGACGCGCTGGCGGTAGAACTGGCATGCGAGCGCATCACGGAAGATGAGCTTGCAGAACTGAAAAAAGCGTGCGAGAACTTCGAACTGGAAACAAAGCGCGGCAACGCCAACCAGGTTGCACAGGCGGACGTGGAGCTGCACGATATTATTTTAAAGGCGAGCGGAAACGAGCGGCTGATGCAGATGATCAGTAAGCTTTCTCAGCAGATGTACCGCTACCGCCTGGAATATGTCAAGGACGAGGCAAACTACAAACGCCTGATCGCAGAGCACCGCGTGATCTACGAGGCGATCCGCGACCGCGACAGACAGACTGGAGCAGAGGCGATCAAAAACCATATTGACAATCAGGAAAAGGCTGTGATCCGGATGATTACATCGGCGTCCGGGAAGACAAAACGTTGACCGGATGTATAACCGGCGCGCGGATGGGTATGCTCTTTCGAAACAGAGAAGGGAGAAAGAGTATGCAGAAGAAACCGCGCGCCGGTATTTTATTTTTGACAATTATGATGTTATGGGGGATAATATACCCACAGTATGCATTTACGGAAGAAATGTATGAGACAGTGCAAAGCGCTGACGCGGTGGATGACAGCCACCGAACTGCTGTAGCTGCGGGCGGGAACTGTCTGCGGGATTACCGGCGGATTCTGACTGCGGCGCCTGGGGAGGTGTCGGTGCGCTTTGCAATCGTCGATCAGATAGAAGAGTGGTTTGGAGAAAAAGATGAAAACAGTACAGGATAAAAATTTGCTGGAAATGCCCATCGGCGTATTTGATTCCGGCATGGGCGGTCTGACTGTGATGCGTGAGATCATGCGTCAGATCCCCAATGAAAAGGTGATCTATTTTGGAGATACGGCGAGAGTTCCCTATGGAAGCAAGTCAAAGGAGACGGTGACACGCTTTTCCAGGCAGATTGTCCGTTTTTTGCAAAGCAAACAGGTCAAGGCAATTGTTGTCGCCTGCAATACGGCGAGCGCCTATGCGTTGAATGATCTGGAAAGGGAAATCGATATTCCAATCATCGGAGTGGTAAAGCCGGGCGCAAAGGTTGCAGCGGAGGTAACCCGCAACGGACAGGTCGGCGTCATTGCGACGGAAGGGACCATCAGCAGTAATATTTATACGACTTACATCCGCCAGCTTCGGCCGGAGGTACAGGTAACCGGCAAGGCGTGCCCACTGTTTGTGCCGCTGGTAGAAGAAGGACTCTGGCAGGATCCGGTGACGGACGAGATTGCAAAACGTTACTTAAGCAGCTTAATCGATACCGGAATCGACACTCTGATTCTTGGCTGCACCCATTATCCGCTGATCCGTTCCACGGTCGCAAAGGTGATGGGCGACCATGTGACACTGGTAAACCCGGCGTATGAGACGGCTCGGGAATTGAAAGAGCTTTTGATGGAAAAAGGGTTATTCAATCCGGTTCCGCCGCAGCTTGGGACAAATAAATACGAGTTTTTTGTCAGCGACGGCGCGGAGAAATTTGTCCATTTTGCCAATTCGATTATCAAATACGGCATTTTAGGCGCGAAAGTAATACAGATAGAGGATTATTGAGCATGACAAAGGATGTAGTGATATCCGTCCGCGGTCTGCAGGTGATGGACAACGAATCTGCAGAGGACATCGAGACGGTACAGCAGGGCGAATATTTTGAACGAAACGGCAGCATTTTTTTATTGTATGACGAATATTATGAGGGCTTTGACGAGCCGGTCAAAAATGTCATGAAAATCAGGGGAAACGAAATGACTCTGACCAAACGCGGCCTCATCAACGTTCAGATGAACTTTGAGGCGGGCAAAAAGAACCTGACCCGTTACCAGACGCCCTACGGTGTAATGATGATCGGGCTGGACACCAGCCGCGTCGTCTGCCTGCAGGAAGAAAAAAGCCTTGCGATAGAAATTGATTATACGCTGGAAGCAAACTACCAGTACGTTTCGGATTCCAAAATCCGGATCATGGTACGGGAGAGAAAACAGCAGGCATAAAATGAGCCCCTGCGTCGGCACGCATTCAACAGCGTGCTGTGCAGGGGCTTTGTATGTTCTGTTATTGCTGATGGCAGCAGGAGGCGCGATATTCTGCGGGAGTGCAGGAATAATATTGTCGGAAAATTTTGTTGAAATGATTCGGGGATTTGTAGCCGACCAGATAGCAGATATCGAGCAGACGGTAGCTGGGATCTGTAAGATATTCTGTAGCCTTCTGCATGCGGATGGAGGAGAGGTAATCCAGAAAATTGCTGCCGGTTTGCTGTTTGAAAAAGCGGCTCAGATAGGAGGCGTTCATTCCAACATAAGAAGAGACGGACTCGAGAGAAACCTCTTTATCGTAGTTTTGTTCCATATAAGTCTTGATTTTATCGATCATACTGGAAAAAGCAACCGGTTTTTCGGAAAGGGCAGGAGCGAGAGAAGTTTTGTCGAGCGTTTGTCTCATGCGTTCAAAAAGCGACGTCAGGTCTTCATACATGAGCGGTTTTGACAGATAGTCAAAAACGTTGCTGCGCAGGGCGCGGCGCGCATAATCAAATTCCTTATAGCCGGAAAGAACGACCAGCAGAATATCTTTATTATATTCGCGGATTTTTTCACAGAAATCGATACCGGACATATTTCCCATACGGATATCGGTGATGACGGCGTTGGTCTGAGGATGCTCTGCGAGCCAGGGGAGCGCTTTTTCGGCGGAAGAAAACACCGCAGAAAGCTCAAAATTGTATTCGGAAAAATCGAGCACGTCGCGGAAAAAGTCACGCATCAGGTTTTCGTCGTCGATGAAAATAAAAGAATACATGCTGCCCTCCTGTGGAATCGGTTAAAAGCGCACCGAATGGAACACGGAAAAAAAACGTGTCCCATCAGATGCGATAAGCTTATTATACACAAAAATTAGTTTTCGGTAATATATTTTTCTGCAAAAGCTTTGTTGGTTTCATAGCTTTCTTTGTACCAGTCAACGAAATCGTTGATTCCGAGATCGTCTGCCTTCTGACGCATTTCCTGGCAAAGGGAATCGTATTCCGACTGGTCCTTTGCAAAGATCATTTTCCAGGAATAGGTTTTGATGACGTCGCCGACTCTGGCGGAAATCTGTTCCATTTCGTCGTTCAGAGTAGGCTGTGGAACAAAGTTTCTGACAATGACGTTATCCTTGCTGTATTCGTATTCGAGAACACTGTCGAAGCCGTAGTCTGCCTTCCAGTCTGCAACCAGCTTGGTGTCGGCAGGAGCATAGTCTGGCTTTTCCCAGTAGGCATTGCTGATCGGACAGCCGATGTCTTTGTTGATGGATTCACCAGTGAATGCAATGAATACATTGTAACCTTTTTCTTTTCCCATTTTGTCAGCATTGGTAAGCCAGTCTTTATATCCCTTTTCCGTGATATAAGGCTGGTTGTTTTCATCCAGATCCCAGGACTGTCCGCGCAGACCGTTCTGCTCTGTCATAGCTGTTTCGTAATCATAGAGCAGATTGACGAGTGCCATTGCTTTTTCCGGATATTTGGTTGCTTTGCTGACACCGACACTCCAGCCTTTACCGGTTTCCTGGATCGGGGAAAGCAGGATCTTCTCATTTTCTGTTGCAATATAACGGAAGCCTTCGCCCTTTTCCTGCTGTTCTTTCGTAAAGGTTGTTCCCCAGTCACCAAGACCGAACAGAATCCGTCCATCGGTTGCTTTCTGGGTATAATCACTGAATCGCTGGGTCATGGAATCGGGATCTACCAGCCCCATCTGATTTGCCTGGAACATGAAGTTCAAAAAGCGCATGTAGCCTGTGCCATCATCCAGAATAGAGGAAATTCTTTCATGGTCCGTATAGTCGACCTGTGCGAGTGTTGCTTCATTGCCAATGTTGGTGCCGACGTAAGGAGAGAAGAACATGCCGAGCGTCATGTAGGATCTGTCCCAGTCTCCAAACAGGGAAATTCCATAAACCTTCTGACCGTCTTCATTTGTCGGATATGCTTCCTGCATCTTTTGGATAATCGGAAGCCAGTCCTCCATCTTATTCGCTTTGGGAGATCCTATTTTTTTGTAAATATCATAGCGGACGCTTAAACCTCCTGTATTTCCGGACTGCTCCACCGCATTTTTTAATTCTACGCCGACCGCATAGGCTTTTCCCTGTCCGTTGCTCATATTGTCGGCATAGTACTGCAGGGAGGTCGCCGCATTGTTGTAAAGGTTGGGAACAAGGTCTTTGTAATCGTCATAAGCTAACAGCATATCTCCAGCTACCGCGTTGATGACCTGTTTGTCGTCCTTGAACACAACGATGTCCGGAAGCTCTCCACTGGCCATCAGCGCCTGGAGCTTTTGCTCACCCTGGTCGCCAGTGGGAAGAAAATCAAGCTCTACTCCGACCTGATCCTTGATGTAGTCCATAAACCATCCGGTAACGACACCGGACTGATTGGCGGGCATATCCAGAATCTGGAGGCGGACAACATCGCCCGATGAGTCGGAAGCAGCTGATTCTGTTGCAGCAGTGGTGTCCGTTGGGACTGACTGAGCTCCGGTTGGATTGGAAGTGCCGGAATCACCGCAGGCAGACAGCATGGACGCGACCATAGCTGTGGTTAAAAGTGTTGCAATAAATCGTTTTTTCATAGAATACTCTCCTTTTTTATGTAAAAATATATTACGGTTCCCAAATTTCAATCGTCTGTTTTAGGCGGATATCCCTACAGGATGCGCCGATCATGATTTCAAACAGACCAGGTTCCACAACCCATTTGTACTGGATGTTCATCAGACGGAAGCTGTTGAAATCCAGCTGGAAAGAAACGGATTTTTCTTCCCCGGACAGCAGATGAATTCGCTGAAAGCCCTGCAGCGTCAGCTCTGGTGTGACGACGGAGGAATGAACATCATTGATATAAAGCTGAACGACCTCGTCGGAAGCAACTGTGCCAATATTTTTTATCGTTGCGGATACGCGGTAGCTGTAAGGGGTGTCCTGTTTTTCAATGGAAAGGTTAGCGTATTCAAATTTGGTATAGGAAAGTCCGTAGCCGAAGGGGAACAGCTCCTGTCTGCGCCCTTCCAGATAAAAAGGGCTTCCACCGGGCAACTGGCTGTAATAGCAGGGCAGCGCGCCGACGCATTTTGGGAAGCTGATCGGAAGCCTTCCAGCCGGGCTGATGTTGCCGAGCAACGCGTCTGCAATTGCACAGGCACCGAGTTCTCCGCCGAACCATGCGACTAAAATCGCAGCGGCTTCGTCTTTTTCGGCCGAAAGATCAACCGGTTTCCCGTTTTCCAAGATCAGGATCGTGTTCGGATTTGCTTCGCTGACCCGGCGCACCAGTTCCGGTTGTTTGCCGTAAAGCCTTAATTCGTTGCGATCCATTCCCTCACCGCTGGTGGTTTTATCATCTCCGCAGACAACGATGGCGACGTCACAGCGTTTTGCAAGCTCTACCGCACGGTCGATGTCTTCGCCGTGCTGATCAATGCAGAGGGCGAGGTTATTACCGTTTACGTCGCAGACATAGCAGATTTCCAGTTCGTGGCTGCGTCCGTTTTCAAACGTGAAGTCGCAGGATGGAAGCGACTGCTTTTTATCTCCGGTACTGGAGATGACACGGACGCCGTCTACATAGACTTCGACGGTATCGTTTGTTGTAAAGACGAGCCGACCGGTAATTTTATCTGCATCGGTAAAATCATGCGTCTGTGGAACGAGCGTGGTTTTCATCCGTACAGAATATCCCTTGAAAGAGAGTTTTCTGTGAGGCTTTGCCAGAATCCAGTTGAACTTGATCAGGTTTGAGGTATCGCAGCCGACGGGCTCACCTGCAAAATGATCGTTGTCGTAGTATTCCAGGGAAACGCCATCGGGATACCAGTTCTGAGGGATGACGGTCACATCGTTTGGTGTGATGCCGCAGCCGTCTGCTTGTTCAATGTGGCAGGTTTTGGGAAGCCTGCGCTTTAATTCCTCGTAAATGCTGGGCATATGGTAGCCGTAAGGAACGGAAGAGTAGCTGCCTTCACGTTGTAAATTGGAGCTGGGACCGAGCACTGCGACAGAGGAAAGCTTGTCGGAAAGCGGCAGGAGGTTATTTTTATTTTGCAGCAGCACGAGCGCTTCCTGCGCGGTTTTGTATGAGATATCGCGGTGTTTGTCACTTCTGATAATGTCCTTATAAGCGGATTCATCGGTATAAGGATGCTCGAACAGCCCGAGCTCAAATTTCATCCGCAGGATTCGGAAAACGGATTCATCCAGAATGCTTTCATCCAACTCACCACTGTGAACCAGATCGATCAGCGTATTTTCCCATTCCTCACAGGAAAAGTCAAATCCCTGCACATCCAGACCGGCGGTTACAGCGAGACGGATGGCTTCGCGGTTGTTCTTAGCGATGTGGTGTGTATGGGTTAGACGGTTGACAGCGCCGAAATCGGCACGGACATAGCCGCGCAGACCGAAACGTTCTTTTAAAACCCTGCGAAGATAGTAGTCGGAGCAGATCACGGCTTCACCGTCGATACAGTTGTAGGAAGCCATGGCATTGCAGGCGCCGGCTTTTTTGATCCCGGCTTCAAATACCGGCAGATAGGCGGTTTCGACTTCACGGATACCGACTCTTGCAGGAGAGCAGTTCGTTCCGCTCTCCGGGATTCCGTGGACGCAGTAGTGCTTGGGCTCCGTCATGACGGTATCCGCAGCATCAAGGCTTTCCCCCTGCTCGCCGGTCACGATGGCATAGGCCATTTGAGAGGAAAGATAAGTGTCTTCGCCGAACGTCTCTTCCACGCGTCCCCAACGAGGCTCCCGTGCAAGATCGAGGTTTGGAGCGAGGATTTCATGGATGCCGAGGCTTCTTGTTTCAGAAGCGATTCCGCGGCCGACAGCTTTTGTCATTTCGGGATCAAAGGTTGCGCCCATGGCGATTGGCATCGGAAAAATCGTCGCACCAGGCCAGGAAAGACCATGCAGAGCTTCCCCGGTGAAGATACAGGGAATGCCGAGACGCGTTTTTTCCACCAGGTAATGCTGCAGCCGGTTTAAAACGGCGGGAACGGAATAGACGTCATGGATGAAGCCGATTCCCTTGGTACCGAAATTTTTTTCGACGCGGTCCCAGTAAAAATCAGAATGCTCGTCGATGGCACAGAAATGCGCTTCGTGTACTTTTGTGGCGAGTTCTACGCCGCGGATCATATCAGTCTGCGCGGCTTTTTCCTCCAGCGTCATGCGGGAAAGCAGATCCCGTGCACGCTCTGTGGGAGAAAGGGTGTTGTCTTTGTACTTTTCCATACTAATCCCTCCTGTCAGATAAATTTGGGGTATTTAACCTTTTACAGCACCGACCATAATGCCGCCGACAAAATAGCGCTGGAAGAACGGATATACGAACAGAATCGGAAGAACGACCACCATGGAAACGGTCATTTTTACCGAGGTCGGCGTCAGCAGCTTCGTAACGTCGATCAGCTCGCTGTTTGCCTGCATGGACATGAGCATGTCGGCAAGCGAAGAAGCTTCATTGAGATACTGGTACAAAACGTACTGCAGTGTAAAAAGTTTACTGTTTGTCATTAAAAATACCGTGTCCATAAAGGAGTTCCAGTGACCAACCGCGGAAAAGATAACGAGCGTGGCGAGAATTGGTTTGGACAGCGGCATAATGATCTTAAAATAACGGACAAGGTATCCGGCACCGTCTAATTCGGCAGATTCTTCCATGGAATCAGGGATGTTTTCCACATAAGTCTTAAACAGCATCAGTGAAAAGGGAGAAATAATGCCGGGAAGGATATAAGCAAGGAAATTGTTTGTCAGGTGTAGATTTTTCATTGTAATAAACCAGGGAATGATACCGGCGTTGAAATACATGGTGATGATGACAAAACGGTACCAGAGTTTTCGCATCCAGAGCTCTTTGCGGGTCAGGGCATAGCCGAGGAAGGAAGTTCCGAGCATGCTTAGAAGTGTTCCAAGGACAGTGCGGCTAATAGTAACAAATGCCGCTGTTCCAAAGGACGGAATCTGAAGAACCTGTAAATAGTTGTCAAAATGAATCCCTCTTGGATACCATATAATCTGTCCTTTTGCGACCAGATCATTGTTGCTGATCGTATTGATGAACAGATAATAAAACGGAAGAAAGCAGATCAGTGTAAACAGGGTAAAAAAGGTATAGTTAAAAAAGTTGAAAACATGATCTCCTGCAGATAGTCTTTTTCGTTTCATAAAATTGCCTCCCTTTTAAAATACGCTTTCCCCACGAACCATTTTTGAAAACTGGTTGGAGAAGAAAAGTAAGGTTACGCTGACGATAGATTTCAAAATACTGACAGCGGTGGAATAGGAATAATTGATACCGACCATGCCCTGATTGTATACATACAAATCGAGAACCTCGATACTTTCTTTGTTCATGGCATTCTGGAATACGAAATACTGGTCCATACCGTTACTGATCATATTTCCGATGGAGAGGATCAGAAGGACGAAGAACGTTGGCAAAAGGGCGGGAACGGTAACATAGCACATTTTCTGGAAACGGTTGGCTCCATCTACTTCTGCGGCTTCGTATTGTTCCTGATCGATGCCGGAAATTGCAGCAATATAGACGATGGCGCTCCAACCGAGTCCTTTCCACTGTCCCCAGAGCCACATCTTGATCCAGATGTGTTTGGAGGAAGCGAGGAAGTTGACACCTTCATCGAGGATTCCAAAGCCTACCAGCAGATGGTTTATAAGACCGTTGTTTACGGAAAACATCGCATAGGCTATGGAGTAGACCAAAACCCAGCTGATGAAATGAGGAATGGTTGTCAGTGTCTGCGAAAGCTTCTTAAAAGGAGTGCAGTTGAGTTCACTTAAAAAGATGGCGAATATCATTGGCAGCGGAGAGGTCAACATCCCGAGTAAATTCATGCCGAGGGTATTTTTCAGAACCCGGATGACGTCCTTCAGATAGTAAGAATCGCTGACAATCCGGGTGAAGTTATCGAATCCGACAAATTTATTTTTGAATAGCGGAATTCCAGGTTTATAATCGAATAGTGCATATATCCAGCCGTACAAAGGAAGGTAGGAAAAGCAGAAAACCAGAATCAGCAAAGGGAAAATTAAAAGGAAAAGACGGAACCCGTTGGTTTGGTAGAATTTTTTGTTATATTTCATTTTATCCCTCCAGTTTTAACTATTTGATGTGAATATTGTAATGGATTTTAAAAAAGAAAGTAAATATCACTATTTTTACAAAAGAATAACATTCTTTACATGGTAAAAAATAACAATAAAGAAGTTGCGAAAATGGATACCTTGTTGTAGTCTGGATAAAGAAGAGGGGAAAAAGATGAGAAAGAAAAGAAATGAAGCATTCATACTGATTAAGCAGTATGGAATAAAAAGCGTATTCTTTAAGTATATTGTAAGCTCGCTTGCAATCAGTATGGTGATCTTTACAACGTTTTCTGTCGCAATTTATCTGTATTACGGGTATGTGAGAACGAATGATCTTTCCACACAGGCGACAATTAATGTGCTGCAGTCAAAAAATCTGTTCGAGAGCATTACCAGTGAATTTCGGACGAACTATAAATTAACAGAGCATTCTGACGCGGTGGAAGCGTTTCTGGATATGGAAGAGGCGGGAGCGGCAGAGATTTTCCAGGTTCAGGAGTTTCTGACGGAAATGATGAAAAATTCGGAACTGATTGAAGAAGCATACCTGTATAGCCTTTCGAATAAAATTTGTGTTTCAACACAGGAGACAAAAAAAATTGGAATGGATTATCATTATGAGTGGATCAGGACATATCGTGGAACCCGTATGCCGTTTCTGATGTTTCCGCGAAAGGATGAAAGCGGAAAATTCCGCAAGCTTTATATTTGTAATGAAATATCGGATGGAATGGACGCAAAGGGTGTTTTTTGTATAGAGATGAATTATGAAAAATTTGCGGAAATTGTGCAAAATTCTTTTGTGCGGCGTCCACAGTCAATTTATGTTGTGAGTGATCTGGGGTTGATTTTGTATGCAGATGATCCGAAGCAGATCAATAAGCTGATGTTCGAGCGGCAGGATACCTATACGGCATTCCAGAATGCACAAAACAGTGAGGGCAGTTCGATCCTGTACGGAGATTATATTATTGCAGTAGCAAGGAGTACGCAATTTCAGCTGATGATCATGTCCTATATTTCCAGATATGGTTATTTGGAGAGCAACCCTTTTATCAAGATTCTTCTGATTGGAAGCTTTGCGGCAGCCATGCTTTTGTCGCTGGTGCTGTCGCTGTTTTTCTCCTTTTGGCAATACCGTTCCGTATCCAATGTGATGGATATTCTGACCAATCCAACGAAGCTACATAAGGAAAATGGTCCGATCAACGAATTCTTTTATATCGCGAACTCCATTTCAGATATTTCCAGTCAGAAGGAATTCATGAAAAGTGAACTAAGCGAAAAGATGTACGAGCTGAAAAGTGCACAGATAGCGGCGCTGCAGACACAGATCAATCCCCATTTTCTATTCAATACCCTACAGCTGATCAATCTGAGCATTATTCGTGAGCTGAAAAAAGACAATACGGCAACGTTTCTGGTCAGTCAGCTGGCGACGCTGCTCCGTGCCTCCTATGATACAGAAAATTATCTTGTGTCGGTGGAGGAAGAATTTCGGATTGCGCAGCTGTATCTGAATATCCAGCAGACAAGGTATCATTCCCAGCTGCAGGTATATTTGGATATTTCGGAAGAATGTAGAACGATAAAAACTGTGAAGCTGATTCTGCAGCCGCTTCTGGAAAACGCATTTCTACACGGATTTAAGGGAATGGAATCAGAATGGATTCTGTCAGTGTCTTGTTGGATTCAGAACGGTTATCTTGAGTACCGGATAGTGGACAACGGAGCCGGAATGGAAAAAGAGGCGTTAAGGCAGCTGCAGCAGTCATTGCAGGAGGATAAAATCGACAGAAATGAAAGAATCGGCGTTTCTAATGTAAATCAGCGTTTAAAGCTGGTGTTTGGCAGAGACTGTTATATGCGGATCGAATCGCAGAAAAATAGAGGAACGACAGTGGTTCTCGGGCATATTATCAATAAAGATTTGTAAAATGAATTGACAATCCGAAAAGATGCGCCTACAATATTTGCATATACAAATGTTGCAGGCGCATTTTTTGTATATGCAAAAATCCGCCTGGCCACGGAGGAAAGCAATCATGCTGAAGGAACTGTTTTCTTATATGAAGCAATACAAAAAATATGCCTGGATCAGTCTGGTCTGCATTGCGGTGGAATGTATCTTCGAGCTGATTATTCCGCTGATTATGGCGGACATGGTGGATGTCGGAATCGCAAACGGGGATCAGGATTATATTCTGCATAAGGGGCTGGTGATGATAGGCTGTGCAGGACTGGCACTGGTGCTGGGGATCTGCAGCGCAAGGTTCTGCGCACTGTGCGGTCAGGGCTTTGGGGCGAATCTGCGGGAAGCAGAGTACCGCAAGCTCCAGAGCTATTCCTTTTCCAATATTGACCATTTTCAGGTGTCATCACTGGTAACCCGCCTGACCAGCGATGTGACGGTGATCCAGAATTCAGTTTCAACGGGCATCCGTCCGCTGTGCCGTGCGCCGGTTATGCTGTTTATGGCTACAGGCTCGGCGTTTGTGATCAACGCGCGTCTGGCACTTGTTTTTTTGGTGGCACTGCCGGTGCTAGGATTTTTGCTGTTTGAGATCGTCAGCCACGTCGGACCTTTGTATACAAAGATGCAGACCGGAATTGACAGGGTCAACCGTATTGTGCAGGAAAATCTGACGGCGGTGCGTGTCGTCCGTTCCTATGTCAGAGAGAATTACGAGCAGGCGAAGTTCGATGAAGCAAATCTTGCCCTTCGTACAGAATCCGAAAAAGCCTTCGGCTTATCTTCTATGAATATGGCTGCGATGCAGTTTGTCATGTATGGAACGATCCTGGCGATCCTGTGGTTTGGCGGCAGCTCTATCCGTACCGGAAAGATGCAGGTTGGGGAGCTGACCGGCTTTTTGAGCTATGTGCTGCAGATCCTAAACTCCCTGATGATGCTGTCGAACGTTTTTATGATGCTGACCCGTTCGATGGCGAGCGGAACCCGAATTCTCGAGGTTTTGAACGAAAAGGTGGAGATCACGGAGGAAAAGGCACGTCCGGTCAGCGTGAAAAAGGGCGCGATCCGTTTCGACCATGTATTTTTTCAGTACAGCAAAAATGCGGAGGAATATGTGCTTTCGGACATTTGTCTGAATCTGGAAGCCGGACAGACGATCGGAATTATCGGTCAGACTGGTGCAGCAAAATCGACCCTCGTGCAGCTGATTCCGCGCCTGTACGAGGCGACAAAGGGCTGTGTGTATGTAGACGACGTGCCGGTGCAGGAATATCCGCTGGAGCATCTGCGGGATGCGATCGCCATGGTGTTGCAGAAAAATACGCTGTTTTCCGGGACGGTACGGGATAATCTTCGCTGGGGCAAAGAGGACGCGACGCAGGAGGAAATCGACGAGGCGTGCCGGATCGCCTGTGTGGATGAATTTATCGACCGGCTGGATAACGGCTATGATACAGAGCTTGGACAGGGCGGTGTGAACGTGTCCGGAGGACAGAAGCAGCGGCTCTGCATTGCGCGCGCGATCTTAAAGCAACCGAAGGTACTGATTTTGGACGATTCGACGAGCGCAGTGGACACGGCAACGGAAGCAAAGATCCGGGAAGGCTTAAAAGCAAAGCTCCCGGAGATGACGAAAATTATTATCGCACAAAGGATTTCTTCTGTACGCAGCGCCGATCAAATTGTTATTTTGGACGATGGAAAAATAAACGCGGTCGGTACTCATGAGCAGTTGCTTGCAGAGAACCGGATTTATCAGGAAATTTATCATTCCCAACAGGAAGGAGGTGCTCTGTAATGGCAAAATATGTCGGCTATAAGCGCCCGAAAAATACGAAAAAAGCCATGAAAAATCTGCTGAGATATCTTGGATATCACAAGTGGCTGCTGCTTTTAGTTGCAGTTTTGGTTGCGATCAGCAGCGGTGTGAGCATTGCAGGCACTTATCTTATCCGCCCGGTCATCAATGATTACGCGATCCCGGGGGATATTCCGGGGCTGATCCGGATGATGATTGCGATGGGGATCCTGTATCTGTGCGGTGTGTGCGCGACCTTTGCCTATAACCGGCTGATGGTGCATACATCCCAGCAGGTAGTGACGGAAATCCGGAGAGATCTGTTTGCCCATATTCAGAAGCTGCCGCTGTCCTATTTTGATGCGCACACCCACGGGGAGCTGATGAGCCGTTTTACAAACGATGTCGATACAGTACAGGAAGCATTAAACGGCACGTTTTCCATGCTGATCCAGAGCTTTTTGATACTGACAGGAACCCTCAGCATGCTGTTTGTTTTGAGTGCGCGTCTGACACTGATTGTATTGCTGTTTTTAGCAGCGAGCGGATTTTTTATCTGGTACAATGGAAAACGCAGTAAAAAATATTTCAACGCACAGCAGGAGGCACTGGCTGCAGTCAACGGCTTCGTGGAGGAAATGACTGCGGGGCAGAAGGTGGAGAAGGTATTCAATCATGAAAAGCAGGATCTTGAAGAATTTTTAGTGCGAAACGAAAAGCTGCGCAAAGCCTCTACCAACGCCCTGACCTGGTCCGGTATGCTGGTTCCGGTCAATGTCAGCATGTCCTACTTCAACTATGGAGTTTCTGCGGCAGCAGGCGGTATATTTGCACTGACCGGACACATGGATCTTGGAACCCTTGCCTCTTATCTGGTTTATGTGCGTCAGAGCGCGATGCCTTTAAATCAGTTTACAAACCAGTTCAACTTTCTTCTGGCGGCTCTCTCCGGTGCAGAGCGGATTTTTGACCTGATGGAGCAGGAGCCGGAAATCGACGAGGGAACAGTAACCCTTTGTCCGGTTGAGGTCAGGATGGACGGTTCCCTGAAGGAGACAGAAAACTATACCGGAAGCTTTGCATGGAAGGATGCGGACAGCCTGACCTTATTGCAGGGCGATGTGCGTTTTGACCAGGTTGTATTCGGATATACGGAAGAACATAAAATATTAGATGGCATTAGTCTGTTTGCAAAGCCGGGACAGAAGATCGCCTTTGTCGGTTCGACAGGCGCAGGAAAGACAACGATTATTAACCTGATCAACCGATTTTACGAAATTCAGAGCGGGACGATCACCTACGACGGTATCGATATTCGCAGAATCAAAAAGGATGACTTGAGAAAATCGCTGTCGATGGTGATTCAGGATACCCATTTGTTTACCGGAACGATCGCAGATAATATCCGTTACGGACGGCTCAATGCAACAGAGGACGAGGTCAGGGCGGCTGCGAAAATCGCGAATGCTGACTCCTTTATCCGTCGTCTGCCCAAGGGGTATGACACGATACTGCACAGCGACGGCAGCAATCTATCCCAGGGACAGAGACAGCTGCTTGCGATTGCCCGGGCAGCAATTTCCCGGCCGCCGGTGCTGATCCTGGATGAAGCCACCAGCTCCATCGACACGAGAACGGAGCGGCTGATCGAAAAAGGCATGGATCGCCTGATGGAAAACCGTACCGTTTTTGTCATCGCACATCGGCTTTCAACGGTGCGAAACTCAAAGGCAATTCTTGTGCTGGAAAAGGGCACGATCATCGAGCGCGGAGACCATGAGGAGCTGCTGGGGCAAAAGGGCCGCTACTATCAGCTGTATACCGGACAGTTTGAACTGGAGTAATGCCTACGGTGCTGGTTGCACGTGTTGCAGTTTCTCTGCGCGCACTTGACACAAACTCGACATGCGCAAAAAAACGTGCGCAGAAATGAGGGAATATATGGAAAAAGATATCAGACAGAGTCTGCAGGAGCATATTTTCAGACTGGAAAACCGGCGCAGGGAACTGATGCGTCCGGAATATTTACGGCTGGGGCTGACGATCGGGCAGGGACAGCCGCGGATTTTGATGTACCTTTTGACAGAAGACGGCTGCAGTCAGCGGGAAATTGCAGAGAACTGTCACCTCGATGTGACGACGCTCTCGCGCACGCTGGACCGGATGGCGGAAAAAGGGCTTTTGGAGCGGCGCATCAATCCACAGTCGCGTCGGGAGTGCCAGATCTTTCTGACAGAGGAGGGAAGGGAGACGGCAGCAGAGGTCTGCAGCTGCTTTCGCGAAACGGAAAAAAAGATGTGCAGCGGGCTGACTGAAAAAGAACTGGAAGCGCTGGATGCCGGAATCTGCCGGATGCTGGAAAATTTGACCGAAGCCTGAAGAAAACTGGAATCTTAATAAAAAGTTTATACACATATCCGCCGCCAATGTTTTACAAGGCGGCGGATTTATGATATCCTGAGAGCAGATGCGAATTTAGGGCAATCGGAATGGATTGGAGCAGGATATGAGCGACAAACAGGATTTTTCGGAAATTGGAGACAGAATCAAGGATGCAGTACAGGATGCGGTAAATTCAGGTGACTTCGGACAACTAAACCATGTCATCAATGATTCCGTAAACGGAGCGCTGGATGAGGTGCGTTGGCAGGTTAATCAGGCGCATGAACGGGTTTATAAGCGAACGGACAAAACCGTGGAATACAAATCCGCCAAGCGCAGTATTGCTTCTTCCTACAGCACATCGCAGTCGCCCTACAGACGACAGATGGAGCAGAAGCAGCGTTATACGACGGCGAAGCAGTATCAGCGCCCGGACGGCACGATCGTTTATAAGAACACGATCAACGTGCCGCAGATTTTTGTAAAAAAGGGTAAAGTCAGTGGGGTTTTACTGAGCGTATTTGGAGGGATCGGGCTTGGAACCTTCGGACTGACCGCACTGATCATGGCGATCATTTGGGCAGCAACCTCCAGCGCGTCTCTGGGCGGGATGACCATATTGTTCGGTCTTATGGCAGCAGCCTGCGGAGGTGTATTAAAACGCGGCGGAGGACTCTGCAAACGGCTTGGAAGAGCAGAACGATATCTGAAGCTTGCAGGGGAGGAAATGTATATCCGAATTTCTGAGCTTTCTGAAAAAACCGGATGGACTCCAAAGAAGCTGGGACGGGATATTCGGACGATGATCGAGAGTGGCATGTTCCCGGAAGGACACATGGATGAGAAAAACGATATTTTTGTCATCGATGACGAGACATGGGAGCAGTATCTCGAGGAAAAAGAAGAATATGAACAGCAACTTGCGGAGAAAAAACGCAAAGAGCTGACAGCGGACGTCGGGCAAAGTGCTGGCGGAGCAAACCGTGCAGATGGCAAGGCTGCCGGACAGAACCAGACAGCTGATGGTGCAGCGACGCACAGCGAGGAAGCGCTGACAAAAGAGGCGCAGATCGAAAAAGACGGTCAGGCCTACATGGAGCGGCTTCGGGAGTTAAACATCCAGATCCCGGGAGAGGTGATTTCCAACAAGCTTTACAAGCTGGATTACCTGCTGAAAAGAATTTTTCAGACACTTCGGGAGCATCCGGAGAAGAGCGACCAGATGCGGCGATTTATGGAGTATTATCTTCCTACGACGGTCAAGCTTGTGGAATCCTATGCAGAATTTGACAGCGCCGGGGTTGAGGGCGAGAACATCCGCACCGCTAAGGAAGAGATCGAAAAGACGATGGATACGATTAACGAAGCGTTTGAAAAGCTTCTGGATGATCTGTACCAGAACGCGGCATTTGAAGCGTCCGCAGATGCAAGGGTGCTGAAAACAGTGCTGGCGCAGGACGGGTATATGAAGAGTGATTTTGAAAAACAGGAGGAGTAACCGATGAACGAAGATATGGAAAAGATGCTGCAGGAAGCGCCTGCGCCGACCCTGACTCTGGAGCCTTTTGCAGAGGAAAAGGAAGAACCGGCAGTTGTGGAAAAAGAAGAAGCGGTGCAGCCGGTTGATGAAAAAGAAAAAATAAAGGCGATTTTAACTCCCCAGGAACAGAAGCAGGTTGATGCGTTTGTCAAGCAGATCGACATCACGAATTCCCAAATGGTGCTGCAGTATGGCGCAAGCTCCCAGAAGAAGATCGCAGATTTTTCAGAATCAGCTCTGGGCAACGTCCGGACAAAGGATCTTGGCGAGATCGGCAACGAACTGACCGCCGTTGTGAACGAATTAAAGAGCATCGAGGACGGTGACGAGGAAAAGGGCTTCCTCGGACTGTTCAAAAAAGGCGGCAATAAGATCGCAAATATGAAAGCAAAATATGCCAAAGCAGAAGTTAATGTGGATAAAATTTGTAAGGTGCTGGAAGGACACCAGATTCAGCTGCTGAAGGATGCAGCAATGCTGGATCAGATGTATCAGCTGAATCTCACCTATTATAAAGAGCTTTCCATGTACATCCTTGCCGGAAAAGAAAAGATCCAGCAGGTAAAGGAGCAGGAGCTTCCGGAGCTGATCAAACGTGCAGAAGAAAGCGGACTGCCGGAGGACACGCAGAAGGCGAAGGATTTGGCAGAGCTGTGCAATCGTTTTGAGAAAAAGATTTACGACCTGGAGCTGACGCGGACGATTTCCATGCAGATGGCGCCCCAGATCAGACTGATCCAGAGCAACGATACTGCAATGTCTGAAAAGATCCAGTCCACGCTGGTCAACACGATTCCGCTCTGGAAGAGCCAGATGGTGCTGGCGATTGGCGTCGAGCATTCCGCGCAGGCAGCCAAGGCACAGCGTGAAGTGACAGATATGACCAATACCCTGCTGAAAAAGAATGCGGAAACCTTAAAGCTTGCAACCGTTGAGACGGCAAAAGAGTCTGAACGCGGTATCGTAGACATTGAAACGTTAAAGCAGACGAACGAAACTCTGATCTCCACGCTGGATGAAGTGCTGCAGATTCAGGAGGATGGCAGAAACAAACGCCGCGAAGCGGAAGCAGAGCTGACACAGATCGAAACAACTATGCGCAACAAACTGATGGAGATGAGCAGAACGAAATAAAATAGAATGCGCGCTCTGTGAGCATTCCATTGCCGGAAATAAAGGAAAGGTCAGGTGGCTGTTTGGGAATCCGAAAAAAACTGAAAGAAAAGCTGAAGGAGGCGCTGCAGGCAGTGCTGCCCATCATCGGGCTGGTGCTGCTGCTATCCTTTACGATTGCGCCGATTTCTCCGAGTATTTTGCTGTGTTTTCTGATTGGAGGGATATTGCTGATCGCCGGAATCGTGTTTTTCACGCTTGGCGCGGAGCTTGCAATGTCCCCGATGGGAGAACGGGTCGGCACGGCGATGACACAGTCCAAAAAGCTGTGGGTCGTTGTGGCGCTGTCTTTTTTGCTGGGCTTTATTATTACAATATCTGAACCGGATCTGCAGGTGCTTGCACAGCAGGTTCCGGCTGTTCCGAATCTGACATTGATTCTCGCAGTTGCCTGCGGAGTCGGTGTGTTTCTTGTGGTGGCGCTTCTCCGTATGCTGTTCAGCATCGCGCTGCCCCCTTTGCTTGTCTGCTTCTATGCGGTGATTTTTATTCTCGCGTTTTTTGTTCCCAAAGAATTTTTGAGCGTAGCGTTCGATTCCGGCGGTGTGACCACGGGACCGATGACGGTGCCGTTTATTATGGCGCTGGGCGTTGGTATTTCTGCAACGCGAAGCGACCGCCATGCAGCGGATGACAGCTTCGGTCTGGTTGCGCTGTGTTCGATCGGTCCGATCCTGGCAGTCATGATGTTGGGGTTGATTTACAATCCGGACAGCGCGGCGTATACGCCTCCTGTAATCCCGGAAATCGCAGATTCAAAGCAGTTGTGGAACCTGTTTGCGGTAGAGCTTCCCACATATATGAAAGAAATCGCACTGTCCCTGCTTCCGATCGTGCTGTTTTTTGCAGTGTTCCAGGCATTGATCCTGAAGCTTTCGGGCAGAAACCTGACGAGAATCCTGATCGGTCTGGTTTATACCTATATCGGTCTGGTACTGTTTTTGACCGGCGTAAACGTCGGCTTTATGCCGGCGGGCAACTATCTGGGACAGGTGCTGGCAGGGCTTTCCCATCCGTGGGTAATTGTGCCGATTGCGATGGTGATGGGTTACTTCATCGTAAAAGCAGAGCCTGCCGTTTATGTCCTGAACAAACAGGTTGAAGAAATCACGGACGGTGCGATCCCGGCGCGTGCAATGGGTACGGCGCTTTCCGCAGGTGTGGCGATCTCCCTCGGAATTGCGATGATCCGCGTGCTGACCGGCATTTCAATTCTCTGGATTCTAATTCCGGGCTATACGATCGCCCTTGTGATCTCTTTTTTTGTACCGAAAATCTATACGGCGATCGCATTTGACTCCGGCGGTGTTGCTTCCGGACCCATGACGGCGGCATTTCTGTTACCACTGGCACAGGGGGCGTGCGTGGCGCTCGGCGGTAACATCGTAACGGATGCGTTTGGCGTAGTAGCGATGGTTGCGATGACGCCGCTTATCACGATTCAGGTGATGGGGCTGTATTCCAAACTGGCAGAAAAGAAAAAGACAGCAGCGGTTCCTACGCCTGCCTATGCCTTCGACCTGCTGGATGACGATGCAATCATCGAACTGTAATGCACGCGGGCAGTGCGTATTACAGCGATGGCAGCACGGAGAGGCAGGAAGGAAGCAGAGGATATGGGAGCGCCGTGCTGCAGAGAATATACGCAGCGCAACGCTGCGGAATGTGAGGATAAATGAGCGAATTATATTTAATGGTTACGATCAGTGACCGGAATTTTCACCGCCGGCTTCTGGCGTTTTATAAAGAATACGGCGTGACTGTGACGATGGTGACGCTGGGCAGGGGAACGGCGACGAGCGAGGTGCTGGATTCTTTCGGCCTGGAAGCGGCGGAAAAAGCAATCCAGTTTGCGTTCGTGACAGGCAGGGAATGGAAGGAAATCCGCAGCGGGCTGGAAAAGCGGCTGAAAATTGATATCCCCGGAACCGGAATCGCCTTTGTGATTCCCGTCAGCAGCATCGGCGGAAAGAAGCAGCTGCAGTTTCTGACGGAAGGGCGTGGATTTGAAAAAGGAGAGGAAAGCACATTGAAGGACACAAAGTATGAACTTCTGGTAGTGGTGGCGAATCAGGGCTACACGGAATATATCATGGAAGCGGCGCGCAGCGCGAACGCGGCGGGCGGAACGGTCATTCATGCAAAGGGAACCGGCATGCAGAAAGCGGAGCAGTTCCTCGGCTTTTCCCTTGCAACCGAAAAAGAGATGATCCTGATTGTCGTCAAGAACTGTGACAAAAATGCAATTATGAAAGCGATCATGGAAAAGGCGGGGCTGGAAAGCAAGGCAAAGTCGATCGTCTTTTCGCTTCCAGTGACGGAAACCGCCGGAATGCGGCTGGTGGAAGACGAATAAAAGAAACTTTAAACCTGCCCTGGATAGTAAGTTTGCACAGAAAAATGGTCTGGGTTTTGTATGATATATTTACAAAAGAAAATTGACAAAACGAAGAAATTACAGTAAAATATCGATTAGTTGTAGGGAAGAATAAGAGAAGATGGCTCTCTTTCTCTAAGAATGAATTTACAATTTTGAGAAGAGAGTGTTGCAACACGCGATACCGTTGTGTACAATAGAACGGTGAGCCCATAAGTCAATTCATGACAAGATGATTTACGAAACAACAATGGAGGGAAAGAAATGACGAAGGCACAAATTCTGAAAAAGGAAATTTTAAGTCAGTACAGAAGTGTAAGACAGTTTGCGATGGATATGCAGATTCCTTACAGCACATTGGTAACGGCGCTGGAGAGAGGCATCGATGGCATGGCATATGGTACCGTAATCAAAATGTGCAATAAGCTGAACTTAAATCCAGTGGACTTCAGCTCTTTGGAAAGAGACACCACCATCAGCGAGCAGCTGCTGGAGAACCGTGTCATGCAGGCATATGTAAAGCTGAACCAGGAAGGACGTGACAAGGTCATGGATCTGATGGAAGACTTTGGGCAGATTAAAAAATACAAAGCGAAATAATCGCTGACAAAGCAGGAGACAAAGTATGCACTATGATTATCTGATTGCAGGAGCTGGGCTCTTCGGCGCTGTATTTGCACATGAGATGCACAAACAGGGACGTAAGGTTCTGGTAGTGGAGAAGAGAGATCATATTGCCGGGAATATTTATACGGAAAAGGTTATGGGCATCAACGTACATCGGTATGGTGCCCATATTTTTCATACTTCCGATGAAGAAGTTTGGAATTATGTAAACCAGTATGCCCGGTTCAACCACTATGTCAATTCTCCGGTTGCAGTTTATCGGGATGAACTCTATAACCTTCCTTTTAATATGAACACATTCAGCCGGATGTGGAATATTAAGACGCCGAAAGAGGCGAAGGAAATCATCGCAAAGCAGACCGGAGAGTTTGCCGGGATTACGCCGCAGAACCTGGAAGAGCAGGCATTGCAGCTTGCGGGACGCGACGTTTATGAAAAGCTCATCAAGGGCTATACGGAGAAGCAGTGGGGACGTGACTGCAAAGACCTTCCGGCGTTTATTATCCGCCGCCTGCCACTTCGGTTTACCTATGATAACAACTATTTTAATGACCGTTTTCAGGGAATCCCCGAGGGTGGTTATACGCAGATTGTTGAGAAACTGCTGGAAGGCATTCCGGTTCTGACCGGTGTTTCCCTTCAGGAATACCAGACAGCCAATGCGGCCAGGACTGCAGACGAACAGGACAGCTGGGACAGACTGCTCTATACCGGTATGATCGACGAGTATTATCATTATCGCCTCGGGACGCTCGAATACCGTTCCCTGCGGTTTGAAACCGAAGAGCTTCCGGAAGAGGATAACTATCAGGGCAACGCAGTTGTCAACTACACGGAACGCGAGGTTCCTTACACCCGCATCATTGAGCACAAGCATTTCGAGTTCCAGACCGGAGAAGGAACCGTCATCACGAGAGAGTATCCCGCGACCTGGAAAAAGGGTGACGAACCGTACTATCCGATCAACGATGAGAAAAACGGCGCACTCTATGCACAGTATGCAGAGCTTGCGAAAAAGGAAGCAAATGTCCTGTTCGGCGGACGCCTGGGACAGTATAAATATTATGATATGGATAAAGTTATCCGGAGTGCACTGGACATGGTAAAAGAGGAGCTGGCACGATAAGTCCTTCCTGTGTTTACCGCGCCATTCGCAAAACGCATCTTCGATGCTCGCCGCGCTGGCTGCGCCATCGCTTCTTTTGCTCATAGAGAGGCGCTTCCTTCGTGTCCTGCGTCAGACGAATTTTCATGCAAGCATGAAATTCGCTTGCAGGCGCGTTCCGGGAGGTTACGAAACAGTTTACCGCGCCATTCGCAAAAACGCATCTTCGATGCTTGCCGCGCTGGCTGCGCCATCGCTTCTTTTGCTCATAGAGAGGCGCTTCCTTCGTATCCTGCGTCAGACGAATTTTCATGCAAGCATGAAATTCGCCCGTCGCAGGATACGAGTAAACTGTGTAAAAATGTATTGACGAAAGGCCTCAGTCTATGGTATAGTCGAAAGGCAAGATAGATCTGAGGTCTTTTTTTTGTGCGCAAATTTTGAAAGTTTTCAGAAGGCGCGGCAAGAAGGAGTGACCCAGGCAGACGACCTCATACCGCCGTTTGACGGGATTTTGAGGGAGTGCACGAGAGACGCGCAGAGCGACGGACGGATGTAAAAAGTCGCTGACAGAGCGATCTGGCGGAAGTTTTTTACAGCAGGACGTAAGAAGGCGCGCGAAGAATAAGAGCACGCACGGAGGTGGAAAAATGCGTACAAGAATCACACTGGCATGTACAGAATGCAAACAGCGCAACTATAACACAACCAAGGATAAGAAGGCGCATCCTGACAGAATGGAAACCAAGAAATACTGCAGATTCTGCAAGAAGCACACAACGCACAAAGAGACAAAATAATTGCCGTGATGTGTCCTGAGGGACCGCTGTCGGCGGCGCGTTGCTTTTGAAAGGAGTTTGCAGAGTATGTCAAACGAACAAAAAGTGTCCAAGACGCCTAAGGCACCCAAAGTAAAATTCTTTGACGGTGTCAAAGCCGAGTTCAAGAAGATCATCTGGCCGGATAAGGATACCCTGTTAAAACAGTCCGTTGCTGTCGTATTTGTTTCTATTGTTATGGGCATTATTATTTCGCTCATCGATGTAGCAGCGCAGTACGGTGTCAATTTCTTGACAATGTAAGTGAGGAGATTCTTATGGCAGAAGCAAAATGGTATGTAGCTCATACCTATTCCGGATATGAGAACAAGGTCAAAGCTGACCTGGAAAAAACCATCGAGAACCGGCATTTAGAAGATGAGATCCTGGAAGTTCGCGTCCCCATGCAGGAAGTTGTGGAGATGAAAAACGGTGCGAAAAAGACCGTTCAAAAGAAGCTGTTTCCGGGATACGTTCTTGTAAATATGATTATGAATGATGACACATGGTATGTTGTCCGCAACACCAGAGGTGTGACCGGATTCGTTGGACCGGGGAGCAAGCCTGTTCCGCTGTCTGAAGCCGAGATGAAGCCGCTGGGCATCAAATCGGACAATGTCTCCATCGATTTTACAGAAGGAGATACCATCGTAGTCGTTGCCGGCGCATGGAAAGATACTGTCGGCGCTGTTTACAAGATCGACTATAACAAGCAGACCGTAACCATTAACGTAGAACTGTTCGGCAGGGATACCCCTGTAGAGATCAGCTTCTCGGAGGTTCGGAAATTAGATTAAGCGTTTTAGGACGCTGTCACAGAGACGTTCAGTGGAGCGATCCGTTGAGCAGTGGAAGCAGTGTCCTGCCGCTGGAGCAGGAGAAAACGCTGCGCCATACCACAATATATTTAGGAGGTGCCTGACATGGCAAAGAAAGTTACCGGTTACATTAAGTTACAGATCCCTGCTGGCAAGGCAACACCGGCTCCCCCGGTAGGTCCTGCACTGGGTCAGCATGGTGTAAACATTGTAGAGTTTACAAAGCAGTTCAACGCAAGAACAGCTGACAAGGGCGATGTTATCATCCCTGTTGTAATTACCGTTTATGCGGACAGAAGCTTCAGCTTCATTACCAAGACTCCGCCCGCTGCTGTATTGCTGAAGAAGGCATGCAATCTGAAGTCTGCTTCTGCAGTTCCGAACAAGACAAAGGTTGCTACGATTTCCAAGGACAAGGTTCGTGAAATCGCAGAGCTGAAGATGCCTGATCTGAATGCTGCAAGCATCGAATCTGCTATGAGCATGATCGCCGGCACAGCAAGAAGCATGGGTATTGTTGTAGAGGACTGAGTAAATAGAACTGGGAGTAATGCAGAGTAGAAAGCATTACGTTAACAACCAATGGAGGTAATGAACATGAAACATGGAAAGAAATACGGCGAAGCCGCTAAACTGGTGGATCGCGCAACACAGTACGATCCTGCAGAAGCGATTGGCCTTGTAAAGAAAACCGCAACAGCTAAATTCGATGAGACTGTAGAAGTGCATATCAGAACAGGCTGCGACGGCCGTCACGCTGAGCAGCAGATCCGTGGTGCAGTTGTACTGCCCAACGGAACTGGTAAAACCGTTAAGGTTCTGGTATTCGCTAAGGGCGCTAAGCTCGATGAGGCTCAGGCAGCAGGCGCTGACTTTGTTGGCGGCGATGAGCTGATCCCCAAGATCCAGAACGAAGGCTGGCTGGATTTCGATGTTGTAGTTGCAACTCCTGACATGATGGGCGTTGTAGGTCGTCTGGGTAAAGTCCTTGGACCGAAAGGTCTGATGCCTAACCCGAAGGCCGGCACAGTTACCATGGATGTAACCAAAGCGATCAATGATATCAAAGCAGGTAAGATCGAATACAGACTGGACAAGTCCAACATCATCCACGTTCCGGTTGGTAAGGCTTCCTTCTCTGAAGAAGCTCTGGCTGAGAACTACAAAGCGCTGATGGATGCTATCATGAAAGCAAAACCGAGCGCACTGAAGGGTCAGTATTTAAAGAGCATCACCCTGGCTACCACCATGGGCCCTGGTGTAAAGGTTTCTACCGCTAAATACTGCTAATCCAAAGGAAATAAATGTGAGTATTGCGTGTGACGTGAGCTTACGTATAAAAGACAGGTTCTGCAGAGCTTCGGCTCGCAGACCTGTCTTTTTTTATGTGTGCAGTGTGCCGGGTGGTGTAGTTGTTGCTGCAGTCAGTGCTTTTGCAGGTACCTGCATGAAAATAGAAAAGTCCCATGTCTGTTCCTTTTTGGGTTCAGACATGGGACTTTTTAATTTCATAGGAAAATGCGTCCTATGAAATAAAAACGCTCCGCGAGGATGCGCACTCGGCGCAGGGGTAGATGGTTACCGAAGCAACCGCGCCTCGGCGCAAGAATGTGCCAAGGCACATTCTTTTTTATTCATGGCAATAGAATGCTCGCAGAGCGTGCATTCTATTGTTTCATAGGAAAATGCGTCCTATGAATTTTATCAGCCATCAGATCACTCACACATTCTCCAGCGGCTCTACGCAAGGGCAGAAGATTTCGGGCCTTTTGGTAACAGGTGCTGCCCAGCGAACTGCGTTGGTGATGACCTTCTGAATGTTTTCGTTATGGAAGGTCGGGTTGGCTTCGTGTCTGGGCTGGAAGTAAAATACATTACCAAGACCCCGCCGGAAGGTTACGCCGCTTCTAAATACTTCGCCGCCGTTGAACCAGCCGATGAATACAGTTTCAAGAGGTTCGGGAATATCAAAGAATTCGCCGTACATCTCTTCAACGTCCAGTTCAAAGTGCTCCGGAAGACCCTGTGCAATGGGATGACCGGGATTTGCGCACCAGAGACGTTCTCTGGCACCGTCACGCCATTTCAGGCTGCAGCTGGTTCCCATCAGTCTCTTGAAGATCTTGGAATTATGTCCGGAATGCAGGACAATCAGACCCATGCCGCGCAGAACGTGATCCTGTACCTTATCTACAACCGCGTCGGATACCTGATCGTGAGCCATATGGCCCCACCAGATCAGGACATCAGTGTTGTCCAGAACGTCGTCGGTCAGACCGTGCTCGGGATCATCCAGACATGCCAGACGACATTCGATGTCGTCGTTTTTGCCAAGAAACTCGGCAATTGTTGCATGCAGGCCGTTCGGATAAATGGCTGCAACCTCTTTGGAGGCTTTTTCATGGCGGAACTCATTCCATACAGTTACTCTGATCATGTGATTACTCCTTTTCTACTTTTTATGAAAAAAGAATCGTGTTCTTTTTTTCTTCATCATACCTGAAAACAGTAAAAACAGCTAGCCTGCTTTTGCTGTTTTTGTTTGCCCGCCATGGGCGGGCTCTAATGGGTGAAAGTCCCAAGTGCGCG